>ULSV01014384.1_pt1 | contig 63910 bp, 54 predicted proteins | sample 1956991 | NCBI WGS metagenome assembly ULSV01 (sample SAMEA4835717, study PRJEB28245) | human gut metagenome | biome: gut microbiome; material: fecal sample | place: Denmark | collected 2008 | reverse complement strand
GATATATAAAATGAGCTGCCGCACGTTAGTGCGACAGCCCCTTCTTCTATATTATTCCGTACCCAACAAGGAGGTCACGATTATGGAAAACATCTTAAGTGAAGTATTTGGCATCTGGTTTCTGATCGGTGCATCATTCGTATTTTTTATGCAGGCAGGATTTGCCATGGCAGAGCGCACCAATTTCTTATCTTACTGCATCTACTCCGGCATTATTTCTGCTGTTGTTTATCCGATCGAAGCACACTGGATCTGGACCGGCGTAACCATGTTCATCGTCTTCAAGGTAATCGATAAAATCTTCGGACTGCGCGTCACCGATCAGGAGCAGTTAGATGGACTGGATATCCATGAGCATGGTATGAATGCATATTATGGGTTCCGGATTGACAAATAGAAATCGTATAATAAATGAGTTTTTTTCTCAATATGAGTTATTTTCAGGGAGACACCACCGTCCGGCGGTTGTCTCCCTTCTTTTTTTCTGCTATAGTGGTTAGCATATACTTACTTTTATTTAATACACCAATCTGCGCACGCATCGCATACGGAGGTTTTTATGGAACTACGACAACTGGAATATTTTATGATCACCTGTGAGAAAGGCAGTTTTAACCAGGCCGCGGAATGTCTCTACACCACCCAGCCCAATGTCAGCAAGGTGATCAGTTCTCTGGAAAAGGAACTGGGGCGCCCGCTTTTTGAGCGCAGCAGCCGCGGGATCCGCATCACCCCCTATGGGGAAGCTGTGCGGGAATATGCCCAGAATATTCTTCACAATGTCAGCCTGATCGATTCCCTGAGTGACCACAACCAGGGAAAGAAATTCAGCCTTGCCACATATCCCAGCAATATGATTTCGCGCCTTCTCACCGATTTTTATAAAGAAATGGGGAGTTCCTATATTGTGGAGCACTCTGAAGGAACGGTGGAAGAAATCAGCAACCGGGTAGCCCAGGGGCTTTCTGAGATTGGCATTGTCTATATCGCGCAGAAACAGCTGCACCAGTTCCAGCATATCCTTTCCCACAAAAAGCTGAAATTTATCCCCCTGGATGTGAAAGAAGCCTGTGTCTATGTTGGTCCGCATCATCCGCGCTACCACGATGAAAGCATTGATTTTCAGGAGCTCTCCAGCCTTTCTTTTGTGCGCGGTGTCCGTGACTTTTTCTCGGTCGAGCACCATTTAAGCCATGTCAGCCTGGGAGCGATCAGCACGGAACAGCTTCATTATTCTGTCTACACCAACAGTGACCACCTGACCATCAACCTGTTGATGAACACCGATGTCTGCAGTCTCGGCATCAATTTTCTTCATGACCAGTACAAGCAGTACGATGTGCAGCAGCTTCAGATCAATAACTGCGAACCGTTTCTGCTGATTGGCTACATCTGCCCGGAGGAAGGAAGCTTAAGTGAAGCTGCGAAGTGGTTTATCCGCAATTTTCAGGCGATCCTCTAACAAAATTTCTTCTGGTTATAACAATTTAGAATAACTAAGCCCCTCCAAATTCATCAGTAGTAAGCAACCGCTAACCTGTGTTATACTTCCAGACGTCCGCACAAGCCGGACCAATCGAAACCTAGTTGTTTGTGTTGCTGTTATCCTATACCAAACAGTGCCACGGCAATTACTTATTTTTTTACACAGGAGGAAACTGATTATGAAAAAAAGATGGGGCACTCTGCTTCTTGCAGGTCTCTTAGGCACCGCCGTATTAAGCGGCTGCGGTTCATCCGCTTCTGACTCTGCATCCACCACTGCTGCTGCGGATTCTTCCGCAGAGACAACGGGAACTGCTGATACGAAAAAAGAAGACCTGGTCTTTGTAAACTACCGCGATATCCGCGATTTAAACCCGCATTTATATGCCGGCGAGATGTACGCACAGGAAATGCTCTACGAGGGTCTTGTCAACATCACCGCCGATGGCTTTGAAGGCTGCCTGGCGGAAAGCTGGGATGTCAGCGAGGATGGTAAGATATACACCTTCCACATCCGCCCGGGTGTCACCTTCTCCGATGGCGAGAAATGTGACGCGTACGCAATCAAGGCAAACTTCGATGCAATCCTGGAGAATAAAGACCGCCACACCTGGCTGGAGATGATGCATCTGTTAGTCGGCGTAAGCGCTCCGGATGAAAATACTTTTGTGATCGAACTGTCTGAGCCGTATTATCCGCTCTTAACCGAGCTTGGAGTTACCAGACCGTTCGCCATGATCTCCCCGAAAGCCATGAAAGACGGAAGCACCAAGGACGGCGTGGAGGCTTACATCGGTACCGGCCCGTATGTGCTGGATGAGTTCGTGACCGACGAGTATGCCGTATTCAAGGCAAACCCGACCTACTGGGGCGAGCAGCCGGCGATCAAAACCATTACCGTAAAGGTTATCCCGGATAACCAGACCCGTATCCTGGCACTGGAAAAAGGCGAGATCGATATGATCTTCGGAAAGAATATGATCGATGCAGATGCGATCAACCAGTATTTAGACAGTGATAAATTCACCGTGGAGCTCTCTGATCCGACCTCTACCAGACAGATCGTCCTGAATACCACCTCTGACATTCTCTCCGAGAAGGAAGTCCGCATTGCCCTTCAGCATGCGACCAACAAGCAGAATATCTCTGACGGTATCTTTTACGGTCTGGAGAAACCGGCTGATACCTTATTTGCCACCACAGTCCCGTACTGCAACATCGATCTGGAGCCGTATGCCTACGACTTAACCCTTGCCGGACAGATTCTCGATGATGCCGGCTGGAAAATGGGTTCCGGCAATGTCCGTGAAAAAGACGGCAAGCAGTTAAACATTGACCTGCTCTACAACAGCGACAGTGTAACTGAAAAATCCATTGCCGAATATCTGCAGAGCGAATACCAGACTATCGGTGTTTCCTTAAATATCCACGGCGAGGAGGAACAGTCTTACCGCGATAACATGAAGGCCGGTAACTTTGACATGGTGTTCAACATCTGCTGGGGTACCCCGTACGATCCGCAGTCTTCCCTTGCGGCAATGCGCGCCCCGGTATACGGTGACTATGCAGCACAGCTTGGTCTTGAGGATAAGGCTGAGATTGACTCTGCCATTACCGAAATCCTCATCACGACCGATGAGGCACGGCGTCAGGAGCTTTACACCTACGTGCTGACCCATCTGCATGAAGATGCAGTCTACATCCCGCTGACCTACGAATGCAACAAGGCAATCTACCGCTCCGATATGAAAGGCTTCCACTTCACCCAGACCCAGTACGAGGTTCCGTTCCAGGATTTCTCCTTCTAAGGCGGATGAAAAAGCTTCAAATCAGCGAAACCTATACAGGAAGCCGTCTCCTTTGAGGCGGCTTTCCTTGCATTGCATGTTGTGTCTTTGTGACTGACATATCTGTTTTTCCATGGGAGGTATTATCTTGAAACCATATATCATAAAACGGATCCTGTCTGCGATCCCGCTTCTTCTTATTATATCGTTTGTATGCTTTGTATTTATCAACCTGATCCCGTCTGATCCGGCGGAGGTTGCCCTGCGTGTCCGTCAGGTTCCGATCATCACAGAGGATGCCATTGCCGAGGTCCGCGCAGAACTGGGTCTCGACAAACCTTATCTGGTGCGCTACTTCACCTGGGTGCTTGACTGCCTGCGCGGCAATTTCGGCATCAGCTACGTCAATCCGACCCGTACCGTTGCCGGAGAACTGCTCCGCTGCATGCCTGCCACCCTGCAGCTTGCCGGAGCGTCCCTGGTCATGGTGATTCTCTTAAGCCTGCCGATTGGCTTTCTTTGTGCCGTATACAAAGATGGCTTGTTTGACCGAATCATGCGCGGCATCGTCTTTATGACTACCGCTATGCCTGCTTACTGGGTTGGACTACTCTTGATGTGGCTGGTTTCCATTAAACTGGATCTTCTGCCGACCAGCGGAAACGGGACCCTGAAACATCTGATCCTGCCCGCTTTCACCGTATCGTTAAGCTATATTTCCACCTACATCCGTCTGATCCGCAACAACATGCTGGAAAACATGAAACAGGATTATGTACTCTACGCCAATGTGCGCGGACTTCCGCAGAAATCCATCCTGGTAAAACATATCCTGAAAAACTCCATGCACACCTGCATCGTCGCCATCGGTATGAGCATCCCGCAGCTGATCTCCGGAACCATTGTCGTGGAAAACGTGTTTGCATGGCCGGGACTTGGAACGCTTTGCATCAGTTCTATTTTCAACCGCGATTACCCGGTCATCCAGACCTATGTACTTTTGATCGGTGTTTTATTCGTTGTATTTAATCTGCTGTTCGATATCCTTCAGACAGTGTCAGATCCACGTATGAGAAAGGAGAGTCACTAATCATGCTTCATCGTTTTCTTCATAATAAAACGGCCGTCGGCACAGTCAGCCTGGTTCTGATCGTGGCCCTCATCGGAATTTTTGCCCCGGTCATTGCCCCGCACGACCCATATGCCACCAACATTCTCAACAAATTTGCGCACTTCAGCAGGGAATATCCGCTTGGAACGGACAATCTGGGACGCTGCATTCTCTCCCGCATGATCTACGGCATCCGGCCGACGCTGGGTCTGGCTGTCCTTACCATGCTTGGCACCATCGGCCTGGGCGCCCTGATGGGACTTTTAGCCGGATATTTTCGCGGGATCACGGAGGAGCTGATCATGCGCGTGGTTGATGTAATGCTTTCCTTTCCGAGCCAGATCATGGTATTTGCCGTTGTGGCACTCCTTGGCATCAACGTGCAGAACGTGATCCTGGCCAATGTCTTCATCAAGTGGGCCTGGTACGCCCGCATGATCCGCACCGGTGTCATGCAGTACCGCGACCGGAACTTTGTCCAGTTTTCCCGCTGCATCGGCACACCGGAACGTTTCATCCTCTTCCGGCATCTGGTCCCTTCCATCGCGGCTGACCTGGCTGTGCTTTCTTCCCTCGATGTCGGCTGGGCCATCATCAACATTTCTACCCTGTCCTTTCTGGGACTCGGTGTCCAGGCTCCTACCCCGGAATGGGGTGCCATGCTCAGTGAAGCGAAAAATGTCCTGACCAGCAATCCGGCGCAGATGCTGGTGCCGGGTATCGCTATTGTCATTCTGGTATCTGCCTTTAACCTGATGGGCGATGCCATCCGCGATGTGCTGGATCCAAAGGAGGTGCTGTAATCCATGTCTGCGATCTTAAAGGTTGAAAATTTAAATGTAACACTCACCCAACGTAAAAGTTCCAAAAAGCTGGTGGAAGAGGTAAGCTTTGAGGTTCGTCCCGGCGAATGTCTGGGGATTCTCGGAGAATCTGGAAGCGGAAAAAGCATGACCGTAAAGTCTGTGCTCGGTCTGCTGGACAAAAATTTCCAGATTTCCGGCCGTGCCATCTTCGACGGGCAGGATCTTTTGCGGGAATCCAAAGAAGAGCTGCGCCGTCTGCGCGGCAGCCGTATCACCATGGTGCTGCAAAATCCCATGACCTGCTTTGACCCGCTCTACCGCATCGGAAGCCAGATGGCCGAGACCTTCGCCACCCATACCACATGGAGCGCACAGGAAATCCGCTCCCACTCTCTGGAAATTCTGGCGCAGATGCGGATCCGAAACGGGGAGGAAGTACTGGAAAAATATCCGCACCAGCTCTCCGGAGGTATGCTGCAGCGTATCATGATCGGCATCGCCATGGCCTTAGAGCCGGAACTTCTGATCGCCGATGAGCCTACCACCGCCATTGATGCGATCACCCAGTACGAGATTTTAGAAGAATTTGTCCGGATCAAAAAAGAAAAACACACCGCCATGCTATTTATCACGCATGACCTGGGTGCGATTTCAAAAGTGGCTGACCGCGTTCTGGTCATGAACAGCGGACATATCGTGGACAGCGGGACCTTCGAACACATTCTCATGCATGCCAACGATCCATACACCCGGATGCTGGTAGAAAAACGTTCTGCCGTGATGCACCGCTACCGCCAGGTTTTGCACGGAGACCCAATTTTGAGCCAAAACCAGATCCTGAATAGAAGCCAGGTTTTGAATGAAAAAGGACTTCTGAATGAGAAACAGTTTCTGGACGAAAGCCAGATTTTGAATAGAAAGGAGAATGCTGCATGCTAGAATTAAACGATATCTGTGTCAGCTTCCGCAGTGAACGCCAGGAAAAACTCTTCGGCACCAGCCGTGACCAGATTCTCTTTGATGTATCCCTGCGCGTTCCACAGGGGACCTGCCTCGGCATCCTGGGCGAATCCGGAAGCGGAAAATCCACCCTGGGCCGCGTGATCTGCGGGCTGTTAAAACCAGACCGCGGAGAAGTACGGATCCACGGCACCTCTGTCTATGCTTCCCGGAGTGGACGCAAGAATCTCCAGAAACGCTTAAGCGTCGTCTTCCAGGACTACACGACCTCCGCCAATCCACGGTTCCGGGTAAAAGAGATCATTGCAGAAGGACTTGCAGCAAGGGAACGGAACCAGAAAAACAACGGCGGCATTGCAGGCATCACGAATACCGCACAGCCTGGCACTCCGGCAAAATGGAACCGGCAGGAAGAAACCAGCCATCTTTTAGAGCTTGTCGGTCTCAATGCCTCCTATGCGGACCGCTACCCGCATGAACTCTCCGGGGGACAGCTGCAGCGTGTCTGCATTGCGCGGGCGGTGGCCTGCCAGCCGGAAATCATTCTGTTTGACGAGGCAATTTCTTCTCTCGATGCGCACACCCAGGTACAGATCATGGACCTGCTGCGCGACCTGAAAGAAAAGCTTGGCCTGACCTATATTTTCATCACACACGATCTGACTTCCGTGACCTATCTCTGTGATGATGTGCTGTTTCTTTATCATGGTCATGTCACAGAGCACATTCCGGTATCCTGCATTGCGGAAACAAAGGATGCGTATGCGCAAAAACTTTTGAGCTCTATCATTGAATTTGAGTAATGATAAATGTAGCAAAAGGAGATCTTATATCTATGAGACTGTCTGACTTAAAAGCCGGCACTGGAGCAAAACAAACACTTCTGCTGCCTGTCACCAGCCCCTATCCCATCCAAATGACCGTCATCTGCGGCAGCCACCCCGGAAAAACACTGGTGGTTACCGCCGGAGTACATGGCTGCGAATACGTCGGCATCGAAGCACTCCGCAGCCTTGGAAACGAATTAGAGCCTGACAATCTTTCTGGGCGTCTGATCCTTCTGCCTCTGGTAAACCCGGAAGGCTTCTACCACGGTGCAAAACAGATCATTCCATCCGACGGCCAGAATCTAAACCGGATGTTTCCCGGAAGTAAAGAAGAGACCTTTTCCAGCCAGCTCGCAAAGGTTCTGGAGGAAACCCTGTACCCGGAGGCGGATTTTCTGATGGATCTGCACGGCGGAGATGTCAACGAAGCACTGACTCCGCTGATTTTCTTTCCAACGGCAGTGCCGGAAAAGCTTGCAACGCAATCCGCTCTGGCCGCAGCCGCCCTCTCGGTTCCTTACCGGGTTGCTTCCACCTCAAAAAACGGTCTCTACAGCTGGGCCGCACAATGCGGAATCCCGGCCCTGCTGGTAGAGCGCGGAGAGCGCGGGCTGTGGAACAAAGAGGAAGTTGCTGCATGCAAACATAATGTATATGAGATGATGGAGCATCTTGGGATGCTTTCTGTCTCACAAGCAACTGATAACCAGCAAGAGCAGACATCGCTTCGTACAAAAGCGTTTTCAAGACCAACTGAAATCAACGACTCACGTTCTGCAGAGTCACATTCCGAACAAACCGAAATCCGCGAAACACTTTATGCAGAAGCGCCTTCCGACGGTTTCTGGTATCCTGCCATGAAAAAAGCCGGAAAAACCGTTCCAAAAGGTGCCCTGCTTGGTACTCTGAACGATGTTTCCGGCAAAGAAATCTTTCGCTGCATTGCCCCGTTTGACGGTGTCATCCTCTATTTCACCTTAAGTCTCGGTGTAAAATCCGGAGATCCGCTGGTCGCATTCGGAAAGTTGGAGCATATTTAGTTGCTGGGCACGCATGCGTGAACAGTAACCATATTGGATTTAAAAGAGTCCGCCCAGTCCAAATACTCCGACTGCTGCCATAACCACGTTGACACATACATTGGCTACGGAAAGCAGGAACAGGGTATAGAACATTTTGTTCATTTCCTCGGTGGTGGTCTCACGGGCTGCGGAGTAGGAGGACATGATGATGGCACCTCCGGTAGAAAGCGGGCTGATGGCTGCTGCGAAGGAGGTTGCAGTGATCGCTGCGATCAGTTCTACATAATTCACTCCGGCGAAGCGCTGGCAGATTTCCGCGGAGATCGGGTACAGGGTTGGCATCACCACAGCGGTGGTGGAGCTTACCCAGGACAGGATTCCGGAGGTGGCTGCCATGATCGGAGTTGCGGTATGCTCAGTCATGAAGGAAGCCAGGGTATCGGAGATCAGGTCAATGCCGACTAAGAGACTGATCATGTTGACCAGTACACCTACACCGCAGATCATGATCAGGGTGCCCCACGGGATGCTCTTGATGGCTTTCTTCTCATCGGCACATCCAAGCAGGATCAGAACCGCTGCCATGACAAATGCGAAAAGGCCGGTATCCAGCTTAAAGCCGATGCAGCAGATGACCATAATGACAATGGCTGCCATGGTGATGCGCTGTTTCCCGTTAAACTTTTCGATTTCAGAAAGCTTCAGCGGGTTGTCTGCTTTTACTTTGTAGCCTTTATAAAGCACATAGACGATCAGGGTAAACACAAAGCCGGAAAGCAGGGTGCTGACAAACAGGTGCAGGGAAAAGCCAGTGTACCCAAGCGGCTCGGACAGTTCCTTTGCCAGAATGCCCGTCAGAGACAGCGGAGATGCACAGCCCGCATTGGCACCAAGCTTTGCGTACAGTGCCGTTGCCATCGGGTTGATATCCAGTTCCAGTGCCAGGTATACGGCAAAGGTTGTCATCAGGATTCCTGCTGCGATGTGACCCGGACCGATCGCAGAGATAAACGCGGACAGGAAAAACATCAGAACCGGGATCAGATACGTCCGTTTGCCGACCAACGCTACGATCTTTTTCGAAAACAAATCCAGCGTTCCGTTCTGGGACGCCATGCCAAACAGGAAGGTAACACCAACCAGCGTCACAAACATAGAACTGGAAAAGCCTTTTGCCACGTCACTGGCTTTTAACAGCCGCATGGTATCGCCGGATTTGATCTGCAGCTCCACTGCCATTCCCAGAAGCGCCAGCAAAAAGGCGGCTCCGATGGAAAAGAATCCGATATTGATTTTCTTTACAAATCCAACTGCGATTACCATAATTAATACCAGCAGAGAAAGCTGCGGTAAGATTGCCCGAATCATTTCCATAGTATATCCCCCCATTATCTTCTGACTGATGCAACGCCTTCCATTAACAAGTTGGCAGTGCGGAATCCAAACGTATCTTCAATAACCGGCTCCTTCTCCTCTGGCCGGTAATCCACTCCACATTCCAGTACTCCGCCCGGATGTCCAATGCGGATAAACTGGGTATCGGTGTCCGGATTTAAGACCTGCGCTACCACGCTTCCCGGCACAACTGCTGCTGCCGCCGTGCACATGGCTCCGGTCATCGCATAACTCGGATGCGTTTTCTGCATCGACATCATCCGGGAAAGCAGGTCAATTTCTTCTTTCCGGATTGTTGTTCCATCTGCAGTTTCGTAAGTATCCGACTCTGCCACAAAGGTCATCTTCGGAATACCAGGTGTTTCCCATGCTGATTTCTTATAATCATCGATCAGACCAAGTTTCACTGCCGCAAGTCCCCGCACCGTTTCCAGAAGTTCCAGCTTCGCTGCATCCGCATTTAATTCATTCGGATTTTCTTTTCCGGTCAACCCCAAATCCTTTGCTTTTACAAAAACAAGCGGATTCGCCGCATCAACAATGGAAACCTCCACCTCACCGAAGTCCGGCACCATCAGCATATCCACTGCATTTCCGGTTGGAAGCAGACCTTTTCCTAAGGTTCCGGCTGGATTTATAAATTTCAGGCGGATCGGTGATGCCGTTCCTGGAACTCCGGCAATCTGAAAATCACCTGTATAATTCACGCCTTCATCCGAGGTCTTCACATCTGCCGCAATGATTTTTCCCGTATTGGTGTTGTAGATCCGCACGGTAGTCTCGTTCTCTTTCGGTGTGACCAGACCTTTTTCCAATGCAAACGGGCCAACACCGGAAGAAATATTTCCGCAATTTCCTTTGTAGCTGACGATCGGCTTATCAACCGATACCTGTGCAAAGGTATAATCCACATCTGCATCTGCTCTCTGTGAGCGCTTTACGATCGCAACCTTGCTTGTTACTGACTGGGAACCGCCAAGCCCGTCGATCTGTTTGGCATCCGGACTTCCCATGAGACGAAGCAGGATTTCATCCCACGCTTCCTTATCTTTTGGGAGATCGGATTCCAATATGTAAATTCCTTTGCTGGTACCTCCCCGCATGATCGTCACCGGGAGCTTATATACCTGTTCGTTCTGATTCTGCATTTCGTTTCCTCCATCACCTGTGTGTGAAGGCGGCTGGCCATGCCGCCGGTTTCTTAACCGGTACCGTTTTTATGGTTTTATCATAGCATGAGGCCAACTGTAATACAAATTCATAATTTTCATTCAAACTATTCCACGCATCTATAGTTCATGGTATGATATGCATATCGGGTCGCAAGCAGTTCCTAAACAGATTGCAAAACCGAAAACACGATTCTATGACCATGTTAAATAATTTTGGGAGATTTTTATGGATTTTAAAGACTTATCTTATGTCCTGGCGATCGCCAGATATCAGAATATTACCAAGGCTGCGAATTCTTTATATGTAACCCAGCCGACACTTACAAAATTTCTCCAGAACCTGGAGGCAGAGCTTGGACAAAAGCTGTTCCGAAAGCTGGGACACCGTTTTGTTCTCACCTATGCCGGGGAACGCTATGTAGAAAAAGCTTCCGAGATCCTGAACCTGAAAAAAGAGCTGGACCAGGAAATGAACGACATCGTAAAGAACAATTACGGCTCTTTAAAGATTGCCTTTCCGACCATGCGCGGCACCTACATGCTTCCCTGTACCCTGCCGATTTTCAATTCCTTATATCCCAACGTACGGCTGGAAATTCTGGAGTCACATTCCTATTTACTGGAAGATATGCTGCTGAATGCCGAGGCCGATCTCGCATTTTTCAATCTGCCTGTAAAAAGCCCGGATATTGATTACGAGATCATCAGCCACGAGGAACTGCTCCTGATCTTGCCGCATCATCACCCGCTTGCGGAAATGGGTGTACAAAAACCCGACTGTAAATATCCATGGATGGATCTTAAATATTTAAAAGACGAGCCATTCCTGTTCCAGACTCCGGGACAGCGGACCCAGCAGACAGTAGACCAGCTTTTTAAAGCGGCCGGGATCACCCCGATCATAAAGCTACAGACCAGCAACATCGCCGCAAAGGTCCAGCTGGTAGCAAAAGGCTACGGCTGTGGTTTTGTGACCGAAACCCATTTAAAGCACATCCAGCCGCCGCCTGACATTGCCTGCTTTTCCGTCGGCCCGGAAACCTGCACCACCGTTGATTTTGTGGCAGCCTACCGACGCGGCAGTTATCTGCCGTACCATGCGCAGGAATACATTAAAATTGTAAAAGATTTCACCTGAGACATGACAGGTGAAATCCTTTTGTTGTTAATTTTCATCCAAAACTGTTCCAGCGCAGAGAAACAGCAGTCCTTTTTTCAATGCCTTAAGTTCCTCTATGTTGATGCAGCTGTTCAGCTCTTTCTTTTCGATTTTTTCAATGCAGGTCTGGTAATCCATCCACCTCACGCTCTCAACTTCCTCTTTCGAAAGCTTCAGGTTTTCTTCCTGAAGCTTTTCTCCATCGTACAGATAAACCGCGCTGATCTCGTGATTTTTAAACGGCTGTCCATGAAAAACTTCTTCGCTTTCTGACTGATGCATTTTAACAAAATGGAGTTCTTCTTCTGTTGCCTCGATCCCCAATTCTTCGTTCAGCTCCCGAATTGCTGTCGGCAGATACTCCTCTCCCGCTGCCACATGCCCGGCTGCGGAAATGTCATAACATCCCGGGTAAGAATCTTTATGCTCACTCCGTTTCTGAAGAAGCACCTCCCAGCTGTCCGAGGGACCACGGCGCACGACCCAAACATGAGCAGTTCCGTGCACACTTCCATCGCGGTGGACAACTCCTCTTTCTCTTCGCACTCCGGTTTTCTCCCCTGTCTTCTCATCGAGCACATCAAGAAGCTCCATCTCCTGGCCATCCAGAGAAGCCGAAACAAGCTTATCGTGACCGTCATAGACAAGCTTGAGCGAGAAGAAATCGGTGCGTTCATTCAGAAGACGGAAAAAGATCTTATCGCCCTCCCAGATGTTTAGCTTCACTGCTTCTTCTTTGTCGACCCATGCCAGCTCGCCTTCATTGCATGCGATCGGTTCGCCGGTAAAGGCATCTGCCGTAAAGAGCGACATATATTCTGTCACGCCGTTTCCGGAGACAAAGGTCACAATGGCACGGTATTTCCAGGAGGTCAGCGTATAGCCGGTCTCCTCCCAGACTTCACGGAGCAGACATTCTTCCGGGCTTTCATCTGCCTCAAAATGACCTCCGACTCCGATCCATTTGTCCTTGTTTACATCATTTTTCTTCACGGTACGGTGCAGCATCAGATACTGCCCGTCTTTTTCGATATAGCATAGCGTACTTAGTGAGATCATTGTTTTATGAATACCTCCACAGATAATAAAAACTTATTTTCCACTCAGATAATACTTTACCTGCAGCTTCCGAAGCAGCTGGACCGATGCCGTATTTTCTCCTGCCACGCAGGCACACACCGGACAATCCAGCTCATCCCTGGCATAAGCAAGGATCGCACGGCATGCTTCTTCGGCATAGCACTGACGGCGGTAGGGGTGAAAAACATGGTAGCCGAGTTCCAGAAATTCCCTGTCTTCCATTCCCTTGGCATCTGGAAAGTCATTTTCGGAGTCCACTCTACTTTTCGGTTCGAAGTCATTTCCGGTTTCCGCAACTTTTCCCAGTTGTTCTTCCGGTGCACTTGCCCTTGCAAAATCCCGTTTCTTCGCATTGGATAACCCGGCTTTTCCGATGATCCTGCCATCTGTTTTTCGCACCAGCGCCCAGATTCCATACTCATAAAACCGGTACTGGCCTTTGATATAGGCCTTCAATTTCTCTGTATCGTAAAAAATCTGATCAGCATCCCGTTCCTCCTGTGTAAACCAGGCATCCGGTTCCTCTGGCATACCGGCAATGTCTTCTACGGTAAATTCCCGGATAATCAAGCGGTCTGTTTCTGTGATGATCCAGGGCAGACCGATGTGGCGGAGCACAATGCGTTCTAAATATTCCGGGCAGATGGCATCCGGCGTTGCCAGGTACTCTGCATCCCAGATGTCATCTTCCTGACTTCCTCCACCATGTTCTTCCATGTGTATCAGACCAACAAAAGCTCTCCCTGCTGCTTTCGCGGCAAGGAGAGCTTTTCGTTCGTCAGAAACCACAACCGGATATGCTGTTTTTCCAATCCAAACCGTGTATTCCTGTGTCATATCATTCCTCTAACTTAGCACTTCTCCGGCTCGTCATACGCTTCGCCGAAGGTATCTACGGTCATGCTCTTGATCTTCTGCTCTTTGAGCGGTCTGTCGCTGTAGTCGGTGCGGGTCTCGGCAATCTTGTTTACGACGTCCATGCCGTCAATGACCATACCGAATGCTGCGTAAGCGCCGTCTAAGTGCGGAGCATCTTTGTGCATGATGAAGAACTGGGAACCTGCGGAGTTCGGCATCATGGAACGTGCCATAGAAAGAACACCTGCGGTGTGTTTTAAGTCATTCTGGAAACCATTCTGGCTGAACTCACCCTTGATGGAGTAGCCCGGACCGCCCATGCCGTTGCCGTTCGGACATCCGCCCTGGATCATGAAGCCTTTGATGACTCTGTGGAAAATAAGGCCGTCATAGTAGCCCTTTCCTGCCAGGCTGATAAAGTTTTTTACGGTGTTCGGAGCAACCTCCGGATATAATTCTGCGCGGATCACGCCGCCGTCTTCCATCGTAATGGTAATCTCTGGATTTTTCATGGATCAAATCTCCCTTCGTGTAGTGCGTTTGGTGTCACAACGCAAACGCTAAGATGGGAAATATTATATCATAAATTCCTCTAATACGCAAATATCCAACTCATGAGGCATGTTCCGTTCTGTATACACGGGTAGTTACCGTTCAGGCAGGTGAACGAGGCCTTCACCCTGTAATCATCCTCCGCAGTCTTTCCAGATCCTCCTGATCCGGGTGGGAAAGCGCCTGATCGAAGTTCTCGATCAGCGCATCCAGATTCGGCTTCGCATCCGGCATCTCCTTCATCTTCACATAGTGGTCCCGCACCGCCTGCGGCATCCTGCCCTGGCACATGTACTCTCCGACCACCGTGTTACTTGCGTCGATGGCCGTGCGGACATTCGCGAGAATCTTCTGATAGTATGCTTCACTGCCGCCGAAGCCCGCGGTGCCAAACAGGAAAATCTTTTTGTTCCGAAGCCTGCCCAGCAGCTCCAGGCACGCCTGATCCGCCGTGCCCTTGTCCGTCCAGAAACCCACATAGATCATCTCTGCATCCGGATCTGCGGATTTCGCCTCCCCGAAGTACGCACACCGCGCGTCCGGCAGTGCCCCTCGAATCATATCCGCGAGCTTCCTCGTGTTGCCCGTCCGACTGCTGAAAATGATGGCATATCTCTCTTCGCTCATCGTCCTGTCCTTCCTTTCATTCTCTTCATTCAATGTCTGCATCCCTCTGCTTCATCGGATGCTTTCTCCTCGTTCGCTTACATGATCGTCTTCATTTTTCGACATCATCCAGGCATTCCGAGCCTCGTTCATCCCTGTTTCACACTTCCAGTATCGCCTTGATGCCTTTTGCACTTCGCATCGCCACGTCCCGGAAGTGATTTCCGGGGTTCAGCTCCCAGCGCACATCCACGCCGAGCTCCTGATAGTGTTGAAGGATCGCCTCCGTATTTTCCTGCACGGTTTTCAGCACCGCATTGAAAACGATCAGTGGCCGGTCTTCTCCCTGCGCCGGATACAGCGTAAGCTCCTTATAAGGAGTCTCTTCCTTTATTTCAAACACTTTTGAAGCCACCTTCACGCCTCCTCCCAGAACAGGTCATCCAGTGTTCGGTTCAGTGCCCTGCAGATTGCGATGCAGAGTCGGATCGTCGGGTTATAATCGCCCTTTTCGATGGCGTTGATGGTCTGCCGCGACACGCCGACGAGATCTGCCAGCTGCTGCTGTGACAGGTCCAGCGCCGCCCGTGCCGATTTCATCTTCAGGTTCTTCATTTCAGCAGACCTCCCACCGATCGACACCGTTTTTCGCGAATTTCATCTTCCCGTTTTCCATCCCACCGCGTCTCTCTCGCATATCGATATAGAATTTCATCATCCGGTTTTTCATTCCGCCGAACCTCCCCGTTTATCCACCCACGCTTTCAGTAGCAGGTTCACAATGATCAGCGCGAAGAACGCGAAGATCAGCAGATAGATGCCGCCATCCCAGGTGAGGACGCCATCGACGATCACGTCGCCAGCATTGGCATGTCCCCGGAAACCCAGGTACTGCATCACCATCACCGCCACCATGAGCACGATCGCGGCGTTCGAGCCCGACGTCTGCCGGATACCCCAGTACGCATCCTGCCAGATATCATAGAGGATGACCACCAGACATCCCACCATAAGGCAGGCCATCATGAGGAGTGAAAACTCGATCGGCAGTGCACCCACGCACTCCTCCCACAGCACCGCTGCCGCAAGCAGTGCGGCCAATGTCAAAAAGCCGTAGCGAAATGCCCTCCCGCGGATCAGCTCCTGCCGCTCATCATAGCCACTGTAGTCCTTATCCTTCTTAAACATAATGATCTTAAATACCTGAACCGCGATAAATGCAGCCGTAAATGCGAAAATATCTGACATATACACCGACCTCCTTCCAACAATATGTAAACTATATCTTACATCTACAGTATATATTAGAGGCGTCATTATGTCAAGAATACTTTACATTTTCGAAGCACCTCAATACAAGCCACAAAAAAGCTGCCCCGGCACATGCAGATGCACAGGCCAGAAACAGCTTTTCAAGTCTTATTCTTTTAATCCGCTAAATGCAGCATCTCGATCAAAAAGATCCAGGTCAGTCCGTAGTAAGAAACCACCGCTACCAGGTCGTTCACCGTTGTGATGAGCGGACCAGATGCTACGGCCGGGTCTACGCCGAACTTTTTAAACATGATCGGGATCACCGTACCGGATATACTGGAAATAATCATGGCCGCAAGAAGTGCCACGCCGATGCAGCCGGAAACTGCGAATGCAAAAAACGGAGTCATTCCCTTTGCAATCGCGATATAAGCACCGATCGCAACGAAAGAAAGAATGCCAAGGATCAGTCCGTTGCACATGCCGACTCTCGCTTCCTTAAATACCAGGCCAAGTTTCTGCTTGCCATCCAGGTTCTCATCCATCAACACACGGATGGTCACTGCCAGGGACTGGGTGCCGACGTTTCCGGCCATGTCCAGAATCAGGGACTGGAAGCAGATCACAATGGTCAGCTGCGCTACCACACCCTCAAACAGACCAACCACACTGGAAACCACAAGACCAAGGCCAAGTAAAATGATCAGCCACGGCAGACGCTTGTGCACGCTCTGGCGGATCGGCTCGTTTAATTCCTCCTCAGAAGCAAGACCTGCTAACTTTGCGTAGTCATCGCCCATCTCATCATCGACAACCTGAACGATGTCCTGCGCAGTGATGACACCAAGGATCTTGTTGCTCTCATCCAGTACCGGGATGGAATCCTCGGAGTAGTCCTTCATGCGCTCGATACAGTCTTCGATCATCTCACGGGCATACACATATGGGTAAGACTCCATGATGATATCATCCAGGCTGCTGCCCTCTCGGGCAATGATCAAATCCTTTAAGTCGATCGCACCGCAGAACGTGTGCTGGTCATCGGTTACATATAAGGTAGAAATATTATCGTTTTCTGCCGCCTGTGCAACCAGCTCCCGCATCGCTTCACGGACACTGATTCCAGCTTTGATCTCAATAAAATTCATGCTCATGCGGCTTCCGATCTCATCTTCATCGAAAGACTCCAGCATGGCAATGTCGCGCTTGGATTCATTGTCAATCAGGTCAATGAGCATATTGCGCTCCGGCTTTGCCAGGCGCTTAAGCAGCGCTGCTGCCTGATCAACTTCCATGCAGGAAAGAACCTCAACCTTCTTTCTTGCATTCAGTTCCTCAAAATAAATTTCTGCATTATCCAGATATTCAAAAATATCAGAAAGCTGCTCCGCGTCTAAAATGCGGTATAAACGCTCTCTCTCATCTCTTGTCAGCACCTCGAAAGAGGATGCGATATCATTCTCATGGTAGTCGGAAATCCGGTCCTTTAATACACGCGGGGATACGTTGCTCCGCATGATCTGCTCCAGTTCCGTCTGGTAGTCACGTACCTGAACTGCCACGTCTTTGGTCTCGTTCTCGTTCATCTTTTCCATGCCTGCTCCTTTCTCTGCCTGCGAAAAAGTCTTTCTCTTTCTCACAGCGTTTTGTTCTCACGGCTGTCATCCGTGGAACCGGAGCATTTTTGATCTGCGCAAACCTGCTGTATTTTTCCAGAAAAATCTCCTGTATTCTTCACGTTTTCTTAACAATAGATTCAAAAAACAAGAAAGAAAAACAGCAGCGTGTTTCCGCAAATAAAAAATGCCATTACCGGTTTCATCTGAAAACGGGCAATGGCAGACACACGCAAATACAGCCTGATCCGTGCAGTACACCTGTGATGCAGGGACTACCGATCAGACAGTTTTCCTATCAAAATCTAAACTCAATTCGTGTGAGAAAACGGACAGCGGATTCAGACAGGCTGTCGGTCTTCTTTTCTCTTCCATTGCCGCTCATTCGCTTATAACTGTCCGCGACGTCCATTTCCTCACCTCCTTATAAGTGCACGATCAATAAATTCCTTCTAAACTATACTACAGCATTTTTTTTGCGTCAACCACAGAATTTTTAATTTGATAAATTTCTTGCTATCGCATCCTAGGACACGCCTTTCACGGTCCAGTTATACGTCTCCCACGCCTGATTGAGTTGAACCACTGCGCTCTCCTTTGCATCCAGCGCACTGTAATAATCCGCTACGCCCTGCAGATAATCACTCTGGGAAAGCATGCCGGCCTGCTGTTTTTTCTGCAGGAATGCGTACGTGATAGACGCACTTTCATAGGCATCTTCCGCTCCTTCATACTCAAGCTTTGCAGCCTTTAACTGATCATACAGGCTCTGCATCTGAGAACGCACCGTTCCCTCGGCCTGACTTTCCTGATTGGATTTGACAGATATTTCTGTTGCGGTTCCCGCACTCTGGTGGCGGGTATTCTGCACACTGGCGCTGTTACCGATGGCCTGCTCCACATCCGTATTGAAATCCACATCGTCGATGGCAGAAAGATCCGGAAGCGGCACGCTTCCGATGGTGATATCTGCACTGGTATCCAGGCCCAGGGCAGAAAGCAGGTTAAAGCGGGCATTTGCCGCCTGCTGCCGGTAGGATTCATACCGGTTTTTTGCGCTCTGCATGGTGTCGGAAGCCGCCATCACATCGGCTGCCGTGGCCATGCCCGCGCTCTGTTTTTTTAACGCTGCCTGGTAGCTGCTCCGGGCTGCCTCGTAGTTTTTCTGTTCTGCCTGCGCCTTGGTGTTCATCTGGTTATAGGTACGCATCAGGCTCTGCGCTGTCAGAATGTAGCTGTCTATCGTCTTCTGCCTGCTTACCGACTGCGTCTTCGTTTCCAGGGATTCTAGCTGTTTGGTGATCTGGGAAATGGACATGCTGAGGCGGGAAGCATTCATTTTGTAAACGGCCTTCGTTTCTGCGTCATCCTCATACTTCTCCTGCATGAATTTCATGTAGTCCCGCTCGGTTTCCAGGGTGGAAAGCATGTTCTGGTAGGTTTCCTTGTTGCTGGTATAGTTTTCCAGGTAATTTTTTAAATTCCGGTTGTTCTGCACCAGTTGTTCCAGGTTATTGTAATCTACCGAAGTTACAGACTGAGTGGTCTGTTCTGCATTTTGTTCTGCGGTTTCTGCACTCTGTCCGGAAGCAGTCTCTGCTGTCTCTTCTTCCGCAGTCTGGCCGGAATCTGTCTCTGCAACCTCTGCCCTCGCAGAAAGAGAAGTACAGGGAAGGCTGAGCATACCAAAAGCAATCGCAAGAAGCAGTGCAGCCCGGATGCCAACCTTTTGGGGCATATGGAATCCCTGCTTCGCCTGCCGCTTCCAGCTTTGCGGACAAGATAACTCAGGCAAACAATTTTCATTATGTTTTCTCTTCATAAACCGCTCCCTCCTACTCTGCCGATGCCAGTCCGTTCACGGCCCAGTCATAATCATTCATGGCCTGTAACAGAGACAGCTTCTGGGTCTGGGCTGTCACCTGGGCTGTGGTGTAGGATGCCTTCTGATTCTCATAGGTATTTTTTGTAATGGTTCCCGCTGCCAGCTTTGCATCGGCAGACTTCATGGCAATCTCCTGCAGCGCCAGCGCGGACTGGGCCTGCTCGTAACCGGACTGAGCAAGAAGCAGGGAATCATAGGCAGATTTCACACTGTTGGAGATGGTTTCCTTCTGATTCTTTTCGGTCTCGCTCAGCTTCTCCTTTACGCTGTCTGTTCTGGCGTTGGTGAGCTGCTTTTTCGTCAGGCGGTAGGCATAGCTGTTCTCCAGAGCTGTCTGGATATCTGCGCTCACATCAATGGCCGCGATCTTGCTCTGATCCGGATCGGCCAGTTCCGCAATCTCCACATCCGCGCCGTAGCCCCATCCTAACATCATGCACAGGCTCTCCTTTGTGGATGCCAGATTACTCTCAGCAGTCACCAGCGCCGCCTCTGCATTGGAAACGGCTTCTTTTGCACTTAATACCTTGGACTGGGTGGACATGCCTGCTGCCAGCCGGTTTTCTTCCGACTGACAGGAAAGCTTAGCCTGCTCGATACGGGCCTTCGCGCTGTCCAGATTGTAGTACTGGGTCCAGTAGGTGATCATCAGACCCTCCGCCTGCCTGGCAAGCCGTGCCTCGGCCTGGTCGTACTGGATCCGCATGGTTGCCTGGTCATCGGTATTTTCATCGCCCTGCTCCATCAGACTCTTAGCCTGCTGCTCGTTCCGGAGTGCGGCAGCCACCCCGCTTCCGTAGTTCTCACTGTCAGAATCCGGATACTCAATGCTGGAATAAATCTCATTGGCACGGTCATAGTACTCCTGTGCCACATCATCGCGGTTTTTCGTCAGGTAATCTTTATAACTGATCGCGTTCTGGATGACGGTCGGGTTGTATTCATGGATCAGGTCCTTGATCTCATCGAATTCCAGCTTGTTGTCCTTCAGCGTTGCCCACTTTTCTGCCGAGTAGGCAAATTCCGGGCTCTGCTGGGCGAAAGCCGGAAGCGGAAGTGCTGCAGTGACAAGAGCCGCCGCCAGGAAACTCCCCGCCAGCTTTCTTCCGGTCCGTGTCCAGTGACCGCCTGCATTCTGTCTGCATGATCCCTGGGCAAACGGCCTTTTGCCTGCACGGTGCACGGTTCCAAAGCCAGCGCACCGTTTTCTATTGTTCGGAAGCATTCTATCTCCTCCTTTTTTCGAATAACAAACGCAACTATTCCGTACATAGTCACGAATCTAGTTTCAACGATCCAATCCTAAATATCCAGCACCTTCAGCTCTTTCTTTCCGTTCATCAGTGCGTAGTAAACCGGCAGGATGAACAGTGCCACTGCGACACCAACAGTCAGACCACCGATGTTTACCACCGCAAGACCCTGGGTGGTAGAACCGCTGCTTCCGAATGCCATGGCCATCGGCAGCATGGAAAGAATGGTCGTTAAGCTCGTCATCATGATCGGGCGCATACGGGTCGCACCTGCCTCGATCAGCGCTTTTTTCAGCGGCATCTCCATACGGTACTGGTTCACGGTATCGACATACAGAATACCATTGTTTACGACGGTACCAACCAGGATCAAAAATCCCAGGATGGAAGTCATGGACATGCTGACTCCGGTCAGCTTCAGAAGTCCAAAGGAACCAACCAGGCTGAACGGGATCGTCGTCATGACCATGAAAGAGAACTTCGGGGACTCAAACTGCGCGGACATAACTACGAAGATCAGGAATACTGCTACCGCAATCGCATTGTACAGTCCGGAGAATTCCTCCTGCATCATACGGTCTCTGGAGTTGGTACCGCGGGTAATGGTTCCGGTTAAGTTCGGGCTGATGACCTCATTATCGATCTGGGTCTTCACGGCAGCGCTGGAAGCATTATCTACATAATCTGCGCTGATCGTGATCTGGTAGGACTTATCTTCTTTCTCGATGGAGGACGGGCTGTCCTTGTAGTAGATCTCAGCGACATCAGACAATGCCACATAACCGCCGGACGGCTTCTTTAAGATCATGCGCTCTAACTGCGGCACGGTCTTATACTGGTCCTCCGGATACTCCGCCTTGACGCTGATCTCCTGTCCGTCGACTTTTAAGGTAGTGACTTCTTCGCCGTCCAGCATCTGCTTCACCATGGTACCGATCTGCGCTGCGGTCAGTCCTTCCGCAGAGGCAGTGACCGGATCTACCTTTACTGCGACAACCGGTGCCGTGTTTTCAATACTGGAGTGGACATTCTTCACATCGTCTCTTGCAATCAGCTCGCTTACGATCTCATTGCTGACCTCCTGGAGCTCATCGTACTGGGTTCCCTTTAAGATGGCCTCGTAGCCGCGGGACCGTCCCATCATGCTCATGGAGGTGGATGCCTCTACGGTAATGGTACAGTTTTCCAGGTCTGCCATCTCATCTTCCCACTGGCTTACGACATCATCAGTGGACATCTTCCGGTCATCCTTTAAGTAAGCGGTGATGGTACCTTCATCGTTATTGTAACGGAGCATATAGGATTCCACATCCTCATGCGCTGCCACGATGGACTCAGCCTGTGCAAGGATCGCATCGGCCTGCTCGGTGATCAGGCCCGGACGTGTCTCAATGCTGACTCTGACCGTACCGGTATCGTCGGCTGTCATCAGCTCAGTCTGCATGCCACTTGCCAAAAATACAGTGACAACGATGATGCCGACCGATGCAAGCATCACGATCGCTTTGTGGTTTAACAGTGCCGGCATCAGCTTCCGGTAGCCATCCTGCAGAAAGTTCAGCGGTCGGGAAGCCGGAGCTGTGGTGCGCTCCTTCGGCTTATACATCATATAGCACAGCGGTACGATCGCGATCGCAGACAGCAGGGACGCACACATACAGAAGACGATCGTGTAGCCCATAGCGCCGAACATCTGACCGCTCATACCATTTAAGAATACCAGCGGGATAAACACGACGCAGGTGGTGACTGTGGAGCCTACAATGGAAGCCACCACAATGTTCGTTCCCTCTAAGGCCGCCTTAGCATAGCCCAGCGCGCCTTTGTCCTCCTGCTTATCCATGGCTCTGAAACAGCTCTCCAGCACTACGATCGAGTTATCGACCATCATGCCGACACCAAGAACCAGTCCGCTCATGGTAATGATGTTCAAAGTAAATCCGGCCCGCGTCATGACGATCAGGGACAACAGAATGGAGGTCGGAATGGAACTTCCGACGATCAGGGATGCCTTGAAATCGCCGAAGAACAGGAAGATGATGATCATGGAAATGACAACCGCCATAACCATGGTCTCTGCCACATCCTTAAGAGAATCCAGGATGGAATCCGCCTCATCTCGCGCCACGGTAATGGTCAGGTTCTCATCATCACCCTCCAGATTTTTGATGACCTGCTTAACCTGTTTAGAAAGGTCCATGGCCGTGCTGCTCTGCTGCTTGGTTAAGGAAATGGAAATGGTCTCCTCGCCATTATAGCGGGATACGCCGCCCTTCTGCTCCTCTGCATAGGAAACCACGGCAATATCCTCGAGGTAAACAATCTTATTGCCGGATACAGTGATCGGCATTTCTAAAAGCTCATCCAGCGTATCGTGCTCCGTTAACGTGGAAACGGATAAATCCAGATTGCCGGACTCTGCGCTTCCGGACGGGTAGGACAGGTTTGCTGCAGACATTGCGGACTTGATGTCGCTGATGCTGACGTTATACTGGTCCATCATATCGGACATCAGCTCGATTTTTATGTACTCGGAGGAACCACCCATGGTGGATACCTCTGCCACCGTTGTCAGTTTTTCCAGCTCCGGCACGATTTTCTGGTCTACATAATCATAGAGATTTTCCTGGGACGGGTTTGCAACGGTAAGCATAATGCTGGCCTGCGCGTTGTTGTTCATCTCCATGACGGTCGGCTCTACGTCATCCGGCAGATCCCGGATGCTGTTTAAGCTCTTGGTCAGGTCGCTGTAGGCTTCATCCATATCCGTGTCGTAATCATACTCCAGCATGATCATGGAACGGCCCTCACTGGTGGTGGAACTCATGCTCTTAACACCCTCGAGCGTGCTGACCTGGTCCTCAATGAGCTGCGTGACCAGTTCATCCATATCCTCCGGGCTGGCGCCGGAATAGTTTGCCATAATGATCATCATCGGCTGGTCCATATCCGGCATCTGCTCCAGAGTTGCATTAAATACAGAAGAAATACCGAACACGATCAGGCATAAGAGCGCCATCAGCACGGTGACCGGACGCTTCAGTACAAATTTAGTAACTCCCATTTACGTCTGCCTCCTTACTGTGCTTTCGGAGCGCCGCCTGCTGCACCAGAAGCTTCTACCTCTGATTTCAAACGGATATCCGCACCCTCATACAGGTTGGAACTCCAGGTGCTGACTACCATATCGTCTGCGTTCAGGCCAGAAAGGATCTGCGCATTCTCGGAATCGTAAATGCCAACCTCAACGGAAGTCATCTTCGCTTTGCCGTCTTCATACAGATACACATACGCGTTCCCGCCGCTGTAATAGATTGCATCAACCGGAACCAGCATTGCATTTTCTGCACGCTCGGTCACCAGTTCAATCTTCACAGTACTGCCGATGGCGATCTCATCGCTTCCAGTCATATCGCCCTTCACCTTAAAAAGTCCGGTGGAAGCATCAACCATGTTGCTGATCTCGGTGATGTTTCCGGTATAAGTAGTTCCATTCTTGGAAATTTCCAGTTCATCACCAGTCTTTAAGTTCTGCATCATGCGCTGGGTCACATAAAAAGTAATGCTGTTTTGACCTTCCCCTGCGATAACGCAAAGCTGCGCAGACTGGTTTACACGGTCATACACATCCACATCGACGCTCTCCACGCGTCCTGCGATCGGTGCGCTGATGGTGCTGTATTCCACCTGTTTCTCATACTGCAGCTTTGCCGATTCATACTGAAGCTCGGCAGATTTCAAATTATTCTGGTACTGCTCATATTCCTGGTCGGACAGATCGCCGCTGCCATATAAGATCTGCATTCTGTTTAAATTGCTCTGTGCCTGGGAAAGATTGACCTGTGCGGAATCCATGTTGTTTTTTGCAGATTCCACCTGCTCTGTGTTAATTTCCATCAGCACCTGCCCCTGACTGACGATGTCACCAGCCTTCACATTCACTGCCGTTACATCGCCGCCTGCCTTGGCATAAACATAAACAACATCAGCCGCTTCCACAGTACCCGTCAGACTGGAGGTGACCGATACGTCACCGGTCGTCGGATTTGCCGCATTGACGACGGTTACGTTCGATTCCTGCTGCATTCCGCCGGGGCTTCCCATGCCGCCGGGACCTCCATGCCCGCCTGTACCTGCGCTGCCTCTGCTGCCCAGGAAAAATGCTGCGCCCGCCAGAATGATCACCGCTGCGCCTGCTCCTGCCACGATCTTTTTCTTTTTACTCATCATGATGCACTACACTCCTTCACCGTTTTCTTTTTTATGTTCCATGTTTCGTTTCCGATCTATTTTGCAGCTGTTTTCGAATTTCTAGGTTTTCCCTTCCCGCAATATCACGGCCAGCACAATAGCTCCGGCTACCAGAAAGGTCCATCCCGCAATATATGCCAGATGCAGATTCCCGGCAATCGGTTCCGAAAGGATGTCGCTTTCTTCCAGAAAAGAAGCTGCCGCTAACATCCAGATTCCCGGATGATACAGCCAGCGGAAGGTCCTGAAAAATTCCGACCGTTCTACCCCCGGGCGAAAGCAGGAAATCCACACTGACATACCAAGGCCGCCGACAAGCAAATAAATCAAAGCGTTTACCAGGGCCCGTACCGGGAACGTCCGGCTAAGCATTCCACCTGCCCCAAGAAACAGGAGAAGCACCAGACAGATTCCGGCATATCCCAGAACTTCTTTTTTTAAAATTTTGCCATCCGGCGGTCTGGCCGAAGATTTCTGTCCCATGTGCGTTCTCCTTTCCGTGTCCATCCCAAGATTGCATCTGCATACTGCGTATTTCCATTCTCTGACATGTTAAACATCCTAAAAAACAAATGTGAGAAAAATGTGAGAAATTCCGCATATTTCTGTGAGGAATATTTCAGACGCCCCGGAAAAATGCTATAATATAACGAGCGCAAGAGAGCCAGGAACGTGCTTGCACGATCATGGCGAACGGCGAGGCAATCGAGTGACGCAGTCACGAGAACGAGCGCAAGAGAGCCAGGAACGTGCTTGCACGATCATGGCGAACGGCGAGGCAATCGAGTGATGCAGTCACGAGAACGAGAAGAAGAAAAGCCATTCACTGTTTCCAGTCCTGTCTGGCAAACCTTCAATGGAAAAAGAAAGGGGAATTTTTATGCCGCATATCCTCATTACCGACGATGATCCGCACCTGCGCCGTCTGGTGCGTACTTACGCAGAACTGGAAGGCTACGACTGCACCGAGGCCTCTGATGGTGCCGCCGCTGTCACCGCACTGAAACAGAATCCGTATGATCTTGTGCTCTTAGATGTTATGATGCCGGGACCGGATGGCTTTGAAATCCTGGAAGCGATCCGCCGCTTCAGCCAGGTGCCGGTCATCATGCTGACCGCACGGGACGAAGAATACGATAAACTAAATGGCTTCCAGCTTGGTGTCGATGACTATGTTGCCAAACCATTCAGCCCAAAAGAGCTCATGGCACGCATCGGTGCTGTGCTCCGCCGCACCCAGACGCGCACGGAAACTCCCGCCCTGCAGGAGATTTCCTTTGGCGGGCTTTCCATCTTTCCAGACTCCCACATGGTTACGATAGACGGGCAACGCGTGAGTCTTCCGCCAAAAGAGTTCGATCTGCTCTTAAAGCTGGCACAAAATGAACACATTGTCTTAAGCCGCGACCAGCTGCTGGAAAGCGTCTGGGGATACCAGTACTGCGGGGATGGGCGCACCGTAGACACGCACATCAAATCCTTACGCGAGCACATTGGTGCCTACCGGAAGCTGATCCAGACTGTATGGGGAGTGGGGTATAAATTTGAAGAACCAGATAAAAACTAGATTTGCGGCCCTGAAAAACCGGATGGTCTTCCGGCTCTGGGCTTTTATGATGATCCCTGTCATGTTCGGGATCGGCTTTATGTGGGTAGTACAGATTTTTCTTTTTGAGCAGAACTATGCCAATGCCTCTGTCAATGAGGTGTTGAACCAGCTGTCTCCGATCATGGAGGACCTGCGCTGCCGCGACATCGGAGAAGATGAAAAGTTTTTATCCTTTATCAGTCACATCAATGCGGGTGGTGAGCTGCTTTTAACCTCCACAGATGGCACACTTGTAAAAATGTATTCCTCCGGCCACCTGGTGCAGCCGCAGGAATGGGAAACAAAATTAAAATCGCCCAGGCTTCTCAGCAAGAACTCCGGGCTGGAAGAACTAATAGCAGGCCGCCCTTACAAGCATATCGAAAAAATGCACGGACAGATCATCGGCTATGAGCTGGGATTTCCGGTCACTTACCACGGCGAACGCAATTACCTCATTTTACGCAATGCCCTTATGACCCGGACGGTGTTAAACTTAAACCGCTCCCAGCTCATCGTCTTAAGCATTCTCCTAACCGGCATTGCTTCCGTGCTTGCCGCAGTTTTATCAAAACAGTTTACCCGTCCGATCTTTCAGATCAAGGAATCGGTCGATAAGCTGACGCAGAATGAGTTTGACATTGGACCGGACCTGGACCGGCAGGATGAATTAGGACAGCTTTCGCAGTCCGTTGGCAAGCTCGGCAAAGCACTGCAGCGGCTGGATGTGCTGCGCCGGGAGGTCATCGCCAATGTCTCCCATGAGCTCCGCTCGCCGCTCGCCCTCATCACCGGCTATGCCGAGATGGTGCGCGACATCACCTGGAAGGACGAGGCTATGCGCAGCGAAAACTTAAACCTGATCATCAGCGAATCCAACCGCATGAGTGAGATGGTAACCGATATTCTCGACTACTCCCAGTTTTCAGCAGGTTACAGCAAGCTGAAAAAAGACTGGTATGACTTAAAAGATATCGTCAATGCAGAGCTCACCCGCTGCCGCCAGGCCGCCGCTGAGCACCACATCACCCTGACGCTTCAGGCACCGGAAGCAGAATTAAACTTCGAAGTCGATGCCTTGAAAATGAGCCAGGTGATGCGCAATCTCTTAAACAATGCCATCAACCACACGCCGGAAAACCGGGAAATTTTCATCCGGCTGGTGCCAAAATCACAGGTTCCGCTTTCCAGTCCTGTGACTGCTCTGCAGACCGGTCAGGATTTCTGCCTGGTCGAAGTGATCAATCCGGGGGAGCTGATTCCTGAGGAAGACCGGAAGATCATCTGGGAGCGCTACCAGCGCAGCCAGCACCAGAGCGGCCGCCACCTTGGGACCGGAATCGGACTTTCTATTGTCAGCACGATCTTAAAGGCGCACGATATGCCTTACGGCGTGAACTGTAAGGACGGCTACAATATCTTCTGGTTTTTATGCCGGTAAACTTTAATAGGGCCGTGTGAGTTGCCTTTTGGCAACTCGCACGGCCCTTGTCATATACTTAAATGGTTATTCTCTACCGTTTCAATTTCTCGCGCTCCTGGTCCAGCACTGCCTTTGTCTCTTCCATGGACTTTCCAAGCACGCTTGCGAGCAGCTCCTGCGGGATCGTCGGGGAATAATAAAAGCCCTGCTGGTAGATACATCCGAATTTTTCGAGAATATCTAACTGGCGCTGTGTCTCCACACCCTCCGCGATCAGGCGCTTGCCAAGCTTGTCCGAAGCCTTGATCAGGCATTCTACGATCGGCTCGGACTTCGGGTTGGTCTCAAGCTCCCACATAAACATACGCTCGAACTTTAAGGTATCGACCGGAAGCTCCAGGATCTTGCTGATACCGGAGTAGCCGGAACCAAAGTTATTTAAGATCAGCTCCACGCCCAGCTCCTTTAACTGCTGCATCACGATCTCGATGATGACTGGAGAGGTGGTAAGCGCGTATTCATCGATCTCCACCGCCAGCTTTCCGGACGGAATCTGGTATTTCTGGATCATGCTCTGAACCGTGTCTACGAAATTTTCCTGGATGATCAGGACCGGGGAAACCGGAACCGCTATGGATTCGTATTCTACACCCTTTCGCTCCAGCTCTGCGATTTCCTGTGCCACACGCTCCAGCGCGTAATATTCCACACTGCTGATCTGGCCGGTATCCTCGGCGATTGGCACAAACTCAGCACTTCCGACCATGCCGATATCCTTCACAAACATGCGCATGTAATATTCCGCACGGACAAAACATCCTTCTTTTGTATTGTAAGTCGGCCGGAACCGGATCTCCAGCTCATGGTTTTCCAGCGCTGTGCTGATATATCTGGCAATGGCCTGCTTGCGCAGATAGGTGGCATGCAGCTTACTGTCATAGACCGCATACTGGTTGATGCCGGTCTCTGCTGCCTTGCTGACTGCCAGATCAAGATATTTTAACAGCTGGTCTGCACCCTCCGCATAACCCGGGTAAGAGCAAAGTCCGATCTGGCAGGAACACATACAGTCTGTTCCGTCGATCTTCCAGCTCTGGGAAAAGCGGTCCAGGATTTCTTCTGCCAGGCGCACTGCCTGTCCCTGTGTCCGGCCCTTTAAAATCGTGATGAATTCCACGCCTACATACCGGTACACAATGCACCCGGTTTCTTCCTTCAGATATTCCAGGATCTCTTTTAAGAGTTCCTCACAATAGGCAAAACCAAACAGCTCATTCATGCGCTTGAAGTTCTCGATATAAAACTTCATGACTACGCCCTGTCCCTCGCCGGTCAATGCACGCTCCAGCTGGTGACGGCAGACCATGCGGTCGCCACCAAGACCGGTGTCGCCCAGGTCCGAGGCTTCTGCAAGCGGTTCTGCAGCAACCGTTTTTTCCATCGGCTCTGCTTTACTTTCTGTATTTTGTTTCTTTCTTCCAAATAGGCCCATAACCAAATCCCCCTTTTTCTGTGAGCAATTTGTATTTTATATTACGCTACACAAGTGCACGTTCGATCTCCGCACAGATTTCCTCCGGAGTTTTATGATCGGTCGCCACCACAATGTCGGCTGCTGCCTCATAGAGTGCCCGGCGCTTTTCCTGCAGACTTGCAATGTATTCCACATTCATGTGGCCATTTAAGACCGGACGGTCACTGCTGTCCTTGACCCGCTCATAAACGGTCGCGGGAGATGCCGTCAGAAGAACCACCTTTCCGCTCTTTTTCATAAGCTCCTGGTTTTCCGGCCGTACTACAATGCCGCCTCCGCAGGAAATGACTGTGTTTGCTTTTCCCTGCAGTCCGGCCAGCATTTCCGTTTCCAGACGCCGGAAATGATTTTCCCCGTATCTGGAAAAAATTTCCGTGATCGCCATGCCCTGTTCTTCTTCAATTTTCTGGTCCATCTCCACCAGCTCCAGATCCAGCTGGCGCTTCAGCTCTGCCGCAATGGTGCTCTTTCCTGCTCCCATAAAACCGATCAGAAAAATGTTGCAGCCGGGTTGTCTGCTTTCCTGTGCCATCTCCATCATGTCCTCCGCTTGTAACATTTATCGTAACTGTCCGCAGATGCTCACAACTTCCTGCAACACAATTCCGGACATAAGGGAAAGCTGCTTTGCTCCCCCGGAGGCCCGGAATCTTACTCTTGTAACTGCTGTTTGTGAAACCATGCAATTACGTTTTTCGTAAATGCGCAGACCTACTGAACAGTTATCTTTTTTCTTATATGCAATTATAGCAGTAGTTCTGTTTTTACGCAATCGTTTTGTCCGGGTCTGTCTATGCGAAACCCGACAAAAGCAGACACAAATCTGTCACTGTTTCCTGCAAAAAATGTATTTCTTTTCCGTTTTCAGGCGGAATAGGTCACTTTGCCTTAGACGGCAGGAAGGTTACTACCACACCCGCGCAGATCAAAACAGCACCGATTACGAAAGATGGCGTGATCACCTCATGCAAAAGCAGCACACCCATGACTGCAGATACCAGCGGCTGCAACGGGTAAAACATGGAGCAGGTGCTGGCATTTAAGAGCTGCAGGCTCTTATTCCAGCAGGTGTGCGCCACCGCGGTTCCAAACACTGCCACAAACAGGCAGGCACCGAGCGCTACCGCCGTCGGATGGCTTCTCGTCACAAACACGTTCTCGATCACGGCCGCCGGAATGTTAAATACCAGTGCGATCGCCATACCGTAAAGCGCAGTCTGCACCGGATCATAATATCCGGAAATCTTGCGGATGGATACCGAAGCAGCGGACCACAGGATCACAGAACCAATGGAACACAAAACACCCATCATATTGATTTCCATGCTGCCTTTTCCCAGAATGATATAAACACCGATCAGGGACACCACAATGCTGACTACATTTTTCCAGGTAATCTTCTCCTTTAAGAACAGTGCCGCCATAACTGAGATCACCACCGGGTTTAAGGAGTTGATCAGGGATGCCATAGAGCCGGATAAGAGCGCTGTTCCGCCAAGCTGCAATATGATAGAAAGAAAATATCCAAGTCCGCCTAAGACCAGCAGATATTTCCAATGCTCCCGTTTTACCTTTCTCGCTCCGCCCTTCAGCTTTAAAATCCCATAAAGGCACAATACCGATACCGCATACCGGCACAGGCCAACCGTTACAGGTCCCATCACCGCCAGCGCATACTTACTTACAATATAAATACTGCCCCAGCAAAAAAATGTGATCACCAGAAATAAATATCCTGCATTTCGTTTCATCTTCTTCAAGTCCTTTCTCATCCTGTCATTTTTATATCGATACAGATTACGCGTGTGTACCCAGTAACCTTATATCAATGCCCCTTGCTTAAGCAGCTCCCTCCGGACTGCACCGGCAAAATCCGCCTCAGCAGTCTTCGCCTGAAGTGGCGCAGCCATGCTGTCCGCTGTCTGAAATGCCGCAGCCACATGCTCCTTTGCCCGAAGCTCCGCAGCCGCACGGTCCTTCGCCTGAAGTGCCGCAGCCACACCGGCTGCATGTCCGGTTGCAAAGCATGTCCCCATAACGCGCACTGCGGCAAAAGCGGTATCGTCTGCCCAGATCATCCGTCCGGCACCGTACAGATTCTCAAACGTTTCCGACTGGAGTGCTCCCAGAGGAATGTCAAACCAGTTTCCCTCTTTCACCTCCAGATAGGTAGCCATCTGGCTGATATCCTTATGGATCTCCGGCTTCCAGCCACCGCGCGCGATCCCGTCTGGCCGTTTGCGGCCGGAAAGCACATCCTCTCCGGTCAGCATGGTCCTTCCCACCAGCTTTCTGGTCTCCCGAAAGCCAATGGAAGGTCCGGTCATGACCAGCTCGCTATGCTCCATGCCCGGCATATAGCGCTTCATGGCCGCCGCATAGCTGACTGCCTGCTTTCTCAGCTCCTTCTCCATCCGTGTCAGTTCCCGGGCAGATAAGCCCGTTGGCATCACACTCGGGATCAGTGCACAGACCACATCTGAGCCTTCGCGGGTCAGCAAAAAACCGCTTTCCCGCACAAGATGCTTCATGCCGTCTGCCCTTGCCAGCTCAACTGCGCGTCCTACCGCAGCCGGAGACATATCCTTTGTAATATCCACTCCACTTAAGCGGAACGGGAGAGATGCCGCCTGGACATGTCCGTCCAGACCGCCCCACTTTACCCTGGCACCAGCCAGGCGGGCCAGGTTCGCATCGCCGGATGCATCGACAAATGTCTTTGCCTGGACAGTAAACACGCCCTCATCGTCCATACAGCGGATCCGGCAGATCTGATTTTCTTCTACGTCTGCACCGGCCAGCTGGGCATGAAGCAATACTTCCACATGGAGTCTGTCAAGAAGCGCATCCAGCGCACATTTTAAATACTCCGGCTCAAAAGAAATGTTCCAGTTGCCGGAAGCAGAAAGGCGGTTCTGGGCCGGTGCACCAAGCTCTTTTAATGCTTCCAGAACCAGGCTTCCAGCGCCCTCCACCACCCGCACCGGATGCTTCCCGCAGGTCGTAAATCCACAGAAAGCCCCGACTCCGGAATGGGTTGCCTCGCCGCCCAGATAAGAATTCCGCTCGATCAGAACGGTTTTCGCGCCAGCCTGGACCGCACCAATCGCTGCTGCACAGCCAGCTGTGCCGCCGCCAGCAATTGCTACATCATACTGCTCCAAACGTTCCATATCCACACTCCAAAAACTGTTATTCTGCGCCCCTGGCGGAGCGCTTTTCATTCATAGTACGCAGTTTCTTATGAATCAAAATAGCGTTCCTGCACTTCCTTCACCGGCATTTCTTTTCCGGTATATAAGCGGAAGGCCTCTGCGCCCTGCCATAGCAGCATTCCGATTCCCGGGATTGTCTTGCAGCCGGCTGCTTTTGCATCCTTTAAAAGCTTTGTCTCTCTCGGATTGTATACAATATCAGAAACCACCAGCTCCGGCCGCAGCATGCTGGCATCCGGGATTACACTCTGATCATCCATTGGTTTCATGCCAATCTTTGTGGCATTGCAGAACAAGTCGGCACCAACCAGTGCACGGCGCACGGCGCCCACATCCTCCAGGTCAAAAATCTCTGCACGGCACTCCGGCACATGCTCCCGGATTTTCTGCACCGTTGCTTCCCCGTTTGCATAACGGACGGAGGATTTTCTTGCCAGGATCACAACATCCTTTGCACCGCCAAGTGCAGCAGCGATCTGGATCGCCGTTCCTGCACCGCCGCAGCCTGCGATCACCAGCTTCTTTCCGTGAATGTCGAAGCCATGCTCCAGACAGTTGCGGATCCAGCCGGTGCCATCGGTGATATGCCCCACCAGCTTTCCATCTTCATTGACAATGGTGTTGACCGCGCCGGTCAGCTCTGCCGCCTTGGAAAGCTCATCACAGCAGGAGGCCGCCACTGTTTTTCCCGGCATAGTAATGTTGCAGCCCCTAAAATTCATCATTTTCAGAGCCTCGATTGCTTTTTTCGTATCCTCCTCTTTGATATCAAATGCCAGATAACGGTAATCCAGCCCTAATTTTTCAAAGCTGTAATTGTACATCGCCGGAGAACCGGAATGCGCTACCGGGCTGCCGATCAGGCATAATAATCTTGTATGTCCACTGATTTCCATGCTATGTATTCTCCTTCTATCCTTCGCAAACGTTTTTTCTTCTATAGTTTCATACCTCGCAACACCACGTCTCACCGGATTGGCTTCCTGCAAATACCATGCTCCTGCACGCTACATTACCAGCACCAGCACGGTCACGATACAGACAATGCTGATCAGCGCCGAGATGGAATTGAGTGCACTGGAGAGGCCAAAGTCTTCTCCGATATCTGCCGTAAAAGCCGGTACTGCTGCTGAGATTGGGCTAAATACCAGAAAAGCCAGTGCCTGACGGTATTCCAGCTCCAGCGGAAGCAGATGAAAAAATGCCACCGACAGCACCGCGGCGATTCCATAACGGACCAGCAGGATCCTTCCCATAGCTCCAAGCTGTTCCCGGCCTCCGGAAAACCGGACGCCTACCCCAAGCATCAGCATGGCAAGGAACGGGTTCGCATTGCCAAGGATCCCGGCGAAGGTTGTCACTGCATCCGGCAGATGGATCTGCAGCAGATTCAAAATCAGCATGAGCAGATAAGTATCGAACGGAATCGATCTTAACAGGGTCGATACGATCTTTTTGATAGAGAAGCGGTCCCCTCCACCCTTGATCATGGAAGCAATGCTGTAAGAGCCACCCAGACAGACGAAGGAATTTCCCGTATCAAACAGGCTGGTCGCCAGCATTCCGGCAGGTCCAAGAAAGCTCTGCGCGAACGGCATGGTAAAGGTGCCAATGTTATAGCCCGAAATATTTAATACCTCAAAGGCTCTCTTTTCCTTCGGCGAGTGCAGATTTAGCAGATATAAAACCGTCATATACAGCACGCCACCGCCAAATCCAAGCAGGCAGATCACCAGCAGGGAAGGGTCGATCTTACTTCCGCTCACACTGCTTATGATAGCCGCAGGCAGCGTGATCTTTAGTACGATCTTTGATAATACGTGAAAATCCTCTTCCTTAAAAAAACCAGTCCGGCGTAAAATATGTCCAAGCACAATGACCGCAATAAAGCACGCCGCCCGCATCAGGATCACTCCCATGACTTACTGTTCCCCTTTCTCTGTCTGGATTCCGCAGCTGATCCGCATCTGCATAGCTGCTTATCTGCTTATCTGCTCAGCTGCACAGTTGCGGGCAAAATCCATCGCTGCCCATGTAACACATGAACAGCAACAAAAATCCCATATGTGATTCATTGTGCATCAGAATTTCCTGGATGGCAAGTAGTTTTTCTTTGTTTTCCGTTTTGTTATTCATATTTCGTTCACAATTCATTCAAAAACCTTTTACAGATTCAACATGATTTCTTCACGATTTCTCCCTATACTATAACCATAAACAACAAGAGCGAACGAGTTGTTTATAAAACGCTTAAAAGATTTTTTTCATAATACTCGAGCTGATAACTCGTGTTATCAGCTCTCCTCCCTTTTTAACTACAAAAAGCAAGTGCTATTTCCCGGCACTTGCTTTTTTCGTATTATTTTCCTATCTCACACAGATGTAAACCAGATATCCCGCATACATGAACAGCATGAATGCGCCCTCCAGCCGGCTGATGCGCAGCTTGCTGCGGCACAAAAACCAGGTAACCACACTTGCTACAATGAGACATGCCGTGTCGATCACCGCAAATGGTGTTACCGCGATCGGATGAAGCGCTGCGGATGCTGCAAGCACCATCAGGATATTAAAAATGTTGGAGCCGATGACATTTCCAAGAGCCAGCCCATTCTCGCCTTTTCTGGATGCGACCACGGAAGTAACCAGCTCTGGCAGGGAAGTCCCCAGCGCTACAACGGTCAGGCCGACCAGGGTCTGGGAAAGGCCAAAGGAAAGTGCGATCGCCTTCGCACTGTCGACCACCAGATTACCGCCGCATACGATCGCTGCAATGCCGCCGAAAATATAGATCACGCTCCTAAGCGGGGAAAGCACAGAAATTTCTTCATCTGCCTCAGTCCGGTTTGCCAGCGCATCGCGGATCGTCAGGACAATAAAGCCTGCAAACAGCACCAGTAAAAAGATGGCTTCTGGCCGGCTGATAAAGTGGTCACGGATGATCATGAAAAACAATACCACTGCCACTCCCACAGACGCCGCATAGTCCCAGCGCAGCTGTACTGCAAACGGGCGGATAACCCCACAGGTTCCCAGAACCACCAGAAGGTTAAACAGGTTGGAGCCGATGACATTTCCCACCGCGATCTCATTGTTGCCGGTCAGCGCTGCCGTTGTGCTGACAGCCAGCTCCGGCGCACTGGTTCCAAAGGCCACAATGGTAAGGCCGATAATGATACTTGGCACCCGCAGTGCCCGCGCAATGGAGGAGCTCGCCTCCACAAAATAATCTGCTCCCTTAATGAGGAGCACAAAGCCGATGACCAGCCAGACGTACATTAACATAATTTTTTCCTTTCTCATCTGAATCCGTACCAGATCAATCCTGCTGCTGTTCCTATGCTGCAAAAACATCAGCAAGTGTTCCTGACCTATGTGCATAAATACCTTATACAAAGTGAGATAAAGTATAGGTTGTTTTGTCCGCGTTGTCAAGGTAAGGGTTCTGATTTTCCTCTTCTCCTGCTCCCAGACGGAAATGTCACATGACTGTGCAACAGCCAGAGCGTTAAAAGATTCGGATACGCCATCAGTCCATTCACCAGGTCCGAAAAAATCCAGATGAATTCCAACCGGCTGACACAGCCAAGATACACCGAGATCAGGTAAAGAATGGTATACAGGCTTTCCACGTTTTTTCCCGCGTGCAGGCCTTCTGCCAGATACAAAAACATCTGCTGCCCAATGTAGTACCAGCCCACGATCGTGGCAAACGCGAACGCTGCCATACTGCAGGAAACCAGGATGCCGCCGTACCTGCCAAGCATCCGCGAAAAACAGAAGGACGTGAGCGCTGCACCATCCAGATTCCTGTATAAAACCAGAGGAGATTCCCTGCCCATACATAAGATGACCATAGCTGTGAGTGTACAGATCACAATAGTATCAAAAAACACTTCAAACATAGCCCACATTCCCTGCTCCTCCGGCGTGGTATCCTCCGCCGCGCCATGCAGGACCGCCAGCGTACCAAGACCTGCCTCATTCGAAAAGACGCCCCGTGCCATACCATAACGCACACTTCTGGAAAATAAAAAGCCGGCCACACCTCCACCCGCTGCCCCTGGCGTCCACGCCTGTTTCAGGATCTGCAATAGCACAGGAACAATGCTGTTCCGGCATAAAATTAATACCACGACCGAGAATAGCACATAGATTCCGGCAGACAACGGCATAAACCAGGAAGTCATACGGGAAATCCTGCGGATCCCGCCCCAGATCACTGCTGCCGTCAGCGCCGTAACCAGAACAGCTGCGATATCCGGCTTCATGCCAGCCTCATACCGCAATGTCTCACTGACCGCATTGGCCTGCACCATACTCCCCATGCCAAAAGATGCAAGCACGGCAAACGCTGCATAGAGGCATGCCATGCTTTTGCAGCCAAGTCCGCGCTCCATACAGACCATCGGTCCGCACTGCCATGCGCCATCCGGCAGGCGGTAACGGTATTTTTGTCCAAGACTGGTTTCTGCATATGCCGTTGCCATGCCGATCAGCGCAGACACCCAGAGCCAGAATACTGCGCCCGGGCCGCCCGCCGTAAGGGCTGTCGCTACCCCGACAATGTTCCCGGTGCCGATGGTGGCTGCAAGTGCGGTACAGGAGGACTGGAAGGCGGTTATTTTCTTATCAAAAGCTTGTCTGGGATCTTTACTTCCGTTTTCTTCTCCGGAAATCACTTTTCCCACCGTCTGTCTCCACCAGTACGGCAGTCCCCGGATCTGAAATCCACCGGAACGGACTGTAAAAAACAATCCCGTCCCCAAAAACAAGACCATGGTCCACGGTCCCCAGACCATCTGGTGTAGTGTCTGCATGAGCTGCTGCATGGTTATCCCCAGGCGAATCGTTTTCTGTTCAGTTTATGCACAAACAGCGCTCGATTTGTCACCAAACAGATTCCGTTTTCCCTTTTTATCCTGTCACTCGTATTTTCCCGGCAGATGTGCTATAATCCAGCTACAGGGAACCCTTGTAACTGTTCAGTAGTTTCACAGTTACAAGCACTTACGCTTATCTTTTTTGTTCCATCATTTCCAATCATCCATTACAGCGCGGACCATCCCCGGATGTCCGCAGAAAACGAGGTTTTCTATGCCCGGATTTACCACACATTATATCTTAGGAATGAAGGCCTACAATGACCTTCCCAATAACCAGTTAAAATATATCATTGCCAAATACCGCTGGCTCTACCAGCTGGGACTGCAAGGACCGGATATGTTCTTTTATAATATCCCGATCCTGCGCCACCGGGACTACCGCAACGTCGGCTCCTATATGCACGAGCACCACATTCAGGATTTCTTTGCCTGCTACCTGCGCCACTTAAGCGAAATCAAATCCCGCCAGCAGCGTGAGGAAGGACTTGCCTACTTCTGCGGCTATTTAAACCACTACATCGGGGATTCCATCTGCCACCCTTATGTATATGGACGCATCGGCTACGATGCCAAGGCACCAAATAGCCAGGCCCATGGCCGCCACGCTTCCCTGGAGAATGACATTGATGCCATACTCCTGTGGAAATACAAGCACAAAAAACCATCCCAGTTCAACCAGGCAGCAACCATCTGCTTAAACGGCATGGAAACTCAGTTTATCTCCCGTTTCCTTGCCGACTGTATCAATGAGACGTATTATCCCATCACCTACAGCAACAACTTCCAGGTAACCCCTGCCATGATCCACCGTTCCATTCTCGCTCTGCGCTTCGGCTGCCGGACCCTGGCAGACCCAAAGGGATCCAAACGCAATAAGATTGCCTTCGTGGAGAAGCTGGTCCTGAAAAATCCGGTGGCATCCCAGAAGCTGGTCACCGACGAGATCAATAACCCACGTGAAGTCCTGAACATCGACCACGACATCTGGTGCAACCCCTGGGACCGCAGGCTTGCCTCCCGCGCATCCTTCCCGGATCTGTTCCGCCAGTGCCTGCATAAAAGCAATGACGTTTATGCCATCATCAACTCCTATCTGACTGGTGAACTGCCATCCACAAGAGAAAGCATGGACCGGTTGTTAAATGAGCTTGGGAGTTATTCGTATCACAGCGGACTGCATGTGCCGGATTAAGCATATCGGATGAAGGAATTAACGGCCGTGCCTGGCTCATCCGCAATATGCAGTACAAACAAAAGAAAAGATGGAGACCAGCGATCCTTACCGGATCACCTGGTCTCCATCTTTCATACAGTAATGCTTTTCTACATTCAGTTCTTTCATCCACGCCTTGGTCTCCGGCGTTGTATACTGATCTCCTTCATTGTCCCACAGCCACTGCGGTGTCGGCCACATACAGATTTTCGGGCTGACTGCCTCATAAAATTCTTTCGTCACGGCATGCTGTCCGTGGTGCGCCATCTGAACAATGTCAGCTTTTAAATCTTCCTTTGCAACGGTTTCCAGCACATGGTTTCCGCCATCTACCTGCAGATCTCCGGTAAACAGAATCGTCACGCCATTGACTAACATCCGGTAAACCATGCTGGCATCGTTTCCGTCCCGCTCGCCGACGTGGTCATCATCCGGCTCGTATCGGTCATTTAAGACGGTGATGCAAACATCGTCCACCAGAATCTCATCGTCCTTTTTCACCGGGCATGCCTCTCCCTTGGGAAGGGCCGCCAGTGCCTTGAGGATCGCATCTGCGGTACCAAGATCCCCCAGTTCATGGGTCTTGTACCAGTCCAGGGATGCAAAATCATAGTAGATATGGTCGATGGTGATGCCGCTGTCCTTTCCCTCTGCCTCGCTCTGCAGGATGTTTAACAGGGCTCCCACATGATCGGTGTGGGCGTGAGTCAGAAACCAGGCGCTGACATGACCGCCGCGCTTTTTGATTTCTTCGGTCAGATGATCTGCATCATCCCACCAGCCGCCGTCTACCACGATCAGGCTTCCTTCTTTTGTTTCCAGAAGAAAGGACATCATCTGGGCCTTGGTCTGTCCGGCTAACATGGTAAGCTCGGCTCCTCCAAGGATCGGTTCGGTCAGCGCGTCGATTTCCTGCTTGCTTTTTCCCTGCGCCTCCAGCTCTTTTCGCTTTTCCCCTTCGGTCACCAGCTCTACGTTTTCGTAAGCTCCGCTGTTTCCGGTCTGCTCCGTCTTGTGGGCAGATTCCGTCGCTTTTCCCTGTTTTGCCCGCACTGCACCGCGTACTGCAAACACAATGCCAAAAACCAGCACCAGCACCAGAACGATTCCAAGGATCAGACTCCACACGTTCCTGTGCTGCCGGTAGCTGCGGTATCGTCTCGATGCGGCACGGTCGATGGGCATCTCCATCTGCCAGCCGATCTTTCTGCTTCCGCTTCTTCTAAATCTGTGTCTTCTGCCAAATTTTCTCATATAATCCCCTTGCTTTTTCCGCATTGCGGTGCTATGATGTTCAATATAATTCAATTTTAAGTTTTTTTGAACAGGAGGCCGCTATGAAACATCAAACTGACCACTCCCTTTCCGAGAAAAAATCACTGCTCGGACAGATTGACTGGTTTACCACACTAGTTCCCTTTTTCTGCATCCTGGCGCTCTGCGCCTGGTTTGTCGTAAGCCCGGAGCAGTCCACCGCTGCCATCGGCGCAGTCCGCAATTTCCTGGGCGATGAGATGGGCAGCTATTACCTCATCATCGGACTGGGCGTTTTCGTCTGCTCCCTCTACATTGCCTTTTCCCGGTTCGGCCAGATCCGCTTAGGCGATGCAGAGCGCCCGTTGTACTCCGGGTTCCAGTGGGGTTCCATGATCTTCACCGCCGGACTGGCGGCTGACATCCTGTTCTACTCCTGCTGCGAATGGATCTTATATGCATCGGATCCTCATACCGCAGAAATGGGCACGGTGCATGAGTGGGCTGCCACCTACCCGCTGTTCCACTGGGGACCGATCCCGTGGGGCTTTTATCTGGTGCTGTCCGCGGCATTCGGCTTCATGCTCCATGTCCGCAAACGCTCCCGCCAGAAATACTCCGAAGCCTGCCGTCCGGTTCTGGGAAACCGTGTGGATGGCTGGGCCGGAAAGCTGATCGACCTGATCGCAGTCTTCGCGCTCCTCGCCGGAACCGCCACAACCTTCTCCCTGGCGACACCGCTTCTGGCAGGTGCCATCAGCAATGTGACCGGCATTCCACAGAGCACCGGCCTGACCCTGGTCATTCTGGTTGTCGTATGCGCGATCTATACCTTCAGCGTCTACTTTGGCATGAAAGGCGTGCAGCTCTCCGCAGCAACCTGTACCTGGCTGTTCTTCGGTCTCCTGGCTTATGTATTCTTTTTTGGCGGCCAGACCCGCTTCATCATTGAAGAAGGCATCACCGCTTTGGGAAATATGACCCAGAACTTCATCGGTCTTTCCACCTGGACGGATTCCCTCAGGACCTCCTCCTTCCCGCAGACCTGGACCATTTTCTACTGGGCCTACTGGATGGTATGGTGCGTGGCTGTTCCGTTCTTCATCGGCTCCATCAGCAAGGGCCGCACGCTGCGCCAGGTTATCCTGGGCGGTTATGTATTCGGTCTTTCCGGAACCTTCACTTCCTTTATTATTATGGGAAACTACGGACTCGGTCTGCAGATGCACGGAAAGCTGGATGTGCTCTCCGCCTATGCCGCAGACGGAAACCTCTACCAGGCGATCCTGGATATTTTGGGACAGCTGCCGCTTTCCAAAGCCGTGCTCGTCCTGTTAGTCCTGTGCATGATCACCTTCTATTCCACATCCTTTGACTCCATCACCATGGTGGCTTCCACCTACACGTATAAGGAGTTAAAGAGTGATGAGGAGCCGCACCGGAACGTGAAGCTGTTCTGGGCAATCTTCCTGATTCTGCTGCCGCTGGCCCTGATCTTTTCCGAGAACTCCATGTCCAACCTGCAGACTGTATCCATCATCGCGGCTTTCCCGGTCGGCATCATCATGCTGCTGATCATCACGTCGTTCTTCAAAGATGCGGATGCGTATCTCAAAGAGCAAAAATAAATTTATGGCAAATCCGCCGGATTAGATTTCCGGCGGATTTTTGCTTCATAGGAAATTGCGTCCTATGAAACAAAAATTGCTCCGCAAGGATGCGCACTCGGCGCAAAGGTAGATGGTTGCCAAAGCAACCGCGCCTCGGCGCGAGAATGTGCCAAGGCACATTCTTTTTTATTTATTCTCTTCGTCACACGCCACATTGTTCTGCGAAGCAATGTTCTGCGTTTCCTCCACAATATAGATCGGCCGGTCTTTCAGTTCGCTGAACAAAATCGCGATGTACTCTCCGATAATGCCAACAATCAGAAACAGGATCGCGAACATAAAGCAGTTCAAGATCACGATCGTGGCATAGCCGCTCGGCGCTCCCTGGCGGGTAAATAAGGTGTAGACCATCACAGCCACGCCGAGAAGTCCCGCAAAGGCTCCGGCATAAATGCCAAGCTTTAACGGCAGGTTGGAAAAGCACATGATCGTGTTCATGGAGAACGCAAGCAGCGTTCGTAAGCTATACTTACTTTCCCCTGCCACCCGGTCGTGGGCCTCATAAGTAATGGTTGCTTTCTGAAAACCAATGCTCTGAACATATCCCCGCAGGAAGCGCACCTTCTCGCGGTAATTCTTCCGGAGCACATCCGCTGCTTCCTTCGATACTGCAAAAAAGTCCGATGCGTTCGGCTCAAATTTCACGTCGGAAAGGGTGTTGATAACCCAGTAAAAACCAGCCGATGTAATGTTCTTGATCAGTCCTGCGGATTTATTTTTTGTCCGCACCATGCTGATGACGCCGCAGCCTTCCTCAAACTTGCGCACAATCTCCGGCAGACATTCCGGCGGGTGCTGCAGATCTGCATCCATGCAGACGATCCCGTCTCCCTTTGCGTAATCGATTCCGGCGATCATGGCTGCCTCATGCCCGAAGTTCCGTGAGAAAGAAACAACCTTCACCTTCTCATCGTGGGCTGCAAACTCCCTTAGTATGGAAAGGCTGTCATCTCGGCTTCCGTCATTAACAAAGAGCAGCTCATAGTCCCATGGCAAAATCTCCAGGATCAGTTTCGTTGTCTCGTAAAACAGCGGCAGGGCCTGTTCTTCGTTGTAGACCGAAACCACTACCGATAATTTCTTTTCCATCATGCTTCCTCGTCTATGCTTCTTCGTCAAATACTTTGATGTCTACGGTGGAATGGGCTGGTACGCGCTCTGCCTCAGGTGGCAGCTTCATGTAGTCGCCGTATACCCAGGTCAGAACTTCATGCGCATGCTTCGATGCCATCAGTGTGGTGCCTGCAAATTCCACATCCGTAATTTCTTCACACCATTCCTTCTGGATCGTCACATACAGATAATCCGGCTGATAGTTGCTGTAGTAGCGCAGACTGCTGCGCCCATGTTTATCTTTTAAGGCTGCTGCATGCTGGAGCTTAAAGATCAGCTTCATCGGAATCAGCTTTCCGACTGCAGAGCCTCCGCCCACCGCCAGCTTATGGAACAGACTGTACTTGGAAAAATCCAGGTGATAACGGTGTCCCATTGCCAGCAGGTAAATACTCTTGTGAAGCAGACGGGTAAACCCTGCTGCTGCCTTGTTCTCCGGGAGCTCATCGATGATGAAAAGATCTACCCAGAGGTGGTTTAACTTGCCCTCGTAATACTGCACCTCTGGCGTGTTCTCATGGCGGCGGCTGTTTTTATAAATGACGCGGGCTGTAAAGTCAAAGAACGCTTTGCCGCCCTGGAAATCCTCCGGCATCAGAAGCTCCATGGTGTCCGGGAGTTCCCGTTTTACTACCTTTAAAAATGCCTCATAGTTGCTGCGGGTAAATGCAATATCCGCATCATCATCCCACGGGATGAAGCCTTTGTGGCGGACCGCTCCTAAAAGCGTGCCGCCGTCCAGCATATATTTGATCTTATATTTTCTGCAGATCCGGTCGATCTCCTTTAAAATTTTCAAGTTGATCTCATGGACCCTGGTTAAATCATACTGCATATTCGCCCTCTTTTCCGGCTGTCGGATTTTCTTCGCAGCGAATCTGCCCGGCAGCCTGAGACTCTGTCCCGTTTTCCGAAATGATTACTGGTTGATTGCCTCACGGATGGTCTTAGCCATGTAATCGATCATCTCATCGCTCATGCCCGGGTACACACCAACCCAGAACGTATCCTGCATGATGCGGTCGGTGTTCTTTAAATCCCCCACGACACGGTAACCGCGGTTCTCCGCACGCATCTGGTCAAAGCACGGATGCTTGGTTAAGTTTCCGGCAAACAGCATACGGGTCTGCACGCCCTTCTTCTCCACATACTGGACCACCGCATTGCGGTCCACGCCTTCCTTGCAAGTAATGAGGAAACCAAACCAGCTCGGTCTGGAGTTTTCACACGGCTCCGGCAGAATCAGCTTGTCTGTGGTATCGGCAAGAGCTGCCTTTAAGCGGTCGAAGTTATGGCGTCTGCGCTCTACAAACCCCGGGAATTTATCCAGCTGTGCACATCCGATGGATGCCTGCAGATCGGTTGCCTTTAAGTTATAGCCGAAATGAGAGTAAACATACTTATGGTCATAGCCCAGCGGCAGCTCGCCGTACTGGCGGTCGAAGCGGTGTCCGCACAGGTTGTCCTTGCCGGACGGGCAGACACAGTCACGTCCCCAGTCACGGAAGGAGCGGATGATCTTGTTGAGCAGCGGGTTGTCGGTATAGACAGCACCGCCCTCGCCCATGGTCATATGGTGCGGCGGATAGAAGCTGGAGGTTCCGATATCGCCCACGGTTCCGGTAAATTTTTCTACGCCGTCCAGTGTATAGCGGCTTCCCAGGGCATCGCAGTTGTCCTCGATGAGCCACAGGTTATGGCGATCACAGAACTCCTTCACTGCCTTTAAGTCGAACGGATTTCCCAGGGTATGGGCGATCATCACCGCCTTGGTCTTCTCAGAATAAGCAGCCTCTAACTGAGTCACGTCGATATTGTACTGCGGAATGGTCACATCCACGAATACCGGAACTGCGCCGTACTGGATGGCCGGAGTCACGGTCGTCGGGAAACCGGCTGCCACAGTGATGATCTCATCGCCCGGGCGCACCTGGCGCTCCTTTAAGAGCGGGGAGGTCAGCGTCATAAACGCTGTTAAATTTGCGGAGGAACCAGAGTTTACCAGTGCACAGTAGCGCACCCCCAGATACTCTGCCAGCTTTGCCTCAAACTCATCGGTGTAGCGTCCGGAAGTCAGCCAGAATTCCAGTGCGCTGTCCACCAGATTCACCATCTCTGCTTCATCGTAAACGCGGGATGCATACGGAATGCGGTCTCCCGGTTCGTAAGTCTTCTTATTATTAATATGATAGGTTCTGCAGTAATCCGCTACCAGGTCAAGGATTTCCTGGCGTGCCTGCTCCTGTGTTTTTTCCATATGTTTATCTCCTATTTTGTTTCAATCCATGATTATTTCAATCCACAGTCGATAATTTCACGGAAACTGACTGTGATTTGCCTCATGTCAGTGGGGGATACCGATTTATCTCCGCCCAATTTCTTACCGTTTTTAATATTCCCTGATCTGCGCATCCATTACCTGCTTCATGTCCTCCCCGGCCAGATACGCCTTCGACCAGATGATGGTCTTCTCGATCGCATCCTCAATATGCCAGTGCGGCTTCCATCCAAAGGTCTTCTTGATCCTGGAACAATCAAGCTTTAAGAAGTTTGCCTCATGGGGGCCTCCGTCATGCTTGTTGACCCAGGATGCACCCTCACCCCAAAGTTTGCAGAACAAGGTTACCAGCTCACCGGTTGTCACGCAGTCGCACTCATCCGGTCCTACATTATAATATCCCTGGTAAGTCTGGTCCTCATACTGTCTCTGGGCAATTTCCAGATACGCAAACAGCGGCTCCAATACATGCTGGAATGGTCTGGTAGAATACGGGTTTCGCACCACGATCTCTTTTTTTGCTGCCATGGCACGCACGCAGTCCGGGATGATCCGGTCGTTCGCAAAGTCGCCGCCGCCGATGACATTGCCCGCACGTGCGGTAGAAATTGCACAGTGTCCATCCGCAAAGAAAGATTTCTGGTAGCTGTGTGTTACCAGCTCCGAGCAGGATTTGCTGTTGGAGTAAGGATCATAGCCGTCTAACGGATCGCACTCCCGGTAGCCATACTCCCACTCCCGGTTCTCATAAACCTTATCCGTGGTGACATTTAAAAAGGACTTCACCGATGGAGTCTGGCGCACGCACTCCAGCACGTTTACCGTTCCCATGACATTAGTCTCATAGGTATAGACCGGATCCTTGTAGGAATCGCGCACGATCGGCTGTGCCGCCAGATGCAGCACGATTTGTGGCTGTACCCGGTCAAACACTTCCTTTAAATGCTTGAAATCCCGGATGTCTCCGATGACACTGTCCATGGTTGTCTCCAGCCCGGCGATGGAAAATAAAGCCGGGTCGGTCGGTGCCTCAGCTGCATAGCCTGTCACCTGCGCTCCCGCAAGAGTCAGGATCCGGCACAGCCAGGAACCTTTAAAACCAGTGTGTCCGGTCACCAGGACCTTCTTTCCCTGATAAAATTCCCTGCATGCATTCAGATCGTAATTCATATCGTTCTCTCCCAATGGCCGCTGCATGTCCACAGCCAGCCCATTTTGTTTTTGCAGCACCCTGCACGTTTTCTATTCCTTCCAGATTTTCCATCGTGCTTTGCGCCGCACATTTATTCCTTCCAGATCTTCCACGGTGCCTTACCAGACTGCCACAGCTTCTCTAAAAGCTGCATTTCCCGCTGGGTATCCATGCACTGCCAGAAGCCGTCATGGTAGAAGGACATCAGCTGTCCCTCAGCTGCCAGGCGGCTCATCGGCTCCTGCTCAAACACCGTGGTGTCATCCTTTAAATAGGAAAAGACTTCCGGATTCAGCACCATAAAGCCGCCATTGATGATGGCTCCGTCCGAAGCTGCCTTCTCGCGGAAGGAACGGATCTCGTTATCCGGTCCGATATCCAGCACACCTTTCTGCTGGTCGATGCTGACCGTTGTAATGGTTGCGGTCTTTCCATGGGATTTGTGGAACTCTACCAGTCCCTTTAAATCTACGTTGCAGACACCGTCACCGTAGGTCAGCATAAACGGCTCATCCCCGATATACGGCTGGATCCGTTTCACGCGGCCGCCGGTCATGGTATTTAACCCGGTATCAACCAGAGTTACCTTCCACGGCTCCGCATAATTGTTGTGGACCTCCATCTTGTTGTTCGCAAGGTCAAAGGTCACGTCGGAGGTATGCAGGAAATAATCTGCAAAGAACTCCTTGACCACATACTGCTTATATCCCAGGCAGATCACAAAATCGTGAAATCCAAACTCAGAATAGTATTTCATAATATGCCATAAGATCGGCCGTCCGCCGATCTCGATCATCGGCTTCGGCTTTAAATGACTTTCCTCGCTGATCCGGGTTCCCAGACCACCTGCCAGAATTACAACCTTCATCTTCTTTCCTCCGTTTTTTCCTCTCCGACCATTTCAGTCTCAAACTGACGGTTTTGTCGGTCGTACTCATTTTCTGTCGACGTCCTGTGCGCAGTCTCATTCCGTCTCCATCTCCTGCACATGCTGCGCACAACAGCTATGTTTATCTTAGTCCGCTGTCATTTTCAGTAACACTGCCAGACGGGTCACACCGCGCTTCTCCAGTGCATTCGGTACAAAGAAGTTGCTCTCGAACCGCAGTGTCACCGGCTCATACGGATCTACCTGGATCGTGCATTCCTCATTCTGCTCCGTAAAGTTGATGTATTCCTTTGGCTCGCCGTTCACATACACGGTCAGCCACTGGTCCTCTGTCAGGTCACGCGGATAGTTGAAATTCAAATGAATCTCTCCGGTGCTTCCTGCCATCACCTGAACCGATGCGCGCTCATCCAGCCAGCCGTCGTCGTAAAATCCGTAGATCGGACGGCACTTAAATAATGAAGCTGCATGCGTGATATCCTGGAAGCGGTTGTTTTCCGGGTCCTCCTGGATCACCAGCATGTCATCGGTAATGAGTCCGATATCTCTCAAATCCTTGATGTGGACAACCTTCACGCAGTCCTCGCGGTTTAACCGGTCAAACACCCGGAAGAACTCTGCCTGGGTAAAATTATCCATCTCGAATTTATCGCCTACAATATAGATTGTTTTTCCGAAAATGCCAACACCGTACTGCCCGTAGGTTTCCTCTGCCAGCGCATTGTAGCGTTCCTGGTCAGCCCAGTAATACAGGTTCGGGAAAAGTCCCCGGTAATAATGCTCCACCGGAAGCATGAACAGCACATACAAGGTAAACAGGCTTAAGTACGGAAGCGCCTGAACCCAGCGGCCCCGCTTTGCCATCTGCTCCGTCAGCGTGCCGTACATCCAGGAAAGGAATAACAGCGCTGCCGCCAGGGAAACATACACCCAACGCATCTCCACACGGATCGTCACACTGGAGCAGACGATGCAGGCACCGATAAATGCCACAAACAAAAATGCTTTCTGCAGGTACGGCACGATTTTCTTACCCTTGTGCAGGACACGGATCACAAACGCCAGAACCAGAAATGCGATCATCAGGTCTGCCAGGGCAATGAGAATCGTTACCCACAGCGGAGCTTCCCGGAAGTTCTGCCCGTTTAAATGCTCCGGACCTGCGTTGATTCCAAAGATATAAGCGATCTGGCTCAGCACAAAATGCAGAACTGAACTGATCGACATGGTATCCACCACATCCGTTCCGCCGGTTCCTGGAGGGGAAATGGTTCCGATAAAAATAAAACGCAGAAGCTGGATCAGGGCAAAACCGGCTGTCGGCGCAGCCCAGAGCTTCCAGTTCTTCGAAAGCTTAAATACCAGGGAAAAGTAAAACAGCGGAAGCAGCACCATATAGCGCTCATGGACCAGGCAGACACAAAAATACAAAACTGCAGCCAGATAAAATTTCCGGCTTCCTTCTGCCTCATCCTCACTGCCTAAATACTCCAGCAGGAAATACAAAATCCCAAGCGCCATCCACATCGCCATGGTTTCCATGAGTCCCAGTGCCTGGCCGATCTGATAGTAGGACATGCGGGACATCAAAAACATGACCGCACAGAGAATTCCCACATACGCAGAATGGCTGAACCGTTTTGCCATGCGGTAAAGATTGTAGGCAAGGCAAGAGTTCAGCACAATATTAAAAGGCACATACCAGTTGATATGGGTGCCTAATAATTTCATTTCCGTCCATGCCACCAGATTATACAGGGCACGGAAACGGGTTCCGCCGCTGGTAAACACCGCCGCGATAAACGGGTTATCGTTAAAGCAGAACCACTGGTAGAGATCATCCATGTAAAGGCCCTTGATCTCCATATGGCGGTTTACTACAAAGGCAAAGGCCGTCAGCAGGATCAGGATCAGGGCTTCGCTTTTCAAAACGTCTGCCCGTTTGGTCCACTGGTACTGCATGGCCTCCGCCTTCTGCTTTCCGCTAAATTCCATCTTTTCCATAATTATACTCCAAATTATTTATAACGATTATCATTCCTCATACGCAGAATATGCCTTGCGGTAAAAATGCATGAGCAGCTTTACCACCGGCTTCGGCCAGATTTTTGCGTACATGGCCGTCTCATCTGCCGCACGCTGGTGATTTTCGATGCAGGCCTTCGTCGTTGCCCCATCGTGGATCCGGTAACGAATCAGCGGGCGCTCCACGCACACGAAACGTCCCGGGCGCTCTGCCAGCTTCCACATGGTATCCCAGTCCAGCGCAAATTTATAAGGAGAATCAAACAGCGGTGCACCAAGCACTTCTTTATTATAAGTACAGGAAGGACAGATGATGGGGTTTCCAAACATCAGTGCCGCTTTCTTCACCCAGGTCCGGTCTGCCAGAACGTGCAGACGCAGCGGCAGGCGCAGAAGCATTTTGATAAATTGGATCATGCCCGGGCGCATTAAGGTCTCCCCTTTTAAGATCGCGCAATCCGTGGTAAACACAGTTGTATCCGGATAGCGTGCCCAGCATCGTTTTACTTCCGCTGCGTAATCCCGGTGATAGCAGTCATCCTGATGTGCGATCGTCACCAGACGGGTATCCGCCTTCTCGTATGCGAAATTCCAGTCATCCTGGATATCGCTCTTTCCCTCCCGCACATAGAGCGGGATATCGTGGATCCTCGACATCGCCTCCAGAAACGGACTCGGTGTGGAAGTGCAGAGAATGATCTTTGACTTTACCGACTGCCGCTTCAGGGAGTGGATGCAGGCATCCAGATACGGAGAATCCTTATAAGCGCAGATTGCAAAGGTATGATCGGGCATCCTAACGGCCTCCTTCCTGTTTTTACTTTGTTTCTCTTTTTTGTTTTGTTATTTGTTTTCTTTCCAGCCTTTCCGAAAGCATTCTTCTTTCGTACCGGTTTTTTCTTTATTATCTATGGGATTTCTCGTATACTTACTCTTCAAAAAATGCCTCTTCCAGCATCAGACACAGTGCATGATAAATCGGAAGATGCAGTTCCTGAATCTTAAATGTCTCAGGCTCCGGCACAATGATCGCCACATCGGCACGTTTTCCTAAAAGACCGCCGTCTTTTCCGGTCAGACCGATGACGCTTAAGCCTTTCGCCTTCGCAACGGTCACGGCATAATCCACATTTTTGGAATTTCCGGAGGTAGATATCCCCAGGAATACATCGCCTTTGTCCCCATATCCACAGACCTGCTGGGCGAAGATCATATCCGCATCTACATCATTGGCAAATGCCGTGGAAAGTCCCGGGTGTCCATCTAAAGCAATAGCCCGTAAACTGCCCTGCAGACTGCGTGCGAGCTCTGCCCCGTGACCGGCATGCTCCTCTGCCAGGCGTTTCTGCAATTCTTCGCTTAACGGGCGACGCTTTTTAAAGCCCTTCATCAGCTCGCCAACGATGTGCTCCGCATCCGCGCAGCTTCCGCCGTTTCCGGCAACCAGAAGCTTTCCGCCGTTTTCATAGCAGGCTTTTAACATCTCATAAGCCTTCAAAATATCATCCCGGTTCTTATTTAAGACCGGGTAACGCACAAACAATTCCTCAAAGATTTCCTGCTGTTTCTCTGTTAATTTCATCGTATGCCTCCAACAAATCTTCTGCGTACAGATCGTAGGGGAAATCTCCCTGTTTTTTCTGCTCCTCATGAACCCCGGCACCATACCCGGTTCCCACCAGCACAGTGCGGACTCCGTAATTGCGTCCGGCTTCGATATCGATCAGCTTATCACCGATCATCCAGGACTTGCTTTTATCCACAGTAAAATCCTGCTCTGCCATCTCAAACATGCCGGTCTCCGGCTTTCTGCAATGGCACTGGATCTTGTACTTTCCGATGCCATGCTCCGGGTGATGCGGGCAGTAATAAAATGCGTCAATGCCCGCTCCCGCTTTTTCCAGCAGCTCGTTCATGTAACGGTGTAGTTCTTTTACATCGTCCTCGGTATAGTAGCCGCGGGCCACACCGGCCTGGTTGGTGATCACCACCAGCTTATAGCCCTGCTCCTTAAATGCCTTTAAAGCCTCCGGCACTCCGGGCAGAAGCACCAGATCTTCTTTGCGGTGCAGGTAGTTGACTTCTTCATTCAGCGTACCGTCCCGGTCCAGAAATATTACTTTTTCCATGCTATGTTCCTATTTCTACGTGCTTCCCGGACAGACAAAACTTTTCCTGTCCGGATCTCGTTAAATTCTTTCCAATTTTCCAAAATACTACAATTTGAATTCGTAGTCTCCGTTTGGCAGATGCACCTTCACCTCGTTGTAGTCCCAGCGGTTTTCATCCGCAATCCAGGACTGGGCGCCGCGCAGCTCAAAGTTCCAGTCTGCCAGCTGACCACCCATCTGCTCCATGCGGTCTGCCACCTTGTGTTTGACATTGTACGGGCAGTACATCAGAAGGTAACCGCCGCCACCGGCGCCAAGAAGCTTTCCGCCCAGCGCACCGGCCTTAATGGCCTCATCGTAAAGCTCGTCGATCTGCGGGTTGGTGATCTTGCTGCTCATGCGCTTTTTGCTCTGCCAGCCATAGTCCAAAAGCTTACCAAAGCTGTGCAGATTGCCGCGCAGAAGCTCATCCTTCATCGCGTAGGCAAGGGCTTTCACCTCGCACATGGCATCGAAGGCATCTTTCTTTTCGTAGTTTTTCACCTGATCCTTGATGATGTTCGCCGACACATGGATGTTGCCGGTATAACATAAAAGCAAATTGTACTGCAGCTCGTGCAGAATATCTTTCTTGATGCGCAGCGGGTTTACCACCACGTTGTTGCGGCCGTGGAACTCAATAAAGTTGATGCCGCCGAAGGTTGCCGCATACTGGTCCTGATAGCCGCCGTCGATCTTTAAATCCTCACGCTCGACCTGGTAAGCCAGATCTGCCAGGCGGTACGCATCCATCTCAATGCCCTTCCAGCGTGCCATGGCCGTAAGTAAGGAAACCATAACGGTAGAAGAAGTTCCAAGACCGGAACCGGCCGGAGCATCACACTGTAAGTAAACCTCGCAGCCCTGGTTGATATCCATGGCCTTTAAGGCAGCGGTTACCAGGTCCAGCCGTCCATCGTAAACGAAGTTCTCCTTCGCATTGTATTTGACGGTCATATCAAAGTCCAGAGAGTGGACGATAATCTGGTCATCCTCTCTCGGAACGATGGAACAGTACGCATATTTGTTGATGGTGCTGCCGATAATGGCTCCGCCCTGCTCTACGCAGAAAGGTGCCACGTCTGTACCGCCGCCGCCGAAGCTGACACGGAGCGGTGCACGTCCTCTGATTACCATACCACAACTCCTTTCTTTACATCTTCCATAAACTGATAATATGCCTCCGGAATGCCAATATCGATAAAGTAACCGTCATTGACAAAGCCGCCTAAACGCCGGCCCTCCTTCAGCCATTTCGGGATCATCTCGTTTTCCAGGGAAACCTTTCCCGCCGGAATCTCGTCCAGCAGCGCACGCTTCATCAGGTACACGCCGCCATTGATGGTGCCCGACTTTGCCTCCTGACTCTTCTCGTTAAAGCCGGTGAGCCGTCCTTCTTCCAGAATGGCTGCACCGTAACGGGAAATGTCCTGCACCTCGCGAAGCACCAGTGCCATGTCAAGATCCGACTCCTGCTGCATGGATACCAGACGGCTGTAGTCGATCTGATAAAAGGTATCCGCATTCAGGACGAAAAAGCTGTCCTCGGTCACAAATCTGCCGGCATTTTTAATGGCCCCGGCTGTTCCGAGAAGTTCTTCCTCATAAGCATAGTGAACGGTGATGGGTGTTCCATCCGGAGCTAAAAACCCGCTCCCGTCCCCGAAATACTCCTCCACCATGGAACCCTTATAACCCACGGCAAAGATAATATCCGTGATGCCGTGCTTTGAAAGTTCGTGCACCACATACTCCATAAAAGGCTTCTCGCCGATCAGTGCCATCGGCTTCGGGCGGTCACTCACCACACTCCGAAGCCTGGTACCCAGACCGCCGGCCAGTAAAATTGCCTGCATTTCTTCCTCCTGCGCCGCCTAAACGGCTGTTTTCTTTCTTTTTCAAGTTCTGCTGCTGTCTGCGCATGCATACACAGCAACCAAATTCTCCATCCGGGCAATCCCAGCCCGGAATCCATTATCGTTTGAAATCATCCTCGATAACCTTCCATGCTGCATCCATGCTGAAATGCGTGCGGATGTAGCTCTGGGTCTTCTCGCAGAGTGCCTTGCAGCCCTCCGGACTCTGGTAAAGACGGGTCACGGTCTCGGCAAATGCCTCCGGCTCGTCCTCCACCAACAGGACATCCTCCACCTGCGGGATTCCCTCCGCACCGATGGATGTCGTCACGATCGGGGCACCGTTGTAGATTGCCTCGACCACCTTGCCCTTCACGCCTGCACCGTAACGCAGCGGTACAACCACCACGCGGCAGGTCGCATAAAGCTCGCTCAATTCTTCTTCGGATACAAAGCCCTTGATGATGATGCCATTGCCCGGCTGCTGCAGAGCTTTGATTTCATCGGTTACCTTAGATCCAACCACAATAAACTCTGGCGGAGTAACTCCGGCTGCCTCCATCTTCTGACGGATGCGCGGGTAAATATCCTTTGCAAACCAGAGCACTGCATCTGCATTCGGCGGATGTGCGAAGCCACCGACGAATAAGAGACCATTGCGCTTCGCAAAGTCTTCCTGTATGTCGGACTTGAACTCATCAAACACATACGCGGTGATATCCTTCACGTTGATGGTTGGGTCGATCTCATGGATCGCATCACGCTCAATGTAAGACGGGTAGTAAGAAACGGCCGCCTTGCTCATCAGCGTAAACTCAATGGATTTCCAGTATTCCGCATCTTCGCGGATCTTCGGATCTTTCGTGATCTGGTATTCACGGCTTTCCCGCAGCCAGTGCAGATCATGTCCGTAATAGATCACCTTGATATCGGTATTGTCTAAAATATAATCAATGTATTTGGATGCGATGTGCGGGCGGTTCAAGTACGCCACTGCAATATCATCGCCGTGGTCACGCAGCCAGTCCCAGATCTTGACCTGGTACTCCGGTCCGTATAACACCTCGATGCCCATCTGCTCCAGCTCGCTGGTATACGGCTCCTCGTTCATGAAGTTATCACCGAGGAACTTCACCACATAGCCCTTCTTTAAGAACATCTTTAAGTACTGGTACGTGGTCTTGGAACCGGCGTCCTTATCGTAGGTCGGCACATAGTGGTCCACCACCAGGATGATCGGCTTGCCCATGCTGCGCTCTCTGGCACGGAACGGATCCGGATTGCCATCGTTCTCGCACTGCTTTGCAAACTCGTCTGCCCATTTTTCTTTCAGCTTCTTGCTGTTGGCAACCTGGTAACGCTTTAAGCCGGTGCCCTGTACATCGGTACCGTTGGAAACACCCTCAAAGTGGATGACCTTGGACTTCGGCTGGTATACCACGCGGTAACCTGCCTTGCGCACCTCAAATGCCAGGTCGGAGTCCTCGCAGTAGGCCGGTGCAAACCGGGTATCAAAGCCGCCGATCTGGTTCCACAGCTCGTTGGAAAGCAGGATCGCTGCACCGGAAATGTAGTCCACGTCCTTGACGTAGTTGTACTCCGGCTTATCCGGATTATCCAGGCGGCCATAATTCCAGCCGGAACCATCGCTCCAGATGATACCGCCTGCTTCCTGCAGACGTCCATCCGGGTAAACCAGCTTGGAGCCTACCATTCCGATGGTCGGGTCAGACTCAATGAGCTGAACCAGGGAAGAAAGCCAGTTTTCGGTCACCTGGGTATCGTTGTTTAAGAACATCACATATTTACCACGGGCATGACGCGCTGCGTTGTTGCAGTTACGTAAAAAGCCCTGGTTTGTGCTGTTTCTGCAGATGACCAGTCCTTCCGCGTACTCGGAAAGATGCTCGGTCGCATCCGTGGACACATCGTCCGCGATGATGACCTCATAAGAAACATCCTTCGTGTGCTCTAAAATAGAAAGCAGGCACGCGTAGGTATAGTGGATCTGGTTGTATACCGGAATGATAATGGAAACGGTCGGGTTCTCCACCTTCTCAAACTTCAGGCGGCCGTGTTCCCGGTAAATCTCACCGATGTTGAAATCGCCATCACGCAGGTTTCGTCCCTCCGGTGTCGAGTAAAGCTTCATGGAGCGAAGCGGATGCAGCATGTATTCTTTCTTATAATGAAGCTTCTTTCGCTCTACCGATCCCTTTGGATACTTCTGGTTAAACTTATCGCCCAGCTTCCGGCGGATCTTAAAGAGAATCGCCTCATGCTTATTTAAGTAATTCAGGGTCTTTGCCATCTCACCGATCTCATGCTCATGGTTATGGATGATGGCCTCTAAGTTCGTTACATGGTTGTTAGTCAGACGCTGAACTTCCGTGATCTTGCGGATAGTCACATCCTTCTCACGGCTGTGGATCTTCATCTGCTCAATGCGCTCCCTTGCCCGCGCAAGGTCACTCTCCGTCTGGCGGATGTCACGCACGGTACGGGAATAAACCATGTAATTGCCCAGGTACAGCTGCTGGTTCTCACCGTGCACATAATTCTGGAAGTTTACCTCCATCTTCCGGTATACTTCTGCCATCTCCGGCGTGATACCGAACGAATCCAGGATCTGCTCTAAGGTCAGCTGTTTTAACACACTGCTGTACTGTTCATAGAAATAGTACAAAATGCGGTATTTCACAAAATGCTCCGGAACCGGGAATAAGAACACCCACTCGTAGTCCAGGCAGTAGATGCCCTCCCGCGTCAGCAGCATATTCTCAAACAAGGCATCGATGTTGGAAACCTCGCAGGCGGTATCGGAAAGCAGCAGATTCTGCTCCTCCTCCGTTAAGTCCGCGCCAAACACCTCATCGAACTCTGCGGTTCTGGTAAACGCACTGCGGCACTCCGGGCTGATGTCGTAGATCTGGTTCATGACGATCTGCAGCACATCCAGCGGAAGCTGTCCGCCCTCTAACTGCTCACCCAGCTTCTCCGCACAGGTCTGCCCCACAAGATACGGGAAATAAACTGAATTGCGGTGCTCGGCAAACTTTGGCTCCGTTACCTTTAAAGTCCGGTGCTGTTTCGTCAGCTTCTCATATTTTTCTTTAAAAGAAGCGATGTGGGCGCTGCCATCCAGGCTTAAAGCGGCTTTTTCCACGTAGCGCTCTTTTTTGACCGGTGCTGCTGCACTGCTGTTTCCAGCCGCTGCACCAGATGTTTCCGACATTCCTGCTGCATTTCGCTCGCAGATACAGGTCTTGATCTGGAATTCTTCTCTTCTTGTCTTGTTATATTTGATAAAAATCTGCTCATCATCCTTGTGAAGCTGCTTTGGATCTGCGCTCCAGAACACCAGATAAGAGTTTGCATATAAATCAAACAGACCTGCCTCGCAGACTGTGTCAAACTTCTCGCCCATCTCCATCATGTGGTATGGCGGGTAATCGTATGCCGGGGTTACCCGGGTCAAATCACCCTTCTTTGGCAGATACGCATCGGAATAAATGCTCACCGGGGTCTTATAGTCCGGCATCGGATAATAGAACTTCAGGGCACCGTTTTCCTCTGCCATGCTCTGTGTCTCTTTTTCGCTGCAGAGAAGCTCCGTTAACTGGCGCTTCGTCAGGGCATTCTCCTCCTCGAAGGTTCCTGCAAAATACTTCATGCCAAGCGCATTGGCTGCCGCCACGATCAGAATACCGGTCGGCTTCAGCAGCGATTTTGCCGCACGGATATGCTCCTCATACGATGCAGTCAGGGTTCCGGCAAAAATCACATAGTCGTATTTTTTCCCCTCGGCGCAGGCTTCCCCTGCAAAGCCCATCAGGCTGTCCTTACAATAATGAATGTTTGCTACACCCGGATAGCGCTGTCTTACCGTCTCCAGTGCAGACTCCGTCTCATCCAGCACAGTGACCTGCTTCACGCTGGTGCGCAGCAGTCCGGTCAGCGCACCGTAATCGGCACCAACCTGAAGCACCTCTGCATCCGGCTCAAACTCATACCACTCAAGCAGGAGCTCCCTCTGGGAAGAGAGGGCATACAGAAGGTCCAGCCGATGGTTGTCCTGTAAGATGGAGCGGATATCTCCGCGGTGCTCCGAAAGGAGCGCCTGTATCTCATCATCAATCTTTCTCATGTTCTAAAAACCTCTTTCTTATCTTCACGTTCCTTGTTCGTCATGTTTGCGCTCAGATCAAACCGATTTCTGTCTCAAACATTCCCGGATTCCGTATTTCCGGAGCCTGCAGGCTTCAGCACAGCCTCCACCTCAGATTCCATATCGTACACACCCACGGTATTCTTATTCGAGATAACCGTAATGTTCGCTACATCGTACAGCCGGTGATACACCGTGTGCTCGCCCTGCTCAAAGCCGGTGCAGCTCATGGAAAGCAGATACTCACCGCCCTGGAGCGTCATCTTCTGGCGGAAATTCACCTCGTACTCATCGCCGTTCTTCACCGGACGGATCTCAGCACCCTCAAACATCGTGTTGGTTCCGGTTAAGTCCGCCCCCTTTTTATCTTTGATCGTGTAGGTAAAGATTGGTGACTGGATGCTGTCATGGAAACGGATTTTTTCCTTGATTGTGAAATACTCACCCTTTAACAAAAGATTCGTTAAGTTGCCGCGTTCATCGAACATACCAAGATCGTAGATCTCGGCCTTGCCGTTTCCGTACTCGGTGCGGTTCGGGTTGATGGTCAGCTTGTCTTTCATGAGGCCGCTGTGCTTTTTATGCGCATGGCCTGCTGCGCCGTCCTGACCCTTTGCCGTTCCTGCTGCATTTTCGCTGGTATCCGCGCCAGCTCCTGCTGCTGATCCGTCTGCCATTTCACCAGACGCGCCCTTCGCACCGGCTCCTGCCGCGTCAGAGTCCATCCCGCCGGAAAAATCATTCATCTCCAGCAGCTCCTCTTCCAGATCGTCCATCTGGTTTGCCAGGATCTTCTTATATAAATCCACCATCTTGCCCGGCGCACCCTCAGCCACATAGTGTCCTTTATTTAAGAGCACCACCCGGTCACAATATTTGATGACACTGCCCATATCGTGGGTAACCATAAGAATGGTCGTGCCGTTTTTGCGGATCTCCTCCATGCGCCGGTAACACTTCGACTGGAAGAAGACATCTCCCACGGAAAGTGCCTCATCGACAATGAGGATTTCCGGCTCCACGTTGATAGACAGCGCAAAAGCCAGCCGCACAAACATACCGCTGGAATAGGTTTTTACCGGCTGGTAAACGAAATCCCCGATATCCGCAAACTCCAGGATATCCGGCAGCTTTTCATCCATCTGCTTCTTGGAAAAGCCCATCATGGTTCCGTTCATGTAGATATTCTCAATGCCGGTGTAGTCCATATTAAACCCGGCTCCCAGTTCTAACAACGCTGAGATGACTCCGCTCACCCGGACCTGACCGCTCGTCGGCGTTAGGACTCCGGTAATGATCTTTAAGATCGTCGATTTTCCGGAACCATTAGTTCCGATGATGCCCACCGTCTCGCCTTTTTTCACATTAAATGAAATGTCACTCAGCGCAAAAAAGTCCCTGTGGTAATTTTTATGGGTTAAGCTGAGCGATTCCTTTAACCGGTCGATCGGTTTGTCGTACAGCTTATATATTTTGCTCACGTCCTGTACCTGGATCGCGTATTCATTGTTTGAAGACATGGTATTCCTTTCATTTGCAGAGCCGCAAAATGGCTGCTGTTTTCTGCCCGGAAGGTGCCCGGAGCCGGACGCTTTTCCGCTCTTTTGGCCCTGCTGGCCGCAATACGGGTAATTTACCACGACAGTATACCATTAATTTTCCTCAGGTGCAAGGCACGCGGGAGTGTGCGCCATAATTTTCATAAAAATGTTAGAATTTATAAAACATGAAATGAAAAGAGCCACCGGCAGCAACCGCCGATGACTCTCATTATTATAATAGCTTCTCTTTCTCTCCATATTTGCTCAGCACGATATGCCCATTCTTTCTGGTTTCCGGCACATCAATGACCCGCTGGTTGGAGGACCCCCGAAATCTTAGGGTAATATCTTTTTTATCCAGTTCAAATCTTCCATCTACAAGTACGTCCGTCATTGCAAGGATGGCATCCGTATCTTCACTATGACACCGTGTGTTGTGCGGGTCGGTCAGTTCCTCGTAGGTGTACCCGGAATAGATCCAGATATTTTTTCCTGGCAGCTCCGTCCGGATCCGTTCCAGAAACGGACGCAGTGCCTTCTGGTTTGCAACTTCCATCGGCTCCCCGCCAAGAAAGGTAAAACCATCGATGTAAGAGGGTCTGCTCTCTTTGATCAGCTCATCCTGCACCTGGCTGTCGAACTCTCTGCCATAATTGAAATCCCACGCGACCTCGTTAAAGCAGTCCTTACAATGGTGCGTACAGCCGGAAACAAACAAAGAGGTCCGGCAGCCGGGGCCATTTGCAATATCGCACGTAAATACCTGCGCATACTTCATAATTTACCCCCGCTTACTTATACCGCTGATGAACTGCTTGTGCCGCCATCGACAGACACGCTGCTCTTTGTAGACAGATGCAGCACACGGTCACGGATCTCCTGGGTGCGTCCCTGATTCCAGAACTGGGTTCCGATGTAACCGCAGGTACGGCGTGCCACAGACATCTTGTCCTGGTCACGGTTTCCGCAGTTCGGGCACTCCCATACTAACTTGCCGGACTCGTCTTCGACGATCTTGATCTCGCCATCGTAGCCGCAGCACTCGCAATAGTCGCTCTTGGTGTTCAGCTCTGCGTACATGATGTTCTCATAGATGAACTTCATGACAGAGAGAACCGCCGGGATATTCTGCTGCATGTTCGGTACTTCCACATAGCTGATTGCTCCGCCCGGAGACAGCTTCTGGAACTCGGACTCAAATTTCAGCTTGCTGAATGCATCGATCTCCTCGGTTACATGCACATGATAGCTGTTGGTAATGTAGTTCTTATCGGTAACTCCCGGGATGATGCCGAAACGCTTCTGCAGGCATTTTGCAAATTTGTAGGTGGTGGACTCCATCGGTGTTCCGTATACGGAATAGCTGATGTTCTCTGCCTCTCTCCACTCCCTGCACTTGTCGTTCATCTTCTGCATCACAGCCAGCGCGAACGGTTTTGCAGCCGGGTCCGTGTGGGATTTTCCGGTCATGCGCACACACATCTCGTGAAGGCCACAGTAGCCAAGGGAAATGGTGGAGTAACCGTCAAACAGAAGCTTGTCGATGGTCTCACCCTTTTTCAGTCTTGCCAGGGCCCCGTTCTGCCACAGGATCGGCGCTACATCGGAAATGGTTCCAAGCAGGCGCTCATGACGGCAGCGCAGTGCGCGGTGACAGAGCTCCAGGCGCTCCTCAAAAATCTCCCAGAAGCGGTCCATATCGCCCTCAGAGGAGCATGCCACATCCACCAGGTTAATGGTCACAACGCCCTGGTTAAAACGTCCGTAGAACTTGTGGCTTCCATCCGGGTTTCTCTGGGAATCCTCAACAGTCAGGAAGGAACGGCAGCCCATGCACGGGTAAACGTTTCCACCCTTCATCTCCTTCATGATCTTTGCTGAGATGTAATCCGGTACCATACGCTTTGCGGTACATTTCGCTGCAAGCTCAGTCAGATGCCAGTATTTGGAATCCTCGGTGATGTTGTCTTCGTCCAGAACATAGATCAGCTTCGGGAATGCCGGGGTGATCCACACGCCCTTTTCATTCTTAACGCCCTGCATTCTCTGGATCATGACTTCCTCGATGATCATGGCAAGGTCATCACGGGTACGGCCCTCCGGAACCTCGTCTAAGTACATGAACATGGTCACAAACGGAGCCTGTCCGTTACAGGTCATGAGGGTGATGAGCTGGTACTGGATGGTCTGGATACCGCTCTTGATCTCATCGCGCAGTCTGCGCTCTACCACGCGGTCGATGATCGCGTCATCTAAGGATTCCCCGCATTCTTCACGTTCTGCGATCACGTTCTTGCGCAGCTTTTTACGGCTGATGTCTACAAACGGAGCCAGGTGTGCCAGAGAGAAGGACTGTCCGCCGTACTGGTTGCTGGCTACCTGCGCCACGATCTGGGTAGTAACGTTGCAGGCAGTGAAAAAGCTGTGCGGCTTCTCGATCATGGTCTCGCTGATGACCGTGCCATTCTGAAGCATGTCCTCTAAGTTGATCAGGTCACAGTTGTGCTCCTTCTGTGCGAAATAATCGGTATCATGGAAATGGATGATGCCAGCCTCATGTGCACGCACGACGTCCTCCGGAAGAAGCACGCGCCGGCTTAAATCCTTGCTGACCTCACCAGCCATGTAGTCACGCTGGGTAGAGTTGATCACCGGGTTTTTATTGGAATTTTCCTGCTTTACTTCCTCGTTCATGTGCTCGATCAGAGCCAGGATACCATTATCCGTTGTATTGGATTTTCTGGTTAATTCTCTCTTATAGCGGTAACGCACATACTTCTGTGCCACCTCGTAACCGCGCATCTCCATGATGCCGGTCTCCACCATATCCTGAATATCTTCTACGTTTACCGCATGCGTTGCCTCTTCCACCTGCTTTGCGATCATGTCTGCCACTGCGTTAATCTGGTATTCATTCAGCTGATGAAGATGATCGACACTGGCATTGGCTTTGGTGATCGCGCTCACAATTTTAGAGACATCAAAAGAAACCTCTTTGCCGTTTCTCTTGATCACATTAGTCTTAACATCCGTAGTCATGCCCAAACCCCTCTCGTATATACTATATCTTGTATTTTCTTATATTATTAACAACTATATGTCGTAGCAGTGATTATGATACTACAAATATGGGGAAAATGGAAGTGGCAATTTCACGAATATTTCATGGAATATTTGGTTGAATATTTATTTTACATAAGGTATGATTAGACAGGTCCGTCTTGCCAAAATGCGGGAAACACCGCAAAGTTCCTTGCTTTTGAACCCAAACCGCAGACGGAAAAAGGACACAGGAGGTTCGCACATTGCTGAATAAATGGAAACAAAAGATAACAAAATTTGTATGTTTTGCCCTAACATGCCAGTTGTTCATTCTGACAGCCTGGGCTAAGCCCGACTGGCCTTCCGATACCGGCATTATGGCCGAGGCCGGCATTGTCATGGATATGGATTCCGGTGCCATTTTATATGGACAGAATATCCACCTGACCTACCCGCCAGCCAGCATTACCAAAATCCTGACAGCACTCATCGTTCTGGAAAATTGCAGTCTGGATGATACTGTAACATTTTCTACGACGGCTGTCAACCAGGTTGAGGCAGACAGCGGAAATAAAATCAGCGTCGTAGCCGGGGACCAGCTTTCCGTAGAGGACTGTCTCTACTCCCTGCTTTTAGTGTCCTGCAACCAGGCAGCCAATGCCCTGGCAGAGCATACGGCAGGCAGCATTTCCGCCTTTGTGGACATGATGAATGAAAAACTGGTGGAGCTTGGATGCCAGGAAAGCCACTTTGAAAATCCATCCGGCTTAAACGGAGATAACCAGTACGTTTCCGCTTACGATATGGCCCTGATCGCGCAGGCCGCATATGACAATGAAACCATGGTCGAGATCAGCTCCGCTACGACCCATAAGATCGCGCCGACCACCCAGAATCCGGACGGCTTCACCATCCGTGGAGAGCACCGCCTCTGTGTCACCGAGGACCAGAGCAGCCCTTACTACTATCCGGAGGCCGTTGCCGGAAAGACTGGCTACCTGATCAAAGCAGGCAACACCCTGGTCACCTACGCAGTCAAGGATAACCGCCGTCTCGTATCCGTTATCTTAAAAGGACAGCCGCGCCAGTACTTTGTAGACGGAAAGGCACTTCTGGAGTTTGGGTTCCGCTCCTTCCAGAATTACACCGTGGCCGACTACGAAAGCCGCTATGTCACCGGAAACGAAACCATCAATCTGGACAAGGGTTCCTTCCAGGCCTCCGATCTGATGATCGACCCGGACAGCGTCATTACCCTGCCAAACGGTGCCTCCTTTGAGGATGCCGATATTTCCCTCGGCGCATTGCCAGAGGTCAGCCCGGACAACGCCGTGGCTCTCCTCACCTACACCTACAACGACCGCGTGATCGGCACTGCTTATCTGCTTGTCAAAGACGGCGTTACCATCGATAATGGGGACGGCAGCACCGGTGCCTCAGCTACAACCGGAGACGGCAGTACCAATGCCTCTGGCTCTGCTGACACCGCAAACAGCTCCCTCGCCACCAGCTCCAATGCTACAGATTCACAGCGCACCCACAGAAGCTTCTCCATCGCCGGTGTACTGGTCACGATCCTGATCGTGCTCCTCGTCCTTGCCGTGATCGGCATTGCAGGATGGATCATCTACTCCAGAAAGAAAGAAGCAAAAGCCCTCGCCGAGCGCCGCAAACGCAGAAGACAGCGGCTGCAGCGATCCGGTGATCAGGAAGAGTTTGAGCGGCTGCTGGAAGAATACAAGAATAAGAAGAAATAACAATTTGATTAACTTTAATAGGGCCGTGTGAGTTGCC
>ULSV01004382.1_pt1 | contig 64290 bp, 75 predicted proteins | sample 1956991 | NCBI WGS metagenome assembly ULSV01 (sample SAMEA4835717, study PRJEB28245) | human gut metagenome | biome: gut microbiome; material: fecal sample | place: Denmark | collected 2008 | reverse complement strand
GAGCTGCCGAAAGGCAACTCAAACGGCCCTAATACGTTAATAATATTATTATAAAGTATTTGACATTCCGGCCAGCACAGGCTATAGTTCTTAATACGAATTCAGAGAAAAGGAAGGGATGTTATGACCGTTTACCAGGAATTACAATTAAGCTCCGCAGGCTCTAAAAATCTGATCCGGCGGACGGAAAACAAAGAGGAAAAAAGACGCCATATCCTTATTTATAATGTGAAAGTGTATCTTGTGGTGGCATTTTGTTTTGCTGTGGTGACTGCATTCAGCATGCTGTTTGGTTCAGCCAACAGTATTGTGGGAGTGGTCGTGCTCTTGGCGCTTCTGGTTTTGCGCCAGGCAGATTTTGGGATTCGCACATCGCACGGTCTGATCTGCATCGGTCTGATCTTTGCGGTGCTGATGACAGGACCGCGTATTTCGAATATGATGGCACCGGGAGCGGCATTTTTTGTGAACTGTGCGTGTATCATGATCCTGATGGTGCTTGGTTGCCATAACGTGATCATGTCAAACCATTCCACGTTTGTGCTGAGTTACCTGCTTTTGCAGGGATACGATGTAAGCGGGGCCGATTACCAGAAGCGGGTACTTGGCTTATTTGCAGGAATGCTGGTCTGCATGGCTGTGTTTTACAAGAACCAGAAGCTGCGCCCGTACCGCAGAAGCTTTCTGGATCTGTTCCGGGAGTTTCACATCCGTTCGGCAAGAAGCTGGTGGTATATCCGCATGACACTAACGGTATCAACGGCACTTCTGGTCATGAACCTTCTGGGGCTTCCAAGAGCCATGTGGGCAGGGATTGCCTGCATGTCCGTATGTCTGCCGTTTTCCGGCGACATGAAGCCAAGAGCGAAGACCCGCGGAATGTATAATATTCTGGGCTGTGCCGTATTTGTGGCGTTGTATTTCCTGCTACCGGAGTCCCTGCACCCGTATCTGGGAATCCTGGGAGGAATTGGTGTTGGTTATTCTGCCGGATATGCGTGGCAGACTGTTTTTAACACATTTGGAGCCCTTTATATTGCGTCTGGAATCTTTGGACTGGCAGGTGCGGTTGTGTTAAGAATCGGCACGAATGTGGGAGCAGCATGCTACACGATGTTATGCGACCAGATTTTAAACCGGCTCTTTGGCCGGGAGATGAAAAGGAGGGAAAGTTATGTTTGAGAGAGTGGAGTACACCGTAGCAAAAATTGATGGAGATTACGCGTATCTGCAGCGGGTGGATGACCCGTCTGCGGAAGAAAAATGCGTGGCCAGGGCGCTGCTTCCGGCTGAGATCAGCGAAGGCTGCCGCGTGGCATATGAAATGCTGGAGTACAGTATGGTGTAGATAACCGCAAAGGCTTTGGAATGTCTGAAACAGACCGGCAGCAATTTTTTGTCAGAGCACATATGTGGTTTTCATCAATTTCAAGAGAATAAATAGTATAACCCCTCAGGATTCTTCATAGACTGTAAAAAAGAATTCCGAGGGGTTTTCCTTTGAAGGATTATATTGAAGAGCGGGCCATTGCCATCGCCAATTACATCATAGACCACAATGCCACGGTGCGGCAGACTGCGAAGAAATTCGGGATAAGCAAGAGCACGGTCCACAAGGATGTCACGGACCGGCTGGAATACATAAACCCGGCGTTAGCAGCCCGGGCCAGGATCGTTTTAAACATCAATAAGTCGGAACGGCATATCCGCGGCGGCATGGCCACCCGGGAAAAGTACCAGCACCGGGTGGCTATCTGCAGCCGGGAAGAAACAAGGTGATCGTTTCAGAGAGCCACAATGGTGAAAAAGCAGAAAAAGCTGTCGGAAAGCCATGGACCAGTTGAAGGATCAGCAGGAAGAAGAGCGGTATGTTCAGTCATGCCGCTCTTCTTTATTGTCCCAGGTTTCGCAGAACCGTGCCGCAAAGGATGGATCTTCACCAGCCGCATAAAGGTGTGAGGTGTCACCAAATGCGCTTACGCGGAAGCTTGCGATCCCCTGTCTGCGTTCTTCGGTATAGATGGTCGTGACAGAGGACGGTGCCGCGCACAGGCTGTGCCAGAGCGGCATCGGGGAGACGTGCATCAGGTGGCTTAACAGCACACATTCTACGCCGAAATGGCAGAACAGCACAATGGTATCGCGGTTTGGGCGGACTGCACGGTAGTATAAGCCTTCCCGTTCGTAACCGTGCGAAGCTAGCAGATGATCAAATTCGGATGTGACCCATTTGTATTCTTCTTCTGCATTTACAGAGCGCATGGCATCGGTATGATACCATTCTTCCGGATCGTAATAACGAGGTTCCTTTGTCCACAGTTCCGGAAGCCAGTCCCAGATACAGGAGGTGCGGTCCATGCCAGGCTTTACGATGCGCGGGGAAAATTCCCGCAGCCATTCCTGTGTTGTAGCTGTGCGCCCCAGCTTTTCCAAGGTCAGGGAAGCAGTGTCCTTTGCCCGGCCAAGCGGGGAAACATAGCAGGCATCGGCCGGGGTGCGGACCAGCCGGTCAGCGAGCAGTTTTGCTTCTTTCCAGCCGGTCGGTGTTAAGGAGTCGATGGAATAGTCTGGGTCAGCGTGTCTTACAATCAGAAGTTTCATGGGGAGGTCCTTTCCGTGTTTTGTTGTAACTGTTTTGTATCATCACAGTTACGTTTTCGCCAAGCGTCATTTTACATGCTTTTGTTTTATTATTTTACCATCGTGTATTTGCTGAGACAAGCGTTATAGTTCATGGATAGTGAGTTTCAAAACGGAAAATTGCGTCCGATAGAGTTCTGGCAGTAGATTTTGTCGTTTTTTCTTGTGTATTTTCTTAAATTGGTCTAAAATGAGAAACAAAATATTTTGCAACAATATCTCAATACGGAGGAGTCCAGCATGAAAAATATCTTAGTAGCAATGCCGTTTGGTGATAACCATAAAACATATATCGAAAAAATCGGAGCAGACTGTAAGTTCCATTACACCACGATCAAAACTGCCACGGCAGAGGAAGTCAAAGCAGCCGACATCATTTTCGGCAATATCAGTCCGGAGCTGGTGAAGCAGAACGATCATCTGGAGTGGATGCAGTTAAACTCCGCGGGCTCTGACCAGTACTGCAAGCCGGGTGTCATCGGGCCGGATACCATCTTAACCTGTGCGACCGGTGCGTATGGCCTGTCTGTTTCCGAGCATATGGTGGCGATGTCCATGATGCTTTGCCGCAAGATGGATTTATATATGAAGAATCAGGTCAAGCATGAGTGGAAAGAGGAGGGAAGTGTAACCTCTATCTGGAATTCCACGACGCTGGTTGCAGGTCTTGGCGATATCGGAAGCGAGTATGCGAAGCGTATGAAGGCGCTGGGCAGCCGTGTCATCGGAATCCGCCGCAATGTGCTGGACAAGCCGGATTTTATCGATGAGATCTACACTATGGATCAGTTAGATGAGGTCCTGCCGAAGGTGGATTTTGCAGTATTTATTTTACCGAGTACCCCGGCAACCCATCATATCATGGATGAGCGCAGACTGCGTCTCATGAAGCCGGGCAGCTATCTGATCAATGCAGGACGCGGGGACGCGGTGGACTGCGATGCGTTAGACATGGTCTTAAGAGAGGGTGTGAGCCTGGCTGGCTGTGCGCTGGATGTAACGGAGCCGGAGCCGCTTCCGGCTGACTATCCGCTGTGGGATGCGCCACGCACCATCATTACCCCGCACAGTGCCGGAAAGTTCCATTTGCAGGAAACCTTTGAGCGTATCGTACGCATTACTGGGGAAAACCTAGAGAAGTACCTGGCAGGGGAGAAGGACAAGATGCGCAACCAGGTGGATGTCAAGACTGGTAACCGGAAATAGTACGGCCATTAATAGAACGCTTATTTTAGACGAAAGCAATGCATAGAAGTTCCCCGGAAAACATAGTTTAGTAGTAGACAAATTTTTCTGGGGAGGCTGTTATGGGAAAGAAAACAGGCGGAAAAGTGTTGCTGGTCGTTGCTCTGTTAACGTGGGTATTTGTAGTTCGTTTTTTGACGGCCTGCAGCGTGGAGAAGGATGAACTGGAAAAAGTGCGGGATCTGGAGTTTACGGTAGTGGGAGAGGCAGATCTGCCGGAAGAACTGAAGAATGTGATCGGGGAGAAAAAAACAGCACCGTTTAAGCTGACCTATACCGATGACCAGAATCTTTACATAGTGGTTGGTTACGGGGAGCAGGAAAGCGGGGGCTACAGCATAGCAGTGAAGGAGCTGTACCTGACGGAAAATGCGATCGTGGCAGACACAGAGCTGATCGGTCCACAGTCTGGGGAGGAGACGGGAGTGGAGAAGTCCTACCCGTATGTGGTTGTGAAAACCGAGTATCTGGAACATCCGGTCATTTTCCAGTCGTGACCTAAAATACAAGACAGAATACATGCGGAGGACGAACTTATGATTTTAAAGGATATCTGGATGGATGTAAAGGCAGTGCAGGAGCGCGATCCGGCGGCGAGAAGTGCGTTGGAGGTGCTGCTGCTTTATCAGGGAGTCCATGCCCTGATCTGGCACCGGTTTGCGCACTGGTTTTATACGCATCATATGTTTTTTATCGCCCGTCTGATCTCCCAGATTGCCCGTTTCTTCACTCTGATCGAGATCCATCCCGGAGCCCAGATGGGCCATGGAATCCTCATCGACCATGGCTGCGGCGTGGTGATCGGAGAGACCACGGTTGTGGGAGATAATTGCACCATTTACCAGGGTGTTACCCTGGGCGGTGTCGGTCTGAATAAAGGAAAGCGTCATCCTACCCTTGGGAATAATGTAACGGTGGGCTGCGGCGCAAAGATCCTTGGCGCCTTCGAGGTGGGAGATAACTGTAACATTGCAGCCAATGCGGTCCTTTTAAAACCGCTGGATAACGATACTACGGCAGTGGGCATTCCTGCGCAGCCGGTGAAGGTTGCCGGTGTCCCGGTCGAAAACCGGAAAAAGGCGGCGACCATGGAGCATTTTGAGAAAATGGAGCAGCGTATCCGGGAACTGGAAGAGGAGCTGGAGCGTTTAAGAGGTGAGGTGGCAGAAACCTCGGAAAGATCATAAAAAGAAAAGCATCCACATAGACTTTCTGTAAAGGGTTTTCTTATGGAAAGGAAGGTGGGTGCTTTTTTATGCTGGAGCTGGAAAAACAGAACCTGCACAGAAACCGGCTGAAGGGCCAGACAGGAACACAGGTGACGCTGGACGATGATTTTATTGTCCCGGATACTATGAGTGACGTTGGGGAAATCATCCTGGATTGTGGCAGTCTCCAGCTGGAGCCTGTAAAGGTGCAGCGGGAGCGGGTCACGGTGAGGGGAAAGCTGGAATTTCATGTGCTTTACCGCAAGGAGGAGGGCGGTCTGCAGACGTTAGGGGGAATGATCCCGTTTGAAGAGACCATCAACGTGCCGGAACTGGAGGAGAAGGATTATGTCAGCGTTTCCCCGCAGCTGGATGATCTGAACACGGAGATGATCCATTCCAGAAAGCTTGGGATCAAGGCCATCGTGACGCTGGAGGTAAAGGCAGAAAGCCTGTACGATACAGAGGTGGCTGTCGGGATCAAGGATACGGACCCGGATGAGGGGGTGCATCTTCAGGTGAAAATGGAGCAGCGTTTAGTGGCGGCCATTGCACTGCGCAGGAAGGATACCTACCGTTTAAAGCAGGATATCACCCTTCCGGGAAGCAAACCGGCCATTGAGCGGATGCTGTGGACAGAAATGAAGCTTTCCGGCTGCCAGACAAAGCCGTTAGATGGCCAGATCCACTTAGAGGGTACGCTGATGGTCTTCGCACTTTACGAGGGCGGCGAGAGCGGTATGGTGCAGTGGGTGGAGGAGAGCATTCCGTTTTCGGGGGAAATTGAAATGCAGGGGTCTTTTGCGCAGATGATCCCGGTGACCGGGCTGAAGCTGGTACACCGGGAGCTGGCGGAAAAACCGGATTACGACGGGGAGATGCGGGAGCTTTCCGTGGATGCGGTGATAGAGCTGGATGTACGGCTGTACGGAGAGCAGGAGTTCAATCTGCTTGCGGACCTGTATGCCACAAACCGGGAACTGGTCCTGGATACGGCGGATGCTGTTTTTGACCGGATCCTGACCCGCAATTTAGGGAAATGTAAGGTAACAGAAAAGACCAGGATAGAAAATGAGCCAAGAGTCCTGCAGATCTGCCACAGCAGCGGCAGTGTCAAACTGGACAGCGTGGAAAGCAAGGAGAATGCCCTGGCGATCGAGGGCGTGCTGGAGGTAAAGCTTCTTTACCTCACAGATGATGATGCCCGTCCGGTGCAGGCTGTTACCCGTATGGTGCCATTTCACTATGAAGCGGAGGTGCCCGGGATCCGGGAGGACAGCATCTGGTATCTGGATCCGGGGCTGGAGCAGCTTACTGCTGTGATGGCAGGAGGCGGACAGGCGGAGCTGCGGGCAGTGATCCTGCTGGATTTGTTTGTACTGCAGCCGGAAGCGGGGCAGGTGATCCGGCATGTCCAGACCCTCCCGGCAGATATGGAAAAAATGAAGGCAATGCCGGGGATCACCGGCTATATCGCGCAGCCGGGAGATACCCTGTGGGATGTGGCAAAACGCTTTCATACGACAGAGGCGTCTATCCTTGCGGCAAACGAGATACCGGGAGCAGAGATCAGTCCCGGAGACTGCCTGATCCTGGTAAAAGAAATCTAAATGATATTTGCGCAGCGCGTAAACAAAAATAAAATCTGATCTGAAATCTGATATGGAATGCACAAAATCCGGAAAACTGCGTATGCTATGGTATAAGGGTTAGAAAGCAGGAAAGCTTTTGGTGCGGGTTAACCTGGCATTTTGCATCAGGCCGGTGCTTTTCATAGATCAGGGAAACCTGGGCGGCGTATGCTGTACTTGCAAGCAGCAGACGCCGCCTACATAGCGTGCGGATGAGAAGGAAGATTTCTGGCAAAAGGAAGTCCATGCAGCCAGCAGACGCTGCCTGTATAGCGTGCCGGGAGATTGCATGGAGCAGCTTCTTGTGGTACGATGGTACCGGATCATGAATAATTTTAGGAAAGAAACTTTATGACAGAGCAGAATTACACGTATATCCTGGAATGTGCCGACGGAACCCTGTACTGTGGCTGGACCAATAACCTTGACCGCCGTGTGGCAGCCCACAACGCGGGAAAGGGAGCCAAATATACAAAAAGCCGCAGGCCGGTGGTGCTGAAATACTATGAAAGCTTCAGCACCAGGCAGGAGGCCATGCGGCGGGAATGGGAAATCAAGCAGCTAAGCAGGAAAGAAAAGCTTGAGCTGGTCAGGCAACAAATGCATACATCATAATATAGTGGCAAAGACTGCCGCCCATCACAAACAGGTGGAAAATTTCGTGGGAGCCGAAGAAGCGGTGCTTCTGGTTAAAGAATGGAAGCTTCATGGCATAGATAATGCCACCGGCGGTATAGATGATGCCACCGGCAAGCAGCCACCCAAATGCCTGCCGTGGGAGTGCAGCGATGATCTTTCCGAAAGCGAGCACGCAGACCCAGCCCATGGCAATGTAAACAAGGGAAGAAAGCCATTTCGGACAGTTGATCCAGAGTGCATTCATGAGAATGCCAAGAATCGCGATCCCCCATACCAGGGCCAGCAGGATCCAGCCGGTGCGGTCACCTAACACAAGCATGCAGACAGGTGTGTAGGTGCCGGCGATCAGGATGAAGATCATCATGTGGTCTGCCTTGCGCAGGATCCGGTTGATCCTTGGGGAAATATCCAGTGTGTGGTAAATGGTGCTTGCCGCATAGAGGAGCACCATGCTGGTAATAAAGATGGACAGCGCCAGTACATGGGAAGCGCCGGGCTCCCGGGCTGCCTTCATGATCAGTGGGGAAGAGGCACACAAGGCCAGGATCATGGCGATAAAATGAGTCAGGGCACTGCCCGGATCTTTAATCTTCAGAGTCATGAAAATACCTCCTTTTTTAAACAAGTAGTTTTCAAAACTACATATAACTGTTTTATATACTATACAGCTCCGGCAAAGAAAATGCAAGGTATTTTCGGAAAAACTTTGAAAGCCAAAATAAAAGGGGAATGAGCATGCTGAATCTATTATATGAAGATGAAGAGATTTTAGTAGTATGGAAACCGGTTGGGGTGGAGTCCCAGTCCGGCCGTGGTTTTGATGCAGACATGGTGAGTGAGATCCAGCGCTACTTATCCACAAAGAAACCGGTGGATAAGCACAACTTGTCCACAAAGCCTGTGGAGCCGTATGTGGGAGTTATCCACAGACTGGACAAGCCCGTGAGCGGTGTCATGGTGTATGCCAAGACAAAAACGGCGGCAGCGGCGCTAAGTAAGCAGGTTGCGGAGGGAAAGATGCATAAAAAGTATCTTACGGTGCTCTGTGGAAAACCTGTGGATAATGTGGAAAAGTATGTGGATTATCTGTTGAAGGACGAGAAAGAAAATACCTCCAGAATTGTGGATATGGGGACAAAAGGTGGAAAACGTGCTGAGCTTATCTGTCGCACCCTGGAAAGCAAGACCGTGCAGCCTTATGGGGAGCTGACACTCGCAGAGATCGAGCTGCTCACGGGCCGCCATCACCAGATTCGGGTACAGATGTCCGGCCATGGACTGCCAATCTGGGGCGATAACCGTTATAATCCTAAGTTCCGGCAGGGCAACCAGTTTTTGCAGAGCCAGGACGGCTGTGTGCAGACAGAAGCTTCCGGTGCGCAGAAAACGGGCGGGGAAAGACCGGCAGGACGAAAAAGGAGACCCATCGGTATGGGAACACGCCGCGATCCGGCAGCAGCACGCCGCTCCGGCACAGTCCGGGCCGATGTGGCACTTGCAGCCTATGAGCTTAGCTTTACCCATCCGGGGACCGGGGAAGTTATGACGTTTCGCCATAATCCATCAGGCGGGATCTTTCGCAGCTTCGGGCTTCCACCCCAGGCCTGATACAGTGGCTGCTATGCTGCTGTACATGGCTGGGATTTCCTGAGCCGGAAAATCCGTATGGTACAGCTATGGTCATGGATTTTCACTGAGCCTTTGCATAAAATAAAAACAACGCGGACACAATAGAAAATGTACAAAGGAAGTACAAATCAAAAAGCAGGTGAGTCCATGGGAAACCGGGGAAAGACACAGAAGATAAAAGCTTTTTGCAAGGGAAAACGTTCAGAAAAATGCTATCGGTATGCCGTAAAAACGGTAAAAATCCTGCCCATGAACGCGAAGCATCCATTTACATATAAATGAAAATGTCGTATACTGGTACTGCTTTGAAAGCAGGAGCAGCACGGAAAAAATGCTGTATCCAAACAAACGAGGCAGCGCGGAAACAAATGCTGTATCCAAACAAACGAGGCAGTACGGAAACAACGCTGTATGCAAACAAAGAACTGCTGTCTGCGCGGCGCGTGACAGTAGCAACAAAGGAAAAACGGGAGGCTGGAACATGACATTTACGTATCCTGCGGTGATCACACCGCATAAAGATGATGATGGTTTCCACATTGTATTCCCGGATCTGGAGCTCTGCGAGGGCGATGGACCAGATCTTGAGGATGCTCTGGACGATGCACGGGAGGCAGCTTACAACTGGCTGATGTTAGAGCTGGAAGAGGGCGGAGAGTTCCCGGCGCAGAGCCATGAGGAAGATATCGAGGTTCCGGAGGGTGGTTTTGTCCGCCGGATCATCGTGCGGATCAAGCTGCTGCCAGACAGCGACTGATCTGCAGCAGATTTTGCCGGTTTGAAATGTGAATCACCGGCAAAACCCCGTTGCTGGGCACGCTTATGTGAACAGCAGCATAATGAAGAGGAGGAGTTGAACTATGAGATACACGGTAAAACCGCACAATGTGTGCCCGACAGAGCTGTCTTTTGATTTAGAGGGCAACATTGTAAAAAACGTAGAATTCACAAGAGGATGTAACGGTAACTTAAAGGCGATCAGCAAGCTGGTAGACGGCATGACCGTAGACCAGATCTACAATACCCTGCATGGTAATACCTGCGGCTTTAAGGATACCTCCTGTGCAGACCAGCTGGCCCAGGCAGTACGCCAGTGCTACGAGGAAAGCCAGAAGTAATAAAAGAAATCTTAACCCTTATTTTTACCGCATTTATTGCATTTTCTGGGCCAGACGCAGAAATTCCTGCATTTCCCTGGTGACCCATTTATCTTTGTGGTAAAAGATCTGACGCCAGGTCTGCATCTGAAATCCGCGGACCTTTAAGGCGGTCAGACGCTTTTGCTCTACTTCCCGCCGGATCGTAAATTCCGGCAGAAAAGAAATCCCTGTATTTTTTAACAGCATATGGATAATGAATTCAGTACTTCCAATCTCCAGAAAGGGCCTGATGGAGCGGTCGGAGGCAGCAAGATACTGCTCCAGCATATGGCGGTAGCTGGCATCCTTTTCAGTCAGAAGAAACGGAAACTGCAAAACCTCGTCGAGCTCTAACTCCCGGTCTGCCTGTGCCAGCTCGTGGCCGGGGGAAGCAACAAAAATGTTTTCCTCTGGTATCTCCAGCGTCTTGTGCCAGCGGTTGTCGTAGATGCGCCGGTCTAACAGGTAAACGATATCAATGGCATTTTCGTTCATCCGCTCCAGCAACACATCGGGAGAGTCCGTCACGATACTGATGGTTACCTCCGGGTATAGCCGGTGGTATTCCGAAAGAAGCTCTGGGAAGATGGAAGCGCAGATGGACTCGATGGTACCGAGACAGAGCTTTCCGTTTAATTCAGACGAGTCGGAGACTGCCTGACGGGCCTGCGCCAGGTCTTTCTGGATGGAGATGGCATACTGGTAAAATACCTGCCCCTGGTGTGTCAGGGAAATCTGTTTCCCGATCCGGTCAAAAAGATGGACTCCCAGCTCGTTTTCCAGCTGTTTGATCTGAATGGTCACGGCTGCCTGGGAATAGCCAAGCTGCCTGGCAGCCTTGGAAAAGCTCTGGTGCTGTGCGACCTGGAGAAAGGTCGTGATCTCTCGAAATTCCATAACAAATCCTCCTTCTGATCGTTAAAAAATTTTAAACGATATGATAAAAACTTTAAATTTTACATTAGCCTGACTCTATGTTACGATAAAATTATCAACAAGGCAAGCCGTAAGATGAAAGAGGCAGGGTCTCATACCTGATCAGTATGGTTGGCCCATAAAACAAAAGAAAGGGGATAACGAGATGGAAAAGTCAGATCCACGTTATCAGGCATATATCCAGATTTTGAAGGAAGAGCTGATCCCGGCTATGGGATGTACGGAACCGATCGCACTGGCTTATGCGGGTGCAGTTGCAAAGAAAACACTTGGTGCACAGCCGGACAAGGTAAAGGTAGAGGCCAGCGGCAGCATCATTAAGAATGTCAAATCCGTGATCGTGCCGAACACCGGACACCTGAAGGGAATCAATGCGGCAGTGGCAGCAGGAATCGTGGCAGGAGACCCGGAGAAGCAGTTAGAGGTTATCGCACAGGTTACCCCGGAGCAGACCGGGCAGATGAAGCAGTTCATGGAAAACGTGCCGATCGAGGTGGAGCATCTGGCAGGAGGCTGTACCTTCGATATCATCGTAACCGTATATCACGGGGAAGATTACGCAAAGGTGCGCATCGCAAATTACCATACTAACATTGTCCTCATCGAGAAAAACGGTGAAGTCCTGCGTAAGGAGGCTGTGTCCGATGACAGCGAGGACGGTCTGACAGACCGCACGCTCTTAGACATGGAGCATATCTGGGATTTTGCTACTACGGTCGATGTGAACGATGTCAAAGAGATCCTGAATCCGCAGATTGCTTTTAATGTTGCGATTGCCGAGGAAGGACTGAAGAATGATTACGGTGCAAATATCGGCAAGGTGCTGCTGGATATGGATGGGGACGATGTCCGCGTAAGGGCAAAGGCCATGGCTGCGGCAGGCTCCGATGCCCGTATGAATGGCTGCGAAATGCCGGTAGTCATCAACTCCGGAAGCGGCAACCAGGGAATTACCACTTCTGTTCCGGTCATTGTTTATGCAAAGGAGCTGGGGGCTAGCGAGGAGAAACGCTACCGTGCCCTGACACTGGCAAACCTGACGACCATTCATGTAAAAACTCCGATCGGCCGTCTGTCAGCATATTGCGGGGCAGTTGGAGCCGGAGCTGGTGCCGGGGCCGGAATCGCCTATCTTTGCGGAGGCGGATTCAAGGAGGTAGAGCATACGGTAGTGAACGCACTTGCCATTGTTTCCGGCATTGTGTGTGATGGTGCAAAGGCATCCTGTGCTGCAAAGATCGCATCTGCGGTAGACGCTGGAATCCTCGGTTACAATATGTACATCCGCGGACAGCAGTTCCGCAGCGGAGACGGAATCGTATCCAAGGGAATCGAGAGTACTTTGCAGAATGTCGGCCGTCTTGGAAAAGAGGGAATGAAAGAGACAAACGACGAGATCATTAAGATCATGATTGGTGAATAATTTCCTTTTATGGCTTCTTTTTTACATGATTTTGCATGGAAATGCGGCGATGAATTCGTGGTGATCTATCCGGATATCCTGGAACAGCAGTTTGAATTTCTTATGAGCCAGCTGCGGCTGAATGCCAGACAGCATCATGTCAGCATCTCCTGCGGTGCAGTCTGGAGGGAAGAGTGTGCGGCACTGGATGAGCTCTTAAAAGAAGCTGATGAAAAAATGTATGAGGAAAAGAAAAAATATTACGAGAAGAAAGGGCATAACCGGAGACAGGAAGCTTCGAGGTGATATTACATGGTTTATGAATTAACCGTACAATCTGTAACATTAAAATCTACACTGTTTACACCTCCCTCCAGGCTGATCAATACCTGTGAAGCAACCTGTGCCATCGGCATGCTTTATAAAAAAGCAGGGCAGCCGCTCCCCGGTGTCAAAGAGGGGGACAATCTGGGACAGCTGATCGGCAGCATTCCACAGGCGGTTTATGACGCGGAGCATGGAAATCTGTCAGAAATTGTCCGGAACTATACCTGGTTTGACAGCGACATTGTGACGCAGGATGCGCTCATCACCCTGCAGCTGGGATATGAAGCTCCAGCCTCTTGACAAAGGCTGGAAAATGGCTTAAAATCAACCGTGCAGTTACAAAATAACTGCGTCTGGTTATCTGGACGATAGCTAAGGCTTCATAGGAGCAATGACCGTGAAGAGGATTAGTAAGCAGCCATTACATTACAGAGAGAAGGCCATCTGGTGCAAGACCTTCATGTCCCTGGATGCTGAACCGGCCTTGGAGTCCTGCAGTGAACTGCAGCGTAGTTTCCGGCGTTAACGGAGCATAGAGCGAGTGCTTTTTATAAGGAAAGTACTAATCAGGGTGGTACCGCCGAATTTATCTGGTCATTCGGTCCCTTGTCAGAGATGGCAAAGGACCGGATGGCTTTTTTGGTTCATAGGAAATTGCACCCTATGAACATGAAAAAATAAAACAGGAAACCTGCAGGCAGAAATGGACCTGCGTTTCCGGAAAAAAGGAGATTAACCATGGCAAAGGATAAAAAAATGGTAGAAGCGATCACATCCATGGACGTAGATTTCGCCCAGTGGTATACGGATGTGGTAAAAAAGGCAGAGCTGTGTGATTATGCAAGCGTAAAGGGCTGTATGGTCATCAAGCCGGCAGGCTATGCAATCTGGGAGAATATCCAGCATGAGCTGGACCGCCGTTTTAAAGAAACCGGTGTTCAGAATGTTTACATGCCGATTTTTATTCCGGAGAGCCTGCTTGAGAAAGAGAAAGACCATGTAGAAGGCTTTGCCCCGGAGGTTGCATGGGTAACCCACGGTGGACTTGAGCCGCTTCAGGAGCGTCTGTGTGTACGCCCGACTTCTGAGACACTGTTCTGCGATTTCTATGCAAAGGATATTCACTCTTACCGTGATCTGCCGAAGGTATATAACCAGTGGTGTTCCGTTGTAAGATGGGAGAAGACTACCCGTCCGTTCCTTCGTTCCAGAGAGTTCTTATGGCAGGAGGGACATACTGCCCATGCAACTGCAGAAGAGGCAGAGGCAAGAACCATCCAGATGCTGAATCTGTATGCAGATTTCTGCGAGCAGGTTCTGGCTATCCCGGTTATCCGCGGACAGAAGACCGACAAGGAGAAATTCGCAGGTGCAGAGGCAACCTACACCATCGAGTCTCTGATGCATGACGGAAAAGCACTGCAGTCCGGTACCAGCCATAACTTTGGCGATGGCTTTGCAAAGGCATTTGGTATCCAGTACGCAGCAAAGGACAACACCCTGCAGTATGTGCACCAGACCTCCTGGGGTATGACCACCCGTATGATTGGTGCCATCATCATGGTGCACGGTGACAACAATGGTCTGGTCCTGCCGCCGAGAATCGCACCGACCCAGGTTGTGATCGTTCCGATCCAGCAGCAGAAGGAAGGCGTTCTGGACAAAGCATTCGAGTTAAGAGATGTCCTTTCCAACTTCAAGGTGAAAGTCGACGATTCCGATAAGAGCCCGGGCTGGAAGTTCAGTGAGTCTGAGATGCGCGGTATCCCGGTACGTGTCGAGATCGGACCGAGAGATATCGAGAATAACGAGGCGGTTCTGGTTCGCCGTGATACCCACGAGAAGGTAACCGTTTCCCTGGATGAGATCGAGACAAAGGTAAGCGAGCTCTTAGACACCATTCAGCACGATATGCTGGAGCGTGCAAGAGCACACCGCGATTCCCATACCTATGTGGCAACCACTTATGATGAGTTTGTAAAGACCATCAACGAGAAACCTGGTTTTGTAAAGGCAATGTGGTGCGGCGAGCAGGCTTGCGAAGACAAGATCAAAGAAGATACCGCAGCAACTTCCCGCTGCATGCCGTTCGCACAGGAGAATCTGTCCGACAAGTGCGTATGCTGCGGAAAACCGGCGAAGAAGATGGTATACTGGGGAAGAGCATACTAAAATATAACAATATAATTGTAAAACAATGGCCCGTGGAAGCTGCCTTTGGCAACCTCCACGGGCCTATTAAGTTATCAATATTGTCATTTCCAGAATTCCCGCACGAGCTCAATAAAGTATTTGGCGGCTTCACTTAAATATCCGTTCTTGCGGTAGTTGGCCACAATATCCCACGACGGGTGGGAAGAAAACGCAAAGCAGCTGATCCCGGAGGGCAGATTGCGCACATAATGCTCCGGAACAACACCGCAGCAAAGGTTTGCCTGGATCATGGAGAGCACGGTGTTGTTGCTGGCGGTTTCAAAAAGTACATTCGGGGTAAAGCCGGATTTGCGGAAGATCTCATCGGTGATGGCCCGGATGGTGGATTCCTTGTACATCAGCACAAAGGGTTCGTATTGAAACAGGTTAAGATTGGCAAGCGGATAGGTGGCGGAATGGAGCGGGGGAGCTGCCGGTCCGGTAGTCTGTGCTGAATGCGGAAGCGGCGAAGCAGGTGTAGCAGAGAGCTTTTCCACGGCCGGGTGAATACTTGGGACCAGAAGAAAGATTTCTTCTTCTCCAAGTTTTATGTATTCACTGTCGGTCCGCTGGCGTTCGGAGAGTGTCTGGAATCCGATATCCAGATTACCCTGGGAGATCATCTGCTGCTGACGGCGTACACTCAGCTCATGGGGCTCTACGATAACATTGGGATAAGCCTGGTGGAAGGCCGGGTAGACGTGTGTGAACATTTCGCTGCCGCGCCCCGGGGTAAAGCCGATGGAAAGGCGGCCTTTTTTAGCGTCAGTCATATCGTTGATCAGGTTATAGGTCCGCTGCTTGATCCGCAGGATTTCCCGCGCATTATCGAGGTAGACCTGACCAATTTCGGTAGGACGCATATCGACCTTGCTGCGGTGGAAGAGCGGGGCACCCAGCTCCTTTTCCAGACGGAGAAGCTGCTGGTTTAAGGCAGACTGGGTGACAAAAAGCTTTTCTGCAGCCCGGGTAATGCTGTGTTCATCATCAATTTTTACAATATATTCGATCTGTTTTAAATCCATAACAATGCCTCCGGTATTGCAACTGGGCGTTTTCCTGGACCGGACTTTTCAGAGAAAAGCTTCCGGCTAGGCGTGTTTTTCATCTTCCCATTCTTTATACAGCTCTTTCCATGCATCAGCGAAACGCCGGGAGACTGCAGATGGGTTGCGCTGCAGGATAGAGGGACGTGCGATGGCTTTTCTGCTGTTTAAACGGCTGGTCGTGTCGGCAATCTTTTCGTTCAGACTGCTGATGCGTGCAGCCAGAGCCGCTTTTTTGGCATCGAACGATGCAGCCAGTTCTTCTTTCCGTGCAGCAACGGTTTCCTTGTGTAATTCCATTGCCTTTGCCAGTTCCTCTTTCCGCGCAGCAACAGCTTCTTTATGTGCTTCCACAGCTTCCACAAATTCTTCTTTCCGTGCAGCAATGGCTTCCCGGTGAATCTCGGCAGCGGTTGCCAGCATTTCTTTCCGCGCGGCAGCCAGCTGCCTGCTGTTTTCTACATTTTCAGCAACAGCATCCAGCAGCTCTTCCTTCGCATTTTCTACATTCTGCATGGTTTCGGCCTTTAACAGTGCAAGCTGCACCTGCATATCCTCCAGGTCTGCACGCAGCTTTGCAACGCTTTCCAGAGCCTTTGCCAGTCCCAGGGCTTCCTTCGTGGACTGGATGGTATCCATCACAAAGCAGCCGCTGACGGCTCCAAGCAGGCACCATTCGAGTACCGGCGGCAGATTCAGCACAAGGTGCTCGATCGGCTTGTGGATGACCTCCGTCATGAGGATGGTTAAGAATCCCCAGGCAATGGAAGAGGTCAGACAGATATAACCGTGAATATTAAATTTCTGGTTGCTGTAATCCCAGTAGCGTACCTTAAACAGACGTTCCATTACATAGCCGGTCACATATTCCAATAAAGTGGCTGCCACAACACCGGAGCAGTAAACAAGAAACAGGTTATTTTTGACCGGGAGAGAAACCCAGAGCATCATAACTGCGCCGGTTCCATACAGGGGCAGCATGGGAAGCCGCAAAAATCCACGGTTGACAAAGTGGTGCTTCTTTAAGGACACATAGGTGGACTCAAAGATCCATCCGAAAAAGCAATAGATATAGAAGAAAGTAAGCCAGTGATACCAGGCGTAAGTGTACATTGCAGCTTCTCCTTAATTTGTGTAGTAAGATAATTTCCGGGTTTTTTAATTTCCATTTAGTTTAGCATATCCGAACCTAACCTTCAATACACATCTGATGCTGCATTGTACAGAGATTGTGCTTCTCTTATCGCCCGGGGACAGGAATTTTTTGAATCGTAACCATAATAAATCATGGACAAACCGTATTTGCCTGTGCTACAATCAACAAAAATAATTGTTACAAAAACCTGTGCATATTTATGTTTGCGCAACGCGAGAACAGCAACCTTATTTGCAGAGGGAGAAAGGAAAGAGCTATGAATTTAACATATCAGAGCACCAGAGGCGGCGAGAGCGGGCTGACAGCATCCCAGGCTATTTTAAAGGGTCTGGCAGACGATGGCGGACTGTTTATGCCGGTTTCTATTCCGAAGCTGGATGTATCCATGGAAGAGCTGGCAGGCATGACCTACCAGGAGACTGCATACCAGGTTATGAAACAGTTTTTAACTGATTTTACAGAGGAGGAGCTGCGTTACTGTATCGATCACGCATATGACAGCAAGTTCGATACAGAGGAGATCGCTCCGCTTGTAAAGGCAGACGGCGCGTACTATCTGGAATTGTTCCACGGAAGCACGATCGCATTTAAAGACATGGCGCTGTCCATTCTTCCGTATCTTATGACAACCTCTGCAAAGAAGAACCATGTGGAAAATGAGATCGTGATCCTGACAGCAACCTCCGGCGATACCGGAAAGGCTGCTATGGCTGGCTTTGCGGATGTACCGGGAACCCGCATCATTGTATTTTATCCGAAGGGCGGTGTCAGCAAGGTACAGGAGCTGCAGATGGTAACCCAGAAGGGCGAAAACACAGCAGTTGTTTCTATCCACGGCAATTTCGATGATGCCCAGACCGGCGTTAAGAAAATTTTCGGCGATAAAGAGTTTGCGGCAAAACTGGCAGCAAAGGGCTTCCAGCTTTCCTCAGCTAACTCCATCAATATCGGCCGTCTGGTCCCGCAGGTGGTTTACTATGTTTATGCATATGCGAAGCTGGTACAGAATGGTGAGATCAAGAACGGTGATCTCATCAACGTGACGGTCCCGACCGGAAACTTCGGAAACATCCTGGCTGCATATCTGGCAAAGCAGATGGGTGTTCCGGTCAAGACCCTGATCTGCGCATCCAACGACAACAAGGTTCTCTACGACTTCTTTAAGACTGGTACCTATGACCGCAAGAGAGAGTTTATCCTGACCAACTCCCCGTCCATGGATATTCTGATCTCCAGCAACTTAGAGCGCCTGATCTACTTAAGCACCGGCTGTGATGCAGCTGCAAACAAGAAGCTTATGGAAGATTTAAGCACTAAGGGTGCTTATACGGTAACTGATTCCATGAAAGCCTTCATGAAGGACTTTGTAGGCGGTTATGCAACCGAGGCAGAGAATGCTGCAGGCATTAAGCATCTGGCAGATGAGACCGGATACATCATTGATACGCATACCGGAGTTGCTTCCTGCGTATATAAAAAGTATGTGGAGGAGACCGGAGACAAGACCCCGGCGGTCATTGCATCTACCGCAAGCCCGTACAAGTTCTCCCACAGCGTTATGGCAGCAGTAACTGGCAAGGAAGCAGACACCGATGAGTTTGCATCCATCGATGCACTGTGCAAAGCATCCGGCGTGGCAATCCCGCGTGCGGTGGAAGAGATCCGCAATGCCAAGATCCGCCATACCAGAGAGTGCGACGCAGCCGATATGGAGAATACGGTAGCTGAAATTCTTGGACTGTAATTGGCTTGTAATTGGAATGTTATATGCTTCACAAAAATCAGTTTTTGTACTATAATAGAAGCAGTAGCCGCGGTAACAGGAAAACAAGACAGTTACCGGATGGTGTCTGCTTTGGGACAGGCATTGCGGCAAAATTATAGAAAACGGAGGTTTTGAACATGTTAGTATCTGCAACAGAAATGCTGAAGAAGGCAGTAGAAGGACACTATGCAGTAGGTCAGTTCAACATTAACAACCTGGAGTGGACCAAGGCAATCCTTGCAACCGCACAGGAGTTAAACTCCCCGGTCATTCTGGGTGTATCTGAGGGCGCAGGCAAATATATGACCGGCTTTAAGACTGTTTCCGCTATGGTAAAGGCCATGATCGAGGAAATGAACATTACCGTTCCGGTAGCCCTGCACTTAGACCACGGCACCTACGATGGCTGCTACAAGTGCATTAAGGCTGGCTTCTCCTCCATCATGTTCGATGGTTCCCACTACGCGATCGAGGAAAACGTAGAGAAGACCAAAGAGTTAGTAAAGGTTGCCCATGCCATGGGACTTTCCATTGAGGCTGAGGTAGGCTCCATCGGCGGCGAGGAAGATGGCGTAATCGGTATGGGCGAGTGCGCAGACCCGAACGAATGCAAGATGATCGCAGATCTCGGTGTGGACTTCCTGGCAGCAGGTATCGGCAACATCCACGGTAAATATCCGGCAAACTGGAAGGGCTTAAGCTTTGAGACTCTGGCAGCAGTCAAAGAGAAGGTTGGCGATCTGCCGTTAGTTCTGCACGGCGGTACTGGTATCCCGGCTGACATGATCAAGAAAGCGATCGACCTCGGCGTTGCAAAGATCAATGTAAATACCGAGTGTCAGTTATCCTTCGCAGATGCTACCCGCAAATACATCGAGGCAGGTAAGGACTTAGAGGGCAAGGGCTTTGACCCGCGTAAGCTGCTCGCACCTGGCGCAGAGGCTATTAAAGCAACTGTAAAAGAGAAGATGGAACTGTTCGGTTCTGTTGGAAAAGCCTGAGACCTTGCAAAAAAATAAAAGAAAATGCGAAAAAATACTTGCATTTTCTTACCCGATGGGTTATTTTAGGTAGGGAACGATGGTGTTCTTCCAATAAGGAAGAGCACCATTTTTTTTACATAACTATCAAGGAAGCGCCTTTGGCGCATCCGTTGGTTAACCCAAGCCTGGCTTGAAAAAACATGCAGCTGTGAGAATAGCTGCTCATCGATAAAAAACAGTCGGGCAGGATGAGGAGACCGGGAACGGCAATTCTGAATGAGAGGAAGGAAAAGTCTATGAGCGAAATCGTAAATGTAGCTGAGATTTTTGGCAAGAACGTCTTCAACGAAACCGTTATGAGAGAACGCTTACCAAAGAGCGTTTTCAAGAAAATGAAAAAGACCATCGAAGATGGTGCTGAGCTGGATCCATCCATTGCAGATGTAGTTGCACATGCAATGAAGGACTGGGCCATCGAAAGAGGAGCAACCCATTATACCCACTGGTTCCAGCCGCTGACTGGTGTAACTGCTGAGAAGCATGATTCCTTCATTTCTGCACCAGATTCAGAGGGAAAGGTAATCATGGAATTCTCCGGCAAAGAGCTGATCAAAGGTGAGCCGGATGCATCTTCCTTCCCTTCAGGCGGTCTGCGTGCTACCTTCGAGGCAAGAGGCTATACCGCATGGGACTGCACCTCCCCGGCATTCTTAAGAGAAGATGCATGTGGCGTAACTCTTTGCATCCCAACTGCATTCTGTTCTTATACCGGTGAAGCACTGGATCAGAAGACCCCGCTTCTCCGTTCCATGCAGGCGATTGACGAGCAGTCCTTAAGAATCTTAAGACTCTTTGGCAATACCACTGCAAAGCGTGTATGTCCATCTGTTGGTCCGGAGCAGGAGTATTTCATCGTAGACCGTCAGAAATATTTACAGAGAAAAGACCTGATCTACACCGGCCGTACCTTATTTGGCGCAATGCCTCCTAAGGGACAGGAGCTGGATGACCATTACTTTGGTGCGATCCGTGAGCGTATTGGTGCTTACATGAAGGCAGTCAACGAGGAACTCTGGAAGCTTGGTGTTACCTCCAAGACCCAGCACAATGAGGTTGCTCCGGCACAGCATGAGCTGGCTCCGATCTACGATCAGGCAAACCTGGCAGTAGACCACAACCAGATGGTCATGGAAACCTTAAAGAAGGTTGCCGGCCGTCAGGGCCTTACCTGCCTGCTTCATGAGAAACCGTTCGCAGGTGTCAATGGTTCCGGTAAGCATAACAACTGGTCCCTGACTTCCGATGACGGCGTGAACCTGTTAAATCCGGGTGATACCCCTCATGAAAATATCCAGTTCCTTCTGGTTCTGGCCTGCATCTTAAAGGCAGTTGATACCCACGCAGACCTGCTTCGTGAATCCGCAGCCGATATCGGAAACGATCATCGTCTGGGTGCAAATGAGGCACCGCCAGCCATCATCTCTGTATTCTTAGGTGAGCAGCTGGAGGATGTCATCGATCAGCTGTGCAGCACCGGTGAGGCAACCCATTCCAAGACCGGCGGTACCTTAAAGACCGGCGTTGCAACCCTTCCGGATCTGGACAAAGATGCAACCGACCGTAACCGTACTTCACCGTTTGCATTTACCGGAAATAAATTTGAGTTCCGTATGGTGGGATCTTCGGATTCTGTGGCTCCGGCAAACGTAGTGCTGAATACCATTGTGGCTGAGGTATTTAAGGAAGCAGCAGATGAACTCGAAAAGGCAGAGGATTTTGATACTGCAGTTCATGACATGATCAAGAAGCTGTTCCGCGATCATAAGCGCATCATCTTCAACGGCAACGGCTATTCCGATGCATGGGTAGAAGAAGCAGAGAGACGCGGCCTTCCGAACATCCGCTCCATGGTGGATGCAATCCCGGCTATCACCACCGATAAGGCTGTGAAGCTGTATGAATCCTTTGGCGTATTCACCAAGGCAGAGCTGGAGTCCCGCGCCGAGGTTGAGTACGAGGCATATTCCAAGATGATCAACATTGAAGCAAAGACCATGATCGATATGGCAAGCAAGCAGATCATCCCGGCAGTTATCAAGTACACAACCCAGCTGGCAGGTTCCCTGGGAGCAGTCAAGGCTGCATGTCCAGAGGCAGATACCAGTGTGCAGACAGAACTGCTTACCGAAACTTCTGCACTGCTGTCTGACATGAAAGTGGCTCTGGCAGCACTGACCGACATTACGGAGGAAACAGCAGGTGTTTCCGGTGCAGAGGCTCAGGCCCATGCTTACCACGATAAGGTTGTTCCGGCTATGGCAGCACTCCGTGCACCGGCCGACAAACTGGAAATGATCGTAGACAAGGACCTGTGGCCATTCCCGAGCTACGGTGATCTGATGTTTGAGGTATAATCCGAAAAATTTAAAACTACTATATTTTTATAAAGCAAAGGAGTTCTGGTTATGTCCGGAACTCCTTTGTTTTTTGCATGATGTATTCAATTGCTTCTAGGTCAAGGAAAAACGATCTGTTTTTAAGCCTTTCCAGACATCAGTGATACATGCGATCATTTGCTTCTTTGTTTTGTCCATTTTGGTCTGGTTGGACCAGATCAGGGAAAAACGGAAGTGATAGCTGTCCTTGATTTTTAGAATATAGAACTGCTTTTCAGCGTCAGCTGGGATCAGACAAGTAGGAAGAAAAGCCGCACCGCGTCCCTCATTTAGAAAATCTCTTGTCATGATATGGTCGTTGACTTCATAGATCCTATTTAGGGAAACGTGGTTTTTGGATAAAACCTGGTTCTGAAATTCGCGTGTGTAGGTGCCTTTTTTTAACAGAATAAAGGGTAAGTTATTACAGTCTTCCAGAGTGGGAGTACCGGAAACGCGTCCCCGCAGATATGCTTTCGGAACCAGCAGACGTGGGGATTCGTTTCCGAGAATATGTTCGGATAAGAGCGGGTTTTCAAGAACTGGAATTGCCAAAATCCCCAGATCTGCCAAACCGTTAAGCAGGTAGGCCAGACCGATTCTGGTATCGGTACGCATGAGCTCAATGCTGGAATCTGGAAAATTGTTGCTTAAGACAGACAGGACATCGGATGTGACGATGTCGTAGAGCATAGGAACGACCGCAATGCGGATCGATGCATGTCTTTGCGATACAACATTTAGCTTTTCATATGTTTTTTCCCGGATATCCAGGATCTGGCGTGCGCCCCGCAAAAAAATGCTTCCTTCTCTGGTCGGGAGCATGCGGTGGTCTTCCCTGTAAAAGAGGGGATAGCCAAGCTGTTTTTCTGCATTTTTCAAACATTGGCTGATCGCGGAGGGTGAGACGTAGAAGCGCCTGGCAGTTTCGCTTATGGTTCCTGTTTTTTCCAGTGTCAGAAGATATTCATAATTGCTTGTATTCATAAGTGTAAAACCTCTTTTTTCGTTCGGCCATATAGTAATCTGCATATTGGTGCATATAGTAGGGACTGCCCCAGTTATTCATGAGCAGGTGGATCAGGTATTCTTCTGCCTTGGACAGGGGATGTCCGCGCCGGATACCGATTCCCTGATGAGCAGTTATTTGGGGAGATATAGAGTAAGCACAGATGCCATCCGCCGGGTTATAGTAAGCATCTGGAATCAGAGCGGCTCCAACCCCATTTAGAACCATCTCGTAAAGCAGTGGAACAATGTTGGAACGAAATATAATATTGTTTTCCAGTCCGGCATTTCGAAGCAGCTCCAGAACCATTTCAGAATAGGAAGTTTCCGGAAGATTTGCCAGAAATGGAGTGCCGGTAAGTGTGCTCAGATCCATGACCGGGTAAGGCTTTCCCAGTGGAAGCGAAGCTGGATCGTAGGATCGCGGATGCCCCGGAGGAAGCAAAAGAAGAAGTTCTTCGTCCATAAATTTTAAATATTCCAGTTCGGGAAGACCTGGACTTGGGGAACCGAGCAGCGACATGGTGATCTCACCGTTTAGAAGAAGTTCTTTAAGCTGAAAATTTTTTTCGCCAATAAATTGCAGTTCGACACCGGGATAATGTTCGCGAAAATCAGTAAATATTTTTGCGAAGGCCTGCGCGCCGCGGATCGGGCTTCCGCCAAGAATGATCGTCTGGACAGATTTGTGGGACAGTGCATCCAATTCATCCCGCACATTTCTGGCAACCTCCATACATTCTCTGCAGCCATCCAGGTATATCTGTCCGCTTTCTGTGAAGATGAGTCCCTGGCGGGAACGGATGACCAGAGGGGTTCCAAGTTCTGCCTCCAGATGACTCAGCCATTTAGAGAGCGCAGGCTGGGAAATGTTCAGTTTGGCAGCAGCACGTGTAAGTGAATTTTCATTGGCCAAAACCGTCATGTAGAGCTGGTCTTTTAAAAGCATGGCAGCCTCCTCTTTTCTTGTTGATTCATAACTTTTACTTAAAAATAGCATGAATATTCGAAACTTGTCAAGAGAAACGGGGTGTATTATACTCTTGACATAATAAATTTTACTTAAAGAGGAGAGGTAACATTATGCAGATGTACATTGTTTTGGGGCTTCTGGTATTCATGATCATCATGTTTTTCATCAACAAAGTTCCATATGGAGTGACTACCATGACCTGTTGCGCGGTTCTTGCCCTTACCGGAATATTTGATATTCCGACCGCGTTTTCCGGATTGGCAAACAGGACGACAATTCTGGTTGCCTGCATGTTCACAATCGCCTATGCATTTGGCAAGACCAGCCTGATCAATAAGATCCGTGCAGGAATGGAAAAAATTAAAGAAAAGAGTGGCATTGGTTTTATTATTTTCCTGTTTCTTGTGACGATTGTTCTTGCCCAGCTGATGGGAAGAACTGCAATCGTATCGATCATTGCACTGTTTCTGGTTTCCCTGGATGATAATGATGAGATTTGCGGCTCCCGCATGATTTTTGCAGCCTTCTCTGTTCTGGCTGCGTGGAGCCTGAAGCTGCCAATCGGTCTCGGAGCAACATCATCTGCGACTGCAAATGCGTATTATGAGGGAATCATCAACAATCCGGCCTTAATGCTTCTTCCGACTGACTTTATCAAAGTATCCTTTATTCCTTGCGTAGCACTTACCGTATATGCGTTGCTTGCATGGAAGCTTATTCCAAAGCATTCCATCAGCACGGACGGGGTAAAAGAAGTGAAAGCAACGGCTGCCATCGATCCGCGGGAAGAAATGATCATTAATGTAGTGTTTGTTGCAGTGATTCTTGGATTTATTTTTGGCGCAAAGATTGGCAATCTTATGTATATTATCCCGGTGATCGGTGTTCTTGCACTGATCTACACCAAGGCTCTGACTGCAAAGGAAGCTGTAAATTCCCTGACGACAGACATGGTATGGATGATCGCCGGTGTTCTGGTAATGTCAGATGCGATCGGAAAATCCGGAGTTGGTGATCTGATCGGAAACAGCCTGTTAAAGATTCTTGGAGATCATCCGTCTGGATTGCTGGTACTGGTTGTATTTGCGGTAGCATCTATTGTCATGACTACGTTTATGTCCAATACTGGAACTGCTGCAGTGCTGACCCCGATCGCGGCATCTCTGTCTTTGGTTGCAGGTATGGATCCGCGTGGTATTGTACTTGTTATCAACATCGCTTCCGTTATGGCTGTTGCATTCCCAAGTGGTTCTGCTGAGTGCGCCCTGGCATTTGCAATTGGCCAGCATCAGCCGGGAAAACTGCTGAAATATACGTTTCCGTATTTGCTGATCGCAGTTGTGACCCTGGCTATTTCTGCGAGCGTTTTCTTCCCGGTATATCCGGCATAATTTAATAGGAAGAGGAGAGGCTTATGAGATCATATTTAATGGAGCCGGTAGCACAGAAGCTGCCGGATGCTGCCGAGGCAACAATTGACCGGAAACATTATTACAGACAGTTTTTACATGGATATTATCAGTTTGACTGTGTAGTGACAAAAGAAGTAACCCGTTCTACAAAGTTTTATATTCCGGAAGGTTCTATCTACAATCAGCCTACCGTATTTCTTGGAATTCCGGGAAAGAAAAATCCGTGGGAGTTTATCGTAGAGAGCGGATGGAAAGCACTTTCGGACCAGTATGGACTTTATCTGGTACTCATGGAGGCTGCGGACGAAGCTGGCTGGAAAAACGATGAAGAAGACCTGGCATATTTGAATGCACTGAACAATGATCTGTCACTTCGTCCGATGTTTTGTGCATTCCAGCCAAACTTCTATGCGGTAGGATATGGCGATGCAGCAGATGTGATTGGAAAGCAGAGCAGAAGAGCATCGAGAGCCTATGCGGCAGTGGCGCTGATTGGCACGAGCGGCCTTGACAGTGCAGAGGCAGAAGAACTGGCTGGTACGGAAACACGAGTGCCGGGAGTGATGTGTGCAGATGTGCAGTGGCCGGTATGGCTGGTTTATGAGAATCAGAATGAGAATACGGAACGTATGGTTTCTTATTACCGGCGTGCAAATCACAGCCAGAAAAATGGCGTGAAGGGAAGGTTTGGAACAACCTGGCTTCCGCAGGTTGGTGGTACCGTGGATGAGCATTGGTGTGCAAACGTGATTGCGGATCAGCTGGCCTGGACAGAGTGTGTGAACCGGGATTACAGTGAAGCAATTCTCTCAGAATTATTTGACGGAATTTACCGGTATCCTGGCAATAACAATGGAGCGCTGAGAAGAGCAGAAAACATCTATGAGCGTGGCTTCAAAAAGTATACTGCAGATATCTGGGGTGGATATTATACGGACCATAGAGATACCTATCGCAGAGAATGGTATGTATACCGCCCGGAGTCAGCGCCGGCAGATCAGCCGGTCCCGGCAGTCTTTGTATTTCATGGTGCAGGCGGCGGCGGAGACGAGATTGCAGACCGGATCGGCTGGAGCTATGTTGCAGAAAAATATGGCTTTTTGATCATCATGCCATCTGCTTCTGAGCCGAATGAGGTGCGTGAGATCAGCGACATACGTACCAATAACATTTTCCGTGCAATGTGGAATACTGGAAATCCGCAGCCGGAGCGGCCAGAGGATTTTCGGTTTATCGATTTCCTGTACCAGTGGCTTCCAGAACATTATTCCGTGGATTTGAACCGGATTTATGCAAGTGGACAGTCTTCAGGTGGAATGATGAGCTGGGCCTGTGCTGCTTACCGGCCGGATTACTTTGCTGCTGTAGCACCGTTTTCTGCCAGAGATATTGATATTGAGGCAGTGCTTAGAGGAGAAAAAGAAAATCCGCCAGTGGAAGGTTCTTTGATTCCGATCCGGGCCAATCTTGGCTGCTGTGACGCGGCATTTAAGGGGGGATTCACCCAGTCACAAAAGCTGATTGATTACTGGTGTGACCGTTATAATCTGACAAAACACTGGGCAGACTATTCCTATATGTCGGATGGGACATGCTGCAGCTATCGGGAAGGACTGATGACCCACTATGTTTTTGAAAATGCAAAACAGGTGCCGATGCTTCATTTGACGGAAACGGATACCAAGGCACATGCAACCTGGCCGAGCGAGTGCGAACAGGTTTGGACAGAGTTCTTTACGAAATTCACAAAAGATCATGAGACAAAAGAGCTTTTTTACGAAGGAAAGCTTGTTTAATAAAAATAATCTGATTGAAAACTTCCAGAAATGCAGGAAACCCCTGCTTCTGGAAGTTTTTGTATTTATGGAAAAGTATGTTCTATGAAACAAGAGAGTTCCGGGAACATGTATGCTTTTTGCTATTTAACAGAAATTTGTAAGAATCTATTTCATGTGAATTGGTTGAATAATCTGTGTATTATTGCTAAAATGAAAAGCATAAGAGCCGTTTGGACAAGGATACTTGCCAGGGTATAGGTACACCGGCAAAAAAACGGCGGCGCGACGATACGAAGGAGCTTTATAATATGAAGAAAAAGAATTTGGCAATGCTTACACTGGCAGCACTTTTGAGCCTTGGGACGGCTGGAATCACTGCGTTTGCGGCAACCGGCTGGGCACAGGAGGGCAGCAACTGGGTTTATTACAATAATAATGGAAGCAAGGTCACCAATGCATGGCGTCAGGCGCAGGACGGAACCTGGCGTTATCTGGAGAGCAGTGGTGCCATGGCAACCAATAAGTGGGTCGATAACGACGATTACTATGTGGATGCCAGCGGTATCATGATCACAAATAAGTGGCTGCAGGTAGCTAACAGCCGGAAAGCTTCCGGTTACGACTGGTATTATTTTGGAAACAATGGCAAGTGCTCCAAAGATAAGTGGGTACAGATCGACGGCCAGTATCATTATTTTGGTGACAGCGGTGTTATGGAGACCGGCTGGATCCTGGATGATATGTACTACTGCGATGATTCTGGCGTTATGGTGACTGGCTGGAAAAAGCTGACTCCGCCGGAGGAGTATCAGGATGCTGATACCCATACAGGTCCGTTTGAGACTGCGAGTGATGGCCAGTACTGGTATTATTTTGGAACAAACGGAAAGAAAGTCGTTCCGAATGAGAATGGAACTAACGTAAAACAGAAAAAGATCAATGGAACTTATTATTGCCTGCGGGAGGATGGCGCACTCCAGACTGGCTGGGTCTGCGTTACCGGAGATGAATCCGACAACATCGAAGATTACCGTCTGGTCGACACGGACGGTAAGGTGCGGACAGGGTGGTATTCTACGGAACCGCCGGAATATCTTCAGGGACATTACGATCACGATGTAGAATGGTTCTACTTTAATTCCAAGGGAGTTCCGGAAACTGGTCCTGCGAAGGGCAGTGCAAAAACCAGTGACTTAAAACGCATCAACAGCAATACTTACTTGTTCAATGAGTATGGTGTCCCGGTATACGGAATCCAGAAGGTTTATACCAGCGGCGGTGAATACACTGCTTATTACTTTGGCACCTACGCACAGAGCAGCATGCTGAAAGGAAAGTACAACATCACGGAGGGCGGTGTATCCTGGCCTTACTATTTTAATTCTACTGGCCGTGGCTATACGGGTGTATATGATAATTACCTTTACTATATGGGCAAGCTCCAGAAGGCAGATTCCGGCAGCAAGTATGAGGTATACAGTATTCCGAGTGGCAACAGCTTCAAGAATTATGTAGTCAACACATCTGGAAAGATCGCAAAAAATACGACTGTGAAAGACAGCAATGGTACAAAATATAAAACCAACAGTGGCGGCATCCTGGTCAAGGAGGATGACGAGAGCGTAGATGGCGGAAGCTACCGCAGCCCGGAAGAACCGGATTGGGATAACGATTAAAAAATCCGGGGTTAAAAAACCTTTTGTCCCAAACATCATATATATGTGTGTGAATAGGAATGATCATGAAAGGGAAACTGACAGTCAGGAGACTGTAAGGTTTCCCTTTTGTATTTTGCGGGCAGCGAACCGAAGCCTGCGCTGCTGACACGCATTTTTATATAGAAGAAACACGTTTTGCCTGAAAATAAAGAAACAGGATTGTATGTGAATAAAAACATAAAAATAATGGCTAAAATACTTGCTTTTATGGAAAGACTATGATATTATACAAAGGCTGTGACATGATAGCGATGAAGCGTGAGGTTGCTGCCTAGATGGCAGGTTTTCCGTGGAGCGAATGTCAAGTTAGGAAACTGACGACAAGTCACTGTACCAATTTAACAGCTGTAGTAAAAGAGTAATTGCAGTAACGCAGTGTGTAGTCCGCGCGACACACACGGAGATGTGTACAGTCACCGCTTGTCGTACTTCAAACAAAAGTGCGAAAAGGAGGCGACTTTTTTTATGGCAAGTCAAGTAATGAGAATCACATTAAAAGCTTATGATCACCAGTTAGTTGATCAGTCTGCTGGAAAAATCATCGAGACCGTAAAGAAGACAGGGGCTCAGGTGAGTGGACCGGTACCGTTACCGACCAAGAAAGAGGTAGTAACTATTCTGAGAGCGGTACACAAGTACAAAGATTCCAGAGAGCAGTTCGAGCAGAGAACTCACAAAAGACTTATCGATATCACCACTCCGAGCCAGAAAACAGTTGATGCATTAAGCAAACTGGAAATGCCGGCTGGTGTTTATATCGACATCAAAATGAAACAGAAATAAGCTTTAGTATGATTGCCGTAAAAGGTAATCCGCTGTAAGGAGGAAATTGAAATGAAGAAAGCTATCTTAGCTACCAAAGTCGGAATGACTCAGATCTTCAACGAAGATGGCGTGTTAGTTCCGGTAACCGTTCTTCAGGCTGGCCCGTGTGTAGTAACCCAGGTTAAGACCGTTGAGAACGATGGCTACAAAGCAGTTCAGGTTGGTTTTGTAGACAAGAGAGAAAAACTGGTTAGCAAACCGGTTAAGGGACACTTCGACAAGGCAGGTGTTTCCTACAAGAGATTCGTCCGCGAGTTCCGTTTCGAGAACGCAGAAGACTATTCTGTAAAGGACGAGATCAAAGCTGACATCTTCGCTAACGGCGATAAGGTGGATGCAACCGCTGTTTCCAAAGGTAAAGGTTTCCAGGGCGCGATCAAGAGACATGGTCAGCACAGAGGACCTATGGCTCATGGTTCTAAGTTCCATCGTCATCAGGGTTCCAACGGTGCTTGTTCTGATCCGAGTAAGGTATTCAAGGGTAAAGGCATGCCGGGACATATGGGTTCCAAGCAGGTTACCATTCAGAACCTTGAGATTGTCCGCGTAGACGTTGAGAACAATCTGCTTCTGGTTAAGGGCGCTGTTCCAGGACCGAAGAAATCTTTAGTAACGATCAAAGAAACAGTGAAAGCTTCCAAGTAAGCTTTGACGAGAAAGGAGGAACACACAGATGGCAAACGTATCTGTTTACAATATGGAAGGTAATGAAGTAGGCAAGATGGATTTAAACGATGCTGTATTCGGTGTTGAGGTTAACGAGCACTTAGTACACATGGCAGTCGTTGCACAGCTTGCTAACAATCGTCAGGGTACTCAGAAAGCAAAAACCCGTTCTGAGGTATCTGGTGGCGGTAGAAAACCGTGGAGACAGAAAGGAACCGGACATGCACGTCAGGGTTCAACCAGAGCTCCGCAGTGGACCGGCGGCGGTATCGTATTCGCTCCGACTCCAAGAGATTACACAATCAGACTCAACAAGAAAGAGAAGAGAGCAGCTCTGAAGTCTGCACTGACCAGCAGAGTGCTTGAAAACAAGTTCATCGTTGTTGACGAGCTGAAACTTGATGAGATCAAGACCAAGAAATTCCAGAACGTTCTGAATAACTTAAAGGTTAACAAGGCTCTGGTAGTAGTTGACGAGAACAGCGATAACGTTGTTAAGTCCGCTAAGAACATTCAGTCTGTAAAGACCGCTTATGTCAATACCATCAACGTATATGACATTCTGAAATACAACACCGTAGTAGCTACCAAGGCTGCTGTTGCAAATATCGAGGAGGTGTACGCATAATGGCTAACGTTCAGTACTATGATGTCATTCTGAAACCGGTTGTTACCGAGAAGAGCATGAACGCAATGAGCGAGAAGAAATACACTTTCCTGGTTCACACCGATGCGAACAAGTCCATGATCAAAGAGGCTGTTGAGAAGATGTTCCCGGGAACCAAAGTTAAGAGTGTAAACACCATGAACAGCGAAGGCAAGAACAAGAGACGTGGTATGACCTTCGGCAAGACCGCTGCTACCAAGAAAGCTATCGTTCAGTTAACTGAGGACAGCAAAGAGATCGAGGTATTCGCAGGTCTGTAGGCATTGAGCACTTAATGAGTGCGCAGAGCACGAATTTAGTGCGAAAGCCCATCGCGAACCTTAGCGAGGCTGAAAGCCGAGCTTAGTTGAGCGATGAAATGAAAAGAAACTATACGGCAGCCAGTGAAAAGAATATACTGCGCCGTGATAAAGAGATACACGCGAGTGCGTTGAAAACGCACGGACGTGTACGGAATTGAAAGGAGTTCAAGTCATGGGAATTAAAACATACAACCCATATACACCTTCCAGAAGACATATGACCGGTTCTGACTTCAGTGAGATCACCAAGTCCACCCCGGAGAAGTCTCTGGTTACTTCTTTAAAGAAGAATGCTGGCCGTAACAACCAGGGTAAGATCACCGTTAGACATCGTGGTGGCGGTTCCAGAAGAAAATACAGAATCATCGATTTCAAGAGAAACAGCAAGGATGGTATCCCGGCAACCGTTATCGGTATCGAGTACGATCCGAACAGAACTGCAAACATCGCACTGATCTGCTACGCAGACGGCGAGAAAGCTTATATCCTGGCTCCGGCTGGTTTAACCGACGGCATGAAGGTTATGAGCGGCGAGACTGCAGAGGCTAAAGTTGGTAACTGCTTACCGCTGGCAAACATTCCGGTTGGTGCGCAGATTCATAATATTGAGCTGTATCCGGGCAAGGGTGGTCAGCTGGTTCGTTCCGCTGGTAACGCTGCTCAGCTTATGGCAAAAGAAGGCAAATATGCAACCTTAAGACTTCCTTCCGGCGAGATGAGAATGGTTCCGATCGTATGCCGCGCAACCATCGGTGTTGTTGGCAACGGTGAGCACAATCTTGTTAACCTTGGTAAGGCTGGTAGAAAACGTCATATGGGTATCCGTCCTACAGTTCGCGGTTCCGTTATGAACCCGAATGACCATCCACACGGTGGTGGTGAAGGTAAGACTGGTATCGGTCGTCCGGGTCCTTCTACTCCGTGGGGCAAGCCTGCTCTGGGTCTGAAGACCAGAAAGAAAAACAAGCAGTCTAATAAGCTGATTGTAAGAAGACGCGACGGCAAGACCATTAAATAATTCAAGGAGGATACAAAACCTATGGCACGTTCATTAAAAAAAGGACCATTTGCAGATGCACACTTACTGAAAAAAGTTGATGCAATGAACGCAGCAGGACAGCATCAGGTAATCAAGACCTGGTCCCGCCGTTCCACAATCTTCCCGCAGATGGTTGGACATACAATCGCAGTTCACGATGGCAGAAAGCATGTTCCGGTATATGTTACCGAGGATATGGTTGGCCACAAGCTGGGTGAGTTCGTAGCTACCAGAACTTACAGAGGACATGGAAAAGACGAGAAGAAATCCAAACGATAATCGTCAGGATTGAAAGGAGGTTAATTAGCAATGGCTAAAGGACATAGAAGTCAGATTAAGAGAGAGAGAAATGCCCAGAAGGACACCAGACCGAGCGCAAAGTTATCTTACGCACGTGTTTCTGTTCAGAAGGCTTGCTTCGTATTAGATGCCATCAGAGGCAAAGATGTACAGACCGCACTTGGTATTGTAACTTACAACCCAAGATATGCTTCTTCTTTAATTAAAAAATTACTGGAATCTGCAATTGCTAATGCAGAGAACAACAACAACATGGATCCGGCAAAACTTTACGTAGAGGAGTGCTTTGCTAACAAGGGACCGACCATGAAGAGAGTAAAACCGAGAGCACAGGGCAGAGCTTACAGAATCGAAAAGAGAATGAGCCACATCACTGTTGTGCTGAATGAGAGATAAGAGGAGGCAATTATGGGACAGAAAGTTAATCCGCACGGCTTAAGAGTCGGTGTTATTAAAGACTGGGATTCCAAGTGGTATGCAGAAGGCAACTTCGCTGATTGCCTCGTTGAGGATTACAACATTCGTAAATTCCTCAAGAAGAAACTGTATAGCGCTGGCGTTTCCAAAATTGAGATTGAAAGAGCATCTGACAGAGTGAAGATCATCATCTTCACCGCTAAACCGGGCGTTGTAATCGGTAAGGGCGGCGCTGAGATCGAGAAGCTCAGAGGAGAAGTTCAGAAACTCACCGACAAGAGAGTATTTATTGACATCAAAGAAGTTAAGAGACCGGACCGCGATGCTCAGTTAGTAGCTGAGAACATCGCACAGCAGCTGGAAAACCGTGTTTCCTTCCGTCGTGCTATGAAGTCTACCATGGGTCGTTCCATGAAGGCTGGCGTTAAGGGAATCAAGACCGCTGTTGGCGGACGTCTTGGCGGTGCTGATATCGCTCGTACCGAGTTCTACAGCGAGGGCACCATTCCGTTACAGACATTAAGAGCAGATATTGACTATGGTTTCGCTGAGGCAGATACCACCTACGGCAAGCTTGGCGTTAAGGTTTGGATCTACAAAGGCGAGGTACTTCCTACTAAGGGAAACAAGGAAGGGAGCGATAAATAATGTTAATGCCTAAGAGAGTAAAGCGCCGCAAACAGTTCCGTGGAACTATGACCGGTAAGGCTTTAAGAGGAAATAAAATTAACTATGGTGAGTACGGTCTGGTTGCTACCGAGCCGTGCTGGATCAAATCTAACCAGATCGAGGCAGCCCGTGTTGCTATGACCCGTTACATCAAACGTGGTGGTAAAGTCTGGATCAAGATCTTCCCGGACAAACCGGTAACCGCTAAGCCGGCTGAGACCCGAATGGGTTCCGGTAAGGGCGCTCTGGAGTACTGGGTAGCAGTTGTTAAACCGGGCAGAGTAATGTTCGAGATCGCTGGTGTTCCGGAGGAGACCGCGCGTGAGGCATTACGTCTTGCTATGCACAAGTTACCATGCAAATGTAAGATTGCTGCTAAAGCAGATTTAGAAGGCGGTGATAACAGTGAAAACTAATAAATTCGTAGAAGGTTTAAAGGCAAAATCAGCGGCTGAGTTACAGGAAGAATTAGTAGCTGCAAAGAAAGAACTTTTCAACTTAAGATTCCAGAATGCAACCAACCAGTTAGATAATACCAGCAGAATCAAAGAGGTTCGCAAGAATATCGCTAGAATTCAGACTGTTATTACAGAGAAATCTAAACTGGCTTAAGGTTTGAAAGGAGAACATGACCGTGGAAAGAAATTTAAGAAAAACCCGCGTAGGTAAAGTCGTAAGCGACAAGATGGACAAGACCATCGTTGTAGCAATCGAGGACCACATCAAACATCCTTTATACGGCAAGATCGTAAAAAAGACCGTTAAGTTAAAAGCTCATGACGAGAACAACGAGTGCGGCAAGGGTGATACCGTTAAAGTTATGGAAACCAGACCGCTGTCCAAGGACAAGAGATGGAGACTGGTTGAGATTATCGAGAAGGCTAAATAAGTTATCCAGGAAGGAGTATCAGGCATGATTCAGCAGGAAACCAGACTGAAGGTTGCTGATAACACCGGAGCAAAAGAGTTACTTTGCATCCGTGTTATGGGTGGCTCTACAAGAAGATATGCTAACATTGGTGATGTAATCGTCGCTTCCGTTAAAGATGCAACACCAGGTGGCGTTGTAAAGAAAGGCGATGTTGTTAAGGCCGTTGTTGTTCGTTCCGTTAAGGGCGCACGCAGAAAAGACGGTTCTTATATCAAGTTCGATGAGAACGCAGCAGTTATTATCAAAGATGACAAGACCCCAAGAGGAACCCGTATCTTTGGACCGGTAGCAAGAGAATTACGTGAGAAGCAGTTCATGAAGATCGTATCTCTGGCTCCGGAAGTACTGTAAGGAGGTATTGGCTGTGCAGAAAATTAAAAAAGACGACCTGGTAAAGGTTATCGCAGGTAAAGATAAAGACAAAACCGGTAAAGTCCTGAGCGTTAAGGGCGGTAAAGTTCTGGTTGAGGGCTGCAACATGGTTACCAAGCACTCCAAACCGAACGCTGCAAACCCGCAGGGCGGCATCGTAAATCAGGAAGCAGCAATGGATATTTCCAACGTTATGCTGGTTGTTGATGGCAAAGCTACCCGTGTTGGCTTTGAAGTAAAAGATGGTAAGAAAGTCCGCGTTGCTAAGGCAACCGGTAAAGTAATCGACTAATTGCAGAGAGGAGGAACAGAGAGTTGGCTAGATTAAAAGAACAGTATCAGAGCGAGATGGTTGACGCACTGATTAAGAAATTTGGTTACAAGAACATCATGGAAGTCCCGAAGCTTGATAAGATCGTTATCAACATGGGCGTTGGTGAGGCAAAAGACAATGCTAAGGTTCTGGATTCTGCAGTTAGAGATTTAGAGCTGATTACCGGACAGAAAGCAGTTACCACTAAGGCTAAAAAGTCCGTTGCAAACTTCAAGATCAGAGAAGGTATGCCGATCGGATGTAAAGTTACCCTTCGTGGTGAGAAGATGTACGAGTTCGTTGATCGTCTGATCAACCTGGCTCTGCCGCGTGTACGTGACTTCCGCGGTGTTAACCCGAACGCATTTGATGGCAGAGGTAACTACGCTCTGGGTATCAAAGAGCAGTTGATCTTCCCTGAGATTGAATACGATAAAGTTGACAAGGTAAGAGGTATGGATATCATCTTCGTTACCACTGCCAAGACTGATGAAGAAGCTCGTGAACTTTTGACATTATTCAATATGCCATTTGCAAAATAACAGGAGGAAAGATCCATGGCTAAGACTTCAATGAAGATTAAGCAGCAGCGTCCGGCGAAGTTCTCCACCAGAGAGTACAATCGTTGCAGAATCTGTGGACGTCCGCATGCATATTTAAGAAAGTACGGCATCTGCCGTATCTGCTTCCGTGAGCTGGCATATAAGGGCCAGATCCCGGGTGTTAAGAAGGCAAGCTGGTAGGCATTGAGCACTTAATGAGTGCGCAGAGCACGAATTTAGTGCGAAAGCCCGTCACGAACCTTAGCGAATGCAAGCTGCCACGCAGCGCCGCATGAGCTTAGTTGAGTGACGCTGTGGCTCACGTGGAAACACCACAGCCAAAACAAATCAGCAGATGTCCCTCCCGAAACTTATGAGCCCCGGCGGCTTCGTAAGTTTCGAAGGAGTGAGGTCCAACAAAAAGGAAACCAACTAACAATATTAAGGAGGAATTATCCATCATGACTATGAGTGATCCGATCGCAGATATGCTTACAAGAATCCGTAACGCAAACACTGCTAAACATGACACTGTTGACGTACCGTCTTCCAAGATGAAACTTGCTATCGCAGACATCCTGGTAAAAGAGGGTTACATTGCAAAATACGATATCGTTGAGGACGGCGCATTCAAGACCATCCGCATCACCTTAAAGTACGGTGCAGATAAGAATGAGAAGATCATCAGCGGCATCAAGAGAATTTCCAAACCGGGTCTGCGTGTATACGCTAACAAAGAGGACCTTCCGAGAGTACTTGGCGGTCTGGGAATCGCAATCATTTCTACCAACCAGGGCGTTATCACCGATAAGGAAGCACGTCGTCTGGGCGTAGGCGGAGAGGTATTAGCATTCGTTTGGTAATTCGTTGCCACGAAGCTACTTCTATATATTATGTAACTGAAAACAGAAAACGCACAGAGCGTTTTCCGAAAATTTAAGTAGGAGGTAAATGGCATGTCACGTATCGGAAGAATGCCAATCGCAATCCCGGCAGGCGTAACTGTAACGATTGCAGAGAATAATAAAGTGACTGTAAAAGGTCCTAAGGGAACCCTTGAGAGAGAGTTACCGGTAGAGATGGACATCAAGGAAGAAGATGGACATATTGTTGTAACCAGACCGAATGACTTAAAGAAGATGAAATCTTTACATGGTCTGACCAGAACCCTGATCAACAACATGGTAGTTGGTGTTACCGCTGGCTACGAGAAAGTTCTGGAAGTAAACGGTGTAGGTTACAGAGCATCTAAGCAGGGCAAGAAATTAACCCTTAACCTGGGCTACTCCCATCCGGTAGAGATGGAAGATCCGGAAGGTCTTGAGACTGTTCTGGACGGCCAGAATAAGATCACGGTTAAAGGTATCGATAAAGAAAAAGTTGGCCAGTACGCTGCAGAGATCAGAGATAAGAGAAGACCTGAGCCGTATAAGGGCAAGGGTATCAAGTATGCTGATGAGACTATCAGACGTAAAGTTGGTAAGACTGGTAAGAAATAATTAAGGAGAGTACAAAGATGGTTAGTAAGAAATCAAGAAGCGAAATTCGCGTTAAAAAGCATACCAGATTACGTAATCGCTTTGCAGGTACTGCAGAGAGACCGCGTCTGGCTGTTTTCAGAAGTAATAATCATATGTATGCTCAGATTATTGACGACACAGTCGGCAATACTCTGGTAGCAGCATCCACCAATGAGAAGGCAGTTAAGGCTGAGCTTGAGCACACCAATGATACTGCAGCAGCAACCTATGTTGGAACTCTGATCGCTAAGAGAGCTCTGGAGAAGGGTATTGAGGAAGTCGTTTTCGATAGAGGCGGTTTCATTTACCAGGGTAAGATCCAGGCACTTGCAGACGCAGCTCGTGAAGCTGGTCTGAAATTCTAGTAGAGAGGAGAACGGCATGAAGCGTACAATTATTGACCCAAGTCAGTTTGAATTAAATGACAATGTAGTAGCAATCAAGCGTGTATCTAAAACCGTAAAAGGTGGACGTACCATGAGATTCTCTGCTCTGGTAGTAGTAGGTGATGGCAATGGTCACGTAGGTGCAGGTCTTGGTAAAGCTGGTGAGGTTCCGGAAGCAATCCGCAAAGGAAGAGAAGCAGCTATGAAGAACCTGGTAGAGATCCCGGTTGACGAGAACAAGAGTATCCCGCACGACCACATCTGCAAGTTCGGCAGCTCTTCTGTACTGTTAAAGAAGGCTCCGGAAGGTACCGGTATCATCGCTGGTGGTCCGGCTCGTTCCGTACTGGAGCTTGCTGGTATCAAGAACATCCGTGCTAAGTCTTTAGGCTCCAACAACAAGACCAACGTTGTTCTTGCAGTGATCAACGGTCTGACTCAGCTTAAGACTCCGGAAGAGTATGCAAAACTTCGCGGCAAATCTGTTGAAGAGATCTTAGGCTAAGGAGGGTAATGAAATGGCAGAGAAGTTAAAAGTAACGTTAGTCAAATCCCCGATCGGTGCTATCCCGAAGCAGAAAGCTACCGTAGAGGCTCTGGGCCTGAAGAAACTCAACAAGACTGTTGAGCTTCCGGATAACGAGGCTGTCAGAGGTATGATCTGGCACGTAAAGCATTTAGTTAAGGTAGAAGAAATCTAATTATAGAAGTAAGGAGGTGCAGTGCAATGGATTTATCCAATTTACAGCCTGCTGTAGGTTCTAAGCATAGTGATAATTTCAGAAGAGGACGCGGTCACGCTTCCGGAAACGGTAAAACCGCTGGTAAGGGCCACAAGGGTCAGAAAGCACGTTCTGGCGCACCGAGACCTGGTTTCGAGGGTGGCCAGATGCCGTTATACAGACGTCTCCCGAAGAGAGGCTTCAAGAATCGTAACACCAAAGTTATCGTTGGTATCAACGTAAGCGCTTTAGAGTGCTTCGAGAACGATGCAGTTGTTACTGTTGAGACTCTTCTTGAGAGCGGAATCGTTAAGAATCCGAGAGATGGCGTTAAGATCCTGGGTAACGGAGAACTGACCAAAAAGCTGACCGTAAAGGCAGATGCATTCAGTGAGGGTGCAAAGGCTAAGATTGAAGCTTTAGGTGGAACCTGCGAGGTGATCTAATATGTTAAAGACACTCCGAAATGCATGGAAGGTTAAGGAGATCAGAACAAAACTGATCTTCACCTTCCTCATGCTGGTAGTCATCCGTTTCGGATCTGAACTGCCGATTCCTGGAGTAAAGACGGACTTCTTTGCAAACTTTTTTGCAAACCAGTCCACTGACGCATTTGGATTTTTCAATGCGATGACAGGCGGATCCTTCTCCTCCATGTCCATTTTCGCATTGAGCATCACCCCGTACATTACATCTTCCATTATCATGCAGCTGCTCACGATCGCAATTCCAAAACTGGAAGAGATGCAGCGTGACGGCGAGGATGGCCGGAAGAAGATTGCAGAGTACACCCGTTACTTAACGGTTGCACTTGCACTGATCGAGTCCATTGGTATGTCTGTCGGCTTTGGCGGCCAGGGACTTCTGATCAATTATGATGTATGGAGCGTGATCATTGCAGTCGCTACCATGACTGCAGGAAGTGCATTCCTGATGTGGATCGGTGAGCGTATTACGGAGAAGGGCGTAGGCAATGGTATCTCCATCGTCCTGCTGTTCAACATCGTATCCTCCCTTCCGCAGGATGTGAACACCCTGTACACCAGATTTTTAAGCAACAGCAAGAACATCGGATCTACTGTATTGATCGTGCTCATCATGCTTGCGATCCTTGCAGCTATGGTTGTGTTCGTAATCATCCTTCAGGATGGCGAGCGCAGAATCCCGGTTCAGTATTCAAAAAAGATGGTAGGCAGAAAGTTAGTGGGCGGCCAGGCTTCCCACATTCCGTTAAAGGTGAACACCGCAGGTGTCATCCCGGTAATCTTTGCTTCCTCCATCATGTCCTTCCCGATTGTAATCGCACAGTTTTTCCATCCGGACTACACCACCATCGGTGGTAAGATCCTGATGGTTCTGAACTCTTCTTACTGGTTCAGACCGGAAATGCCGGCATATTCTGTGGGACTGGTGATCTATCTTGTGCTGATCGTGCTTTTTGCATATTTCTACACATCCATCACCTTCAATCCGCTGGAAGTGGCAAACAATATGAAGAAGTCCGGCGGTTTCATCCCGGGTATCCGCCCAGGTAAACCGACTTCTGAATACCTTGACAAGATCTTAAATTACATCGTATTTATCGGTGCAATCGGTCTGATCATTGTCAGCATTATCCCGATCATCATTTCCGGAGTATTTACGGTAAGCCGTCTCTCCTTCATGGGTACTTCCCTGATCATTATCGTCAGCGTTATCCTGGAGACCATCAAGGCTATCGAGTCCCAGATGATCGTTCGAAATTACAAAGGTTTTTTAAATGATTAAGCGTTCGTAAGAGAAAGCTGCTGCACGCGTAAGGGCAGCAGCTTCTTTTGGTTTCATAGGAAAGTGCGTCCTATGAAACCAAAAACGCTCCGCGAGGATCGCACTGCGGCGGAAAGGAACCATGTCGCCATTGCGACCCACCGCAGGCGGAGAATCCTGCAACGCAGGATTCTTTCTTAGTTCTAATAGGAGGATAAATCAGAATGAAGATCATCATGTTAGGTGCTCCGGGTGCTGGTAAAGGCACCCAGGCAAAGAAGATTGCAGCGAAATATGGAATTCCGCACATCTCCACCGGAGATATTTTCCGTGCGAATATCAAGGGCGGCACAGAGCTTGGTATGAAAGCAAAATCCTACATGGACCAGGGACAGCTTGTACCGGATGATGTAACCATCGGTATGCTGTTAGACCGCATCGCGGAGGCAGACTGTGAGAACGGATATGTACTCGACGGTTTCCCAAGAACCATTCCGCAGGCAGAAAGCCTCACGGAAGCACTGAACAAGCTGGGACAGAAGATGGACTTTGCAATCGATGTAGACGTTCCGGATGAGTCTATCATCAACCGTATGTCCGGCAGAAGAGCATGCCTTTCCTGCGGCGCTACCTACCATATCGTTTACAATCCGACCAAGGTAGAGGGTGTCTGCGACGCATGCGGACAGAAGCTGGTGCTTCGTGATGATGATAAGCCGGAGACTGTAAAGAAACGTCTGACCGTATATCATGACCAGACTCAGCCGCTGATCGACTACTATAAGAATGCCGGAATCCTGAAATCCGTTGATGGAACCCAGGATTTAAATAAAGTATTTGAGGACATCGAAGCTGTCCTGGAGGCGTAATATGGCCGTAACGATCAAATCCGCAAGAGAGATTGAGCTTATGCGGGAAGCCGGAAGAATTCTGGCAAAGGTGCATGAAGAACTGGGAAAAGCAATCCAGCCGGGAATGTCCACCCTGGACATTGACCGTCTGGGTGAAAAGCTGATCCGTGGATTCGGATGTGTTCCTTCCTTTAAGAATTATAACGGTTATCCGGCATCCATCTGCGTATCCGTGAACAACGAAGTGGTACATGGTATTCCGAATAAACATCATATCATCCAAGAGGGCGACATTGTCAGCCTCGATGCCGGTGTGATCTACAAAGGATATCATTCTGATGCGGCAAGAACCCATGCGGTTGGCCAGATCAGTCCGGAGGCGCAGAAACTGATCGATGTCACGAGACAATCTTTCTTTGAGGGGATTAAGTTTGCAAAAGCTGGCAATCATCTCAATGACCTGTCTTCTGCGATCCAGGCTTATGCAGAAAGCTTCGGATACGGTGTTGTCCGCGATCTGGTCGGCCACGGAATCGGTTCCCACTTACATGAGGATCCGGAGGTGCCGAATTTCTCCCGGAACCGCAAAGGCATTAAACTGGTTCCTGGCATGACACTGGCTGTTGAGCCTATGATCAACATCGGTACCCCGAATGTAGAGTGGCTGGATGATGACTGGACCGTTGTGACAAAAGACGGCAGTTTGTCTGCCCACTATGAGAACACCATTCTCATTACTGACGGTGAGCCGGAGATCTTATCTCTGTAAAGGCGGTGCGCGATGAAGATAGAGCGGTACTGTCCGGTAAAGTCTCTTGCAGGGCATGACAAAAACCAGTATTATATCGTAATATCCGATGAAGGGGAATCCGTTACCATGGCAAATGGAACCACCCGCAAGGTGGACGACCCGAAGCGGAAAAACAAGAAACATGTTCAGGCAGGGAAGACACCGCTTTTTCGCGGTCTTCCCACTGATGAAGAAATCCGAAACGAGCTCAAGACCTGGGTGGAACGCCACGGTTGTATTTAGGAGGAATTGATTATATGTCGAAATCAGATGTTATTGAAATCGAGGGAACTGTTGTTGAGAAGCTGCCGAACGCAATGTTCCAGGTAGAATTAGAGAATGGCCATCAGGTGCTGGCTCATATCAGCGGTAAGCTGCGTATGAACTATATCCGTATCCTGCCGGGCGACAAGGTTACCCTTGAGATGTCTCCGTATGATTTAAGCAAGGGCAGAATCATCTGGAGAGATAAATAAGCTTATAAAAGCAGCCGCTTTTATAAATAAAAAATAGTAAAAAATATTTGTAAAAACACTTGCATAAAAGAAACCATGATGTTATAATATCATGGCGACTTTGTTGAGATGCTGGGTGAAGTTTGTCTAAAACCAGCCCGGCTGTACCAATATATCTGGACAGATATATGCAACTGTAGAAAGGAGAATTGCCGTGAAGGTGAGATCATCAGTAAAACCGATTTGCGAAAAGTGCAAAATCATCAAACGCAAAGGCAGTATCAGAGTAATCTGTGAAAATCCTAAGCACAAACAGAGACAAGGTTAAAAACAAAAAGTTATAGGAGGTTACGACGCAAATGGCTCGTATTTCAGGTGTTGATTTACCAAGAGAAAAACGTGTTGAAATCGGTCTGACTTACATCTACGGAATCGGTAGAACAAGTGCAAACCGTATCCTTGCTGAGGCTGGCGTTAATCCTGACACTCGTGTTAAGGATCTGACCGATGACGAAGTAAAGAAGCTGGCAGCTGTTATTGCTGAGACCCAGACTGTTGAGGGTGATCTTCGCAGAGAGATCGCTATGAACATCAAGAGACTGCAGGAGATTGGCTGCTATCGCGGAATCCGTCATAGAAAAGGTCTGCCGGTTCGTGGTCAGAAGACTAAAACCAATGCAAGAACCCGCAAAGGTCCTCGTAAGACTGTTGCAAACAAGAAGAAATAAGTAATTCGTAACATTATGTAGAATCACGTTGCATGTTTTAAAAACAGGAACAAGATTCGGAAATTCAAGAAAGTAGGTTAGTTTAAAATGGCTAAAAAAGTGTCCACTGCAAAAAAAGTGACAAAAAAGCGCGTAAAGAAAAATGTTGAACGCGGACAGGCACATATCCAGTCTTCTTTTAACAACACCATCGTTACCTTAACCGATGCACAGGGTAACGCGTTGTCCTGGGCAAGTGCCGGTGGTCTGGGATTTAGAGGTTCAAGGAAATCTACTCCATATGCAGCTCAGATGGCTGCAGAAACTGCCGCAAAAGCAGCTTTAGTACATGGTTTAAAATCTGTAGACGTTATGGTTAAAGGACCTGGTTCAGGCCGTGAAGCAGCAATTCGTGCGCTTTCCGCATGCGGTATTGAAGTAACTAGCATTAAGGACGTAACTCCGGTTCCACATAACGGATGTCGCCCGCCAAAACGTAGAAGAGTCTAATTAGGAGGTACTAAAAGTGGCAGTAGATAGAGTTCCTGTTCTTAAAAGATGCAGATCTCTTGGTTTAGATCCGATCTATTTAGGAATTGATAAAAAATCAAACAGAGAATTAAAAAGAGCTAACAGAAAAGTAAGTGAGTATGGTCTCCAGTTACGTGAGAAGCAGAAAGCGAAATTCATCTATGGCGTATTAGAGAAACCGTTCCGTAACTACTACACCAAGGCTGAGAAAATGGAAGGCCAGACTGGTGAGAACATGATGATCCTTCTGGAGCGCAGACTGGACAACGTTGTATTCCGTATGGGATTCGGCCGCACCAGACGTGAGACCAGACAGATCGTAGATCACAAGCACATCCTGGTAAACGGCAAGTGCGTAAACATTCCGTCCTACCTGGTAAAAGCTGGTGACGTGATCGAAGTAAAAGAGAAGGCTAAATCTTCTCAGAGATACAAAGATGCTCTTGAGGTAACTGCAGGACGTCTGGTTCCGGCTTGGCTGGATGTTGACCAGGAGAATCTGCGCGGTACTGTTAAAGAGCTGCCGACCAGAGATGAGATTGATGTTCCGGTAAACGAGATGCTTATCGTCGAGTTGTACTCCAAATAATTAAGAGTACCAATTTCCCTCGATAGAAGAACCCAAAAGGAGGGGCTAGAGTCGTGTTCGATTTTGAGAAACCAAACATTGAGATTGTTGAGATTTCTGATGATAAGAAATATGGCAAGTTTGTAGTTGAACCACTTGAGAGAGGCTATGGCACAACGCTGGGTAACTCCCTGAGAAGAATCATGCTTTCTTCTCTGCCGGGTGCAGCTGTCAGCCAGGTGAAAATCGACGGCGTTTTGCATGAGTTCAGTTCTATTCCGGGTGTTAAGGAAGATGTAACTGAGATCATCATGAACATCAAGAGCTTATCTATTAAGAACAACAGCGATAGCAACGAAGTAAAGACCGCTTACATCGAGTTCGAGGGTGAGGGTGTCATTACTGCAGCTGATATCCAGGCTGACCCGGACATCGAAATCATGAATCCGGATCAGGTGATCGCACACTTAAGCGGCGGCGCAGACAGCAAGTTCTACATGGAGCTTACTATCACCAAGGGCCGTGGCTATGTGAGCGCAGACAAGAATAAGACAGAAGATATGCCAGTTGGTGTGATCGCGGTGGATTCCATCTATACACCGGTTGAGCGTGTCAACATGTCCATTCAGAATACCCGTGTTGGACAGGTTACCGATTACGATAAGCTGACCTTAGACGTGTATACCAATGGAACCTTAGCTCCAGACGAGGCTGTAAGCCTTGCAGCGAAAGTTCTGAGCGAGCACTTAAATCTGTTCATTGACCTTTCTGAGAATGCCAAGACCGCTGAGATCATGGTAGAGAAAGAGGACAATGAGAAAGAGAAAGTTCTCGAGATGAACATCGATGAACTGGAACTGTCTGTTCGTTCCTACAACTGCTTAAAGAGAGCCGGCATCAATACTGTGGAGGAGCTGTGCAACAGAACTCCGGAGGATATGATGAAGGTTCGTAACCTCGGCAGAAAGTCCCTCGAGGAGGTTCTGGCGAAGTTAAAAGAATTAGGTCTGCAGCTGAATCCAAGTGAGGAGTAAAACGACGAACTTGGGTGATACTCGAATGAAGTGAAACGGAGTTTGAGTTTCCCCTGTCAGCGAGGAACAATTCGACAATTAGAAACTGAAAGAGTGGCGGCTCCGTAAGTCCATCAGGCAGAGAGCCGCTACATTATGAAAATTGGAAGCTGTGGTCCGGTAAGACCAAAGGGCACGGGACTGCACTCCACATTATATGGAGGAAAATAAAATGGCAGGTTATAGAAAGCTTGGAAGAACTTCCAGCCAGAGAAAAGCAATGATCCGCAGCCAGGTAACTGCACTGCTGTATCATGGAAGCATCAAAACTACTGAGGCTAGAGCAAAAGAGATCCGCAAAGTTGCTGAGGGTCTGATCGCACTGGCTGTGAAAGAGAAAGACAACTTCGAGACCGTTACTGTTACCGCTAAGGTTGCTAAAAAGGACGCTGAGGGTAAGAGAGTCAAAGAAGTAGTAAACGGCAAGAAAGTTACCGTTTATGATGAAGTTCAGAAGGAAATCAAGAAAGATAAGCCGTCCAGACTTCATGCTCGTCGCCAGATGCTCAAAGTTCTCTACGATGTAACTGAGGTTCCGACCGCAGCTGCTGGTAAGAAGAAAAACACCAAGTCCGTAGATATCCCGGCAAAACTCTTTGATGAGGTTGCTCCGAAGTACGTTTCCCGTAACGGTGGTTACACCCGTATCGTTAAGATCGGCCAGCGTAAGGGCGACGGCGCTATGGAAGTGCTGTTAGAGCTTGTTTAATCGTATAATCATATAATTTTATGAGCTTATGGCTCCCGGAGATTTGTTCTTCGGGAGCTTTTTTATATGATAGGAAATTGCGTCCTATCATATAAAAAAGCTCCGCGAGAATGTGCCAAGGCACATTCTTTTTTTATGCGTTAAAAAACTTAATAATTTGTTTAAAATATTCAGGTTTATGGCAAAAATGCGGAAAATCAGTAAGAAATACGTAAGTTGACCGGACATCTTCTTTCACTTATAATGAAATTACAAAAGAAAACAATATTTATTTTGAAAATAAGAGAGTGAGGGATGAGCATGACAAAGAGAAGGTTTGCAGTATGGGGACTGATCCTGGCTCTGTGTACAGGCACAGCAGGTATGACAACAGCCTATGCGGCTGAAAAAACAATTTCCAGTGTAAAGCTGCAGATTTACACAGACCTGGAGGTTGGAGATCGGATTGGAGATGCTTCCATTGACATTGACAGTACCACTGCACCGGGCGGCGGTATTGCCATCTCCGGATCTACTGACCGTTACCAGATCAAAGAGGCAGACTGGACAACATCTTCTTCTAAAGAAATCAGTGTGGGATATCAGCCGGAACTGAAAATCCGCCTGGAAGTGACTGATTCAGATTATGCGTTTAAGGGAACCTACCGTTCCAGCAACGTAACTGTCAAGGGCGCTGAGTTTGTCAGTGCCAGCAAGAGCAGCGGGGATTTGGTCATCAAGGCAAAGTTGAAACCGATCAAAGGTACCTTTGAGGCACCGGAGGATGCGTACTGGAAGGACAATGCCAAGGGAACCGCAAAGTGGGAAGAACCGGATAATGGCGGAACCGGTCAGTATGAGGTAGAGCTGCGTAAGGGCTCTTCCAAGATCCACACGGTAGAGACTACCGGCAAAACATATAACTTCTATCCATACATGACTCAGGCAGGCACCTATAAGTTCCGCGTGCGCACCATCGCCAAGACATCCAAACAGGATGATTACGGCAAGAGCAGTGAGTGGGTAGAGTCCGATGAGATCTATCTGGCAAAGGAAGATGTATCAGATGGCAGTGGCCGTAATGACAGCGGCACCTCTGGCAATACGAACGCAGGCTGGCGCAAGTACGGCAATACCTGGTATTACTACTATCCGGACGGCAGCTATGTGAAGAATGGCTGGGCAGAAGTAGGCGGGCGCTGGTATCTGTTTGACGCAAGCGGAAGAATGCTGACCGGCTGGCAGGTACGCAACGGTCAGATGTATTACCTGGATGGAAGCGGAGCTATGATAACAGGCTGGCTTTCCTGGAATGGCCGCTGGTGCTACATGAATGAGACACAGGATCAGTACTATGGCTGTCTGGTATGCGGCCATTGGATGAACCGCGATGGCAAGACCTATTATCTGGACGGTGTTGGTTACATGGTTGAAGGCTGGTACCAGGTAGATGGCAACTGGTATTATTTCTATCCGGGACAGGGCAACAAGGCAGTGAACACTACCATCGATACCTTTTATGTGAATCAGCAGGGGATCTGGGTACACTAAAACAAGATAGGACTGCCGGAAAAAGGAGCATTAAAAACTCCTTTTTCCGGCAGTCCCTTTTTTGTATGATAGGAAATTGCGTACTATCATATAAAAACGCTCCGCGAGAATGTGCCAAGGCACATTCCTTTTCATTTGTGAAACTTGTACAAATCGGAACGAAAAATATGTGGAAAACAGAAAAAAACAGAAAATGGATTGCACGCTGATAATATCAGTGATATATTAAGCTTAGCATTAAGAAAGAAAAGGAGTAATGACATGACGAAAAAAGAGCGTGTAATTGCAGCAATCGAGCAGCGAGAGATCGACGGTGTTCCGTCCAGCTTTTCTCTTCATTTCCCGGCAGACAAGAAGCAGGGAGAGGCATGTGTGAAGGCACATCTGGATTTCTTTCGGGATACAGATGCGGATATCTGTAAGATCATGAATGAGAATCTGGTACCGGTATTCGGAACCATCCATACTCCGGACGATTATGACCGTCTGATTCCTGTTATGACCATGGAAGACGAGTTCATGAAAAAGCAGATGGAACTGACCAGGCAGATCCTGGCGGGCTGTGATAAGGATGTATTTACCATGGGTACTCTCCATGGCATCTGTGCATCCGGCATTCATCCGATTGAGCAGGCTGGCATCAATTATTATGCAGCAAGACAGATGCAGGTTGATTTCCTCAGATGGGATGAGAAGAAGATGCTTTCCGCTATGCAGCGCATTACCGATGTGCTGTGCCTGTTGGCAAAGGCTTACATCGAGGCTGGTCTGGATTCTGTTTATTATGCATCCCTTGGCGGCGAATATGAGTTCTTTACGGACGAAGAGTTCGCAAAATGGATCAAACCGTTTGATATCCAGGTTATGAAGGCTATCAAAGAGGCAGGCGGATACTGCTTCCTGCACATCTGTAAGGATCACCTGAATATGGAGCGCTACAGAGATTATGCTCCGTATGCAGATGTTGTGAACTGGGGCGTATTTGAGGCACCGTTTGATCTGGAAAAAGGAAAAGAGCTCTTCCAGGGCAAAACCATTATGGGCGGACTGCCGAACCGTCACGGAGTTCTGGTTGATGGAACCAAAGAAGAGGTTGAGGCTGAGGTAAAGAAAGTGATTCGTGAGTACGGAAGAAAAGGCCTGATCCTTGGCGCAGACTGTACATTGGCAACAGAACAGGATTTGGATAAGGTAAAGGCCTCAGTGCTTGCTGCGAGAAATAGTTGATAAAATCCTATTTACCTATATAATAAGTATGTAAGAAAAGAACCCACACAGATGTGAGTATTCATGACTCTGTGTGGGTTCTTTTTTATATGATAGGAAATATCTCAGGCAAAAAGTTTTACAAGCTCCTTCAGCATTTCGGTGATAGCTTCCATGGACTGAATGGATACAAATTCATGGCGTCCGTGGCCATTCTGACCTCCGGTACAGATGTTGGGACATGGGAGTCCCTGATAAGAAAGACGCGCGCCATCTGTGCCGCCGCGGATCGGAGTGACGATCGGGGTGATACCGCAGTGCTCCATGGCAGTCATGACATTGGAGATAAGCTTCTCGTGGCCTTTGACCTGCTCATACATGTTTCGGTAGGTTTCAGTGATGGTGATCTCTGCAGTGCCGGCACCATATTTTTTGTTGATGAAATCGACTGCCTCCTGCATGATCTGCTGACGATGCCGGAACAGTGCCTCGTCATGGTCGCGGATCAGGTAGTTCATGACGGCGGTTTCGGTTCGTCCCTGAAGCTTGTCCAGATGATAGAAGCCTTCCCGGTTCTCTGTGCATGCCGGAGTTTCATATGCCGGAAGCAGTGCCTGATATTCCATGGCGATCTGAATGGCATTTTTCAGGATTCCTTTGGCATAGCCGGTATGGGCAGTGACTCCGTGAATCGTAACAACTGCAGAAGCGGCATTGAAGTTTTCATAGGAAAACTCACCGATCAGGCCGCCGTCGATGGTATAGCCATAGGCAGCGCCGACCTCTTCGAGGTTTACGTGGTCTGGTCCGCGGCCGATTTCTTCATCCGGAGTGAACAGGATGGAGACAGGCGGATGCGGATAATCCGGGTTCTGCATCAGAAATTCTGCCAGAGTCATGATCTCTGCCACGCCGGCTTTGTCGTCTGCACCAAGCAGGGTAGTGCCATCGGTGACGATCAGATCCTGGCCAACGAATGTTTTCAGATTCGGAAATACGGAAACAGCGGTGACAATGTGCTTCTCTTCATTGAGGACGATGTCATTTCCGTCATAATTGCGGATGATGCGTGGTTTGATATTGTCACCGGACATGTCCATGGCAGTGTCCATATGCGCAATGAGTGCCAGACAGGCGCCGGTGCAGCCCTTTGCAGCCGGAATATGGCCGTATACATAGCCGTTTTCATCGGTGTGGGCGTCAGTAATACCGAGAGCTTTCAGCTCATCTGCCAGCCGGGCAGCCAGAACTAGCTGTCCTTTGGTGGAAGGTACGGTGGAGCTGGTAATGTCAGACTGGGTGCCGTACTGTACATAATTTAAAAATCTTTCACTTACATTCATGATTGATTTCCTCCTTGTCAAAATACATTTATCATGTTTCGGAAGGTTCGTCAAGATTGGCCCTGGCAAAATGGAAAGATTGGTAGATGTGTATAGAAAAAAATAAGAAAATAGTCGAATTCGACAAAAAACATGTTTTTAAACCCTTTACTATTGACAAATTAGATATTGGTGATATTATCAGTAATATAACAATGATATTCTTGAGACTTGGAAAACAGGTTTTGGGAATGATCAGGAAAATACGGAGGTCGATAGACGCATGCTAAAATATACCATCAAGCGGTTATTAGTAGCAATTCCAACATTTTTCGGAATTACAGTCCTGGTGTATTTAATTTCATTGCTTGCACCGGGCAGTCCACTGGAAATGCTGATGGCGGATCCAATGGCAACAAAGGAAAGTATGGAGGCCTTAAAAGAGCAGATGGGTCTCAATGACCCAGCCATCATTCAGTATTTCCGCTGGCTGGTATCCATGCTTCACGGAAATCTGGGAATCTCATATCGGAACAGCCTGCCGGTTCTCGGACAGGTTCTGGAAAAACTGGGACCGACTCTGATTCTCACCCTTTCCTCTACAGCATTATCTGTGCTGATCGCGGTACCGCTTGGTATCATGTCAGCATACAAGCCTTACTCCGCATGGGATTATATTTCTTCCGGACTGGCTTTTGTAGGTGCTTCTACCCCGACCTTCTTTACAGGTCTGGTTATGATCTACATATTTGCGGTAAGGCTGGGTGTCCTTCCTATGGGCGGTATGTATGACGCAGGTATCCATACCGCGGCATCGGCGGCGCATCATTTGATTCTACCCTGTCTGGTATTAACTATTTTTAATATCGGAAGCATTCTCCGCCAGACACGAGGAAGCATGATGGAAGTCTTCAATGAGGATTACATCCGCACTGCCCGTGCAAAGGGCCTGATTGAGCCGAGAGTCGTGATCGTTCACGGTTTGCGAAACTCCTTGATTCCGGTTGTTACCGTATTGAGTACCATGATCCCGTTCATGTTCGGCGGCGCGGTCGTGGCAGAGCAGGTATTCAGCTGGCCGGGACTTGGCAGCCTGATGGTCCAGTCCATCAACGCCAGAGATTACCCAATGATCATGGGAATCACCGTTGTGATTGCTGCAGCAGTCCTGATTGGCAACGTCCTGACGGATATTGCTTACAGCTTACTGGATCCAAAGATAAGAGAGAGCCGTTAGGAGGAGAGAAATGTCCACAAAAACAGTTGAAAAAAAAGATTCATACTATCGTGACGTGCTCCGGAAGTTTACAGCGCACAAGCTGGCCATGATCGGTGTTGCGGTCATTTTGCTGGAAGTGATCCTGGTCATTGTGCTTCCTATGATCATGAAGCTGGATCCGTATACGTCAGATATTCTCGCGTTCAGCGCAAAGCCGGGAGCGGGACACATTTTAGGAACCGATGATACCGGCCGTGACGTATTTGCACGACTGGTTTACGGAGGCCGGATCTCCCTTCTGGTGGGACTGCTTTCCGCGATCATCAGTCTTTGCATCGGTGTACCGCTGGGTCTGATCGCCGGTTACTATAAAGGTATCTGGGAAACCATCGTTATGAGAACCGCAGATATCTTCATGTCCTTCCCGTCCATGATCCTGATTCTGGTGCTGGTATCCGTTATCGGACCTTCTGTATGGACGGTTACCCTGGTCATCGGTATTCTGGGCTGGACCGATTTCGCAAAACTGATCTATGGCAATGTGCTGTCGGTCAGAGAAAAAGAGTATGTGGAATCTGCCAAGGCAGTCGGAACCAAAGATATCCCGCTACTGATCAAATACGTGATCCCGAACGCATTTGCTCCGATCCTGATCAACTTTACATTCCGTACAGCGCAGGCGATCATTCAGGAGTCTGCACTGAGCTTTTTGGGTATGGGTGTTCAGCCGCCGGAAGCATCCTGGGGAAATATCCTGTACGCGGCACAGTCCATCACCGTACTTTCCTCAAGACCGTGGCTGTGGGTACCGCCGGGAATCTTACTGGTGCTCACCGTATCCAGTATTAACTTCATAGGAGATGGAATCCGGGATGCTCTGGATGCCAAAACCAAAATAAAAAAGAAATAAATAAAAGGAGGAATATTATGAAGAGAAACATGTTAAAAGTGGTTGCTGCATCTTTGGCCGGAGCAATGCTCCTTACCGCATGCGGCGGTGGATCCAGCAGCTCAAGCCAGACAACCGCGGCTGCAGGTAATTCTGCGGAAACCAGCGCGGCAGCAGAGGCAGGAAGCACAGGCGGCGAGAAGGTCATTACCATGGCACAGACCGGTGACTGGGATACGTTCATGCCGATGAACACCACCAATGCAGGCGCGGATAACGTAATCGAGCTGATGTTTGACCATCTGATGGTCATCAACACCGATGGTACCTTTGGGCCGCGTCTTGCAGACAGCTGGGAGACCAACGAGGCTCAGGATAAGATCACGTACCATCTGAATGAGAATGCAAAATGGCAGGATGGAGAACCGGTAACCGCAGAGGATGTTGTTTACTCCGCACAGGTTGCATCTTCTTCCGAGTACAACTATCTGCGCAGAATCCGTATGAAGTACTTTGCAGGAACCGATGAGACCGGCTGTGAGACCAGCACCGACAGCATCGAGGTAGCAGCACTGGATGATCATACCGTAGAGTTTACCTTAAAGGACCCGATGGATCCAGCTATCATTTACGCACTGGTTAACCGTGACTTCTTTATTATGCCGAAGCATCTGCTGGATAGCATTTCTGACGCAGATCTGGTAAACGACGCATTCTGGCAGAAACCGATTGGCTCCGGTCCATGTATCTTCGACAGCATGGAGTCTGGCGTATCCATTGAGTTCAAGGCAAACAAAGACTACTATCTTGGCGCTCCGGATTTTGACCGTCTGGTATTCAAGAAGGTACAGTCCTCTAACCTGTTATCCGGCTTAATGAGCGGAGACATCGACGTTCTGTCCGGCAACAGCCAGATCCCGTTAGCAGACTGGGAAACAGCTAAGAATACACAGGGTATCGTTACGAAATCTGTACCGACCTTTGCATATCAGTACATGGCAATGAACACCGCCAGAGATTATCTGACCGAGGATGTCCGTCACGCAATCAGCCTTGCAATCAACCGTCAGGTTATCGTTGACCAGCTACTGCAGGGTGAGGCACGTATCGCAATCGGACCTCTGGCTGAGGATCATCCGTACTTTGATGAGAAGCTGCTGCCGATCGAGTATGATCCGGAGAAAGCAAAATCCATGCTGGAGGCTGCTGGCTGGGACAGCAACCGTGAGCTGCAGGTACTGGTATCTACCGGTAACGAAGTTCGTGAGAAATCTGCGATCCTGATTCAGCAGGATTTACAGAAGATCGGCATCAAGACCAAGATCCAGACCTTAGACTTCCCGACCCTGCTTACCAACGCAAGAAACGGTGACTATGATCTGTGCTTCATCGGTTCTGCAGGTTCCGTTGATCCGTCTGAGTCTGTACCGAACGTAACTGCAGGTTACATGAACAACTTTGCACAGTTATCTGATCCGACCCTGGGCCAGATCGGTGAGTCCGGTGCAAAGGAAATCACCTTCGAGGCACGTAAGAAGATCTACGATCAGTATCAGGAAGAGTTATTTAAACAGATGCCGATGGCATTTCTGTATCACACCAACGATCTGTTTGCATATAACGAGAAGCTTGAGAATGTACGCGAAGGCGCAATCGATTACAACATCAACAAGAATGTATGGGAATGGAAAGTAAATAAATAAGCATCTGTTAAATACCATACGAAAAGCGAGGTATTGGAATGTCAGAGAATTTAATTGAAGTAAAAAAACTCGTTACTCAGTTTTCAGGTAAGAATGGAACCGTGACAGCGGTAGACGGAGTATCCTTTCATGTAAAGAGAGGAGAAACACTTGGAATCGTGGGTGAATCCGGGTGTGGAAAATCCGTTACAAGTATGTCGATCCTGCGGCTGATTCCCAAGCAGACAGGAAAAATCGCATCTGGAGAGATTCTGTTCGAAGGCCGCGATCTGGCAAAGCTGTCAGAAAAGGAGATGCGTCAGATCCGTGGAAATGAGATAGCGATGATCTTCCAGGATTCCATGACAGGCTTAAACCCGGTTATGACGATCGGTAAGCAGCTGGTAGAAACCATTACCGCGCACAGTAAGATGGATAAAAAAGAGGCTTGGGCGAGAGCTGAGGAGATGCTGACGAAAGTCGGCATCCCTTCCCCGGCTCAGCGCCTGAAAGAGTTTCCGCACCAGTTATCCGGCGGTATGCGTCAGCGTGTCATGATTGCCATGGCACTGTCCTGCAATGCATCACTGTTCATTGCAGATGAGCCGACGACAGCCCTTGACGTGACGATCCAGGCCCAGATCCTTGAATTGATGAGGGAGCTGAAGGAAAAGGAGAATAAGTCCCTGATGCTGATCACCCATGATATGGGAGTTGTGGCAGAGATGGCAGATGACGTCATGGTCATGTATGCAGGAAAAGAGATGGAATACGGAGACGTAAGAAGTATTTTCAAAGATCCGCTCCATCCGTATACCCGCGGTCTGTTAAAGTCCATTCCACGTCTGGACCAGAGTTCCGATGATCCGCTGTTCAACATTCCGGGATCAGTTCCGGATTTGTCCGAGATGCCGAAGGGATGCCGTTTCTGCACCAGATGTCCGGAAGCAGACAAACGATGCAGGGAGCAGGAGCCGGGGCTTTACGATGTAAATGGAAGACAGGTACGCTGCTGGAAGTACGCACCGGAAGGAGGTCAGGATGATGTCAGAGGATAAGAAGGTATTACTGGAAGTTCAAAAAGTAAAAAAAGAATTCGTAACATCAAAGAGCCTGACTGGAAAGCCGTTAAAGATTGTCCATGCAGTGGATTCTGTAGATCTGACCATCTATGAAGGCGAGACCATCGGCGTTGTAGGTGAGTCCGGGTGCGGCAAGTCCACACTGGGCCGCTGTATCCTCCAGCTGATCAGACCGACGGCTGGAAATGTGTTGTACCGTGGTGAGGATATCACCAAACTGAACAAGGAGCAGATGCGCCAGATGCGGCGCAAGATGCAGCTGATCTTCCAGGATCCGTACGCATCCCTGAATCCGCGTATGACCGTTCTCGAGCTGATCATGGCCCCGCTTGAGGCCTTCGGGATCGGAACCATGGAAGAGAGAGTTCAGAGAGTCAAAGAGATCATGGAACTGGTAGGCATGCCGGAAAATATGATGAACCGCTACCCGCACGAGTTCTCCGGCGGACAGAGACAGAGAATCGTCATCGCGCGTGCTCTGGTCTTAAATCCGGAATTCGTTGTCTGTGATGAGCCGGTATCTGCACTGGATGTATCAGTCCGTGCGCAGGTACTGAATCTGATTCAGGAATTAAAGAAGAAAAAGCATTTAACCTATATGTTTATTTCCCACGATCTGAGCGTTGTAAAGTACATTTCCGACCGAATTGCCGTGATGTACCTGGGTCGGATCGTAGAGATCGCAGAGAAAAATGAGCTTTATAACAATCCACAGCATCCGTACACGAAAGCGCTGCTTTCCGCAATCCCGATTCCGGATGTGGATAATAAAATGAAACGGGAAATTCTGACAGGGGATGTTCCGAGTCCTCTGAATCCGCCGTCTGGTTGCTATTTCCACACCAGATGTAAGTACGCTACAGAACGCTGCAAGACCGAGTGTCCTGCATTACATGATGTAGGTAACGGACATATGGTAGCATGTCATCTAACTTAAAGGAGGAGCGCAGAATGTACAAACCAGACGAAGCTTTAAAGCAGAGCATCGATCAGTGGATTGAGGCGAATCAGAATGATTTTGTAAGGGACCTGGCGAAACTGGTTGCGATACCGAGTATATCGGTAGAGAACGACGGGCCATGGCCATTTGGAGAAGAATGTAAGAACGTACTGGATAAAGCAACAGAGATTGCCGGAGGATATGGATTTACGGTAGTAAATCATGAATATCACTGCGGCAGCTGTGTGGTACCGGGTACCGGTGAGCATCCGAAGCGAATCGGAATGTTTGCTCACCTGGATGTTGTTCCGCTTGGAGACGGATGGCAGTATCCTCCGCTGGGCTGCACCTTAAAGGACGGTTTTCTGATCGGACGCGGTGTAGGGGATAACAAGGGTCCGGCCATCTGTGCGCTTTATGCACTGCGCTATTTAAAAGAACATAAAATAGAATTAAAAAATGATGTCATGATTTATTTTGGATTGTCGGAAGAAACAGGTATGAAGGATATCGAGTATTTCTGCAAGACGCAGCAGATTCCGGATCTGTGCCTGGTCACCGATACCAATTTCCCGATCTGCTATGGAGAAAAAGGTCTGCTGCGCGCAGAACTGAACTTCCGGACAGACGGAAATCTGATCGATTTTCATGCCGGAAGCGTTGTGAACGTAATTCCATCCAAGGCAGAAGTGCTGCTTTCCGATGTATCCCTGGAAGAGGTAAAACGTCAGCTTGGAGATCAGGAAGCACTTACGGCAGAGGCAGATGGTCCGCATGTGCGGATCACGGCAAGCGGAATTTCCAGACATGCAGCATTCCCGGAGGGAGCTGTGAATGCGGTTCAGGTTCTGGCAGCAGCATTATCCGGCACCACCCTGCTTCAGGGAAGCTGCGCAGATGCAGTGAAAGGCCTGGCAGAGCTGACTTCTGACTTTTATGGAGCAGGAGCAGATATCTCCTTTGAGGATGAAGCGTCCGGAAAGCTTACCGCTGTCGGAAGCGTAGTACGCATGGAAGCCGGAAATATGAAGATTCTTTTTGATGTCCGCTACCCGGTTACGGCAGATGGCGAGGAGGTCAGCCGCCGCTTTGGGGCATGCAGTGAGAAGAAAGGCTTCTCGTTCAGGGTAACGGAGCTTTCCAGACCGGCTTACCAGCCAATCGACCGGCCGTACATTCCGCTGTTATGCGATATCTGTGATGATGTCCTTGGAAAGCATTACGAGCCTTATACCATGGGCGGAGGAACATATTCCCGCAAGCTTCCGGTAGCAGTCGGTTTTGGACCGGGCGTACCGGACGCAGTCAATCCGTTTGAGAGCGGTCATGGACAGGGACACCAGCCGGATGAATGTGTTCCGCTGAAGATGTTGCTAAATGGCCTGAAAACATATATAATTGCGTTGTTGGAGCTTGATAAAATGATGTAGGGAAGGGTAAGAAAACGGTATGAGTGGAAAGCCATCTTTGAAGGCCGAGATTTATGAAGCTGTTTTGAGTGATATCATTCAGGGAATTTACAAACAGAACGAAATTATTACGGAGAAGCAGCTGATTGCCAAGTACGGAGTGAGCAAATCTCCGATTCGGGATGCCCTGATCGAACTTTGTAAAGAGGGAGTTCTGATCAGCCATCCGCGCTACGGCTACGAGGTGGTACGGATCAATGAGAAGGAGATCCTCGATGTCGTGGATTTCCGAATTTTGATCGAAACCGGTTGCTTCCGGGTTTATGCTCCGACGTTTACCCCGGAAGATATTGCGGAACTGAAGGAGTTCACCATGAAGGAATGCTGGTGGAATGGGACAGATGAGCTTCCGGCATTGAAGCACTGGGAAAACAACATGAAGTTCCACCTGAAGCTCATTTCCTACAGCGGCAACGATTACTGTTACCATATGGTGGAGAGCAGTACCGGATTTCTGACTCGTGCATATGCACAGCGCTTTTGGGATCAGCGGGATAACCGGTCCTGGAATGTGGATGTCGAAGGCCATCTTTGCATTATCCGGTGCATGGAGGAAGGCAGATTTGACCAGGCAGAGCAGGCTTTAAAAAAGGATATTGCATCCTTTCTGGACATCATCTGTCCAAATTACGCGAGAACTTTTAATTTGTAGTAAATGGTAACTGTTCAGTAGGTCTGCGCATTCACTGCGCTGACCGTACGAAAACATGGGCTTGCAGGCAAAAATCCTATTGCCGAAGGCAATTTTCAATGGATTTTTGCTCGTAACTGTGAGGGTACTGAACAGTTACAGTAAATGGAGAAAAGAGAGAGGCTGTCATGAAATGGAAACGTACCAGATTCCATTTTGCGGCAGCCTCTTTTGTCAGTCATCTTTTCTCTTTTTCTTTTGGAAAAGAAGGCGTATAATGAAAGGCAGTATTTGAAAGAATGGAGGAGACAGAGAATGGGGAACGGATTGTCTGACAGAAAGGCAGAGACACAGGAGCTGATGCAGATTCGGCAGGAGGCTTATGAGGCAGCCTCACAGCTTCTTACGGCAGCGCATCCGAAGAAAGGAAGCATTCTGGTGGTGGGATGTTCTACCAGCGAAGTTGCCGGTGAGCGGATCGGAAGCTTCTCCAGTCCGGAACTGGGTCAGGCACTTTTTGACGGTATATACCAGGCAGCTAAGGAAGCGGAGGTATTTCTGGCTGCCCAGTGCTGTGAGCATCTGAACCGGGCACTGATCCTGGAAGAGGAAGCAGCAGAACGTTATGGCTATGAGCAGGTCAATGTGGTTCCGCAGCCGAAGGCCGGAGGTTCCTTTGCGACAGCTGCGTATCACAGCTTTACGCATCCGGCAGCAGTGGAGCATATCCGGGCAGCAGCCGGAATGGATATCGGCGACACCCTGATCGGCATGCATTTACAAGAAGTGGCGGTTCCGGTACGGATTGAGCGGCGTCAGATCGGAGCAGCCCGGGTGATCTGTGCCAGAACAAGACTGAAGTTCACCGGTGGTGCAAGAGCCGTATACGACGAAAATCTGTTATAAGAAGAATTGCATCTATTGCAGATCAATGTGGATAACAGATGGATTTTTTCTTGACGCTGTGTATAATTTCGCTTAAAATGAAACAACGACAATGTATACAGAGATACACAGGAAAGGAAGCATTTGTTTATGGGTATCATAAAAGCTTCAAAATTAATATATGATTATATCCGCCGGGATGAAGATGACCATGTGGAAGAAGTAAAGCGTGCGATCGATGATCTGACTCTGGACATTAACCAGGGAGATTTTGTGGCTATTCTGGGGCACAACGGCTCCGGAAAGTCTACCTTTGCCAAACAGGTGAACGGCATTCTGCTTCCGACAGACGGCACTGTCTGGATTTCCGGCATGAATACAGCGGACGATGCTCATATCTGGGATATCCGAAAGACTGCAGGCATGGTATTCCAGAACCCGGATAACCAGATCATTGGCAACATTGTGGAAGAGGATGTGGGATTTGGACCGGAGAATCTGGGAGTGCCGACCGACGAGATCTGGCGCAGGGTAGACCAGAGCCTGGAGGCAGTCGGCATGACTGCGTACCGTTTAAAATCACCAAACAAACTGTCCGGCGGTCAGAAGCAGCGTGTGGCTATTGCCGGTGTCATGGCTATGCGTCCGCAGTGCATCATCCTGGATGAGCCGACTGCCATGCTGGATCCGAATGGTCGCAGGGAAGTCATCGCGACCCTTCATGAGCTGAACCGTCAGGAGAAGATCACGGTTCTTCTGATTACACATTATATGGAAGAAGTCATTGATGCGGACCGTGTTATTGTTATGGATGACGGAAAGCTAGTGATGGACGGAACACCGCGGGAAATCTTTTCCAGGGTAAAGGAACTGAAGGAATATCGTCTGGATGTTCCGCAGGTGACGGAGCTTGCCTATGAGCTGAAGCAGGCAGGCGTAAACCTTCCGGATGGAATCCTGACGATGGATGAGCTGATGGAGAAGCTTCTTCCCATTTTCCACGAAAAATTTCCAGAGGTAAAATAAAAGGAGGCATATATGTCGATCAGGGCAGAACATTTGAATCATATATATGGCGAAGGAACAGCCTTTGAGCAGTATGCCTTAAAGGATGTCAGCTTTGAGATCGAAGATGGACAGTTTATCGGGCTGATCGGTCATACCGGATCCGGAAAGTCCACGCTGATCCAGCATCTGAACGGGCTTTTGCGTGCCAGCAGCGGCGCAATCTATTATAATGGAGAAAATATCTACCAGGATGGCTATGACATGAAGGCTCTGCGCAGTAAGGTAGGGCTGGTATTCCAGTATCCGGAGCATCAGCTGTTTGAGGTGGATGTCTTTTCGGACGTATGCTTTGGTCCGAAGAATCAGGGTCTCTCAAAAGAAGAAGTAGAGGCCCGGGCCAGGGAAGCATTGATCCAGGTTGGACTTGATGAAAAACTCTGGCAGCAGTCACCGTTTGAATTATCCGGCGGTCAGAAGCGGAGAGTTGCCATTGCCGGGGTGCTGGCCATGCATCCGGAGGTACTGATCCTGGATGAGCCGACTGCAGGTCTGGATCCGAAGGGCCGTGATGAGATCCTGGATGAAATTTCCGCATTGCATCGGGAACATCATATGACCATTGTGCTGGTATCTCACAGCATGGAGGATATTGCCCGCTATGCGGACCGGATCATGGTGATGAACCATGGTGAAAAGATATTTGACGCGCCGCCGAAGGAAGTGTTCCGCCATTACAGGGAGCTGGAGGCCATGGGACTGGCCGCCCCTCAGATCACCTACATTGTACATGGCTTAAAGGAGCATGGCGTGCCGATCGCAGACGATATTACCACAGTGACAGAGGCAAGGGATGCGATCCTGCATCTGCTCGGGAAGGATGAAAGACCATGATTCGCGATATTACATTAGGACAATACTATCCGGTGGATTCTGTGCTGCATCGCATGGATCCGAGGGCGAAGCTGTTTGGAACGCTGGTGTTCATTGTTTCTTTGTTTTTTGCAAACAGCATTGCCTGCTATGTGGCGGCCACTCTGTTTCTGGTCATGGCCATCCGCATGTCAAAGGTACCGTTTTCTTTCATGGTGCGAGGCTTAAAGGCAATTTTATTTTTACTTCTGATCAGTGTGAGCTTTAACCTGTTTCTGACGCCGGGAACACCGGTCGTTCAGTTTGGTATCTTTAAGATTACCCAGGAAGGCATCCGTACCGCAGGCTTTATGGCCCTGCGACTGATCTATCTGGTGATCGGTTCCTCAGTTATGACGCTGACAACCACGCCGAATGAACTGACGGATGGCCTGGAAAAGAGCCTGGGTTTCTTAAATAAGGCAGGTGTGCCGGTACATGAGGTATCCATGATGATGTCCATTGCACTGCGGTTCATCCCGATTCTGGTAGAAGAGACCGACAAGATCATGAAGGCGCAGATGGCAAGAGGCGCTGATTTTGAGAGCGGAAACCTGCTCCAGAAGGCAAAGAGCATGGTGCCGCTTCTGGTGCCACTGTTTATCTCTGCGTTCCGCCGTGCAACGGACCTTGCCATGGCTATGGAGGCACGCTGTTATCATGGCGGCGAGGGCCGTACCAAGATGAAACCGCTCAAATACGCCAAGCGTGATCATGTGGGATATCTGGTGTATGTGATCTACCTGATGATCGTGATCCTGCTTCGTGCGTAGGATGATAAAATAAAATGTAACTGTAAATTGCTTCCTGTCATGATGACCGGGAAGCAATTTTTGACTTGCGCATCCGGCAGGAAAATTTGCCAGGGCAGATTTTCGCATATCATGAAATCTTAGGCCGGGATGCTTTGGGAGGATAATATTGAAGAAACGAGTGAGAATGGTGGTAGCCTATGACGGGACTGCCTACCGCGGCTGGCAGCTTCAGCCAAACGGCATCACCATAGAAGAAGTGCTGAACCGGGAACTGACTGCTCTTTTAAAAGAATCTATTTCTGTTATCGGCGCAAGCCGTACGGATTCCGGCGTACATGCCCGTGGAAATGTGGCGGTTTTTGATACGGAAAACCGTATGCCGGCCGATAAGATCTGTTTTGCCTTAAACCAGCGTTTGCCGGAGGATATTCGGGTGCAGCGTTCGGAAGAGGTCCCGGCGGACTGGCATCCCAGAAAGGCTAACTGTATCAAAACCTACGAATATAAGGTACTGAATCGGAAGATTTCCATGCCGTTGGAGCGTCTGTATGCCCATTTCTGCTATTTTAACCTGGATCTTGACAAAATGAGAGAGGCAGCAGCATATCTGGTGGGAGAGCATGATTTTAAGAGCTTCTGCACTGTACGGACCCAGGCGGAGGAGACCGTGCGGACTATCTACAGTCTTGATATTACAAAGCAGGATGACATGATCACCATTCGCATCAGCGGAAGCGGTTTTCTCTATAATATGGTGCGTATTATTGCAGGTACGCTGCTGGAGGTTGGAATGGGGGCTTATCCGCCGGAACATGTGGAAGAAATTCTGGATGCCAGGGACCGCCAGGCAGCGGGACGCACGGCACCGGCCAGAGGACTGACCCTGGTCAGCATGGAATATCAGAAAGAACTGCCGGACTGGCATCACCGGGAGAACAAATACTGGAAGTATGATATTCTGCAGTCCCATATAAAAGATGAGAAGACAGCCTTTTTCGTGCTCACCCGCTGCGTGGAGGAAGAACTGGATGGAATCCTCCGGAGAAATATCCATCATGCGTTCCAGAATGGGGCTGAGAAGGTTTATGTGACTGATCTGGAAAAACCGGACCGGTTAAAGGCCGGGGATGTTCATGGGCGTTATGTGCTGGAAGAGACAGAACAGAAGGCTGAAGACCCGTTCACACCAGAAGAGGCAGATGCGCTGCGGAAATTGGTTCGGAACAGCGGGGAACGTCCAGATTGTGCGAAATGTGCAAAGCCCTCTGGAAATAGAGCACAGGAAGAAGAAACATCAGCAAAGGAAACTGCTCTGCGGTGGGTAACTGCCCTTCCGCTTGTGGATAACACACCGCAAAATTGAAAAAACTGTGGAAAACCCTTCAAAATCACGTAAAAAGCGCTTGACATGAAACAGTGGATATAATATAATATACAACTGTGACGTTAGGTGGAAATGCTTAGGCCAAAGCCCCGGAATAGGCATTTTACTATACATTTCAAAACAATTGCGGTAAGTGACCGTTAGGAACAGATAGTTTAACAGGAGGTTAACCAATGAAGAGTTTTATGGCTAGTCCAGCGACGATTGAGAGAAAATGGTATGTAGTAGATGCTGCCGGATGTACTTTAGGACGTTTGGCTTCAGAAGTAGCAAAAGTATTAAGAGGTAAAAATAAACCGATCTACACCCCGCACATCGACTGCGGCGATTATGTGATCGTTGTTAATGCAGATCAGATCAAAGTAACCGGTAAGAAGTTAGATCAGAAGATCTACTATCATCACTCTGATTACGTAGGTGGTATGAAAGAGACCACTCTGCGTGAGATGATGGCTAAGAAGCCGGAGCGTGTGATCGAGCTTGCTGTTAAGGGTATGCTTCCGAAGGGACCTTTAGGAAGAAGCATGATGACCAAGCTTCATGTATATGCAGGACCGGATCATGAGCAGGCAGCTCAGAAGCCGGAAGCTCTGGAAATCAAATTCTAAGGAAAGGTACTGAAAGGAGGAAGTTATCATGGCAAATAAATATTACGGAACAGGTAGAAGAAAAAAATCTATCGCAAGAGTATATCTGGTACCAGGTACCGGTAAAATCACCATCAACAAGAGAGACATCGACGAGTATCTTGGTCTTGAGACCTTAAAGGTAGTTGTTCGTCAGCCGTTAGTAGCAACCGAGACCGTTGACAAGTTCGACGTTCTGGTTAACGTTCGCGGCGGCGGCTTCACCGGCCAGGCTGGTGCAATCCGTCACGGTATCTCCAGAGCACTGCTTCAGGCAGACGCTGATTTCAGACCGGTTCTGAAAAAAGCAGGCTTCCTGACCAGAGATCCGCGTATGAAAGAGAGAAAGAAATACGGTCTCAAAGCAGCTCGTCGCGCTCCGCAGTTCA
>ULSV01034365.1_pt1 | contig 64558 bp, 46 predicted proteins | sample 1956991 | NCBI WGS metagenome assembly ULSV01 (sample SAMEA4835717, study PRJEB28245) | human gut metagenome | biome: gut microbiome; material: fecal sample | place: Denmark | collected 2008 | reverse complement strand
ACGAATCAACGACTTCGTTGATGACCGCCTCGTCAATATAAGGGGGCGAAAATGGAATTTTCATGATCTATTATATCGAATTATTTTAAATGAATCAAATACGTAAGTCCGCAGGAAAAATATTCCCCTTTCTGCATCATTGCTTGTACTAGAAGATGGTGAAAGAAAAGATAATTCATTCCTATCAAAATATCATGTGAATCATATTCAGCTATTAATTTCAAATCAGGCAATCTGGAAGGAGAATAAGTTATTCCTCCGGCAATGCCATTCAAATGGTAATCTTGACGACGATTATAAAGATAAGATACATGTATTCCCAATTCTTCTTTATTCATAGGAATATGTTTTGTCATTGCAACATAAAAACGAGAAAAATATCCGTTGCCACCATCACCTGAAGGCATTATCTCCCCGCCTCTACTTTCTGTAAACGGATCAGAAGTGCCTAAAACTACTGCTGGCATATATTTAAAGAATTGCTCTTCTTCTAATACTCTTAACCGAAGAGAAAAATAACGATCTTGATTAGTAAACTTTCCCATTTGAGATTGCACTCCCCATTGAGGAGTTACCTTAAAAAGGGTACAAGTATATGCTACTTCCAAACAAGGGAAAATGGTTACATTCAAGTAGTAATTATATGTATTATAATTAAATCGAGGAGGAGTTAAGTTCTCATTTAAAAATCCCCCACCAATCATAATGGTTTTATCTTGCTGCATTTCCGCCGAAGGAGAATGCAACAACCCTGTAACTCCATAAGAATATTGAGGAAATAGATATACCGAATAACTACAAAAAAACAGAAGTAAACAGAGGTCTCTATATTTCATCTAATCCGATACAAGAACTTCTTCAAAAATGGAGGAGTAAGAGTCATTATAAACATCAAAAATGAAAAAAGATAAGCAGACCAATCATAGTGAAGAGCTTTATTTATCATAAATCGATCTTTCAACATTTTCTTCGCCCGCTTAAAACCATTTCTCCTATTTTTATAGAAATCATCAGTGACACGAAAGAGCAATACAGTTTCATCCAAATTTGCAAAAATGCAGCCATTCATAAATCCATCAAACCATAGCATGGTGTCTTGGTTTTTACGGTATTCATTCCGATAGCCTTTGGCTTTATCAAAAAAGGTTTTTCTAAACATCACGGCGGGATGTGCTAAGGGATCACGATATCTAAAGAATTTAAAACACTCTTGATGGGTTAATGGATATGTAACAGACTTACCATTCCTTTCTGATTGTTCATTGATCTCTTCGATGCGTCCTCCTACAACATCTACATCGGGATGTAACAGCAAATAGCTCATCTGATTCGCTAATCTATTGGGCACTGAAATATCATCTGCATCCATACGAGCTATATACTCAAAGTCCTTACATATAGTAAGCAATTCATTCAATACGCAAGCTAAACCACGGTTTTCTTTAAAATATATGACTTGTATTCTATCATCTTTTTCTGCACTCAATAACCTTTCCTTTAATGCGTTGTTAATACTACCATCTACTCCTATCAATACTATTACATTTTGATAAGTCTGTTGCAAAATGCTATTCAATGATTGTGAAAAGAAATCTACATTATCATTTTTATATACCGGCAACAATATAGCTATAGTTCTTTTCATTTCATTTACCATTTATCAGATCTACCAAATTAACATATCTTTTGAAATTACTTGTATCATCAGGGATGTTTCCACGATTCATAAACTCTTTAAATATAACTTGAGATTTTAATCCATAATCCCTTGTAACAAATAAGACTTTCTTTTTATAAGGTAAAGCATCAAAAGCTTTGAGGTCATTAATAGTACTACCATTTTGCTCTGACATCTTCAATATAAGATTATTCCAATTAATCCTTTGAACTCTTCTCCGCCACTTGGCCGCAGCCTCATTCTCCGTTTTATAATGCATAAATATTATTTCAATATCAGCTAATCTACCTATGGGACAATTAATGCATTCGCCACCATATTCCCTCAATTTATCACAATAATGAGATTCCTCAAGTGAAATAAAAGATAACTCTTTATTTATATAGAATGGAAGATTCTCCACAAACTTTATGTAATCTTGTGCAAAAAAGAACAAACCAATTGTGGGAGAATTGTACGAAAGGCCAAAATATCTATATACATGCCCTCCCCAACAGTTATTTGAAATTATTGTAAATGTCCGATTCATTAACTCTAACCGCTGTAAACGATAAGGAGCAAGATAAGGATTCATTTTCTCACGTATACTCACTTTAAGTTTATTTTTCAGTCCAGCCATTACATTCATAATATTCCACAAAATCGTCTATAACAATTTAAAGATTGCATTGCAATAGTTCTCCAATCATATTTCTTTGAAATTTCATAAGCAGCTCTATGAAACTTTTGGGGATTCATACTATATTCATTGGCAGATCGAATAATACATTCTGCTATTGCTTGGGCAACACACTCTGTTTTCCAGCCAGCTCCAGCTATTTCTACGCTATCCGCTAGGTTGGTTCCAGGGGTTAAAATACATGGAATTCCAAAAGACAAAGCTTCTAATACGCCCATTGGCATACCCTCATAACGACTTGTTAAAATAAACATATTACAACTAGTCATTATTTTAACCTTTTCATCTCCAAAAATCGCACCTTTAAATTCGGCATATTTTTCAAGTCCATTAAGAGATTCGGAAAAAATAGCCTGTTCCTGTCTGTCCCCATTTCCATAAAAACTAAAATGAATATTTTCAACATTCAGCAACTGAATAATGCGAATAGCTTCAACCAACACATCTAAAGCTTTATGTACAATAGCAATCCGTCCAACATAAACTATTTCCAAAGGAAGCTTACTCTGTTCTTGTGACAAAGAAAACGGTCGCAAGTCACAACCATTAGGAATTATCACAGCCAAAGGATTTATCTCCTTCACAACACAATTATTATATTCTTGCTCATTCAAATAAATTATGCCTGCAGCCTTTTTCAAAAAAGTATTAAAGAACAAATAATTAGCGATTAATTTCCTTATATAATTCTTACGATAATTACTTATTGACAATGCTCCATGCATTTGAACTAAATAAGGAATATTCAAATTTATCAATACTTTATAAAATTGAATGTAAGTCATTTCATACATAGAATGAAATACAACAATATCAGGCATCCATAATGAAAGATATTTCAAGAAGTTTATTCTTCTTGTTATTGTTACAATTGGCAAATTTGAATATAATTGATTAACGCAAACAGTAATTATTCGCACATCTTGTCCTAAGCTCAATTGTTCAGGAACAAGCTTTTGCAAAACAGTTCCAATACCTTCTGCATGATGACCAATGCAAGCAATATGAAGTATTTTCATCAACTTATTTTTTGATAAATTTTCTATCTGGAGTGTTACACAAAAGCCATTTTTTCTTTTTAGCATCTAAGCTCTTTGAAGCTAAATCATACTTCTCGTTCCTCTCATAATACTCATCTATTGTACATATAATACGAGCAGGATTGCCTGCAACAACCACTCGATCAGGAACAGACTTCGTTACAACACTTCCTGCTGCTATCAAAACGTTATTACCAATAGTAACTCCAGGCATAATGAGAGAATTAGTTCCTATATAAACCCAATCCCCAATAACAACTTTTCCAAAACAATCAAAATCAGGATATTCTGAACGTATACAATTAGCCCCTCCATGCGTAAATATCTTACATCCAACTAATTGACAATGAGAACCAATAGTTATCAAATATGGTTCAGAACTCCAACAATCTTTATCAACCAAATTATCTGTACCAATATTCACTCCAATATATCTTGCCCATTGTTGGGTTGACATAATTTTCTTTCTTAAAAACTTCAATAAAGTATAAGTTCTCATGTCATTAAGTATTTATCAAAACAAGCCATTTATTACCTATCACATCCATGGATAATTCTGTTCTTACTTTTCTTGCCTCATTTGAAAGTTTCTCCGCCAATTGTTTATCTGATATTAAAGCTTTCATTGCCTTTGCTAAAGCTTTACAATCTCCAACTGGAACTAACAGACCATTTATTCCATCATCAATAATCATTCGTGCTCCCCCACAAGGACAATCAGTACAAATAACAGGAAGACCTATAGCCATAGCCTCAAGCATAGAATTTGATAGTCCTTCATAATCAGAAGAATTAATATATAACGCAGCATCTATGACTTTTATATGTACATCCAATGATGCCGGATAGAGCGTAATCTTATCCTCCATTCCCTTTTCCTTTATATAGTTAAAGATAAAATCCTTTTCTTCACCATCACCATAAATGGCCATCTTATACCCCTGTATATCAGAGCACAGCAAACTAAAGGCGTCAATCATTAACGGTATATTTTTCTGCTTACGCAAACGGCAAAAAGTTACTATCTCCTTTCTACGACTACAAACCTCCTTACTTGGCAAATTGAATCTTAAAGGATTAGCTATCACTAAAGAATGACCTCTTATATATTGTGGAAAATAAGACATTGCGTCTGGAGTTTGACATACTAAAAAATCACAGAATCTATATAAAAAGTTACGGATAACGTCCTTAAAAGCTCCTGCCCCAACAATAGCCGGATTATTCCTTTCCGAAACTATCAATTTCTTTCCAAGTCCTATACAAGCCAATATAGCACAGAGATTATAAAAGTATTCAAAAGCAATAACAACATCTGGATTATTTTTCTTTATTTCTTTTCGAGTTTTCCATATAAAAGAAATATGATGTTTACTATTCATATACTTCACATCAATAGAGCTATCGATAGGATATTCACCATTATACATCCTAGCTACAATTTCCACATTATGTCCTCTATTACTTATATAGTTAGCCAAAGATACTAATACTTGTTCAGCACCTCCACCATACAAACAATGACATATAAACAGTATTTTCTTACCATTCATTATAATCTACATTTATTTAGTTTTATATAAGTCTTTAAATCCCTTCTAAAAAGTTAGAGTATTTTTTGAGGAATCCTACTTACACAATAATTTATTAACACAGCTATTAAAAATGTTGTAATCAAAGCCAGTAAGACAGCTAAAAATTCAGATATAGGATATATTTTTAACATTAAAGCATATCCTATATTCTGATGTATTAGATACCATAAAAAGCTAATACGACCAATAAATAAAAATATATTACTATTAAACAAATGTATTTTTTCAAAAAGTAAAACATATTTATTCTTCGAATATAGAATCATAAATATCCCTAAATATAATGGAAGTAAAAACAGATGAATCTTTATCGACAATGCCCCTCCTAAAATTATTGGAAATATCCAATATTTTTTTTCCCTTTCATTCAACGCTATATAAAACAACATTCCACATAAAAAAGAAATTAGACTACTATCAAATAGTACCCTCAATATATTATTTAGAAAAAAGCAAGGTACAATTTTCAAAAATAAAATTATTGATATTGTAATCATTGCAAAGATATTTAGTATTAGATTTCTTCTTTTTCGCACCAACAATAAGGTAGCACATATAATTTGTATCTTTATTAAAGCAGCTATAAACCAATGAGCACCATCAACATAATCTATAGACGGATGATAAATAAGAAAAAGATTAATTAAAAATGTTTCAACATCAACTTCCCTATTTTCCAATCCACCCAAATAAGCTGTTATAAAATAGATAAGTATTACAGATAATAAATATGCAGGATAAAGTCTCCAATATTTATTAATTGAAAAATATACAAACTCTTTCAGACCATACCGTTTCTCATCCAAAACTGACCTTGCAAAAAAACAACCTGACAAAATAAAAAACATAGTAACACCAACTTCTCCTCCATTAGGAAACCCACAATTAATTGTTTTCCCGAACAATTCTCCAAAACGAGTTGTATAATGGAATAATATAATCCACAAAATTAAAACTCCTCTAAATCCTTCAATCAACAAATTCTTTTTCATTGATAGTTTTACTTATATTATACAGTTGGTATACACAAACTTCTTGCCCTATTCATCAGTGAATAAGATATCCAAAATAAAGGTTCTCCTGTGTGTAATCCACTTGAATGAGTTAATGAATAAAAATTAAAAACTAGACAAGCTAAAGCAAAAATAATCGGATAAAAATTAATATTATTATAAAACTTAAATATCAAATATAAAGATTTTATACAAGTAGAAAAAAACAAAATTACAATAAGAACCATGCTAAAAAAGCCTCCACCAACCCATGCACCAAGAAATACATTATGTTGAACTCTTCCTCCATAGTGTTGCAAATATTGGTTAAGTCCTCCAAATAAAGCTAAAGGAGAATCTACAAAAACAGAAAAAGTTTCAAATAATTTAAAACGATCACTATTATCAGACTCCTCTGTAAATCTTCCTAAATCCACTTCATTTAATATCAAGAAAGAGTAAAATATAAAAAAAAGAGCAACAAAAACAGGAATACTTTTTAGCTTCATTTTCATAATGACTATAAATACAACTAATAATATTACAGAAAACATAGCCATTCTTTGCTGTGTCAAAAAAGCTCCATACAATGCAATCATTATCATTATTATTGCTACAATATGTCCTTTCAAATATTTATCCCAAATCTTATATGATACTACAGAACAAAAAACCGCAATAAAATAACCGTTAGTTACTACAAATCCAGTTATTCCCATTACGATACTCCGATTTAAGGCAGTCTCTCCACTATCAATAAAATCAGAAGAAATATTACTATGCACAACAGCATGTTCACTCAATGCAATAGCTATCAACCAGGCCCATTCACTGTTATAGAATTGAAAAGCAGACAATAGAATATTTATGATATATAAAGTTACTATTATTTTTATTATCCGAATCAATTTACTACTTGTATTTACCCAAGTAGACAATACCATTATTGCAATAACACATGCAAAATGATTACCTAAAAAAACTCTTAGAAAATCGATTGAAAAAAATTCTCCATTAATGATATTGCTAACTAAATAAATAAATAGAAAAATTAAATATACTTTTACTGATAGATCCATTTGTAACTTTCCACCTCTCCATATAAAATAAAGAAAGAATAAAAAAGTCATTAGGTTTCTTGCACTAATAGGTCCTAAATGCATTTGACTTCCAAAAAGGAAAAGATATAAAACGATTAAATAGCCAATACAAGCTAATATACCTTTCATTTTAATTATACTTACTTGGCAACATTTCTATTTTTATATAAAAAACAGGTAACTATAGCATAATATATTACCAATAATAAAATACACGACAGAGCATATTGGAATGTTTCATCCAACATACCACAAAGTAATTTTGCCACAATAAAATACAGAGCAGCAGGAATTACTATCTTTATAATTGTACCCCAAATTACAATGATTGAAGTTTTTATAACAACACTATATATATATATATTAGCAAGCAAACCTATAAAACAACTAATCACATATCCATAAATAGCTAATCGAGGGGTTATTATTAAAGTAGATACTATGATAAAAATGCCTAGTGCACGCTTAAAAAGAGTGATATACATCAACTCTTTAACCGCACATAGACTTTTTATAAAACTTCTCAATAAAGATTCTATTATCAATATCATTCCTGCCCACATAAGAACAGAAAGGTAAAATGCAGCAGGCAACCATTCCTTTCCCAAAATAAAAGTTACAAGTAATTCTGAAAATAAAATCACTGTAAATAGTAGTGGAAAAATCAACAAAACAACGGTACGCATTAAAGAGATCGCCTCAACTTTAAATTGCGATATATCCTCTTTAAGTTTTGTCATTATAGGAAAACTAACATTGGTAATTGTCAAAGCAACAGAAGTAGTCATTGCTTCTTCTAGTCTTTTGGCTTGGAAAAGATAACCTGCTTGTGCAACATTTATATACTTACCTATAAGTGTCGTAAGTAAATTTTCATAAATTGTATCAATTACTGAGGTTATAGTTGTAAATAAGCCAAACGATATTAAACGTTTAAATGATTTAAGGGAAAAATATAAAGAGACAGAATAACGAGTTACTCCAAGAGCAATTATTGTTGTAACCAAAACATTAACTAACTGAAATGCAACAAGAGAAAAAACACCCAAATTAGAAATGGCCATTATAATTGACACCAAAGAAGCTCCCAAAGCTCCCATTATAGTAATCAAACATAATGTACCAAAACGGAGATTACGAACTAAAATTGTTTTTGGTACTAAACCAATAGCACTTATAATAAATGTCAATGATAATAATCTTATTATCAAAGTAAGATCTGGTATATTAAAATATTGTTCTATATTAGGGGCTCCTACATATAAACATAGATATAATATAACACTTATCCCAAGACTAAAACTCCCTATAGTTGAACAATCACGTTTCGATATCAATTCCTCTTTTATTAAGCTACCTCCTAGCCCCGAATCAACTAATACATTAGCAAGTGTAAAAATGATGGTCAAAACCCCTATAGTTCCAAAATCACTTGGAGATAAAAGCCGTGCTAATATCATATTAGCTATTAGCTGAATAGCAGAAGGAACTATCTTGGAACAAAGCCCCCAAATATATGCTCTTTTGTTTCGCATAAATAACACATAACCAAACAATAAAACCTAAATCTTATTATTAATATAGTATTCTGTAGCATTTTCTCGATGTCTAATAATACATGGATTACCGAAAACGACAGAATGTGAGGGAACATCACAATTTACATAAGAATTAGGAGCTATTAGCACATCATCACCTATCGTTATATTTCCTACTACAGTACTATTAACTCCAATCCAAACAGAATTTCCAATAATAGGAACGCCTTTTCTTCGCCCTCTATTTTCCTGCCCAATAGTCACCCCTTTGTGGATATTAATATTCTTTCCTAATACAGCTTTAGGATTAATTGTAATTCCATAAGGATGACCTATATACAATCCCTCTCCAATTTTAACAGTAGATGAAATCTCAACATTGTATAAAAATCTAGTTATTTTCAGCAGCGCTAAGTAAACATATTTAAACAAAGAAGAAGTAGAAGATTTTCTATAAAAATACTGATAAAGTGGTAAACTTCCTTTTCTTTTCTTATCTTGTATCCAAGAATCCATTTTTAACTATTATCCTATTTTATAATATACAAGGCCATTTTCTTTTACATCCTTCTCGTCATATATATTTCTTCCATCAATCACTACCGCCTGCCTCATCGTCTTCTTCAACACTCCCCAACTCGGCATCCTAAACTCCTTCCACTCCGTCACCAACAACAACGCATCCGCATCCAACACCGCATCATACATATCCGTAGCATAGCCAACCTTATCCCCTATCCTACGTTTACATTCATCCATCGCAATCGGATCATAAACCTTCACGCTTGCGCCAGCCTCTATCAACTTATCAATCAAAACCAATGCCGGAGCCTCCCTCATATCATCCGTTTCAGGCTTAAAAGCCAAACCCCATAAAGCGATTTGCTTACCTTTCAAGTCTCCATTATAATGCTTCAACAATTTCTCAAAAAGAATACTCTTTTGCTTCTCGTTCACCTCTTCCACAGCCTTCAACACACGCATCGGATAACCATTCTTTTCAGCAGTCTTTATCAACGCCTTCACATCCTTCGGAAAACAAGAGCCACCGTATCCACAACCGGGATACAAGAATTTACTGCCAATACGACTATCCGCACCAATACCTTTGCGAACCATATTCACATCAGCACCAACCAACTCACAGAGGTTAGCAATATCATTCATAAAACTAATCCGTGTAGCCAGCATAGAATTTGCCGCATATTTTATCATCTCGGCACTCGGAATATCAGTGAATATCAACCGATAGTTATTCATCATAAAAGGCTTGTAAAGACGTTCCATTATAGCCTTGGCCTTTTCCGATTCCACACCTACCACTACACGATCAGGCTTCATGAAATCATCTACCGCATCACCTTCTTTCAGGAACTCGGGATTGGAAGCCACATCAAACTCTATCTTTACATTACGCTTGTCAAGTTCTTCCTGAATGGCAGACTTCACTTTTTGTGCAGTCCCCACAGGAACCGTACTCTTAGTCACAACCAGCACGTACTTATTCATATTGCGCCCAATGGTACGCGCAACCTCCAACACATATTTCAAATCAGCACTGCCATCCTCATCAGGAGGGGTACCGACCGCACTGAATACAACTTCAACTTCATCCAGACACTCCTTCAAATCCGTTGTAAATTTCAGACGACCGGCAGTATAATTACGATGAACCATATCCTCCAAGCCCGGCTCATAAATGGGAATAATACCTTTCTTCAGATTTTCGATCTTATTTTCCTGTACATCCACACAAGTCACGTCAATACCCATCTCCGAAAAACAGGTACCTGTCACCAAACCGACATAACCAGTACCAACTATTGCTATTTTCATATTATCTTAATTTACTTTTAATTACAATTGATAAAAAGAACGATACCAGTCTATCGTTTCCTGAACTCCCTCTTTAATCGGCTTATCAGGCTTAAATCCTAACTCATTCTGTAAAGCTGAAGTATCTGCATTCGTTTGATAAACGTCTCCCGGCTGCATTGGAAGGTATATTTTCTCAGCCGGATGACCGATCGCTTCTTCTATAGCGTGAATAAAATCCATAAGCTTCACCGGATGCGAATTACCGATATTGTATATTTTATAGGGAGCAGTAGAAGAACTGGGATCAGGAGCCTGAGCACTCCAGTCAATATCAGGAACAGGAATGTGATCTATTACACGAAGAACTCCTTCAACAATATCATCAATATAAGTAAAATCGCGCAACATATCACCATTATTAAAAACCTTTATCGGCCTCCCGTGCAACATAGCATCGGCAAAAAGGAAAGGGGACATATCCGGACGTCCCCAAGGGCCATAAACCGTAAAGAAGCGCAAACCGGTAGAAGGAATACCATATAAATGGCTGTAAGTATGAGCCATTAATTCATTGGATTTCTTTGTCGCTGCATAAAGGCTTACAGGATGCGCTATGCTGTCTTTTTCTGAAAAAGGAACCTTTCCGTTCAGACCATAAACGCTACTGGAACTGGCATAAATCAAATGTTTTACCTGATAATGCCGACAACCTTCCAACACATTCAAGAAACCATCTAAATTACTTTCTACATAAGCATATGGGTTCTCTATGGAATAACGCACCCCTGCTTGAGCAGCAAGGTTTACAACCTTATCAAAATGCTCATTGGCAAAAAGCATTCGCATAGCCTGTTTATCTTCTAAATTCATACGGACAAAACGAAACTGCTCATACATATTGCTTTGGACAAATTTATACCAATCAATAGTTTCTTTATTAACGCCTAAAGTCCCTAAACGTCCGTACTTCAGATTAACATCATAGTAGTTGTTAATATTATCAAGCCCTACCACCTCATCTCCGCGAGAAAGCAGGCGTCTACAAACATATGAGCCAATGAAACCAGCAGCCCCCGTAACAAGAAATTTCATATAAAACTATGAATAAGTATTAAGGAATAAATTCATTTAAAAGTTCCTGTTGTTCAACAGTTAGCGAATCACCCCAGCCGTCCATAATCGCACGTGCTTCTTTCGCCAACTCCTCATCAAACGTCTCTCCATAGCAAGCCACCAACAATTGGCATTTCAACAAAGAATCAGATATTTTATTCAGAACCTCCCAACTACGATCAAGCAGTATTTGAACTTTTTCTCCTTTATCGCCACGATCATAAATCGTTGCACTATAAGCTTTCAAGAGAGTAACACAAAGAGTCGCTTCTTCTTCATCATTCCGAGCTTTTTGCCAATACAAGGCTTCCGCCTGATTATAAACATCCGAATTCAGTTGACGAAAACGATCCGCATAAATGGGTTCACCATCCATACCAAGATAAAGAAGCTCATGCGTGAGTTGACGCAAAGCATCGATTTGAGACTTCATATAATTAAAATTACAAATTATGAACTACGAATTACAAAGCGTATAAGTAACAAAGTACAATGTGCAGAATTATAAATTATTCTTCTGTTATCGGAACAATAAGGGAAGGATGAATAAAAGTGGTAGCTACCGCCATAACTCCCTGAATAGAAACGACTACCCGGCGATCACCTTTCACCCGGACAAATATACCCTCGACGCCTTCGAAAACACCACCGGTGATACGAACACGATCTCCTTTCTGCATGGAATATTCTGTAGGCGGCAAGTAAATTACCTGTTGGTCGTAAGAACCGGCAATAGCTATAAAATGACGCATTTGGATTTCCGGAACAATAATCGGCTGCTTCGTCTCACGATCCATTATATAACGAAGAGGCAAAAGAACTGCATTCTCCTCCTTAATTTCGTCAATCTTCTTACGAGTGGAATAAATGAAAACCAGGTTATGTATGGCAGGAACGAGTTTACGAATACGTTGCTCCTTCCGCATTACATATTCATAACGCATAGGAATGAAGTTTTCAATATTATTCCTGTCCAAAAACTCTTTCAGAACGAGTTCCCGGCTGTAGGTGATACGCAATGCATACCAGTGAAATTCAGTATTCAGGATTGAAGATTGAGAGCTCATCAATAATTAACTGTTCTCGTCAGGATATTCTTTGGGGACACCGGGGGAATAAAAAACCCCTTCCGGTTAAAACGTAAATTCGTGATGGTGAATTAGCTACGTTCAATGGCCAAAATTCAAACTCCCTATCGCAGGAAGTACAAACAGGCACTTTTGAAGACTGGAAAAGCTGATTTTGCTGAAAAAGCACAGTTTTCTACTTCTTATATACTGTAATATACTGTAAACGAAAGACTTAATAGAATAAAGCGTACGATTAATCGTTCGTTTAATGAGCGCAAAGATAAGGGGGATTTTCGAAAGAACAAAATGTTTAATAAAAATAATTTCAATGAATCTTGATTTGATATATTAATAAGTTGATATACAGAATCATGACTTCTAAAAAAGCCTCATTATTATCTATACTATTTATACCCCTTATAATTTCTTCTATTTTTACATCTGAATAAATACTATAAATAGTCATTTATGCCCCTCCTCCCAGCTACAAGTGCTTGTAAGACTCATCCAAAAGGGCTACACCTTTTATCCCGGATGGCTACACCCTTTTATATGCAAGGCTACACCCTTCGAGGCAAAAGGTGTAGCCCGATACAAGCAATGCTTATCATACAAGACAATAAAAAAATTTATTTTACATATCTTCATTCATCATTCCAGCAATAAAGCCAGATTCAAACCCCACTGAGAATTAGTCCTTTACAAGGAGTTAAGAGTTTGTCGACAAGGAATTAACTTCCTGTCAACAAACTCTTAACTCTTTGTAAGCAGACTCTTAATTCCTTGTACACAGAACAATATCAGTCATACAACAAGACCTCTAAAATCCATTCTAATTTGACAACAAACAATAACTCAGTACATTATTTACAATAAAAAAAATACCCCACAGAAAAATATTCCTGCGGGGTACAACCTAATGCCTAATAAAAAACCTCTTTTTACCCTAATTTGAGAGTACTTCTTGATTTGAGAATTTTCTTCTTATCTCCATTTCTTCACAGCCTTCTTATCTGCCGGTGTAGCCTCAATCAGACTGAGAGCAAAACCACCACTACGTGCCAGTTTCACAGACATCTTGGTCTTGTTCGTCACAATACCCTTCTTTATCTGATAAGAAGTAGGATTCTCTTTGTAATCAGCATCTTTTCCATCAGCATAAAGAGTCGCTACATATTGTTTTCCCGGTTCTAAGAAATCCAGAGTAAAATTAGAAGTACGTGCATTCTCATCAGTGATACCACCTACAAACCAATTATTCGTATCTTTTGCCTTGCGAGCCGCTGTAATATAATCACCCGGTTCAGCTTCCAGATACTTACTGGCATCCCAGTCCACAGCTACATCCTTGATGAATTGGAAAGCATCCATATGCTTCTCATAATTCTCAACCAAGTCAGCAGCCATCTGCAACGGGCTATATAACGTTACGTAAAGAGCCAATTGTTTGCAAAGAGTAGTCTGTACTTGTCCATGAGGTTTGTCACCCATGAATTCCAGCTTCGTATCAAAGATACCCGGAGTATAATCCATCGGACCACCGATAAGACGGTTGAACGGAAGCAAAGTGGTGTGGAACGGTTTACTGCCACCGAAAGCCTCATATTCCGTACCACGGGCAGACTCATTACCGATCAGATTAGGATAAGTACGGCAAAGCCCGGTAGGACGTACTGCCTCATGAGCATTTACACAAATCTTATAATCAGCAGCTTTGGTTATTGCATAAAGATAATGATTGTTCATCCACTGGCCATAATGATGCTCGCCACGAGGAATCATATTACCTACATATCCACTTTTTACCGCATTATAACCATTGTCTACCATAAACTGGTAAGCTTTATCCATATGGCGCTCATAGTTGCGTACAGAAGCGGAAGTCTCATGGTGCATCATCAGTTTCACGCCTTTACTCTTGGCATAATCATTCAACATTTTCACATCAAAGTCAGGGTATGGAGTCACAAAGTCGAATACATAATCTTTGGAATGACCGAACCAATCTTCCCAACCTTCGTTCCAACCTTCCACCAACACTTGGTCGAGACCATGTTCGGCAGCAAAATCAATATAGCGTTTCACATTTTCATTGGTAGCGCCATGTTTACCGTTAGGTTTGGTCTTGGTATAATCCGTCTCACCCAATTTCACGGAAGGCAAATCATCCGTATAAGCCCACGTGCTCTTTCCGGCGATCATCTCCCACCATACACCAACGTATTTCACCGGTTTAATCCAGGAAACATCTTTATAAGCGCAAGGCTCGTTCAAATTCAGCGTCAATTTGGAAGCCAGAATATCACGGGCATCATCACTTACCATAACCGTACGCCACGGAGATTTGCAGGGCGCCTGCATGTAGCCTTTATCTCCTTTCGCATCGGGAGTCAACCAAGATTCAAATACGAAATTCTTATCATCCAGATTGAGGTGCATACAAGAATAATCTATCAAAGCAGCCTCATGCAAGTTGATATAAAGCCCATCGGCAGTCTTCATTTGCAGAGAAGTCTGTACACCTGTCGGAGAGAAAGTGGTTTGCGAGGAGTTTGGAGTGATTGCACCATCCATCAAGCCGCGGATTTCAGAAAGTTTAGACTCTGTATAATCATATTCCTGCGTATCATAATCACCCGGTATCCAGAAAGCAGTATGGTCGCCGGTCATGGCAAACTGAGTATGTTCTTCCTTGATAACGAAATAATTCAGGTTCTTGGACAAAGGAAACTCGTAACGGAAACCTAAACCATCGTCAAAAAGGCGGAAACGGATAATCATATTACGATCTTGCGCTTTCTGATTCAGCGTCACAGCCATTTCGTTATAATGATTACGGATTTGTTTTACTTCGCCCCACACCGGCTCCCAAGTTTCGTCGAAAGTGGAAGTCTTGGTATCTGCCAGTGTAAATCCATTCATCAGTCCCGGAGCATCTTTCAGTTCCAGACCAAGTTTAGAGGGTTTGATTACAGCTTTACCTTTGTAGGAAAGTTCATAGATCGGTTCACCTTGTGCGTTTACTGAAAAATTCAGTTGCAGTTGTCCATTAGGAGAGGTAATACTCTCAGCCATTGCCCAATTGCCCACAAACAAAAAGAGCAGGAGACAGAACAATTTGATAACTTTCATGTTTTTCATGATTTGAATTATTTTAGAATGATAATCGTGATGCAAATATAAGCAGGAAAAGACATGCAAAAGAAGGAATAAAATGAAAATATAGATGATTTACCGGCAAACGTTTGCATAACTGGTTTAGTTTCTGTTTTTTAAGTACAAAGGAGAAAAACAGGAATATAAACCCGATATAAATGAAAAATTGTACCTTTGCGGACAATGTAAGCAGAATATATAATTAAAATGAAAGAATTGATATACGTTTTTCTTGGCGGCGGAACGGGGAGCGTACTCCGTTATTATGTGCAAGAACTCCTGCACGAACGAATTATCCCCTACTCTTTTCCCTGGGCAACGTTCACAGTCAACATTTTCGGGAGTTTCCTGATAGGGTTGTTTTACGCACTCTCCGCCCGTTTCAACCTTTCCCCCGAAGTACGTTTGTTATTGACTGCCGGATTCTGCGGCGGATTCACCACTTTCTCCACTTTCTCTAATGATGGGCTTACTTTACTAAAAAATGGATTTTACGGCACATTCATATTCTATACCTTAATAAGCATCACATTGGGAATACTGGCGGCACTGGCAGGAGGAATGGTTAGCGGAAAATGATAATCTAATTGTAATTACAGGACTATTTTCCTGAACAAAAGCCGATTGTTTCTTGTTCCTTATTTAAAATAGTTACAAATAATATCATAATTATGAAAATAGCAAAGATTATCGGACGTGAAATCCTCGATTCAAGAGGAAACCCCACAGTGGAAGTAGATGTAATTCTGGAATCAGGCTTTATGGGCCGTGCCTCTGTCCCTTCCGGTGCTTCTACCGGTGAACACGAAGCTTTGGAACTCCGTGACGGCGACAAACAACGTTATGGTGGCAAAGGCGTGCTGAAAGCAGTGGAAAACATCAACGATGTTATCGCTCCGAAGTTGATCGGAATGTCTGTCCTCGATCAGATGGGTATCGACCATACCATGCTGGCACTGGACGGAACCAAAACCAAATCAAATTTAGGTGCCAATGCCATTCTCGGCGTATCTCTCGCCGTAGCAAAGGCAGCAGCCGCATATCTCGACATACCTCTGTACCGCTATATCGGTGGTACCAACACTTACGTGATGCCCGTACCGATGATGAACATCATCAATGGCGGTTCTCACAGTGACGCCCCGATCGCTTTCCAGGAATTCATGATACGTCCCGTAGGTGCGACTTCTTTCCGTGAAGGTCTGCGTATGGGTGCCGAAGTGTTCCACGCATTGAAGAAGGTTCTGAAGGACCGTGGTCTGAGCACTGCCGTAGGCGATGAAGGAGGTTTTGCTCCCAACCTGGAAGGTACGGAAGATGCCCTGAACAGTATTATCGCCGCTATCAAGGCTGCCGGATACGAACCGGGCAAAGATGTCATGATTGCCATGGACTGCGCCTCTTCCGAATTCTACAAAGACGGTATATATGATTATACGAAGTTTGAAGGTGAAAAAGGCAAGAAACGCACAGCCGACGAACAGATTGATTATCTGGAACAACTCATCAATCAGTTCCCTATCGACTCCATCGAAGACGGTATGAGTGAAAACGACTGGGAAGGCTGGAAAAAACTTACCGACCGTATCGGCGACCGCTGCCAATTGGTAGGTGACGACCTTTTTGTTACCAACGTCGACTTCCTAGCTATGGGCATCGAGAAAGGTTGCGCCAACTCCATCCTGATTAAGGTAAACCAAATCGGCTCCCTGACCGAAACTTTAAATGCCATAGAAATGGCTCACCGCCACGGATATACGACCGTAACTTCCCACCGTTCCGGAGAAACGGAAGATTCAACCATTGCCGACATTGCCGTTGCCACCAACAGCGGACAGATCAAAACCGGTTCGCTGAGCCGTTCTGACCGTATGGCAAAATACAATCAATTGCTCCGTATCGAAGAAGAACTGGGTGCTAATGCCGTTTACGGTTACAGACGTATCAAATGACCCGACATAAACAGTTAGTAGAATAGCCATTGTATCAACTGCAAGAGGGGCGAACCATCACGGTCCGCCCCTCTCTTTTTTAACCTTAAAATCACCAATCAATCTATTACCTTGAAGAAAACATTTTCACCGGATTGGCTGTCGGAAGCCACCCAAAGAGCAAAATCTCCCGGTTCTACAACCTTAGCCATATCAATGTTCCAAAATGCAAGCTCGCTGACGGGAAGTTCGAACGAAACACTCTTCTTCTCACCCGGTTTCAACGTCACGCGGGCAAAGCGTTTCAGTTCTTTCACCGGACGTGTTACGGAACCGACTTTATCTTGTACATACAATTGAGCCACTTCCGTTCCTTCATATTTACCCGTATTTTCCAGATCAAATGTTACTGTCAGCACTTCATTCTTCTTCAATGCAGCCGAAGACAGCTTGACATTGCTATACTTGAATGTAGTGTATGACAAGCCATAGCCGAACGGGAACAAAGGATCAAAGCCCGCATCCATATAGAAAGAAGTACATCCCAATGAGGTTTGCCCCGCTTCAACAGCTATATCATTCAGCAACACTTCATTTCGCGTAGCCGGCCGACCTGTATTATTATGAGCATAGTACACCGGAATTTGTCCTACCATCTTCGGAAAAGTAACCGGCGTTTTTCCGCTCGGAACAGCCTTGCCCCAAAGCAGGTCTGCCAATGCAGGTCCACCCATTGTGCCCGGATGGAACGAGTAAAGGACAGCAGCCGATTCTTCCACTTCTTTACCGATAGTCAGCGGACGACCTGCCATCACGACAGTCACTACCGGTTTGCCGGTTTTCGCCAAAGCAGCAATCAGAGCTTTTTGGTCACCTTGCAAATCAAGGTCGGCCAGACAATGCGCTTCACCCGAAAGGATAGATTCTTCACCTACAAAAGCCAGGATAACGTCTGCACGTGAAGCAGCCGAGGCAGCCTTTGCCACGCCTGCCGGATTCTTTTCACGGCTATATGCCAAGCCCGGTTCATAGATTACCTGCACCTTATCCCCAACCATTTCTTTAATGGCATTCAACGGAGTTTGAGTACGGATCTTTTCACCATCAAATACCCATGTGCCTAACTGCTCGTATGGAGCATTAGCCATAGGACCAACCACGGCAACTGTTTTCACTGATGATTGCAACGGCAATATCCCCTTGTCATTTTTCAGCAGAATTGCCGATTCAACAGCTGCCTGTTTAGCCGCCTCCAGATGAGAAGGAGCATACATCACCGTAGATGAAAGTTTTTCATCCACATAAGGATTATCAAATAAGCCCAAACGATATTTGATGCGCAATATATTTCGGACAGCCTCATCAATTGTGCTTTCTTTCACCTTTCCTTCTTTCACCAGTTCAGGTAATTCTTTCACAAAAGTATAACTTACCATCTCCATGTCGACTCCTGCATTAACAGCTTTCATAGCCGCCTCCTTCGGATCTGCCGCAAAACCATGACTTATCATCTCACTGGCAGAAGCCCAGTCCGTCACTACCAATCCATCAAATCCCCATTCACCGCGAAGCACATCTTTCAGGATGAAGGTATTTCCAGTTGAGGGTACACCATCATTGTCATTGAAGGAAGTCATGAATGTAGCTGCACCTGCCTTGGTAGCCGCTTCGAACGGTGGCAAATAAACGTTGCGCAAGCGGCGTTCAGGAATGAATGTAGAATTATAGTCACGCCCGCCTTCGGCTGCACCATAGCCCACAAAGTGTTTGGGGCAAGCAGCTATCGATGTCGGATTATTCAGAGAATCTCCCTGAAAACCTTCTACCATAGCGGCTCCCATCACGGAAGTAAGATAAGTATCTTCCCCGCATCCTTCGGCAATACGCCCCCAACGGGGATCACGGGCAATGTCAATCATCGGTGCAAACGTCCAGCGAATGCCCACTGAAGAAGCTTCGATAGCCGCTACCCGTGCACCGTCTTTCGCAACCTGAGGATTGAACGAGGCCGCCTGTCCCAACGGAATAGGGAAAATCGTTTTAAACCCGTGAATGACATCACGTGCCATCAGCAGAGGAATCCCCAAACGAGATTCCTCTATCGCTACGCGCTGCAACGCATTGATACGCACCGGGTCTATCTCATTCAAAATAGAACCGACTTCACCTTTCTTAATCAAACTGCTCATATCCTCGATATTGCCATAAGAGGAAATCTGGTTCATCTGACCAATCTTTTCCTCCAAGGTCATCTTGGATAACAGTGCTTCCACTCTTTTCTCTGTTGCCGCATCGCCCTTATTAGTTGCTACTTGGGTGCAAGAGGCAAAGGGCAGCAGAAACAGGCAAGCGGAGAAAAATTTCATAGCTTTCATACTTCTTCAATTATTTTTTTTGAAACACACGTACATAATCAATTTCATAAGTTGCCGGAAGGGCGGATTCATCTATGCCCTGGGCACCTCCCCAGTTTCCACCCCACGCAAGATTCAACTTCAGGTTAAAGCTGGTAGTAAAGGGCCAAGTGGCAGTACCTGTTTTGTCATTCATATAGCGAAAATGTTCTTTTCCATCTATAAAGAAACAGAGATAATCTTCTGTCCATTCAACAGCATACACATGAAATTCAGTCTGAGCAGTAGCAATATACGAACCATTTCCTTTCTGCTTCCCATTACTGCCGTTATAAGCTCCGCAATGGATGGTAGAAAGTACTTGGTTAGGGTCATAACCTACCTCTTCCATGATATCAATTTCTCCCCCGTCGGGCCAACTGATAAACGGGTCAGGCAGCATCCAGAAAGCAGGCCAGGTGCCTTTTCCTTTCGGTAGTTTCAAACGAGCCTCAAAGTAACCGTATTTCCAATTTGTTCTGGTATTCATGCGGACAGAATAAACTTCATCACCTACTTTCTGTGCAATAATTTTCAGCGTACCATTACTAACATCCGCACACACAACTCCATCTTTAGAACCGGCTATGTAATTTTGGATTTCATTATTTCCCCATCCATCAGTACCATGCCCAGTTTCATATTTCCATAAACTCTCATCAGGAGTCTTTAAAGAAGCATCATTAAACTCATCTTGCCAGATAAGTTTATATCCCTCGGGAACCGAAATAGTGGGGTCAGTCGGTTCTTCCGGTTTCGCTTCTTGTGACACCGGAACCGAAATGCGTGTCGCTCCAGACTTCACTATGATATTGCCTTCACGGGATTGATTATTGGCATTAGCTTTGATTGTTACTTCTACAGTGCCCTGTGTGGCAGTGGAACCGGACATCTTACAACTAATCCATTCCTTACAGGCGTCATCACAAAAAGCCGTCCATTCCCGCTCTGAGGTAACCGATAAAATCGTAGTAAACCCATCATAAGTAGCCGATAGTTTATCAGGCGCCACATTAACAGTAGGAGCCGTTACATCCGGTTCATCATTGCTATTTCCACATGCAACAAGAACTAACACAAAAAACAATAAAGTATATAAATCTATACGTTTCATATATAATGTATTTAAACGTGTACAGCTAATCCAATATGCCTAACTGTACACGTCAATTATTAACTATTATTCGTTACAACTTGATTCTTTCAGAATTATATCTCTGACGGTGACTTCCGTGTTTTCCGGATTGCTACCAAAGTCGAGTACCAAGTCTACATTAGCCATATCAAGCCCTACCATAGCTGTCTGTTCAAATACATAATCTTCGTAAGCAGCCAAATCCACTCTTTCCGCAAAGTAGAATGTATTGTCATCCCCATGCAGTACCAGCTTTAAAGTAGCCTTCAAACCTTGTGATGCATTCAATACGCAGTGGAAATCATACGATGTAGCAGCGTTGGTAGCCATATCCGTAAAGAACTTCACTTGAGCCTGCCATTGGTCAGTAGTTGCAGTAGGTAATGTAATATTAAAAGCACTTCCATCAACTCCAAAGCCGGGATTATCGACTTGCACCCATCCCGGAGCATAATAAAAATCATTCGTATATCTGGAACTCTTCCACATATTACAAGCCGAATCATAATTCCAGTTCACTTTTACCGGTCCGTTATGCTCTTGCAGAATAATGCCGCTTATTGTAACTTCTGTATTGGCTGGACATCCACCGAAATCGAGTACAAGATCTACAGCCGACATATCCAGCCCAGCCAGACTTACCTGCTGGAAAGTTATATCTGTATAAGCTTTCAATTCAACCTTTTCTACAAAGTAAAATGTATTATCATCTCCATGCTGTACTAATTTCACCGTTGCTCCCTTTATATCTTGTGTAGAATTCATAATAATACGGAAATCATAAGTCTTGTCCGCACTGGTTTGCATGTTAGTAAGGAATTTCACTTGCGCCTGCCACTGGTCAGTAGTGGCTTCAGGTAAAGTTACCTTATAAATATTACCATTAGCCTCAAAACCCGGATCAGCAATCTGACTCCAACCTGGAGCATAGTAAAATTCATTCGTAATTGTAGCGCCATTCCAGAAATTGGCAGCACCATCAGGAGTCCAGGTTACGTCCGGTTCCGGTTCTTCTGTTGGAAGTACCGTACCATCATCACAACTATGCTCCTTCACTACGATATTCTTAATAGTTATCTCCGTATCGGCCTCATTACCACCAAAGTCAAATACTACCTTCACTGTATTAATATCAAGACCAGGCATATCAGATTGATAGAATACATAATCTTCATAAGCATTTAATTTTACATGCTCTTCAAAATAATAAGTTCCATCATTAGTACTGTCTACCAGTTTCACTGTCACATTTCCATGATTCTTACTTGAAGTCAGTATTACTGAGAAATCATAGGTTGTAGCGGAGTTTGTAGTTACATCAGAAGCAAGAACCATTTGAGACTGCCAAGTTTCAGTAGTAGCTACGGGCAGAGTCACTTTATAAGTACTGCCATTGTGTGTATATTCAGGATCAGCAACCTGCGACCATCCCGGAGCATAATAGAACGTTGGTTCGGCAACCATAGCCGATTTCCACATATTACAGTCATGGTCATATTTGAAACCTGTGAATGTTTCTGTATTATCGCATGTCAAGATATAATGCCAGGCAATAGCTCCGTTATCAGAAACCAGTTCCATCTTCTTGGTGTCCATTGAGAGCACCTTATAACGTGGAGTCTGATAGATTTCATCATTGGCAATATAAGGGAAAAGCGTCTGTGAAGGGAAAGTTATATAAAGGTCATCGCCTACTACATCAAAATCGTAAGCAACTTTTTGTTCACTGACGGTAGCCATAAAGTCTTTTCCATCATTTGAATTAAATTCGCTAAAAATAGAGCACCCCGTATTCACAAATATAGTCCCTCCCTCACCCGGATTATAGGTGTAGTTCTTTTTCGAGTCAAACGTCAAGATGTCATCATAAAGACCAAAAGCTGCCTTCTCGCCAGGTGTGGCAGAGTACCAACCAAGACCATCAGTCCCTGTGTCGCCACAGCCTAAGTGTCCAGCCACATCTTTAGCCACCATCCACTCTTTGGATGTTCCGCCACTCAAGAAAGTAATATACTTGGTAAAGTCTACAATCGTATTATCGACATGAAAAGTCTTTGTAAACGTTCCGTCACTAATACCATTTGCATTGGCAATCTTTACATCTACAGTATAATCACCTGCTTTAGTATAGATTTTCTTCAATCCGTTAACTGTAGAATAAGTTTTTCCATCAATAACCCAAACAGGCATACATCCCTTACCATTCAGATTAAAAGTAACCTGATTAGTTTCCTGATCAACAAGAATTTCGACAGCATTTTCATAAGATGAAGCTACCGGTATTCCCCCTTCCGAAACAGAAGGAAAGGCTTCTGGAGAGCAAGCTGCAAAAACAATAGCAACCATCAGCAGCAAACCTCCGATATAGTTATATATCTTTTTCATAATTTTCCGCGTTTTTAGTAATTAGTAATTATTTTGAGTCAATGAACCTTGTGCCGAATCAATAGCACTCTGTGGAATAGGTAGATATTTCTTATTCACAGTCCAGGTATTGGTACGATACCCATATTCATCGGGAACCAACACAGTAGCAGCTTTGCCTGTACGAACCAAATCCCAATAGCGTTTACCTTCACCTACAAATTCCAAATGGCGTTCTTCAATGATGTTGTCAACTGTTGGTTCCAACTCTACTGTCAATCCGGCACGTTTACGCACGCGGTTCAAATACTCCTTCGCATCACCCGAACCTGCATTGCGAGCAATGAGTTCTGCCGCATTAAGTAAAGTTTCCGAGAAACGATAAATACGGAGATTATTATTATAGTTTACTTGCGGGTCATTACTACAATCTGCATTATCGCCATAATGAGCTGTGTATTTTTCAAGGAAGAAACCCGTATCCTGATAACGCGGATTGTAGGTTCCAACAGCAGCAGCATTCCAACAAGTACCATCACGGCGAGAGTCCCCCTCACTAAACATATTATAAGTTTCCGTACGCACCGGGAAAGTCCCCCAACCGTTATTATGTCCGTCTGTTCCATCAACCCATCCATCAGGCCCCATCATTGTGGGCAATACAGTGCCACCGGCAACAAATACATTATCCGTATAATTACGACTGGCCTGGTCATCCTTAAAGTTTATTTCAAAGATAGATTCAGTACCCCATTCACCCGATTCTCTGAAAATACCGGCATAATCGTCCACTAAATTATATTTACCACTGCTAATAATATCTTTCATATATTGCAAAGCCGTAGCATAACGGGAATCATCATTTTGATACATTACAATTTCTGCATAAAGCATGTAAGCCATTGCCAAAGTTACACGACCATAATTTTTTGCTTCTTCCCGCATTGGCAATGCTTTAAGGGCGATAGCACCTTCCAAATCAGCAATCATAGCATTATACACTGCATCTGCCTGGAACTGTTCTGTCAGATAAGGAGAAGTCAGATTTACCTCATAATAAGGTACATTACCATAGAACTTCCAAAGCCATGTATAGTAAAATACACGAAGAACACGAGCCTGTGCTTCATAATAAGTAGCATTTGCTGTCGTAAGATTATCCCCAGCCCAGCCAATATAAGTGAGCACATCATTACAGCGCTTTACCCCTTTATAGGCTGTATTCCAAATATTACGCACACAATTGGTAGGTACTGCTTCATAATTGGCACTCAAATGCAAATGTGCCTGGTCCGTCTTACTGGCAGATCCTACCCAAAGGTCATCTCCCATAACATCGCTCGCCTGTAAAACCGGAGAATACTGATCACCATCCCAATCCGTCCAATGCATAGGTGCATAAGCTGCAACTACAGCCTCTTGCACGTGCTCATCGGTAGTGAAATACGTATCAATTGTTTCCTGAGTCTTTGATTCAACTTCCAGAAATGACTCTGAACATCCTGTCACTAAAAAGGCAGATGCGACTAAACCTGCTGTTATAGATCTATATTTTTTCATATCTTTATAGTATTTAGATTCAATTATTAGAATGTTAAGTTAGCACCTATCGTCCAGGTTCTTGATTGCGGATATACACCACGGTCGATGCCAAGTGATGTACCACCGGATGAAATCTCTGGATCGTAACCATGATATTTAGTAAAAGTCAACAAGTTTTCTGCTGCTACATAAATGCGCAATGAAGAAACAAAAGCCTTCTTTGTCCAACTCTTCGGCAATGTGTAGCCCAACTGAATGTTCTTCAGACGCAAATAACTACCATCATAAACGTAGAGATCAGAAGAAAGCCAATTGGTATTATCACCCCAAGCGAAACGGGGATACTTGTTCGAAGTACCTTCACCCGTCCAACGATTCAACATCCATGAAGGAAGATTTGCATTAGCAATATCTATAGGGCGAGTAGCATCGTATACATCATTACCGATAGTCCCTTGCCACATCATGTTCAAATCGAAATTCTTCCAAGACACATTAACATTTAAGCCGTAAGTCCAGTCGGGCATGCCCTTACCAATGTCTGTACAATCATCTGCTGTTATCTTTCCATTGCCATCTACATCCACAAAACGCACGTCACCGGGAACTGCATTAGGTTGAATCATTGCACCGTCTTTATTGACATAAGCTGCCACCTCATCCATATTCTGAAAAATACCGGCAGTCTTGTAACCATAAAAATAGGGATAAGGCTTGCCATTCTGCGCACGACTGACAGTACCCGCTGTGCGAAAACTATCGAGATTATCCCATCCTGTTTCGTTACCGTATTCAATCAATTCATTCTCCAAATAAGACAGATTGCCTGCCAGACGGAAGTTCCAGTCACCTTTACCGAACTTATAAGCAAGCTCCATCTCAACACCTCTATTCTCCATTGTACCCACATTACCCCAAGGCTTTTCCTCACCTACATAAGAAGGTATATTCATTTTCATCAACATACCGTTGGTCTTTTTCTTATAATAATCGACAGTAAATGTCAGCGCATTGTTGAAGAAACCAAAATCAAGTCCAAAATCTAGTTGCTCAGATTCTTCCCATCTCAAATCCGGATTAGCAAGACCAGAAGCCTTCACACCCAGTGATGTACTTTCATTCTGACCAAAAAGGACATTATGTCCTGTAGAAGTCAATGTTGTATATTTAAAATTACCTATATTTTCATTACCATTCTTACCCCAGGAAAGACGAACTTTAGTAGTTGTCAACCATCCCGGACGCTTTTCCATAAATTTCTCATTGGTAAGATTCCAACCTAAAGAGAAAGAAGGAAAAGTAGCATAATGATTATTGGCTCCAAAACGGGAAGAACCGTCACGACGAACAGTTACTTGCAACATATAGCGCTCATCAAAGTTATAACTGAGACGGGCAAACATAGAGGCCAATGTAGCGACATCATTAGGACCACCGTAAATTCTCATCTGACCTTCATCAGACAACCCATTAGAAGCATCAATATAAGGACGGTCTAAATTGATAATATTATCACGATTACCACCTAAATATGAGCCTGTCGATTTCTTAGCAGATTGCCCCAGAACGACAGAAAATGAATGCTTATCAATAGTCTTATCATACATCAGCACATTTTCCAACTGCCAAACAGTAGCATCTGTCTTTTCAGAATAGACATTAGACTTTGACGAATTGAGACCTGATGCCAAATAGTACTTTTTAGTATAACCATCATTATTGTAAAACTGAACATCCGCACCATAAGAAGTTCTGAACTTCAAGTTATCCCAAAGTTGCAGTTCGGCTGAAAAGTTAGCTACAAATTTATTAGTTTTTGAAAGAGCACCAGGAAGTGATAAAGAAGCCAAAGGATTAATCATTTCATTAAAATCACCACCAGGAATCGTATAAAGCTTACCATCCGGACTATAAACTGGAGTATAATTAGAATCACCTGCATACTTTTCTAACTGAGCCTGAGCTGCATCACCTTCCGCATAAGGAGTTAAAATGGGAGATAAAGCCAAAGCCGAACCTAACGGAGAATAATAGGAAGAGTTGGCCTCAATAGCTCTAGCCCTCACACGCGCATAAGATAAATTTGAAGTAATCTTCAAATTATTCAACCAATTACGATTCTTACTTTCATCAAAAATGGTATATTGAGTATTACTACGTAAAGTAAGACGATTATAATTGGAACGATTAAAATTACCACCAACAATGCCTTCCTGTTCGTAATAACCTAACGAAAACATATAGTTAATTTTCTCAGATGCCCCACTTACACTTATCTGATGATTCATTACAGGAGCATCATAATTGAATGTTTCTTTCTGCCAATTAGTGCCTACACCAAAAGAATAAGGATCATTATATTTGGGTGCTTGCCCAGAGTTAATTGCACCTTCATTCATTAAAATAGCATATTCCGTAGCATTGAGTACATCGCGTTCTCTCCAAGGGTTCTGCCAACCATAAGAAAAGTCATAAGTCACCTTCGCCTTGCCTTCCTTACCTGTTTTTGTTGTAACCAAAACGACACCATTAGCAGCACGTGCGCCATAAACAGCACCCGAAGCAGCATCCTTTAAAACTTCAATAGAAGCAATATCATTAGGATTCAAATAATCAAATCCACCCTCAAGCGGCATACCATCTACAATGTAGAGTGGATCTGAATTATTAACTGTACCGATACCACGTACACGAATCTGTGCTGCCGCACCCGGCTGACCGGAAGATGAAGTAACCGTTACACCAGCTGCCAAACCTTTCAAAGCATTATCTACGCGTACAGGAGCGGTAAAAGCTAAATCGTCAGCCGAAACTTTAGCGATAGCTGCCGTTACCACGCTCTTCTTCTGCACACCGTAACCTACCACCACCACTTCATCCAGCGCTTCCGCATCTTCCTGCAGCACGATTTTAAAATCATGTTTGCCATTTACCGAAATGTCCTGTGATTTAAACCCTATATAAGAAATGGAAAGAACTGCGTCGGAAGGAACCGACAAGGTAAATTCACCGTCTATACCGGTGATTGTTCCTGTAGCGGCATTACCCTTCACCACCACATTTACTCCGGGCAAGGGTTCATTGTCTGTACCGCTTACCACCGTACCTTTTACCTGTATATCCTGCGCATACACAGAAGCTAATAAGGTAAAGCTTAGTAAAAATAAAACTGATAATAACTTTTTCATAAGTTTCACTAAATTAAGATTAACAATTCTCGGTTTCGTTCTCATTTGAACACTGCAAACATATGATAAATGAACGTAAAAGCAGCTTGAAGTACCCATTCTTAAATACGCCAATTCAAAATTCAGAATACGTTATCAATACGTCAGTTTCAATTAAGCAACTGAAAATCAAGAGAAATAGAATACTTTCAATACATACGTCATTGCATGTTATAGAACACAAAACAGTTTTTTTCAAAACTACAATAACATATAAACAGGTAAAATCTAAAGGAAGTTAATAAGGGAAAAGTGCAAATTAGACTTATTCACATATCATCGGTTAAACAACTCGAACGTGAATTTACAACCTATTTCCTGGTATTTCCAATTGGCGAAGCTGCAGAAAACTCCAAAGTCGAAAATATTTGTACCGATGCCATAACCAACCTCAACGTAAGGATTCAGATGCGGCATGACTAATGCATTCAGGTAAAGACGTTCATTCAGCACATGCTGCGTATATTTCACCAAATGGCGCAGCAACAAGAAAGGTGACTCATACGTCAAGTGACCACGAAGATACTTGCGGGAAGAGTTATACCAACGCCCATCAAGCAACTGGAAAACACCGCCAATCTCATCATTCCAACCGACCGGAAGGTTGGAACGGGTCAGGTTGGCAAAATCCACAAAGTATATATCTTTCTGATTGGTAAAAGCCCCCCACCCGAAACGAAGATAAAAATCGCGCATCAATCCCAAAGGTATGGAGTGCTGAATATCTACCTCGATACGTTCATACGTACCGGTACTTTTAAAGACCCCATCAATACCCCTCTCCCAATCTACCGAAAAACTGGGATATTTGGAATGCAAGTTTACTTTTCGGTCACCATTCATATAGTAGTACTGACCGGGAGTCCACGTAAGACGTACACGCGGGGCAAAGCTATTATATGAATGACGCATCTTTTCTTCCCATGCAGGAGGAGTAGTGGTAGGCCCCTCTTCCTTCTCCGACTCCGACTGGACGGACTTTGTAGTGACAAACAGCGAACGATTTGCCTCTGTACGCTTATGCATCGAGAAACCGAGATCCAACGACAAGCCGTTTACGATTTCCCAACTGTGGCGCACCTCCAGATACAAGTCATTGAAATAATCCAGATACACCCGATCGAAATCGAAAATACTGTCAGGCATATTTTTCAGCTCATCCAGCATCCGGCTACTGTAAATACGGTGCCCATTGCCCACACTCACGTGAAATGCCGCACGTTTGCGTGGCCAGTAGTCGAAGTCCGACCTGACCGACCAATAAAGCTCTTTATATTTAAAGTTATAACCCAACCTGGGGACAATACGCAACAAGCGGTCACCCGTAAAAAGACGATTGTACTTGAATTCCTGCCGGTATGAAAAACCGTTATTCCCGCTATAACTCAACAAGAACGGATTGATAAGCGGCGAGCAACGTACACTTCCCATTTTCGAAAGATCCACAGTGTAGCGGCTGATAAGCGCATCACCAATCTGCCCCCAAAATTCCAGATTCTTATTTTTAGGCTTCTTATATCGTTGCAAAGTATCACGACGCAGAAAGAAATCCTGATATAACTCCTGTTCATGCGAAGAAAGCGGAATAGGACGTAAACTTTCAAAATAAGCACTGTCTGTCTTGTTAGCATTCGTATCGGTGCGCAGCGTATAGGACTCGGACAGATCGTATTTGCTCTTCAACCGCTTTCGCTCCAACTGGGAAGGATCTTTCTGAATGATGGATTTATAATCAAGGGCAGCAATATAATTGGCATCAATCACATTGCCCAGAAAACGGAAAGTAGCATCCACATCGTAATGCACAGGCAAGAATTCATCCGACTCGCCCACATCACCCATACGTATCATATTGTTGAAACGCAGCATTTCAGAACGTCCGATAAAGTGCATTTCGCGTACGCTCCAGACATTCTCACTCACAACCATGTGTCCGCTAACCAATTGGAAACTCTTACTTTTCGGTTTGAAACTGATCTTATACTGCAATTCGTGCATCTTCCCCATGACAGAATCTATATGATAAGAGTAGTACTTCATCGCATTCGGGGCCAAAGGCGAAAGAAGTTTATCATATAATAAGGTGGAAGCATAGATATTGACATGAAAATATTCCGGTAAACGCCCGTCCAACTCCCAAAACTCGGAAGAAGTGCCGACACTGGCTTTTATTTTCTGGTCATAAATATCGGGAGCGGTAAAATGCAGGTCACTATAGGTCTCCATCAGATATTCCCGTACCCCCTTTCTGATGCGGAACATCGTGGGAATGAAGCGGAGGATATGGTTTTTCTTACGGATATTCACCTTTCCTTTAATATAGAGTTCCGCCCGGTAATCGTCGATGATAGTTTCGTAAAAAGGAGCAAAGAAGATGACTTTCTTCATGATAGAGTCCGCCGAGAGCGATTTTATATCATAAGGAGAAGGCATAGAAGATGCATGCACTTTCAGAGAAACAGAAAGCAAAAAACATAGTAAGGTTCCTATATATATGATGTGTCTCAACCGTATTACCTCCAAATATATAGGGACAAATATAGAAAAAAAGGTTGTAAAACGATGAAATACCTCTTTTTTTAAGAAACAACATGAAAAAATACAGAAGAAAGTACAGAAGTGATACGGTTCAGATACACCGTTAACACAGATAAAGGACATAAATCATTAAGTGCAAAAAGCATCTTTTCACAGAACGACCCCATAATTTCAGGGGTACATACAGAAAAAATATACAATTTTCAAAGAATACCCCTCAAAATATAGGGGTACTTTCAGAAAAAACTTATAATTTTGCGCCCAACAACCAAAAAAGGAAGACTAATATGTCAAAAATGAGATTTTATGCCTTGCAAGAGCTTGCTAACCGACGCCCTCTTGAAGTGACTACTCCTTCGAACAAATTATCCGATTACTACGGAAGTCATGTGTTCGACCGTAAAAAGATGCAGGAATATCTCCCCCGGGAAGCTTACAAAGCTGTGACAGATGCCATTGAGAAAGGTACTCCCATCAATCGCGAAGTGGCAGACCTGATTGCAAACGGTATGAAAAGTTGGGCTAAATCCCTTAATGTGACCCATTACACCCACTGGTTTCAGCCACTGACAGATGGTACAGCCGAAAAGCATGACGGCTTTATCGAGTTCGGAGAGAATTCAAACGTAATCGAACGTTTCTCCGGCAAACTGCTCATCCAGCAGGAACCGGATGCATCTTCTTTCCCCAACGGAGGAATCCGCAATACTTTTGAAGCCCGCGGATATACGGCATGGGATGTTTCATCTCCCGCTTTTGTGGTAGATACCACATTGTGTATTCCCACCATCTTCATCTCTTACACCGGTGAAGCCCTGGACTACAAAACTCCATTGCTGAAAGCGCTTGCTGCCGTAGACAAGGCTGCCACAGAAATCTGCCAGCTATTCGATAAGAATGTAACACGTGTGTTCACCAACCTGGGCTGGGAACAAGAATATTTTCTGGTTGACTCCGCACTGTATAACGCCCGCCCCGACTTATGTCTGACCGGACGTACACTCATGGGACATTCATCTGCCAAAGACCAACAACTGGAAGACCACTATTTCGGTTCCATCCCGCCACGGGTGACAGCTTTCATGAAGGAGCTGGAAATAGAGTGCCATAAACTGGGAATCCCGGCAAAAACACGGCACAACGAAGTAGCGCCCAATCAATTTGAACTGGCTCCCATCTTCGAAAATGCCAACCTTGCCAACGACCACAACCAATTGGTAATGGATTTGATGAAGCGTATCGCCCGTAAACACAACTTCGCCGTCTTGCTGCATGAAAAGCCTTACAGCGGTGTCAACGGTTCGGGAAAACATAACAACTGGTCGCTTTGCACCGACACAGGCATCAACCTTTTCGCACCCGGCAAGAATCCGAAAGGAAATATGCTTTTCCTCACCTTCCTGGTGAACGTCCTGATGATGGTCTACAAAAATCAGAACTTACTGCGCGCTTCCATCATGAGTGCGGGCAACAGCCACCGTCTGGGCGCTAATGAAGCCCCTCCCGCCATCTTGTCCATCTTCCTGGGCAGACAATTATCCGCCATTCTGGATGATATTGTACGCCAGGTAGGCAACGACAAAATGACGGCAGAAGAAAAAACAACCCTTAAATTAGGAATCGGACGTATTCCCGAAATTCTTCTCGATACGACGGACCGCAACCGTACTTCTCCGTTCGCCTTCACCGGTAACCGCTTTGAATTCCGCGCCGCCGGTTCTTCTTCCAACTGTGCCGCCGCCATGATTGCCATCAATGCTGCCATGGCCAACCAGCTGAATGAATTCAAGGCATCCATTGATAAGCTGATGGAAGAAGGCATCGGCAAAGATGAAGCAATCTTCCGCGTTTTAAAGGAGACTATCATCGCTTCCGAAGCCATCCGCTTCGAAGGTGACGGTTACTCGGATCAGTGGAAAGAGGAAGCCGCCCGCCGCGGGCTGACCAACATCTGCCACGTGCCCGAAGCTCTGATGCATTACACGGATAATCAATCCCGCTCCGTACTGATAGGCGAACGCATCTTTAATGATACGGAACTTGCCTGCCGCCTGGAAGTGGAACTGGAGAAATACACCATGAAGGTGCAAATCGAAAGCCGTGTATTAGGTGATTTGGCCATCAATCACATCGTCCCCATCGCAGTCAGCTACCAAAACCGCCTGCTGGAGAATTTACGCGGGCTCAAGGAGATTTTCTCTCCCGAAGAGTATGAAGTATTGAGCGCCGACCGCAAAGAGCTGATACGTGAAATATCCAAGCGTGTAACCGCCATTAAGGTTTTGGTACGCGAAATGACGGAAGCCCGTAAAGTAGCCAACCACATGGATTGCTACAAAGATAAGGCTTTTGCTTATGAGGAGAATGTACGCCCGTATCTGGAAAAGATTCGTGACCACATCGATCATCTTGAAATGGAAGTCGATGATGAAATATGGCCGTTGCCGAAATATAGGGAACTGCTGTTTACCAAATGATAGTTTAGCGGCTTTGCCGCTAAACTATCATTTTCACACCCTCAAACTGCATCTTTTCCTTTCTTTTGTGCAATATTTAATTTTTTCTTTTTACATTTGTGCTGTATAACACAGTTTTGCAGCAGTTATGGTAAAAATGAATTTGTCAGACGTGAACGTTCCGGAGCTGATAGCCGATATGTGGGAGCCCCTGAATGAAGAGCAGCGGGAATTTCTCGCTAACCATTTTACGCTCCAGAATTATAAGAAAAATGAAGTCATTCATTGCGAAGGTGAGACCCCGAAATACCTCATGTGCCTCTTGAGTGGAAAAGTCAAGATTTACAAGGATGGTGTCGGAGGAAGAAGCCAGATTATCCGCATGATTAAACCCGTTGAATACTTCGGTTACCGCGCCTACTTCGCCAAAGAAGACTATGTTACTGCCGCTGCAGCTTTCGAGCCCTCTCTGATTTGTCTGATACCAATGAGTGCAATCACTACACTGGTAGCACAAAACAATGACCTTGCCTTATTCTTTATCAAGCAGTTATCCATCGACCTGGGCATTGCCGACGAGCGCACTGTCAACCTGACTCAAAAACATATCCGCGGAAGATTGGCCGAATCGCTCCTTTTCCTCAAAGAAAGTTACGGACTGGAAGAAGATGGTTCTACCCTCAGCATCTACCTGTCACGCGAGGACTTGGCAAATCTATCCAATATGACAACTTCCAATGCTATCCGCACCTTGTCACAATTTTCTACAGAACGATTAATTACCATTGACGGACGCAAAATAAAAATCATCGACGAAGAAAAGCTGAAGAAAATAAGCAAAATAGGATAAAGATCCAATTTATAAACTTAACACACATTAATGCCATGAAAAAAGGACTAAGCTCCTTGCTTTTAGCAAGTTTGCTGCTAACCTCCCCCGGTTGTCAGCAAAACCAGAAAGAGGTAGTGAACGAGTATAACGTCGTTCCGATGCCCAATCAAATGACCCCTCAGGAGGGGCGTTTCCAACTGAGCAATAAAGTTTCTGTCGTCACCGCCGGTTGCACCCCTGAAGTGCAAGCCATTGCAGACAGCTTGATTGCCCGTATCCAGCTAATCTCCGGTATCTCTCTGCAAACCAGTCCGCAAGAGAATGCGGAACAGCCTGACATCCGTTTTGTTACGATAGACGGAATGCCTGAGGAGGGATATAAACTATCCATCGCTCCGGATGAAATCACCCTCTCAGCATCCCACCCCAACGGCTTCTTTTATGGCGTACAGACCATGTACCAACTGTTGCCCCCTGCCATTTATGGAAAGGAAACCGTGAAACGTGCCGACTGGTCTCTGCCTGCCGTAGAAATTGAAGATGCTCCCCGTTTCCCCTATCGTGGTCTGATGCTGGATGTCTGCCGTCATTTCTCCACTACCGATTATATTTATAAATTCATCGATATGCTCGCCATGCATAAGATGAACACTTTCCACTGGCATCTGACGGACGACCAGGGCTGGAGGATAGAAATCAAGAAATATCCGAAACTACAAGAGGTAGGTTCGAAACGGAAAGAGACACTGATAGACTATTACTACGTCAACTGGCCGCAGATCTTCGATGGCAAAGAGCATGGAGGATACTACACGCAAGAGCAAATAAAAGACATAGTGGCCTATGCAGCAAGCAAATATATCACCGTCATCCCCGAAATAGAGATGCCGGGACACGCCATCGCCGCCTTGGCTTCTTATCCCGAATTATCTTGCAGGCCGGACACCACTTATGAAGTAACCGGCACATGGGGAGTATTCGAAGAAGTGTTCTGTCCCAAAGAAGAAACGTTCCAGTTCCTGGAGGGAGTATTGGATGAAGTCATGGAATTGTTCCCCAGTTCATATATCCATATTGGTGGTGACGAATGTCCTAAAGACGCCTGGATAAATTGCGCCCACTGCCAGGCACTAATCAGGAAATTAGGTCTGAAAGACGACACTACCCCGAATGCCGTTGACGGCAAGAAGCATACAAAAGAAGAAAAGCTGCAAAGCTACTTCATAACCCGTATGGAGAAATACCTCAACAGCAAAGGACGGAACATCATCGGTTGGGACGAGATTCTGGAAGGCGGTCTGGCTCCCAATGCCACAGTCATGTCATGGCGCGGAGTGCAGGGCGGCTTAAACGCTGCAAAAGCCGGACACGATGCCATCATGACTCCAAGTCCCTACGCATACCTGGATCAATACCAGGAAGAACCGGAAACAGCACCCACCACCATCGGCGGATATCAGACGCTGAAGAAAACATATAGCTACAACCCTGTTCCTGATGATTCGGAAGAGTTGGTAAAGAAGCACATCATCGGTGTACAAGGCAATATATGGAACGAATATATGCAGAATGACGAACGCCGCGACTATCAGGCATTCCCCCGTGCCGTAGCCATAGCTGAAACAGGCTGGACGCAGAATAACAGGAAAAATTGGGATTGCTTCCGGAGCCGTATGGTAGAAGACTTCGAACGTATGGACGCCATGAATGTGAAAGCCTGCCGCAATTTCTTTGATGTGAACATCAATACTCATGTTTACGACGGCACGTTGAAAGCTGTGCTGGAGACATTCTATCCCGACGCTGAAATCAGATATACAACCGATGGAAGTGCCCCGACCGCCAAGTCCGACCTCTACACCGAACCATTCATCTGGGAAGGCAGTATCGATTTGCAGGCTGCTGCTTTCAAGGATGGCAAGATGCTGGGAAAAGTGAACGGTAAAAAGCTATACGCAAACCTGATAGCCGGAAAACAATACACTACGGTTCCGCCTTGCGGCTGGATGAACGGCGACATCATCGGAGAGAATGACGTGCTAGGTGCAGACACCACTACGCTGGGGCTGACAAATGGCAAACGCGGCAACATCGCTTCTTTCACACCGTGGGTAGCTTTCAGCCTGAACGAGAAAAACAACAATGAACTCGTATTCTCCGTTGACATGGAGAAGCCGGTCACTATCAGTAAAGTAACTTTCGGAACGTTTTATAACCCCGCTTTCCGCGTACTTCCTGCAAGTGCTGCCCGCGTAGAGGTATCAAATGATGGCAAAGAGTTCAAAGAAATAGGGCAAGCCTCCTATACCACCCGCGAATATCCTGAACATGGCAGAAAGATGTTCACCGACACTGTGGAATGCACTCCGACTGAGGCACGCTATATCAAAGTGACTTTAAAGAGTGGCGGAACTCTGCGTAACGGCATAGACTGCCGCAAAGACACACCGGAAGATATTGTTCCTTCGGACTTATATGTAGACGAAATAGAGGTGTACTAATAGAAAAAGAAGTATATTAAAAGAAAAAGAGGCTGTGCAGCATTTGAAATGCACAGCCTCTTTCTTTATCTGTCAGAAATCAGAGAAGACATTTGGAAGAAAGGTATCGTTCTGCCTCAAGCGCAGCTTTACAACCGCTACCCGCAGCCGTAATAGCCTGACGGTAATGAGGATCAGCAATATCACCGGCAGCGAACACACCCGGCACTTTCGTACGCGGACTGTCCCCCTCGGTAATGATATAACCCGTTTCATCCGTATCCAGGTAAGCCTTGAAAATGTCCGAATTCGGCTGATGACCGATAGCCAGGAAGAAACCGTCGATAGCCAGATCGTAACGTTCTTCATCCGCTTCACCCATACGTTTCACCAGATGAACACCTTCCACACCATTCTCCCCGAACAGCCCTACCGCATTATGTTCAAACAGCACTTCAATATTCTCATGCTTCATCACACGCTCCTGCATAATCTTAGAAGCACGCAGGAAAGGCTTACGCACAATCAGATAAACCTTCTTTGCCAGTCCGGCCAGGTAAACAGCCTCTTCACAAGCCGTATCACCGCCGCCGACCACAGCTACCACTTTCTTACGATAGAAGAAACCGTCACAAGTGGCACAAGCGCTGACACCCATACCGGCATATTTCTTTTCGTCTTCCAGTCCCAGGTATTTAGCCGTAGCGCCTGTAGCGATTATCAATGTATCTGTTTCAATCACTTTTTCTCCGTCAATCGTCACTTTATAAGGAGCTGCGCTTAAATCAGAAGCTGTAGCAACACCATAACGCAGGTCGGCGCCGAAACGCTCCGCCTGTTTGCGCAAATCATCCATCAATTGCTGGCCACTGATACCTTCCGGATAACCGGGAAAGTTCTCCACATCCGTAGTAGTTGTCAACTGACCGCCGGGCTGCAATCCTTCATAAAGCACCGGACAAAGGTTGGCACGTCCCGCATAAATCGCAGCCGTATAGCCGGCAGGACCAGAACCTACAATCAGACATTTTACTTTTTCTGTTTCCATAATCATTCTATTATTTAGTATTTCAACACTTATATCATAAATTATTCAGATCTCGAAGTATCCGTTATTCTGCGACAGATAGTCCTTACCTTAAATCAATCACTTCCGCAGTCGGATAAGCCTTCTTGTCAAAAGTAAAAGAACTGTCATTATAAACCCGTCCCGATTTATAAGACGTTACGCGGATAGCCACGCTACTTCCCCCTTTTTGTGTCATACTGATGCACAAAGGGCGGAAAGTGGCTTTGTCAACATAGAGAATGACGCATTGCAAATCCTGCTTTTTGTCAGTAGCCGTCAATATCACCTCATAGGCTGATTTACCACCATAAGTATTCGTCTTACCTAACTTTATATGGTATCCCTGTTTGTAAATAGACAATAAGGCATAAGGATTGATGCTCTGCAACTCTTCCGGAGTAGGTTCGGAAACGTTCACCTCATCACTGCCGGTAAGATAACTCCATTGCGTACGGCCGTCAAACCAGGTCTTCACTCCGTCAGCCTCCAGTTGAAATTTCTCTCCTTGCAGACGGATGACTCCGGTAGAAGTCCCTTCCAACACACCTTTTGCATAAGTCCGGACAGTAAACTCCGCCTGTATGCCTCCCGCCTGGCGAAAAGCATCAGTCGTACGGTCCAATATCTCTCTGGCATCCAACTGCTGCGCCGAAACCGGAAGCAACAGGCCGAACAAACATATATAAACTAAAAGAACATTCTTCATCATTTATTTAACAGGAATTACAGTAAATTGTTCAGTCGCATTTGCAGGTCGTTTTCATCGACACAGAGCACTTCACGCGCTTTACTGCCTTGCGCCGGCCCCACAATACCGGCTTTCTCCAGCTGGTCCATCAATCGTCCTGCACGGTTGTAGCCGATAGCGAACTTACGCTGGATAAGCGAAGTGGAACCTTGCTGATGAATGACAATCAAACGGGCAGCGTCTTCAAACAGCGGATCGAGACGCCCCATATCCACATCTCCCAAATCACTGCCACCATCTTCGCCTACGTATTCGGGCAGATAGAAGGCCGTAGGATAGCCCTGCTGCTTGGCAATGAATTTAGTGATTTCCGCCACTTCCGGGGTATCGATAAAGGCACATTGCACACGCACCGGGTCAGCCCCTTGCAGGAACAACATATCACCGCGACCAATCAGCTGGTTAGCACCCGGACGGTCGAGGATGGTGCGTGAGTCTATCATGGCAGACACACGGAACGCGACACGTGCGGGGAAGTTCGCCTTGATTGTACCCGTAATGATATTCGTGGTCGGACGTTGCGTAGCGATAATCATGTGAATACCTACCGCACGCGCCAACTGGGCGATACGGGCAATAGGCAATTCAACCTCCTTACCTGCCGTCATGATCAAGTCGCCAAACTCGTCAATCACCACCACGATATACGGCATAAATTTATGTCCTTTTTCGGGGTTCAGCGTGCGATTGATGAACTTCTCGTTATATTCTTTGATATTACGCACATGGGCAGCTTTCAGCAGGTCGTAGCGGGTATCCATTTCCACACAGATAGAATTCAGCGTCTGCACTACTTTGGTCACATCCGTAATGATGGCATCCTCCCCGTCGGGCAATTTGGCGAGGAAGTGATGTTCAATCACCGAATAGATGCTGAACTCCACCTTCTTCGGGTCTACGAGCACAAATTTCAATTCCGCCGGATGCTTCTTATAAAGCAGGGAAGTAATGATGGCATTTAGTCCGACCGACTTACCCTGACCGGTGGCACCTGCAACCAGCATATGCGGCATTTTGCATAGATCAACCATGAAGACCTCGTTGGTAATCGTCTTACCCAAGGCAACCGGCAAATCATAAGTGGACTCCTGGAACTTCTTGCTTCCGATGATGCTTTGTCCCGAAACAATCTTCGGATTGGAGTTCGGCACTTCAATACCGATGGTTCCTTTTCCGGGGATAGGCGCAATGATACGGATGCCCAATGCCGAGAGGCTGAGGGCGATATCATCTTCCAGACCACGGATTTTGGAGATACGCACACCTTGTTCCGGAGTAATCTCGTACAGCGTCACCGTAGGACCTACAGTTGCTTTTATCGTACTGATTTCAATGCCGAAGCTGCGTAATGTGTTTATAATCTTATCTTTATTGGCATTCTGTTCCGCCATGTCGATGGTAGGCTCGGCATTATCGTAATGTTTCATCAGGTCGACGGACGGGAAACGATAATTCTCAAGGTCAAGACGAGGGTTATACGGCTCCTTTTCAGGACCTTTATATTCTTCATCTTCCACAGTCTCCACCTCAAAACTGGGCTCGGCAACCGCAGGTTTCTCCACGACAGGAGGCACAGGATCCGGAGCAGGAGTCTCAATTATCATGGATACTTCCCCATGAGACGGCTTGACAGGTTCTTTTTCAGTCACACCACCTAAATCCAGTGTTATTTCGTTCTCCGGTTCTTCCACAGGTTCAGGGACTTCAACGGGAGTTTCATCTTCCTTGATATCAGTTTCCGCCACTTCTGAAGCAGGAACAGGCTTTTTCTTCCCCTTTGCCGTCCAGGAGTCTGTAAATTCTTCCGGTGTTTCTCCCTCTTCTTTTTCTTCTTCCTCTTTTTGTTTGCGTTTCAAGAAGCTGAGACTGAACAGCTTACGCAGCCAAACGACAGTACGCGCACTGAGGTAGATAAGGAAACAGATGGCAGTCACCAGCAAAATCATCCACACGCCCGGCGTACCGACTTGCGACACCAGCCAACGACTGATATTGTATCCGTGCATACCGCCCAAATACAGGAAAGAGTCCTGATACTGTTCCACAAACGCGAAACCGAAAAAGACAGAAAACCAAATCAGCAACAGCGAGCAGCCGATAAACCATTTCCAAAGGCGGACCACACGCACACGCATCAGCTTCAATCCTGCCACCGCAAGGAACACAAGAATGAAGAAAGATGAAATGCCGAAGCAATCATTAATCAGATAGTTTGCCAACTGCGCACCGCGCGAACCGGCATAGTTCTTCACACCATTATTGACGGAAGACAGTTCCTGTGAGTTAGCGGAATCGATAATACTTTGATCCGCCGCTCCCGTAAAGAAGAACGACGAAAAGGCCAGCAACAGATAGACTGAAAATATGACCAGCACCAGTCCGACAATAAAGTGAATGGTTTCGTTTTTGAAGATTGCCCTTATTTTGCCAAACAAGGAAAGAGATTGCTCCGTATCTTTTGTAGAATTTTTCTTAGCCATGAAATAGAATTCCTTAGTAAATGAATGATAGATTGGTGCAAAAGTAATAAAAATATTGCTCTCTTCTCAACCTTGTCTTCTAAAGATTCTTTAGAAGATGCAAGAAAACAATCACATTCACAAACAAACTTGCCATCTATCTTCACTGTTTATATATGCTTTCACTTGCATACTTACACTATTTAGGATACATAACAGATCATCAGTAGCAAAAAACATAGTGATGGCAAGCATTAGAACAACTATATAACATAATTCTGAATCAGAAGCTATACTGAAATAAGTATCAAAATGACACCCAAACTATAATGTTAAAACAATGCAAAAAGCAGCCCGTCTTGATTAAAATTAGCATTTATTTGATATATTTGGGAAAAACGATATACAGTAAGGGTTTGCATGAACTATTGCTTTGTGTATTATCTAAAAACTATATATTACTAGAGAAAGCTAGCAAGCTGAACAAAAGGGAGATTAAATGAGCTGCGAATAAAGAGCTGTATGAAATTCTACGTAAAATTATTGCACTTTTTTACTAAAGATAATATATTATATAACGCACCTTTTTAGCAAGGAGCACAACAATTGTTCATGTATGAAAAAACTTCTATCATCATTATTCACCCTGCTGCTTGCAGTAATACTACATGCTCAGGAAGTCACAGTGAGACATGAATTGTTTGTAAGTTACGGTTTAGCGCCGATAGCGTCTGTTCTCGAACCGAATCTACCAGTGAATGCCACTGTAAATGCCCCATACTCCACTAATAATAAGAAATTTTCCGGTACAATTAACATAGGATATCTGTTTCATGTTTCTGATCCTTTGGCAATCGGCATTTCTTATTCTTATAATACGGTGAAACGGGATATTGTTTTGGGCTCATCCATACCGTTGGCAGAAATCAAAAACACATGCCACACAGTGATGTTCACCGGCAAATATACCTGGCTCCGGTTAAATCAATTTTCTTTTTATTCACGTGCAGGCATCGGATTGATGTCAGTAAAAAAAGGGAAAATGACCCTTTTTGAGCCCTCATCTGAGGGTTTGGATTCATCTTCCACCACTATGGAAAACGATAAGTGCATAGCTTGGCAAGTGATGCCGATAGGTGTGGAGTGGAACTTCGCAAAACATCTGGCTCTTTTTGCCGAAGGTGGCGCAGGAAGTACCGGTTATGGCATGGTGGGTATGAAGATACTGTTTTGAGAAGAAAGAAGGGGAAGGTGTCGCAACTGAAAGTCAGGGTGTCCGCTCAATTCTCAGAACACATGCCCTTTTTAACGGAAAAGAATTTATTTCACCACAGAAAATGAGAATGATGTATAATGATACTAACGAAATGGCAAGAGGTTTATCACCCAATAAATTAATTGAATTAAATCAGATATTGAGAGACAAATTTGGTTTTGATTTGGATGAAGACCATGATAAAGTATCAGCTAAAATAAATCTAATAGTTCAAAGAGGCCATCTGGAAAATGATAATGAATTTCGTTTGTTTTCCAGCAGAGTGGATGAAATATATGCAGATGATAGTAAAGAAAAAGAAGTTGAAACCTTAGAAAACTTGATGGACGATTATGAGAAAAATAAAGCAGCTTATCAGGTACACTTGATCTTCCCCTCAAAAAAGACACTTTTTTTCAAGTGCACCTGAAAATTTTCTATTATATTTGCCGGAAACGTATGCACTTATGGACGAAAGATTACAATTACTTGTATAGAAACTTTAAATTTGTCCCTTGCAGTTTCGTCAGGAATGCAGACGATTTACTCAGTATTTACCAGTTGTATAGAAAGAAAGAACAGCCTGCCGGGAAAATTTATTTATTCCTGGATGAAATACAGAACATCGCGGAGTGGGAGAAAGCCGTGAATTCTTTATCTCAAGACTATACGGAAGATTGCGAAATTGTGATAACAGGTTCCAATTCGAAGATGCTTTCGAGTCAATTGTCAACATTACTATCGGGAAGATATATCGAGTTTAAGGTTTTTCCTTTTAATATAGAGGAATATGCACTTATCTCTGAGAGAAATGTGAACAAAGATACATACATGGAATTCTTAAAGTCAGGAGGTTTCCCCGAATTGTTTCATCTCAACAATTTTGAAACAAAACGGAATTTATTTCTTCTATCAAAGATACCGTCTTGTTAAGGGACATTGTACAAAGAAACAACATCAAAGATGCCAGATTACTGGAAGAAGCAAACCTGTTGCATCGGGCAGAAAGATATGACATTAAAGATAAAGATATTATTTCGGGAACATGTAAATATTATGTAAACGACTTGGCTTTTCATAACTATTTATATAATGGATATGGCAAGGGTTATCTATTCTATAATTATATTTAGCCTGACTGCGATATATATTTGCAAAATATTGGCCAAAAAGATAATTGCACGCAAATGATTCAAAGAATAGTGTTTTTCATCATTACTTCAGCTGTTTATCCAGCGTTGTTTTATGTTATCGTCCCGTGGAGTAACTCATTCAAGGACTTTAGCGAATCAACGGATCCAGCCGGTGGAGGTATGGCCGCTGGATTTTCATTCTATTACGGGTGTCTATTCTCATTCATTCTCTGGTTCGTACTCTCAACGATACTGGCTCATTGGTGTGTACGGACATGGTGGATAGGTGTTTTCGCATTAATAGTGGGCGGTGTTTCCATCCTGACAATAGAAGCTCATAAGAAGGAGCAAGCAAACAATTTACTCCGCCCCTATGAAAGGCACTATGAAAGCGGCATAATTCGCGAAAAAGGATATTATATAGGTCAAAGGAGTGCTGAGAATAAGCACGGCAAAATTACCGGATACTACCCAGATGGAACGGTAAAGTCCGTTGACTCCTACGAAAGAGGTGTACCGCTAGGTCCTTGCGAATCATACTACCCTGACGGCAAACTGATGGTAAAAGGTGAATTCAAAGGCGGTGAGTGGAATAATGGAGAACTAATTGGAATCCAGGACGGAAACTGGATATACTATCGTAAAGACGGCAGTATAGATGATGAACGCACCTACGCCGAAGGTAAACTGATTAGCTCTAAAAACTTTACTCTTTACTTTAATTCAACAAAACTGGTTTGCGTGATTGTCACAGGCAAACCATTTACAGGGAAACTTAATAAGACTGGAATTGTCGGTAAAGCTCTTTTCCCCAATTTATATACCGTACCAGTAAACAATGGCCGGTGTAATGGGGATTTCTGCTCTTATTACACCACAGGGAACGATTTAATCGTCGCCGCAACGGCAACCTACGTTGATGGAGAACTTAACGGTCAACTCAAGAAATATTATCCTAACGGTCAGTTAATGACAAGTGCGGTGTATGTCAACGGGAAAATCGAAGGTAATTATACCTCTTATTATGAAAACGGAACTCTGGAAGAAGAAACAGAATATTCTGAAGGAGAAAAAGAGGGAGTCTCTCGCAAATATGGTTCGGATGGTAAACTCATACTAATGTATAATTATCATAACGGAGATAAAGATGGGGCATTCCAAAGCTACAACATTGATGGTAGTTACCAAAAGGGAAGCTATGAAAAAGGTGAGGTGTCGTATCGTGAAAGTTATCGTGCTGACGGCACACTGATATCTATTTATCAGTGGCGCAACGGTAAATGCATTCGGAGTGATAATTATGACTTAAAAGGTAATTTAGTCCAATATTAATTCAGAAATTTGCTTTGATTTTTCACCATCATAAGTGATACATACCGATGTGCTATTGACTTTCTTTACACTAAAATCGTTCCAATAATAGTTTGGAAGTACATCTTCGGGAATAAACCGCCTTACATCTACTTCCATCGTTGAGAGATTTTGCAGGTTAAGTAACGTAAGATTACCTTTCGGATTAGTCTTGTCATCCGTATCAAGATATAACAGAAGATTAGCAGATGCATCGTAACCACTTTCCAAATACAGTTTATCTTTAAACAAATTTTTCCCGGTACTCTTTTCGTACAGGTACAAATATACACTGTATTGAGATTCCCATCTGTCCAACACCAAATAATCATCGAAATCGATTCCACTATAGCGTAAAGCAAACTTTTCTTTGTCGTAGCCACAATACGGATCTTTTTCCATCACATACCCTTCGCCATCCTGCTTCAGAGTAAAAACGTGTATGCTGTCCGGTGACAAGGAAATCCGAAGTTCATATCCATTCTTTAATGAATAAACAACTTGTACATAAGCATCCGGGGCATAATGCACAGGGGTATCCCCCTCCAGCAACAACTCTTCAAGCATTCCATTTTCATAGTAACTTTTGTAATACACCTTTCTATTGTTTTTATAGCACCCTTCTTCCTGCAAAGCCCCACTCTCGTAGTAACATTCGTAAGGACCTTCTTTTTGAGAATTGCGATAAATATATTCCGATTTAAGTCCGCCATTATCATAATATTCCCGACTGGCACCATCAGTTTCCCCTGTGTCATATTCCGATTCGCGTACCAATACACCGTCTTCATTCCACCAGCGGGCAATACCATGACGTTTTCCATCTACATAATGGCAAGTATATCTGCAAGTTCCATGTGGGGCTGTAACAACGGACTCTTTGTCATAGCTATAATATTCCCCCTCCAGTTCATCATCCTGATAGCAGGCTGTGACAGATACTTGACCATTCGGATAATAAGCTGTATACTTGCCCTCATTCTTACCCATAACAGCAGTTCCCTCAGCCGACATTTGTAAGCCTAATGAATCATAATAGCCACTCCAGGCGCCATCAAACTTTCCGTCTATGATTTTTCCTGTATAATAAAACGGAATAACATCGTTGTCCACAATGGCAGTTTTGTCCAATTCGCCCGTAAAAGGCTGATGATTCCCTATATCACAGACAATGTGTCTACCGTTTTGAGACTTCAACCAGCAGAGTTTATATTTTTTAGACCCCGAAAGAATTCCTTCATCATACGTCCGCTCGTCGTCCAGCGTTCCGTCTTCGCGATAAAACAGCCATTTACCAAAGCGGTAGCTGTCATATTCTCCACGTAAAAAGCAGTAGATTTGAATGCCCTTTGCCGCCAGTTTTCCATTGTCGTAGTATTCGCAGTATTCCCCGTTCTTTTCACCCTTCTTCCAGGTTTCCGTCCGGTCTATATGCCCGTCTTCTGTGTAGTAAGTGATTATACCATGCTTGGAGTGAGCACGGTTTCCGATTTTAACTCCTTCTTCCCTAAGCTGACCTGAGGCATAATATTCTTTATAATGACGGGTTCTGTTGGATTCGATATAGGATTCTGCTTCGGGAAGGAACCAAATAAGGAAAACTCCCAAAACCAATGCAGGAACTGCATGCCATACACAATGCAACCATTTATAAGAAATTATAAAACTGAAAATTAATACTATAACACAAGCCACTACACATCCAAAAAGATATGTAAAAGCCCGCTCCATTGCATTTCCGGCAGCATCTCCTCCATCAAAATTTTGTAATCTGACGAGGCATGGCATGATAACAAATGTAATCAATGGATAGATTGCAATGTTAATGATATAGAAAATTAGCTTGTCTTTCATTCCTGCTATTTATTTTGTTAGTATGTATTGATAAAAGCCGACAATTAAAGAATTTATCGTAAATCGGAGGCAATGTAAATAGAAAATGCTGGATGTGCAAGAAAAAATAAAGAAAGAGAACGATTGAAGTCAACCACCTGGCTGGTATCACCGAAATCTACGTTTTGCCGCATTCTTCTACCACCGGAATTGCGCTTCGGCTATACGGACAGCATCGACTTCAAGAGTAAACAGGACGCCGAACGAAGCCTGGGCCGCTTCTTTCTGATCAACATCGACGAGTTCGGCCAAATCAAGGACCGGCTGTCCATCAACAAAGTGGCCTACTTCGGACGTGCACTCCACAAACTCGGAATCAACAACCGGAGAAAAAAACGGGGAAACGAATATCATGTGATAATAAACAAAAGTATCTAAGGTATAAGCTACTTTCTTAGGAAGAAACAAACCTTTTTCATACCTTTGCTCTGCGAAAATAGGCCGCACCTCAGCAAAATGCAAATAAATTTGCTACTGCATTCGGTTTGCACTATCTTTGCGTTCCAAATCAAGCATATATGAAAAAAGAAAGCCAAGTGATATTCGACCGTAATGTAGTGGAATTCGTCACCGTAGCCGCTGAGTTCTGCAAGTTCCTGGAACAGGCGGAGACGATGAAACGTGATATATTTGTCGATACCTCATTAAAGATACTCCCACTACTCTACCTCAAGGCAGCTATGTTGCCCGAAACCGAAATGCTCGGTGACGAAGCACCCGAAAGTTATGTAACGGAAGAGACGTATGAAGTGCTCCGCATCAACCTTGCCGGCATCCTCGCCGATAAGGACGATTATCTGGACGTATTCATACAAGATATGGTCTACAGCGACCAGCCCATCAAAAAGAATATTTCCGAAGACCTGGCGGATATTTACCAGGCCATCAAAGACTTTATTTTTGTCTTCCAGCTGGGCCTGAATGAAACCATGAACGACTCCCTGGTCATCTGCCAGGAACAGTTCAGGGAATATTGGGGACAGACATTGGTGAACACCCTCCGCGCCCTGCACGACGTGAAGTACCACCAATCTGACGACGAAGAAACGGAAGACGAGGATTTTGACGACGACGAATGCGATTGCGACGGACACCACCACGACCATTGCGATTGCGACGATGATGATTGCCATTGTCATGGTCACCATCATCACGAATAAAAAGATAAATTATGGTTATCAAGAGAACAATCAATAAAGAAACGATCAAAAATATGCCGAAAGTACTCTTCCCGGGACGGATACACGTTGTCCAGACCCCCTGGGAAGCCGAAAAGGCTGTAACCTACCTCAAGCAATATCCTTTGCTGGGAATCGACAGCGAAACACGTCCGTCATTCACCAAAGGACATTCGCACAAGGTAGCCCTGCTGCAAGTATCTTCGGAAGAAGATTGCTTTCTGTTCCGACTGAACCTGACAGGACTGACGCTTCCTATCATTTCATTACTGGAAAGCCCGTCGGTCACCAAAATCGGCCTTTCCTTGCGGGACGACTTTATGATGTTGCATAAACGCGCCCCTTTCGAACAACGTGCCTGCATCGAACTGCAAGAGTATGTCCGCATGTTCGGCATACAGGACAAGAGTTTGCAGAAGATTTACGGTATACTGTTCGGAGAAAAAATATCCAAGGCACAACGCCTTTCAAACTGGGAAGCCGAACACCTGACCGAGCCTCAGAAGCAATACGCAGCCACAGATGCATGGGCTTGTCTCAACATCTACAACAGATTGCAGGAATTGAAAATCAGCGGTGACTATGAACTGGCACCGGACGAAGAAAAAGAAGAAATAATCAATAGTTAATAATCATCTCCAACCATGTACAAAGTATATCTCAAATCAGGCAAAGAAGAGTCATTGAAACGTTTTCACCCCTGGGTGTTTTCCGGTGCCATCGCCCACTTCGACGGTGAACCCGAAGAAGGCGAGGTAGTTGAAATCTACACTTCCAAGAAGGAATTTATCGCCAAAGGACACTTCCAGATCGGTAGTATAGCCGTGCGCGTACTTTCTTTCCGGCAGGACGAAAACATCGATGCCGATTTCTGGAAACGTAAACTCAGCATTGCCTATGAGATGCGACGCAGCATCGGCATTGCCGGGAATCCTACCAACAATACTTACAGACTGGTACATGGCGAAGGAGACAATCTGCCCGGATTGGTAATAGACATCTATGCACGCACCGCCGTGATGCAAGCACACTCGGCCGGTATGCACCTCGACCGCATGGAGATAGCCGAAGCCCTCAGCGAAGTGATGGGTGACAAGATAGAGAACATCTATTATAAATCAGAAACGACCTTGCCCTTCAAAGCCGACCTCTATCCGGAGAATGGCTTCCTGAAAGGAGGCAGCACGGACAACGTAGCCATGGAGTATGGACTGAAATTCCACATCGACTGGCTGAAAGGACAAAAGACAGGCTTCTTTGTAGACCAGCGCGAAAACCGTTCTTTGCTGGAACGCTATGCAAACGGGCGCTCGGTACTGAATATGTTCTGCTACACGGGCGGTTTCTCCGTTTATGCCATGCGTGGCAATGCCAAACTGGTACATTCTGTAGACAGTTCCGCCAAAGCGATTGACCTTACCAATAAGAATATAGAGTTGAATTTCCCGGGTGATAGCCGTCACGCTGCCTTTGCCGAGGATGCCTTTAAATATCTGGACCGTATGGGCGACCAGTATGACTTGATTGTCCTCGACCCACCCGCCTTTGCCAAACACCGGGATGCCTTGCGCAATGCCCTGCAAGGCTATCGCAAACTGAATGTGAAAGCTTTCGAGAAAATCAAACCGGGAGGCATCCTGTTCACTTTCTCCTGTTCGCAGGCTGTCAGCAAGGAAAATTTCCGCACAGCTGTCTTTACGGCTGCCGCCATGTCCGGACGCAGCGTACGCATCCTGCACCAATTGACGCAACCTGCCGACCATCCGGTGAATATCTATCATCCCGAAGGGGAATATCTGAAGGGATTGGTGCTGTATGTAGAATAGTCACTAATCAATCATTCCCTATCGTATAATCCGACTCATTCTTCACCCCGATAATCATTCTTTGATTGATATCGGCGTGAAAGAGTGCGTTCAGCTCTTCCCAGGTAAGTTGCTCCACAGGCCGGAAAGCATCAGACTTTACATATCGTAGCAAGGAGGTACGGAAGTGTTTTCCTTCAGGCATATCGGCAATGGCCCGAAGATTCGTCATGCAGACCAATATTTTCCCTTTGCCGACAGCAAACTCGAAGACCAATCCCAACTTATGGTTTCGCTCGATGTTATCCACCACCTGAACCAACGGATGATATTCACTGCGAGTCGCATTCAGTATCATAGGGCGTGAATTACGGGCAATGCTCCACCATTGCCAATCACTATGATCCTCTGTTGGAAAGTATTTCAGCAACGGATGCATGGGATCGGTCAAGATGGACAGTGTTCCGGGAGACACTTCCTTTCCGGCATTCTCGGAGATAGTCTTGAACATGGAATAATTCCAATAGTCAGGAGTGAACATACCGCCCACACTCTGCGCAAGAATACTGTCATGCTCAGGAATAAACAAAACGGACGCACCGTTCTCCAATCTCTTTTTTAAGTCGCCGTCCAACCGGGAAGTTACATAGACAGCACCTTCCGGTTCGGCAGATTCGTCGGGATATACCCAAAGATGGTAATAATTGCAATACTCACCTGTGGACAGAGTCAATGTCAGACGCCGGGCTTCCTTTATCGCAGAGAGGGAAAGTTCAATACTCCCCACACGTCCCACCTCACCCTGAGAGACGGAAGCGGACAATTGCCCTTCGCGTTTCCAACCGCCATCATCCGAAACCAGACTCCAACGGACAGGCTCGTCCCAATCGCCCTCCACATAATTGGAAAGAGCGACATCGATATGCAGCCGCTGCGTATTCAGCCAGCAATGATCTTTCATCAGCGCCAAAGGAACAAGCGGCGCACAAAAGCCATAGAACGTTTCAGGCTCAACAATGCCTTTACTGTCCATAAAAGCATCCAGAATGCCTACCAATGCAGAGCCTTGTCCGGGATAATCCTGCAAATCGAGCAACTGGAACCCTCCGAAACCGGGAGTACGGAAAGCATATTCCATATCCGCTTTGTAACACTTTATCGAGAAATGTCCGGTGGCCTGATGAAAACTTTTCGCCTGAGAAGACAGATGATTCTCTTTCAGCCTGTCACGGAAGATTTCAAGATTATAAGGATAAAGCACACCGGTGTATTTGGAAATCTGGCCATAATCGGGATATATCTGGAACTGGCAGTTCTCATGCCCCACCACCGGACGCGGACAGCGGGCGATGGCACCGGAATAGTCCTTATCGGTAGCCGGACGGGTATTATTCAGAATACCGCCTTTCTCAGCATCCACATAAGCAAAGGAAGCACGCACATGGGTGGTATATCCGTCTCCCCCACCCACACGGCAGGTCACAAAGAAATCTTCCCCCTCCTGCGGGCCCTTCCAACCCAGGTTATTATTAGAACCGTAGCAATACAAATGCCGGTTGTCACGACTGCGGAAATCATCCAGCCACTCACGCACCACATCTATCTCCGCATCCAGTTCATTGCCCAGACCGAGCATCATGAACGAAGGGTGGTTTCCAAAATGCTCCAGCAACATATCTCCTTCCCTCTTCAGAAAATCATTCAGCACCGTATTCTCCCGCTTGATGTACCCCCACAAAGGAAGCTCTATCTGATAGTAAATACCCTCTATGTCAGCCGCTTCAAGTGCAGCACGCGGCGGGGTGAAAGAGTGGCAGCGATAATGATTGATACCATACTGTTTCGCTATGCGGAAGACACGCTGCCAGGAAGCCACATCCATCGGTCCATATCCCGTCAGCGGAAAGACGCAAGCATCGTGCTTGCCCCGCATGAAAGTTTTGTAACCATTAATCACGAACTGCGTGCCCTGTACCTCAAACTTACGCATACCGAAATCCACCACACGGTTATCCCGGTTCTTTCCGGAACGAAGTGTCACATTCAGTTTATAAAGCGCAGGGTGAAACTCACTCCACAATAAAGGGGCATCCCCCATACTTATGGGTATCTCAACCTTGTTTCGTCCTTTCTTCAAATGTACAGTAAGTTGTTGCGGCAATAAAGTATGCTTCCCGGGAGTATTCCAGGCATATCCCTCAACGTCAAGCGTGCCTTTTCCATCTTTCTCCGCATCCACTTCCACAACCACCAATGCCTGTTTCTTATCCACTTGCGGATATACCTGCACCGACTGGATGAAAGCATCCGGCACCGCCTCGATATAAAACTCTCCCAAAATGCCATTCCAGTTTGTCTGTGTGGCATCTGTCCATGCGTGCGAACCTTGTATTTCTTTGGGAACAGAAGTCGGTGAATTATCAATCCGTATTCTCAGCTGATGCTTTCCGGCAGCCAAAACGGGTAATTCATAGCGATGAGGCGCATACAAATGTCCGTAACTGCCAATACTGTCGCCATCCACCCATAAAGTACTTGGTTTGGTACGCTCCATCACCAGAAACAGTTTCTTGCCCCGGAAAGTCTTGGGAATTTCTATCTCACGGGTATAAGTCACCTCGCCGCTATAAGGATAGAGACGCGTCAGCTGATAGGTAATCAAAGTATCCCTGTTTTTCTCCCCCAAGCGGTTTTCATCCGTCGTACCCGGTAAACGGCAAGGACCTAAAGAACTCTGCCATTCTCCCGCTAACTGAATTTGCTCTCGTAAAGAAATGAAATTCTGAGCTGTCAACTGTGCCATTATACTCAGACCGAATATGGCAACTGATAAGATTCTGTTTTTCATAAAGCAAAGATAGGCAAGTGAAGTAAAAGTAGCTAATACTATCTTAGCAAAAACTGCACTTTATCCCCTACAACGAGGCTAAAAAGCGCCATATATAATAAAAGATGTTAATACAAAGCAGAAAATAGGCAAAGCACTATGTTGTATAACATAAAACCCACTATATTTGCACTGTGTTTTTCATGGTATTAGATTTAAGGTTAATAAAGATTGGCTGTCTGGGATAGATAGCCTTCTTTTTTTATATACCCCTAAGTACTCCGCTTTTTACCATCTATTCTTCACCTTTCTTCACTTTTATGCGCTTTTTATTAATTTGATTGCTCACCCAATCAACGAAAATATTATATTTGCATCTAATATTAATGTGAAAAGAGAAACACAAATTTAGAAAAGTCATGAGTATAAAAGTTCGTTTGATTATCATGAACTTCCTGCAATTCTTTGTATGGGGGTCATGGTTAATTTCATTGGGAGGTTACATGGGTAGAGAACTCCACTTCGAAGGAGGCCAAATCGGCGCAATATTCGCAACCATGGGCATTGCCTCTCTAATTATGCCCGGTATCATTGGTATCATTGCCGATAAGTGGTTCAATGCAGAACGTTTATACGGACTTTGCCATATTATAGGAGCTGCCTGTCTTTTCTATGCTTCTACCGCCACGGGATATGACCAGATGTATTGGGCAATGTTGCTCAATTTATTGGTATATATGCCGACTTTATCACTGGCCAATACAGTTTCGTACAATTCGCTTGAACAATATAAGTGTGATTTGATTAAAGATTTCCCTCCCATTCGCGTATGGGGAACCATTGGTTTTATCTGTGCGATGTGGGCAGTAGATCTTACCGGATTCAAGAACTCAAGCGCCCAACTTTATGTAGGTGGTGCATCTGCACTAATGCTGGGACTATATTCTTTCACCCTACCGGCATGTAAACCTGCCAAAACAGGAAACAAATCATTGCTTTCTTCTTTAGGACTGGATGCATTTGTATTATTCAAAAAAAAGAAAATGGCCATTTTCTTCTTATTCTCCATGCTTCTGGGAGCAGCGTTACAGATTACCAATACGTATGGCGACCTTTTCCTGGGTAGTTTTGCCAGTATCCCTGAGTATGCAGATTCCTTCGGAGTGAAACATTCGGTTATCCTGCTATCAATCTCGCAGATGTCCGAGACATTATTCATTCTCGCCATACCTTTCTTTCTGAGACATTTCGGAATCAAGCAGGTTATGCTGATCAGTATGTTCGCATGGGTATTCCGGTTTGGATTGTTCGGCTTCGGAGATCCGGGTTCCGGCCTGTGGATGTTAATCCTGTCCATGATTGTTTATGGTATGGCGTTCGATTTCTTCAACATTTCGGGTTCGTTGTTTGTTGAACAAGAAACCAGTTCCAATATCCGCGCCAGTGCCCAGGGGTTATTCTTTATGATGACCAATGGTTTAGGCGCCATTATTGGAGGATATGCCAGCGGTGCCGTAGTAGATGCTTTCTCAGTATATGCCGATGGCAAACTGGTAAGTCGTGAGTGGCCCGAGATCTGGTTTATCTTTGCCGCCTACGCACTGGTTATCGGTATCTTGTTTGCCTTGGTATTCAAGTACAAGCATCAGCCGGAAAAAGGAATTAGCAGTAAGCAGTAAGTAGATAGTAGTAAGTAGTAACTACTGACTACTAATTACTCAAAAAAGCCTCCTTATGGATAAGAAGAAGAAAGTAGAACTGGAAGTACTAAACATCTCCAACAGTCAGGAACAGGCAGGAGCTTATGCACTGGTGTTGGGAGAAGTGGACGGCGCACGCCAATTGCCAGTGATTATCGGTGCGGCGGAAGCTCAGGCGATGCTAATCGGTCTGAAAGGGATCGTTCCGCCACGTCCGTTGACACACAACCTTTTCGCTTCATGTCTGGAAGTATTAGGTGTAAAGATGATGCGCGCGCTTATTTACAGAGTGGATAACGGTGTATTCTATTCCTATATTTATCTGAAAGCAGACGACGCCATCATCCGTATGGACGCCCGTACATCCGATGCAGTGGCTATGGCTTTGCGGATGAAAGCCCCGATTTTCATCTACGAAGAGATATTGGAATCGGAACAACTTAAAACCGGAAAAGAAAATGAAGCGGGAAGTATAGCCCCAATGGGAGAGAATCCCGCCCCGCACGACGACGAGTTTTTTCATGGAGACACCATGGAGATGCTACAAAAGGCCTTACAAGAGGCCGTCGCCAATGAGAACTACGAACGCGCCGCCCATATCAGGGACGAAATAACCAAACGAAAAAATCAGCAATAAAAACTTATGCACGTATTCTATACACCCGATATACAGACTCATGCCGAACTTCCCGAAGAGGAAGCACAACACTGTGTCCGCGTGTTACGCCTTAACATCGGTGACCAAATAACTCTGACTGACGGCAAAGGTAACTTCTACCGCGCAGAAATCAGTGCCGCCACCAACAAGCGTTGTATCGTAAATATCCTGGAAACCACCTATCAGGAACCCCTATGGAGTGGGCATCTGCACATAGCGATGGCTCCCACCAAAAACATGGACCGCACGGAATGGTTTGCAGAGAAAGCCACCGAGATAGGCTTCGACGAACTGACTTTTCTGAACTGCCGCTTCTCCGAACGGAAAGTCATCAAAACGGAACGTATCAGCAAGATACTTGTGTCCGCCATCAAGCAATCTCTCAAAGCACGTCTGCCACAACTGAATGAAATGACCGACTTCGATAAATTCATCACCCGGCCTTTCAAGGGGCAGAAATTCATCGCACATTGTTATGAAGGCGAAAAACCTCTGTTGAAAGATATATTCCGGAAAGGAGAAGACGCACTGGTGTTGATAGGCCCGGAAGGAGATTTCAGCGAAGAGGAAGTGAAAAAGGCTATGGAGAACGGCTTTACACCTATCAGTCTGGGAAGGTCGAGGCTGCGCACGGAGACAGCAGCTTTGGTAGCCTGCCACATACTGAATTTACAAAATCAATGATAATCACACTAAAATCAAGAATGATATGAAAAAAAGTTTGTTTCCCCACTTGGCGTTGATGGCTGTATTGATGGTCTTTGTCAGCGCATGTTCCAAGAAATCGGAATACACGAATGTGATTCCTGCCAATGCCACCGTAGTAGCCAGTATCAACATGAAATCGCTGGCCGACAAAGCAGGACTCAACGACAAGGAGAACAAAGAAGCTAAACAAAAGCTGATAGATGCCTTGAAGGATGGTATGAATGCCGCCACATTCCAACAAGTAGAAATGATACTGAAAGACTCTCAGAAATCGGGAATCGACATATCGGCACCCATATATATTTTCAATTCCGAGTCATTTCCTTACTCCAGTGCGGTAGCCAAAGTTATCAACGAAGATGACCTTCACACTGCGCTTGAAACACTGGAAAAAGAAAAGATCTGCCAACCGATCAATAGTGGCGACGGATATCAGTTCACCCAAATGGGTAACCAGGTATTTATAGCCTATACTCCTTCTACTTTAATGTTGATCAACTATAAAGGCGCCACTCAACTTGAGAAAATCAAGCAAGGCCTACCCGCTTTGCTGAAGCAGACAAACGAAAACAGCATTGTTTCGACCAGTGCCTTCAAAAAGATGCAGAAGGCAAATGGAGACATCGACATATTATTCACTCCGGGAAGTCTGATGGGAGCATATTCTAACCAGTTTAATTTCGGTATGCCCCAAACCTTCGACATGAAAAGCTGTCAGGTACTGGCAAATATCTCTTTCGAAAAAGGAAAAATCAGTATGAAGTATAACTTCGTCACGGAAAGTCCCGAACTGCAAGCCATGCTTGACAAACAAATGAAAGCAAGCCGGCCGATAGAGAACACCTACCTGAAAAATTTCCCGAAATCTACCCTGATGCTTATCAGCGGAGGAGTCAATGGAGAAGAAGTCTACAACCTATTATCGGAGAATGAAGAATTCCAAAAGAATTTCTCTATAGCCAAGGCTAATGAGGTAAAAGAATTGTTCGGCACATTCCAGAAGGATATTACACTGGGATTGATCAATGTTACCATGAATAATGCTCCTACCTTCCTGCTATATGCCAATGTTAAGAGTGCCACGCCTATACAAATGCTGTACGAGAAGAAAAACGAACTGGGTCTGAAACGTGGAGAAGACATCCTGAAACTGGGAGAAAATGAATACGTATATAAATCCAGAATGATGAATATTTTCTTTGGGGTACATGGAAACAATTTATATGCTACGAATGACGAAATGCAATACAAAAACATAGATAAGACAGTAGATCCGTCAGCTAAGGATACAGAATATGCAGCCAGCATAAAAGGTAAGAATTGTGCTCTCGTACTGAATATGGAAGCAGTGCTTGCATTACCGGTAGTGAAGATGATGAGCGAATACGGCGGAGCACAATATGCGACTGCCATTGCTTTGGCTGATAAGGTTTCATATATGGAAATTGTCTCAGAGAATAATGCAGAAATGGTCATTCAGCTGAAAGACAAAAACGTAAATGCATTGAAACAGATTGTAAACTTTATCAAAGAGTTTGCAGGTATCTAATCCCTATCAATAATGGAAATCATTCATCTGCGGCAAACACTTCCCCAAGTGTTTGCCGACCGGGATGCCATCACATCCGACGTATGGCACCAGGATCTTGTGCTGCGAAAGGGAGAGCGGTATCTGATTGAAGCCGCTTCCGGCACGGGTAAATCTTCTCTATGCAGCTATCTCTACGGGTATCGCCGCGACTACCAGGGTATCATCAATTTCGATGAACGGAATATCCGTTCGCTATCCATCCACGAATGGGTGGAGTTGCGGAAACATTCGTTGAGCATGCTGTTCCAGGAATTGCGCATCTTCCCCGAATTGACAGCGCTGGAAAACGTACAATTAAAGAACCGCCTTACCAACCATAAGAAGAAAAAAGAAATCCTTTCCCTCTTCGAAACGCTCGGCATCGCAGACAAAGCAGATGAAAAAGCAGGAAAGTTATCTTTCGGCCAGCAGCAACGCGTAGCCTTCATCCGTGCGCTATGCCAACCGTTCGACTTCATCTTCCTGGATGAACCGATCAGTCACCTGGATGATAATAACAGTGCACTCATGGGACGCATGCTGACCGAGGAGGCCGCAAAGCAAGGTGCGGGAGTGGTGGTGACTTCTATCGGGAAACATATAGAACTGGACTACAATAAAATATTAAAACTATAAATGAACAGACTTGTTTGGAAACTTCTTCGCCAACACATCAGCATCGGGCAACTGAGCGGTTTTTTTCTCGCCAACATCTTCGGAATGCTGATTGTACTGCTAAGCGTGCAATTTTATAAGGATGTCCTCCCCGTCTTCACGCAGGGAGACAGTTTCATGAAAAAGGATTATATCATCGCTACGAAAAAAATCAGCGCCCTCGGCAGCCTTACCGGACAAAGCAACACTTTCTCCAAAGAAGAAATCAAGGAACTGGAAGCCCAGCCCTTCACGCGTAGCGTAGGCGCCTTTACCCCCACCCTTTTCAAAGTATCGGCAGGACTTGGAATGCAACAGGCCGGCATCCGCATCTCCACCGATATGTTTTTCGAGTCTGTTCCCGATGCCTTTGTCGACGTCAGTCTGAACAAGTGGCATTTCGACGAGGACACACAGACCATACCTATCATCATCCCCCGCAACTACCTCAACCTTTACAACTTCGGGTTTGCACAAAGCCGCAACCTGCCAAAGCTGTCGGAAGGCGTAATGGGACTGATACAGATGGACATCATCATGCGCGGCAACGGACGCACGGAACAGTACAAAGGAAACATCGTCGGTTTCTCCAACCGCCTGAATACCATCCTCGTTCCGCAATCGTTCATGGAATGGGCAAACAAGACGTTTGCTCCCGAAAGAGAAGCACAGTCTTCACGCCTTATTGTAGAAGTAAAGAACCCCACGGATACAGCCATCACCGACTATTTCCAGCAGAAGAACTATGAAACCGAAGGAGATAACCTGGACGCCGGAAAGACAACTTACTTCCTGCGCCTCATCACAGGTATCGTTTCGGGCGTGGGACTGTTCATCAGCATCCTGTCTTTCTACATCCTGATGTTGAGCGTATTCCTGCTGCTCCAGAAAAATACCGCCAAGTTGGAAAACCTGTTGCTGATAGGCTACAGTCCTTCCAAAGTGGCAATGCCCTATCATATATTGACCGTAGGATTAAACCTTCTCGTACTATTCCTCGCCATCTGTGGCGTGGCATGGCTGAAAAGTTACTATACAGGTGTGCTACAAACCCTTCTTCCACAACTGGAAACGGGTTCCCTGCTGCCCTGCATTCTTGCCGGAAGTATCTTGTTCATAGCCGTATCCGCCCTGAACATACTCCTGATACGCCGGAAAATACTCTCTATATGGAAGGGGAAAGAATAAAAGAATGATTTAAGCTATCCTTGGTGTGCCTGCATATACTCCTTAGGCGACATTCCATGAACCTCCTTGAAAGAACTGGAGAAATGTGACAAGTTCGTATACCCCGTCGCGTACGCCACTTCGGACACTGTCAGTTTCTTCTCTTTCAACAAGGCGGCAGCCTGTTGCAGACGGATATTCTTGATAAAATCGCGTGCCGAAAGGTTTGTCAGTTCTTTCAGCTTCCGGTGCACATGAACACGGCTCAAGCCAACGTTCGCCGCCAGCATCTCCACATTCAGTTCCGGATTGGAGAGGTTCTCATTAATCACTTTCATTATTTTACTCATCAGTATCTCGTCCGCAGACTTCATCGACAATTTTTCTACCTTACCCTCCTGTTGCTGTGCACCACTGAATTTACTCTTCAGCAATTTCCGGTTAGCAATCAGATTGGCAATCGTACTCTTCAACAACTCCGTGTTGAAAGGCTTCACCATATAGGCATCCGCACCGGTCGCCATACCCTCCATCGTATCTTCCGGTTTAGACTTGGCCGTCAGCAGAATAACCGGCACATGATTGACATTCGTATTTTGCTTTATCTTCCGGCACAGAGACAAACCGTCCATTTCCGGCATCATGATATCACTGATCACCAAGTCGGGAGCATCCGCAAGAATCGTGTCATAAGCCTCTTTACCATTCTTGCACATCATAATCCGATAGTCGCCCTCCAACTCTTCTTTCAGATAAGAGAGGATCTCTTCTTCATCTTCCGCTATCAATATACGCAGACGGCTTTTCGATTTACCCGCTTTCTTTTCCTCCGCGCCTTCTTCCCCAAATGTTTCCTCAAAATCCGGTTTCTCCGGCTTCACAAATACCGCATGAGGTGTAGCTGCCACTTCCACATCTTCCAGTTCGTCAGCCCGCAGATGTGCCGACCCCAACGGAATACGGATAACAAAACGGCTTCCCGCAGCATCCTCCCGGTTCTCCGCCAAGATAAGCCCATGATGTAACTCCACCAACGAACGGGACAGGTGCAAACCGATTCCCGTACCGAAGTTAGACTTCGTCACATCATTATCTATCTGATAGAAACGCTCGAATATGCGCTCTATCTTTTCACGGTCGAGCCCGATGCCGCTATCCGTCACCGTTATTTCAAAATATTCCTTCAAGGCATCCCGGCGAGTGGCATCACGCCCCGTAGAAAGATTCACTGTTATCTCCCCCTGTTCCGGCGTGTACTTGAAAGCGTTGGAGAAGATATTCATCAATATCTTGTCGAAGTTATTCATATCCACCCATACCTTCAGTTGAGGCATGGTATGTTCAAAGCTAAAATGTATCTTCTTCTTCTGTGCCAGATAGTCGAAAGTCAGCATGACATCTTCAATAAAGCCCACCATGTCCGTTTCCCTAAATTTCATGAACATCTGTCCCTTATCCAGCTTACGGATGTCCATCAACTGGTTTATCAGCCGGAGGATGCGCTGTGCATTCCGGTAAATCATCAGATACGTCTTCTGCACCTCCCCGCCTTTCTTTTCAGCCAGCAACTTCTCAAGCGGATTGATGATGAGCGTCATCGGAGTGCGTATCTCATGGGAGATGTTGATGAAGAACTGCAACTTCGCCTCATTCAGTTGCTCGGCATGCTCACGCTTCATGATTTCCCGGCGATGACGCATACGGGACACTATATAGTTGACAATGCCCAGCACCAACAGGCCGGACAGGAACACATAGATGCAATATGCCCACCACATCTCATACCAGGGCGGAGTAATCAGAATCTTGACAGTACGTATCTCCGAAAGATTGCCGTGGCTCAACGCCCGCACTTGGAAAGTATATTTGCCCGGCGGAAGATTATTGTACGTCACCCGGTTCACACCCGGCTCGGTACTGAGCCATTGGTTACTCAGTTCTTCAATCTTATACTGATAGGATATCTGTTCCGGATTGTTGTACTGCAACGTAGAGAAAACAATGCTGAACGTATTGTCATGATGAGCCAGTTGGAACAGGTTCGCATCGAGCACGGAAGTATAAATAACGGGATGCCGTCCCGAATGCGTATTTTTGCGGACAGGCTGGTTGAAGATAAAGAAATCCGTGATCCAGACCCGGGTATCCTTCAGGACGCTGCCAATGGAAGAAGGTGAGAAATAAGTGATACCGTTAATGCCGCCGAAATAGATTTTCCCCGCCCGGTCCTTATAGAAGGCTCCGTGCGTGAACTCATTTCCCTGCAAACCGTCTCCCGCATAATAATTGATAAAACGGTTGTTCGCCACATCATATCTGCAAATGCCCATATAGGTACTAATCCAGATATTATGCCTTGCATCTTCACAAAGTCCGCAAATCACATTGTTGGGCAGCCCGTCCGCTATCGTAAAACACTTCAGTTCTTCAGTCTTCTTATCGAAACGATATAATCCGTCTGTTGTACCTGCCCAAATGTTTCCGGCATGGTCTTCCTGCAACACATATCCCACCCGGTCTTCAATCAGAGAGTTCACCTTGCGGTAGTTAATGAAACTCTCGTTCTCCGGATTGAAACAACTGATGCCTTTATAGTGTCCCAGCCAAATCAACCCTTCACTGTCGCAAAAGATATAGTTCACCCAGTCGTTGGCCAGTTCATTACGGGTCAGGTCGCCCGTCTCGTCTTTGGACGATTCGTAATGTTTCAACGTCTTCGTCACCAGGTTATATTGATAGAAACCGGAGCCGAAGGTTGCGATATAGAGGTTCTTATGGCGGTCTTCCGTTATGGAGAATATCTTTTCGTTGTCGATGGGCAACGGATATTCACACTCTCCCGTCCGGCGGTTCAACTTTGCCAGCCCCCGTGTGTAAGAGCCCAGCCAGAAGTCTCCATTTGTATCTTCATACATACACATAATGGTGTTGGCAACAGAACGCGGACTGCTACCCGGCTGATAATGCCGCAGCCTTTTCCCTTCGGCACTCAGTTCGTATACGCCTTCATTGTCGGTCCCCACCCACAAGTGATGATTGCTATCCTGGTAGATAGACATCACACAGCCCTGACCGATGGGATTATAATAGATGGACTTGTTGCCATAATATTCAAATGGGTTCTCCTGTTTCGGTATCAGGGCAATCCCCCTCTGGAATAATCCCAGCCACAGGTTTTTGTCCCGGTCTTCCAGTATGGCGTGTATCTTTCCTTCCGAAAAGTCCAGCGGGGCGGAGTTGATGCTGTAATCTTCTATTTTCCCGGTCATCCGGTTATATGCTTTCAGTCCTTGCCCGTCAGTACCTATCAGCAGACGGTCGTCCACCACGGTAAGGCAATAGACGGACAATGTTCCACCACCTTCATAAGGCACAGACACAAACCGGTTTTGCTCGCGGTCGTAACGTGAAAGTCCCTGCTTCTGAGTTCCCACAAACAGGTTTCCATACTTATCCTCCGTAATGGCGGACACGTAATTGTCATTAATCACCGGATATCTGTAGACGCGCACTTCCTTCGTTGCAGGCAGATAGCAAATCAGCCCGTGTCCTTCGGTGCCTATCCATATATTATAATGAGAGTCCTCGTAAAGATTGGACTGGAAGTTATAGTTCACCTGCTTCATGATTTCGTCAATGGAGAGAGCTTGCCGCCGCTGCTCATCAAGACGGAAAATACCTTGTCCGGTAGTTACTATCCAGATTTCACCGTTATGCAACTTCTGCATTTGCGTGACGTGCGGAAAAACCTGTTTACCGGCACGCATCATCGGTATCTCACGGAAGCTGTCCGTCTCCGGGTCATACTTCATCAGTCCGTCGATGCAGCCCACCAACAAGTTTTGCTCATTGTCTTCAAAAAGCGTGCGCACGTAGTTATTTTTAATGGAAGTAGAGTCACCCGAGATGTGTTTGTAGTTGGAAAAGCGAAGTCCGTCGAACTTGTTCAGCCCATACTCCGTTGCTATCCAGATGAACCCTCTCTCATCCTGGAATATCTGATTGATAAGACTGCTGGAGAGTTCGTTATTGGTAGAGTAGAATTTACCGGTCTGTGCCGACACCGGCAAGCCAACCAAACACAGCAATAAGATGATAAGGGGAAGGTGGTTACGAACTGTTTTCATTGCATTCTATACTTAAAGGTAAGCAAAGATAAGAAAAACTTTCGAGATGTTCCTGACTATCGGATGAATTAAGATAGTACTGCCCATTGCACATAGGGGGTGAGTACAGAACACATAGGGAGTGAGCACAGAACACTTCGGGACTGAATACCGAAAACACCCGGATGTTTTAGGGCAAAACACCCGGATGTTATGGGGTAAAACATCCCCATGTTTTGGGGTAAAACATCCGGGTGTTTTCGTTGATAAGACGGGGATGTTTCAGGTATTCAAGATAGGACTCATCTATGTTCGGTTCCCATGCGAGATGGAATAAGTATACAGGTGGGACCAGAAGGATATTCCTGCGGAATAAACGTTTTATGTATCATTTATCTGTCCGACGTAACACCAGCGAATGATTTTGTAACGCAGGGAAAAGTCATGTTACATTTAAATGTAACACAGGCTACAATTTATCACCCGTATTTCCAATTAATCAAATACCTTTGTCTCAAACGAAAAGCGAAGTTTAACCCTTTAATCCAATAAATGTATAGTATGAAAACTTGAGAATGAAAAACATGTCTTCACATCTTTATTAAAGAGAATATTATTATTATCCAATTTAATTAATTTCATTATGAAATGCACAAATTATTATTTTAAGCCATTGGGGCTTCTATTCTTATTATGCCTGATACCTATATGGGCATTTTCACAGAACGTTACTGTGAAGGGTGTTGTGACAGACACCACAGGCGAACCGGTTATCGGTGCAAGTGTAGTGCAGAAAGGCACCAGCAACGGTATCATTACAGATATCGACGGTAACTTTACTCTGAATGTTCCATCCAACAGTGCCATCGTCATTTCATTTGTGGGCTACAAGACGCAAGAGATTCCTGTAGCCGGGAAGACACAAATCAACGTTACCATGAAGGAAGATACTGAAATGCTGGATGAAGTGGTCGTAGTGGGCTACGGGCAAATGAAACGTTCGGACCTTACGGGTTCTGTGGTATCGGTGAACGATGCAGCCATCAAGAAATCGGTGCCGACTTCCATCGACCAGGTGTTGCAAGGCCGTGCCGCAGGTGTACAGATACAGGCCAACTCCGGTACTCCGGGCGCATCCACCTCCATCCGCATCCGTGGTATCAACTCACTGAATGCCACAAACCAGCCTATCTTCGTGATAGACGGCGTGGTAGTGGACTCTGCCACCGATGATGAAAACAGCAATCCATTGTCCAGCATCAACCCGTCGGACATCGTGTCTATGGACGTATTGAAAGATGCCTCGGCAACGGCTATTTATGGTTCGCGCGCGTCGAACGGTGTCATTATGATTACCACCAAACGCGGACAGGCCGGTGAAGCAACGGTGACTTACGATGGATATGCCGGTTGGCAGGAGATGCCCACACAGCTCGACATGCTGAACCTGCGCCAGTATGCACAGCATCACAACGACCGTTCGGTCCTGGGACTGGTAGAGCAAAGCAGCTCTTTCGTACGCCCCGACCTGCTTGGCGAAGGGACCAACTGGCAGGACGAACTGTTCAACAAAGCTTTCATGACGAGCCACAACATCTCTG
>ULSV01030752.1_pt1 | contig 66644 bp, 61 predicted proteins | sample 1956991 | NCBI WGS metagenome assembly ULSV01 (sample SAMEA4835717, study PRJEB28245) | human gut metagenome | biome: gut microbiome; material: fecal sample | place: Denmark | collected 2008 | reverse complement strand
GGGGAGCCGCTGGCGAGAAAGGGATGCCCGCAGCTGATCCGCATGCTGAAAGAGATTCCGGGCATGGAAAAGATTGCCATGACGACCAACGGGACTTTGGTGAGAGCGATTCTCCCGCAGCTTGTGGAGGCAGGACTGGATGAGATCAACATCAGCCTGGATACGCTGGATGCGGAAACGTTTGCCCAAATTACCGGGCAGGATCTTCTGCCGGAAGTACTTAAGAGTATCGATGCGTCACTTGAAGCGGGGCTTAAGGTGAAGGTCAATGCAGTATCCATGCCGGATACCGACTGGCGGCGTATGGTCTCGCTGGCAAAGGAAAAACCGGTTGATGTCCGCTTTATTGAGCTGATGCCCATTGGAGCTGGAAAACAGTCGAAGGGACGCAGCAACAAGGAACTCTTAGAAGAGATCAGCAATGAATACCCGGAACTTCAGGCGGATAACAGCGTACACGGAGCCGGTCCGGCTGTCTACTATAAGATCCCAGGGTTTCAGGGAAGCATCGGGCTGATCAGTGCCATGCACGGAAAATTCTGTGCTTCCTGTAACCGGGTGCGTCTGACATCGACCGGCTTTCTAAAGACTTGCCTTTGCTATGAGGACGGCGTGGATCTGCGAAAAATCCTGCGGAAAGCAGAGGATGGAAAGATAGCAGAAACCGGAACGGGCAGGGAATGGAACAAGGCTGTGGATGAGAGCGTGGAGGGGAATGCCGTGGTGAGAGCATCGGGCATGGAAAATCCAGACATGGAGAATCGGGAACTTCTGGATGCCATGGGCCGTGCCATATACGGCAAACCTGCCGGACATTGCTTTGAGCATCCGGATCAGATCACGGAAGCGCATGGTATGAGCGCAATTGGAGGATGAGAAAATGGAATTTGGAAAAGAGGGGGTAGTGAAGGCCATCTGCATCAGTCCGGCCCGGGGAACGGAAAAGCATACGATCCCGGAGGGACATTTCATTCCGGATTTCGGAATCGAGGGCGATGCGCATGCTGGAACATGGCATCGTCAGGTGAGTCTTCTTTCCTATGATAAAGTAGAAGAGTTCAATAAAAAAGGAGCAAACGTAGGGGATGGCGCATTTGGTGAGAATCTGGTGGTGGATGGAATTGATTTTCGTGCCCTGCCGGTTGGAACCAGGCTTTATGCTGGAACCGTGGAGCTTCGCATGACCCAGATCGGCAAGGAATGCCACAGCCACTGCGCGATCTATCACCGTGTGGGCGAGTGTATTATGCCGAGGGAGGGTGTGTTTGCCGAGGTTGTAAAAGAGGGAATCATCCGCCCGGGAGATATTATGCGGGTGGAAGCGCCAGATGAGAACCGTCCGTTTACGGCTGCGGTGATCGTGCTGAGTGATAAAGGCTCCAAAGGCGAGCGGGAGGACTTAAGTGGTCCGGCAGCCGGGGACATGTTAAAGGAAGCTGGTTATGATGTCGTGGAGCACTTTGTGATCCCGGATGAGCCGGAGGTGCTAAAACATCACCTCGTGCGTCTGGCAGACAGCCGACAGGTGGACCTGGTGGTGACCAGCGGCGGAACCGGATTTTCCATGCGGGACCAGACACCGGAGGCAACTCTGGCGGTGGCTGACCGGAATGCGCCGGGTATTGCAGAGTATATTCGTATGAAATCCATGCAGATCACAGACCGCGCCATGTTAAGCCGCGGCGTATCGGTCATCCGGAAAAAGACGCTGATCGTCAATCTGCCGGGAAGTCCGAAAGCCGTGAAAGAGAGTCTGGGCTTTATCCTGGGCGCACTGGATCATGGGTTAAAGATTCTGCGTGGGACTGCGTCAGAGTGTGCGCGGAAATAGATACCGGGAACAAGTTACAAATCTGGTGATTCATAAGAATTCACATAAATTATTGCAAAAACAAGGAAGAAACAGACAATGAAGAAACAGTTCGCAGTTGTAATGGCAGCTATGATGGCAGCAGGAATGATGGCAGGATGCTCCTCCAAACCGCAGGAGACTACCGCAGCAGCAACCGAAGCAGAGACTGCTGCAGAGGAGACCACCGGAGCAGAGACTGAGGCAGAAACCGAAACCGAAACAGAGGGTGAGGCAAAGGCGGATCTTGGCGAGCAGGGCATTCTGGTTGCGGCAGCAGCAAGCTTAAAGAATGCATATGAGGATGAACTGATTCCGATGTTTGAAGAGCAGTATCCGGGTGTAACCGTGGAGGGAACCTACGACAGTTCAGGAAAGCTTCAGACCCAGATCGAGGAAGGTCTTGAGGCAGACGTATTTATGTCCGCAGCAGTTAAGCAGATGAAAGCTCTGGACGAGGAAGGCATGATCGCGTCTGATACCATCGTGGACCTGTTAGAGAATAAGATTGTTCTGATCGTTCCGGCTGGCAGCGACAGCAAGATCGATTCTTTCGAGAAAATCGGCGATGCCGCATCCATCGCTCTGGGCGATCCGGAGAGTGTTCCGGCAGGCCAGTACGCAAAAGAAGCGCTGACAAACTTAAATGTCTGGGACAGCATTCAGGATAAGGTAAGCTTCGGAACCAATGTAACCGAGGTATTAAACCAGGTTGCAGCAGCAAGTGCTGACGCAGGTATCGTTTATGCAACCGATGCAGCAAGCATGGCAGATCAGGTAACCGTTGTTGCAGAGGCACCGGAAGGAAGCCTTGAGAAGAAAGTCATCTACCCGGTAGCAGTTGTAAAAGCAACAGCTCATGAGGATGCGGCGAAAGCATTTGTAGATTTCTTACAGACTCCGGAAGCAATCAAGGTATTTGAGGCTTACGGTTTCACAGCAGCAGAGTAACAGGCCGGAAAGAATGCCGAAAGCATGTGCGGCAGAAAGGAGAAAAAGATGGACTGGTCCCCAATTCTGATATCCATGAAGACAGCCAGTGTTTCCATTGTGATCACATTCTTTCTTGGAATTCTGGCAGCCTGGTGGGTGGTTGGCATGAAAAATGAGCGTATGAAGGTCATCCTGGATGGAATTTTAACCCTTCCATTGGTACTCCCGCCTACCGTAGCAGGATTTTTCCTTTTATATCTGTTTGGGGTGAAACGTCCCATCGGAATTTTCTTTTTACAGTATTTTGGAGTCAAGATCGCGTTTTCCTGGGTGGCCACGGTGCTTGCGGCAGTGGTGATGTCTTTTCCGCTTATGTACCGTTCGGCCAGAGGAGCTTTTGAACAGGTAGACCCGAATCTCATGGCAGCGGCCCGTACCCTTGGTATGAGTGAATGGAGCATTTTCCATAAGATTCTGATTGCCAATGCCATGCCGGGAATTGTCAGCGGAGGTGTCCTGGCGTTCGCAAGAGGACTGGGGGAGTTTGGAGCAACCGCCATGATCGCGGGCAACATTGCAGGCAAGACCAGAACCCTGCCTATGGCAGTGTATTCTGAAGTGGCAGCCGGAAATATGGATGAGGCATACCGGTATGTTGCGATCATTGTTGTTATTGCCTTTCTTTCCGTGATCTTAATGAACCGGGCGGCACTGAGAGAATCAAAAAAGCGTGGCCAGTTCCGGTAATAAGGAGCAGAGTATGAATGAACAATTATTAGCAGTTGATATCCGGAAAAAGCTGCGGGAGTTTGAGCTGCAGGTTCAATTTACTTCCGGCAAAGGCTGCCTTGGAATTCTGGGACCTTCCGGCTGCGGAAAGAGCATGACATTAAAATCCATTGCAGGGATCGTGGAGCCGGACAGTGGTTCCATTGTGCTGGATAACCGAACGCTTTATGACAGCAGCAGAAGACAGAATCTGAAACCGCAAAAACGGCGTGTAGGCTATCTCTTTCAGAATTATGCACTGTTTCCGAATATGTCCGTGGAGGAGAATATCCAGACAGGACTGAAAACGAGAAAACGTTATGATGAAGCACAGCAGAAAAAACGGACAGCCGAGATGGTGGAGCGTTTCCGCTTAAGCGGACTGGAAAAGCGCTATCCGGCTCAGCTTTCCGGCGGACAGCAGCAGAGGGTGGCGCTGGCGAGAATCCTGGCCTATGAACCGGAAGCACTGCTTCTGGATGAGCCATTTTCCGCGATGGATACCCATTTGCGGGAACGACTGCGCCTGGAACTGGCCAGTGTGCTTTCTGAGTATCAGGGAGCATCGATCATGGTAACCCATGACCGCGACGAGGCTTACCAGCTTTGCGATAATTTGCTGCTGTTTAGCAGAGGACGTGTGATCGCGGCAGGAAAAACGAAGGACATCTTCAACGATCCGGGCAGTGTAGAAGCTGCAAGGCTGACCGGCTGCAAGAATATTTCCCGGATCGAGAAACTTGATGATCACCGGGTGCGTGCGCTGGACTGGGATAATCTGGAACTGGTGACAGAAAAAACGGTGGCAGAGGATATCACATCAGTGGGAATCCGCGCCCATGACTTTGAGCCGGTGGCAGATCAGGAGACGGGAGCGGAAATAGAAAACCGGATCCCGGTGGGAAATCCAAAAATCTCCGAGATGCCGTTTGAATGGTATATTACCCTGTCAAACGGACTGTGGTGGAAAATTGGAAAGACCATCCACACACATAGTGCAGATGGCCAGATTCCAAACTATGTGAGGGTTGCACCGAAGGCGATTCTGCTGCTGAGAGGGTAAGTGATGCGGCCAGTCATATGTGGAATTCAGAATACTGGGGCTGCATATGTGAACAGTAGAGTTTTTGATGGTATTAATGCGGATAAGAACCAAAATATTTATCAAAGAGCTGGGCAGTGACTGCTTTCAGCTCTTTTTCCATATCCTGATAACGTGAGAGAAAATCCTTCGCTTCCTTTGTCAGATGGGAGGAACCACCGGCTGCACCGCCGGATCTTGACTGAATCAGGGAATAGCCCAGATATTTTTCGGCTTTTTTAATGATCTTCCAGCCTTTACTGTAAGACATTTCCATTTCCCGGCAGGCGGTCTGCATGGAATTGGTCTGGTCCACCAGAGTGAGAAACTCTGCAACGCCGGGGCCAAAAAAGGTATCGCTCTTTGCAAGGCGGAGCCTTACGGATGGCCGGAGCGGAAGGTCTGTGGGAGAAATGGATTCATCGAAGGTTGGTTTTGGTCTGCGGCCCATGAAAATGCTATGTCCTTTCTAAATGCAAGTTTACGTTCTATTTTTTAGTATAGCACGCTGTGATCGTCCGGGCAATTTTTTCTCGACAAAAAGCAAAAAAACTGTTACTGTATATGGGTAAATTGTTACCTTCAGAAAGATAAGGAATTGATATGAAAGAAACCAATAAGATTGAATTGCACGGGGATATTTCTATTCCGTTTTTAAAAAAAAGCCGCTTTACAGGAAGCTTCAAAGGAATGCGTTACGTGCTCATCAAGCATGACAATGAGCTAGAGCCTGCTACGGAAGAAACACCGGCAAAAACGGAGACCGTGATCCGCGCCATCATCTGGCCAGAACCGTTTAACTTTGAAGTGACGCCGGATGAAAAAAAACATCACAAGGATTTTCCGTTCACCACAGATGGAATCTGGGAGGCAGTGGACTGGCTGAACGCAGAGCACGAAGCCGGGCATTATTGACCGGAAGACATCTCTAATGCTGAACCACTGCATCTCCATTTTTATATCCAAAATAGACACTGATTGCTCCTTTATCAGAGGAGTTCTCAAAATAGATCACGATATTCGCCTTTCGGAAATCTCTGTCTCCCCGATATTCGCCCTTTCCAAAGAAAATACTTTTTGTGCCGCCATCCACGGAAGTTCCCTTGCCGCATGGCTTTTTCGGACAGGTGTAGTAGATCTGTCCACTGTCCGGATCATAGAAAAACGGGTTTGCATTTCCACTGGAAGAGCCCTTCAAATGTGGATAGTCTGCCTCCCATATATATGTTTTCGGATTTTTTCCGTCTGCATCCGTTACCGTGAATTCTCCCAATGCGGAAAGATAGCGGGCTGCAGAATACGCACTTCTCAGATTTGCTACATCTGTTGTTTCCCGGCTTTTTTCAGCCTGGCTTGTAAACACCGGAATAGAAACACTGACTAAGATTCCAACGATAGCCACAACTACAAGAAGCTCTGCCAGTGTAAATCCTTTCCATGAATGTAATTGTCTTCTCATCATGCACTCCATTTGTCAAATTTTTATGATCCCAGCAAATGTTCCAGCGTACGGAATCGATACTCCATACTTCCAGACCATCCCGAAACACTGGCTTTATTGTAGCACAATGGCTGGAACTGGATAGAGAAGATCTGCTTTTTATGCAACGATTGTGCACTGCCCAAGGTTGCTATTTCCCTTGCAAAATGCTAAAATCGAACTACACACGGACAGTGGAAATTTGTGGGGATTTATTCTCTGTCTGTGTTCATAAAAATGTGAACGGGGGTTCATGAAAAAAGGGAGATTGTATTATGAATATTTCACAAATTACCGGGATTTACTTCAGTCCTACCGGCACGACCAAGAGTGTGACAGAGTGGATTACAGGGCAGATCGCGGCAGATAAACAAAAAACGGATGAGGTGGACTTAACCGATGCCATTCTTTCCCGCCCGGACTATACCTTCACCGAGCACGAACTTGCAGTAGTCGGTGTGCCGGTTTATGGAGGACGTGTGCCGGAAACAGCAACAGAGCGACTGAAAAAAATGCATGGAAAGCGGACCCCGGTGGTGCTTGTGGTTACGTTTGGCAACCGGGCATATGAGGATGCACTGCTGGAGCTTTCTGATATCTTAAAGGAGCAGGGCTTCATTCCGGCAGCAGCGGCAGCTGTGGCAACGGAGCATAACATTGCCAGGGTGTACGGCACCGGACGCCCGGATGAGAACGATAAAAAAGAAATGACTGCTTTTGCGGAGGCAGTGAGAAAGAAACTGGCAGATACAGCCGGAAGCACGAAGCTGACGGAACTTTCCATCAAGGGAAACCGTCCTTATAAGCCTTATGGAACGCTGCCATTGAAAATCAGCGTATCCTCTGCCTGTGAAAGCTGTGGACTTTGTGTCCGCAAATGTCCGGTTCAGGCCATTTCCAGGACGGACCCGAAGGTGACGGATGAAACGGCCTGCATTACCTGCATGCGCTGCGTTCAGATCTGCCCAAAGCACGCAAGGAAGCTTGGAACCCTGGTGACTCTCGCTATCCGCCAGAAATTAAAGAAAGTCTGCACGGACAGAAAGGGTGCAGACTTTGTACTATGAAGCTGGAAAATGACTTAGACACCGATGATATCCGGGGACTGGTCCTGCGTCTTGCGCTGCCGTCCATGCTGGCGCAGTTTGTCAGTGTGTTTTACAGCATTGTGGACCGCATGTATATCGGAAATATCCCGAAGATCGGAGAGACGGCACTGGCGGGCGTTGGAATCTGTGGCCCGATCGTGACGCTGGTTTCTTCCTTTGCGATTCTGGTCGGTGTGGGCGGTGCACCGCTCACGAGCATCCGTATGGGCCAGAAAAATGAGAACGGAGCCCGGCAGATCCTGGCGAACTGCTTTCTGATGCTGACGGTGCTTGCCATGATGCTGACGCTCTGTGTGCTGGGACTCCGGGAAAAGCTGCTTTGGTGGTTTGGTGCGGGCGAGACAACGTTTCCGTATGCCTTATCTTATATGACCATTTATCTGTGCGGCACGTTTTTTGCACTGATGACAATGGGCATGAACCAGTTTATCATCTGCCAGGGCTTTGCGAAGGTCGGGATGAAGGCGGTTGTGATCGGTGCAGTGGCGAATATTATCCTCGATCCGGTATTTATTTTCGGACTGAATCTGGATGTGCGCGGCGCTGCACTGGCTACGGTACTGTCGCAGATGTGCTCCTGCGTTTATGTCCTGCGCTTCCTGTTTGGGAAAAAGGTACCGATCCGTATTACCTTTCACGGGTATGATCCGAAGCTGATGCTGCAGATCGTCAAAGTCGGCTTTTCGCCTTTTATCATCATTGCACTGGACAATGTGCTGGTCATCTCCCAGAATATGGTGATCCAGCGACTGGGAGGCCCTGGTCAGGGCGATGTCCTTTTAACCTGCGCGGCTATTGTCCAGAGCTTTATGCTGATCATTACCATGCCGCTTGGCGGTATCACCTCGGGCACGCAGACGATTCTGGGGTATAACTATGGTGCGAAGCGCCCGGACCGCATCTGGAAAGCGGAACGGTGGATCGTCACCTGTTGTCTGGTATTTAATGCGGTCATGTTCCTGGCGGCACAGTGCATTCCGGAGGTTTTTGTACGGATCTTTACCCGCAATGAAGAATACGTGGCCTTGAGTGCCTGGGCCATCCGGGTTTCCACGCTTGGCGTGCTCCCGCTGGCGATTCAGTATACCGTGGTCGATGGTTTTACCGGAATGGGCATTGCAAAGGTAGCGATCACCTTGTCACTGTTTCGAAAGTTTATTTACTTTGCGTCCGTCGTGGCAGTTCCGGTGCTCACAAGGGTAACCAATGTGTTTTACGCGGAAACCATTTCCGACTTTGCCGGTCCGGTATTTTCCACGATCATGTTCTTCTGTATGTTTAAGCGGGTTGTTGGGGATCCGAAGACTGTTGGGAGAACAGAAAAAGCCGGATGACGGAAAGAAACAAGCATTTGCGGCAAGAACGACTGCAAAGTCTGCTGTTGTCTGGCCAACAGCAGACCGTGACAAAATGACAGCCAAAAACAGCCATACTTTTTTCTGTATAGTATCGCATGTAGCCAGTTGCGGAATAAGATACTATAAGGAAAGAGGGTGATCTCTCATGCGAGAGGAGCTGTTTCATATTATTTTAGGAATTTTGATCCCGTTTCTGGGAACGACCATAGGAGCGGGCTGCGTATTTTTTGTACAGAAGGAGATCAAGTCGGTCATCCAGAAGATGCTTCTGGGATTTGCCTCCGGCATCATGGTGGCTGCTTCGGTGTGGTCGCTTCTGATCCCAGCTATGGAGATGTGCGCGTCAGCAGGAAAGCTGGCCTTTATCCCGGCGGCAGTGGGCTTTTCCATTGGTATGCTTTTTTTGTGGATGTTAGATAAGCTGATCCCGCATCTTCATATGGGAAGCGATACGCCGGAGGGACCAAAGAGTAACTTAAAGAAGACAACCATGCTGGTGTTTGCGGTAACACTTCATAACCTGCCGGAGGGCATGGCGGTGGGCGTTGTATTTGCCGGGCTTCTGACCGGAAGTGCACCGATCACCGTGGCAGGAGCATTTGCCTTAACCATCGGTATTGCGATCCAGAATTTTCCAGAGGGAGCGATCATCTCCCTGCCATTGCACAGCGAAGGGCAGTCGAAGCTTCGTGCGTTTATCATGGGAACGTTGTCCGGTGTGGTAGAGCCGATCGGGGCATTGGTTACAATTTTATGCGCAAAGGTTCTGGTGCCGATCGTGCCTTACATGCTGGCGTTTGCAGCAGGAGCCATGATCTATGTGGTTGTGGAGGAGCTGATCCCGGAATCCGCACAGGGCGAACATTCAGACATGGGAACCATGGGATTTGCGGTGGGGTTCCTGATCATGATGATTCTGGATGTGGCGCTCGGGTGATTCTCAACCCGATATAGACCGGTGCAACGCATTTGCAAGGCTGCTGTGCTGGATGCAAAATGCAATGGAACGTGCAGAAAAGCAACAGAATATACTGAAAAAGGCAACAACATACAGCAATGCAAAATTGAAAAATAGCAGCAAAGTAATATAAGCCGGAAAGCCTTTAAACACGCGCTTCCCGGCTAATACATAATAAGGAGTGTATAGAATGACACAGGAAGAGGTTTTAAAGAATGCAAGGACCTGTCTTGGTCCGTACTGTAAGGGATGTCCGGTCTGCAATGGCCGCGCCTGCAAGAATACCATGCCGGGTCCGGGTGCCAAGGGCGAGGGCGATACGGCGATCCGCAATTATGATAAGTGGAGAGAAATCCGCGTGCAGATGGACACGCTCTGCGAGAATGGTCCGGTGGATACGAGTCTGGAACTCTTTGGAAAGCAGTTTGCCTATCCGTTCTTTGCGGGCCCGGTGGGCGCTGTGAATCTGCATTACGGGGACAAGTATGATGATGCAGCGTATAATGATATTCTGGTGCATGCCTGCGCGGAGGCTGGCATTGCAGCATTTACCGGCGACGGAACCAACCCGGAGGTGATGCGCGCGGCTACCGCGGCCATCGGAAAGGCAAACGGGCTTGGCGTGCCGACCGTGAAGCCATGGAATGCAGAAACGGTAGCAGAGAAGATGAAAATGGTAAGGGAATCCAGGGCCTTTGCGGCGGCCATGGATATCGATGCGGCTGGTCTTCCGTTCTTAAAGAATTTAACTCCGCCTGCAGGCAGCAAGACCGTAGAAGAACTGGCTGCTATCATCCGCGAGGCAGGAGTTCCATTTATCGTAAAGGGTGTTATGACTGTGAAGGGCGCATTAAAGGCGAAGGAGGCTGGTGCTTCCGCGATCGTGGTTTCCAACCACGGTGGCCGTGTCCTGGACCAGTGCCCGGCAACCGCAGAGGTGCTTCCTGAGATCGCTGAGGCTGTGGGCGGCGGTTCCATGAAGATCCTGGTGGATGGCGGTATCCGAAACGGCACCGACATCTTCAAGGCACTGGCACTTGGTGCAGACGGTGTGCTGGTCTGCCGCCCGTTTGTCACTGCGGTGTACGGCGGAGCAGAGGAAGGCGTGAAAGAACTGGTGAACCGTTTGGGCAGCCAGTTAAAAGACACTATGGCTATGTGCGGCGCACACAGTCTGGCTGAGATCACGAGAGATATGGTGCGGAACGATTGAAATGTCTTCTGATTGCGGACATATGACCGTTTCCGAAAGGAAAACGACATTAGGTATAACTGAAAAGAATATTAAACATTCCTTTTATATAGTTGACAAATAGTACCAGGATTGTTATCATAAAGAGAACGTGACAGAAGGGAGAACACTTATGGATCGAATCGTGTTATCATTGTTAGTAGACAACACATCAGGTGTCTTAAGCCGTGTAGCAGGCTTATTCAGCCGCCGTGGCTACAACATCGAGAGTCTGACCGTTGGTGTCACTGCAGATGAGCGGTATTCCAGAATGACAGTCGTTGCTTTTGGCGATCAGAACGTTTTAGAGCAGATCGAAAAACAGCTCCGCAAGCTGGAGGATGTCCGCGATATCAAGGAATTAAAGCCGGGTCATTCCGTTTACCGGGAGCTGATCATGGTGAAGGTACGGGCCAACGCGAATGAGCGTCAGGCAGTCAGTGCCATTTCCGATATTTTCCGCGCAACCATCGTGGATGTAGGCAAGGATTCCCTTACCGTCATGCTGACCGGCGACCAGTCCAAGCTGGACGCACTGATCAACCTGCTGGAGGATTACGAAATCTTAGAGCTTGCAAGAACCGGACTGACCGGCTTATCCCGCGGCTCTGATGACGTGCGGTATCTTCCGTAAGCAGAAATTCCGTGAAGACACGGACTTATTACAAGGGACTTTAAGTGTCAGAAACTTCAGGGGCGGACTGAGAGTCGTCGAAGCGCTGGCGCATGAAGCATACAGGCAGCTGGAGGGAACTTGCTTTCCAGTTACCCCACAACTATGAATCTAAAGATTCTTGAGGAGGAAAAGAAGATGGCAAAGATTTATTATCAGGAAGACTGTAACCTGTCCTTACTGGATGGAAAGACCATCGCTATCATTGGCTACGGCAGCCAGGGACATGCACATGCATTAAACTTAAAGGAGTCCGGATGTGACGTTATCATCGGTCTGTACGAGGGCAGCAAGTCTTGGGCAAAGGCTGAGGCACAGGGCTTTAAAGTATATACCGCAGCAGAGGCTGCAAAGAAAGCAGACATCATCATGATCCTGATCAACGATGAGCTGCAGGCTGATATGTACAAGAAAGACATCGAGCCGAACCTGGAAGAGGGCAACATGTTAATGTTCGCTCACGGCTTCAACATTCATTTCGGCTGCATCAAACCGCCGGCAAATGTCGATGTTACCATGATCGCTCCGAAGGCACCGGGCCACACCGTTCGTTCCGAGTACCAGGAGGGCAAGGGTACTCCGTGTCTGGTAGCTGTAGAGCAGGATTACACCGGTAAGGCTCTGGAGAAAGCTCTGGCATACGGCCTTGGTATCGGCGGCGCAAGAGCTGGTCTTCTTGAGACTACCTTCCGTACCGAGACTGAGACTGACCTCTTCGGTGAGCAGGCTGTTCTTTGCGGCGGCGTTTGCGCTCTGATGCAGGCTGGTTTCGAGACCTTGGTTGAGGCTGGCTACGATCCGAGAAACGCTTACTTCGAGTGCATCCACGAGATGAAGCTGATCGTTGACCTTATTTACCAGTCCGGTTTCGCAGGCATGAGATACTCTATCTCCAACACTGCTGAGTACGGCGATTACATCACCGGACCGAAGATCATCACCGAGGATACCAAGAAGGCTATGAAGAAGATCCTGACCGATATCCAGGATGGTACTTTCGCAAAAGAGTTCCTGCTTGATATGAGCCCGGCAGGCCGTCAGGTTCACTTCAAGGCTATGAGAAAGCTTGCTTCTGAGCATCCGTCTGAGAAAGTCGGCGCTGAGATCCGTAAGCTGTACAGCTGGAACGACGAGAGCGGAAAGCTCATCAACAACTAATCAAATTCTCATACAGAGATTACAAAAAGGAGTCTCCGCATTGCGGAGGCTCCTTTTTTGAGCAGAATAAAAGCTGCACATGGGACTTTGCCTGAAATGCAGCTTTGCTTGTTACAGAAAAAAATTATTTTGGTGGTGGAAAATCACAGATTCCGGCTGTCCTGTGCCCGACAGAATCGGATAAATGTATCTAACGCCTTGGAAGTGCGGTTACTCTGCCATAAAAATCCAATGGTGCGCTTGTGGATCGGGGTGTCGAGCTTTAACTGCACAAGTCGTCCGGAATCCAGATCTTCTTTTACAAACTCTTTTATGACACATCCGATTCCCAGACCAATGCGGGCAAACTCGATGAGCAGGTCCATGGTGGTGACCTCCAGAAGGTTGTTTGCAACGATCTGGTTGAGCGTCATGTAGTCATCGATGTAATGGCGGGTAATGTTGTTTTTGTCAAGCAGCATGAGGTTGCCGCTCTGGAATACATTGGTGTCGGCACCTTCCCGGAGCTTTAAGTTTTCCAGATAGGCCGGGGTGGCGACGAAAATATCCTCAATATCCATAACCGGAATGAAATCCATGTTTTTGGCTGCTTTCTGTTCCACGACCAGGCCAATGTCGATGCGCTGCTGCTCTAACATGGACAGTGTCTGGATGGTAGGCTGGCTTTCGATGGTGATCTTAATATGCGGGTACTGCTCGATAAAGCCTTTCAGATATTTTACCATGATAAAACGGCATAAGGTATTGCTGACTCCGATGCGGATGTGCCCCATGTTGAATTCACGGATACGTTTTAATTCCATTTCTCCTTTGGTGAGTTCATCGAAAGCATCGCGGGTATGTTCGAAGAGCACCTGTCCCTCTTCGGTGAGCTGTACCCCGCGGGAATTCCGGGTAAAGAGCACCGTGTTTAAGCTGTCTTCCAGCTTGCTGATGGATTTGCTGATCGCAGGCTGGCTGATGTAAAGTTCTTTTGCGGCGCGGGAAATATTTCCGGCCTTTGCCACGGCATAAAAAATGCGGTATTGTGATAAATTCTGGTCCATATCGCGTAATCCCCCTAATAGAATGATAGACTCTCCGGTCTGTGCCTAAGACAGAATAGAATCATATCGCTTACTTTATAACTAACTGTTATGATACATATGAGTATTATCTATTGTCATTATATCAGTAGTGATGATATAATTCAATAAGTGACAAAAAATGCCTGTATGCGGAAGCAAAACCAGAGTGTGAAAAAACATCCACCAAAGCATGCACGGCCAGAAAGAAAAAGAACTGTCAGGAGGACATTATGTCAGTCGGAAAAATTTTTAAATTTCACAATGACCTGGATACGGATCAGATCATCGCATCCCAGTATCTGTTACTTCCTACCATCGACGAGATGAAGGATCATACATTTGAGTCTTTAGACCCGGACTTCCCGAAAAAAGTAAAACCGGGCGATTATGTAGTAGGCGGCGAGAACTTTGGCTGCGGCTCTTCCAGAGAGCAGGCACCGAGCGTGTTAAAAGCGCTGGGCGTTCAGGCTGTGGTTGCAAAATCCTTTGCCCGCATTTTCTACCGCAATGCCATTAACATTGGTCTTCCGGTCATCGTCTGCAAGGACCTTCCGGATGCAGTAAACACCGGGGATGAGATGGACCTTTCCCTCACCGAAGGTGTTGCAAAAGCAAACGGAAACACCTATTCCTGCACCAAACTGCCGGCTTATATGCAGCAGATCTTAAGCCAGGGCGGACTGATCGCATCACTGAATAAGGAGGAAGACTAAGCCATGGGAATGACAATCGCTGAAAAAATCATCGCTCTTGCAGCCGGTGTGCCGGAGGTAAAAGCAGGAGATATCCATACCGTAACCTTAGACCGCATGATGAGCAACGACGGAACCACACATTTAACCGTCGACATGTACCATAATAAATTAAAGCATCCGCACATTGCTGATCCGAAGAAGATGGTCTTCATCGTCGACCATAACGTACCGGCTGACAGCCCGAAGACCGCTGCTTCCCAGAAAAAAATGCGCGACTTCGCAAAAGAAAATAACATTGATTTCTGGGAGGGCAAGGGTGTGTGCCACCAGATCATGATGGAAAACTATGTCTGTCCGGGTGAGCTGATCTTCGGCGCAGACAGCCATACCTGCACCTACGGTGCGCTGGGCGCATTCGGTACCGGTGTTGGCTGTACCGACCTGCTTTACGGCATGGTAACCGGAACCTCCTGGGTACTGGTTCCGGAGACCGTGAAATTTAATCTGGTTGGAAAGCTGCCGGAGGGCGTATATCCGAGAGATTTGATGCTTACCATCATCGGTGAGATCGGTGCAAATGGCGTGAACTATCAGGTAATGGAGTTTACCGGTGACGGTGCGAAGACGTTAAGCGTCAACGACCGTATGGTACTCTGCAACCTGGCCGTAGAGGCAGGTGCAAAGACCGCGATCTTCGAGGCAGATGAGATCGCCCTGGAGTACTTAAAGGCAAGAGGCCGTGAGCCGAAGGCTGTTTTCAAGAGCGATGCCGATGCGGTTTACGCAAGAGAGTATACCTTTGACCTTTCCAAAATCCAGCCGGTTGCAGCACGTCCGGACTTCGTGGATGATGTTGTGCCTGCAAAAGAGGTTTGCGGTGTCCGCATTGACGAGGCATTCCTTGGCTCCTGCAACAACGGACGTATCGACGACCTCAGAGTCGGTGCAGCCATTGTAAAAGGAAAGAAAATTTCTGACCATGTACGTTTCCTGGTTGTTCCGGCCAGCCGCGAGGTTTATTTACAGGCACTGGATGAGGGACTGATCCAGACCTTCATGGAGAGCGGTGCGATCGTGATGAACCCGAACTGCAGCGTCTGCTGGGGAAGCTGTCAGGGTGTCATTGGTGAGAATGAGGTTCTGATCAGCACCGGTACCAGAAACTTTAAGGGACGTGCCGGACATCCGAGCTCCAAGGTATATCTGGGTTCCGCAGCAACGGTTGCAGCATCTGCCGTGAAGGGCGAGATCTGTACGGCTGATATGTTATAAAAAATGAAAGAGGATAAAAACTATGGCACAGTATACCGGAAAGGTCTGGGTCCTGGGCGATGACATCGATACCGACATCATCATCCCGACCGAATACCTGGCCTTAAAGACCATTGACGATATGAAACAGTACGGCTTTTCCCCGCTCCGTCCGGAGCTTGCGGGTCAGATCAAGCCGGGAGATATCATTGTAGCAGGCAAAAACTTCGGCTGCGGCTCTTCCAGAGAGCAGGCACCGGAGGTTATCAAGGCACTTGGCATTCCCTGCATCATCGCTAAGTCCTTTGCGCGCATTTTTTACCGCAATGCCTTAAACAACGGACTGCTCTTACTGGAACAGCCGGAGCTTCATGATGTGGTAAACGAGGGCGATACCATCACCGTTACCGTGAATGAAGCTGTTGATTATAATGGAAAGAAATACCCGATCGCTTCCCTGCCGGAGAACTTAATGGAGATCATCGAGGCCGGCGGTCTGGTCAAAGCCATGCGCAAACGCAACGGGCTGGATTAGAGTAGGAGGAAGCTATGGGACAGACAATCATTGAGAAAATTTTAGCACATAATACCGGCAAGGATGTAAAGCCGGGCGATATTGTTACCGTAAACGTAGACCGCGTGATGTTAGATGACATCATGATCCCGTTCATCGTGGACAAGTTCCACGAGATGGGCTTTGCAAAAGTATGGGACCCGGATAAGGTCGTTCTGATCTACGATCATCTGGTACCGGCAAGCCAGCAGGACGACACCCGTCATTTCCGCATAGGCGATGCATTCGTAGAGCAGTATGGCATCAAAAACATTCACAGAAGTGACGGAATCTGCCACCAGCTGATGACGGAGGCAGGCTATGTAAAGCCAGGCCATGTCGTATTTGGTACCGACAGCCACACCACGACCTACGGCTGTGTAGGCGCATTCTCCACCGGAATCGGCTACACCGAGATGGCTTCCATCCTGGGAACCGGAACTCTCTGGGTAAAGGTGCCGGAAACCATCAAAGTTGTCATTGACGGCGAGCTACCGGAGGGCGTTATGTCCAAAGATGTAATCCTCCGCCTGATCGGAGACCTGGGCGCAGACGGTGCAACCTACCGTGCCCTGGAGTTTACCGGCTCTGCAGTGAAGAACATGAGCATTGCCAGCCGCACAACCATGGCGAACATGGCAATTGAGGCAGGAGCAAAATGCGCGCTGTTTACCCCGGATGAGAAGACCGAGGAGTACTGTGAGATTAAGCTGGATGACTTCCAGAAGAGCCTGGCAGGCGACCCGGATGCAGTTTACTTAAAAGAACTTCACTACAAGGCGGAAGATTTTGTCCCAGTTATGGCATGTCCTTCCCAGGTAGATAAGATCCGCAATGTCAGCGAGCTGGAAGGCAACGTCATTGACCAGGTGTTTATCGGTTCCTGCACCAATGGCCGTCTGGAGGACCTGCAGGCAGCAGCAGAGGTATTAAAAGGCAAGAGCGTGGCTCCGTATGTCAAGCTCATCGTTACCCCGGCCAGCCGCAAGGTATACCAGGAGGCAGCAGCATGCGGCGCGATCAAAACCTTAATGGAGGCAGGCGCGATCGTAACCCATCCGGGCTGCGGACTCTGCTGCGGCCGTACCGGCGGTATCTTAAGCGACGGCGAGCGCGTTGTGGCAACCAACAACCGCAACTTCTTAGGACGTATGGGAACCTCCAAAGTAGAGATTTACCTGGCATCCCCGAGAACTGCTGCAGCCTGTGCTGTAGCTGGTAAGATCGTGAGCCCGGTATAAACATGGAAACAAAGTAACTTAATTTTTGCCTGGAAATGCAGCCCGGTTTGAGCTGCATTTGGGGCTCAATATGACTAGGGAAACCGGCTTACGGCTGTCCCGTTGCATGGAGATTATGTATATGAAAGCACAAAAACAGGAAAAAACGAATGTCATGCGTCTTTTAGATGCAGCAGGCATTTCCTACCGTGTCCAGGAGTATGAGGTGGATGAGAACGACCTTTCCGGCATCCACGTAGCAAACCAGATCGGCGAGGACCCGGACAGTGTGTTTAAGACCCTGGTGTTAAAGGGTGAGAAGCGGGGCTATCTGGTCTGCTGCATTCCCGTGGCAGAGGAGCTGGACTTAAAAAAGGTAGCCAGGGCTGTGGGCGATAAAAAAGTGGAGATGCTTCCCATGAAAGAGCTTCTCCCGACCACTGGATACATCCGTGGTGGCTGTTCCCCGATCGGCATGAAGAAAAAGTTTCCTACTTATATAGAAGAAACAGCAATTTTATTTGATGAGATCGCAGTCAGCGCAGGTATCCGCGGTGCGCAGGTCATCTTAAATCCGGAGGATCTGAAGGCCTACACCGAGGCAGAATATGCCAGTCTGACGGTTGAATGACCACACTCTTCCGGCATGTTTGCCGCTGTGAAACAGCGAAAATTGCGGATCTGCCTGGCAATCTGCTGGAGTTTCATGGAAAAAAAGAAAAGATAAGTTTACATAAAAAAGAACCGACAATGTTCGGCTCTTTTTTTATAACGGTATAATTAACAAAAATGTAATAATTGCGTAATAGTTCGGAAGAAAAATGAAACAAAAAAATGGCTGTTTAAGCGGAAAAACTTTGTGAAAAGCTATAGAAAAGAGCAAATTCCTGAAAATTCCGGGTGGCATTTATGACAAAAGTGTGAAAAACTTATTGACAGTTCCACTTGTCCCCCACTATAATATCGCCTGTCACAAGAAAAAAAGTGATTTCAGGACTCAACTCCCACTTTGAGCCGGAAAAATGCCATATTTAGGGAATCACTTGTCTGAAAGAAGAAAGGAGCATATCCATGTATCCATGGTGTTCATTTCTCCAGACGGTTTGCCAGTTTGTAAAAAACATCTTCACTCCGGTAGTGAACATGACCAAGCGTTTATACCGCAGTGCGGCAGTTATCATGGCTGGAACTGCAGTGGTAGCCGTTATGACTTTTTCTTCCGCTGGATTTGCGGCGGGCGGACACAACGCCCTGACTGCTTATGCAGAAACTTCTGACGGGGAAGTTCCGGACACGGAAACACTGGACGAAGCGATGGAAGAGATCGCTGGAGAAACGCAACTGTTAACGGAAGCAAAGGTGCAACTGCGTCTTACAGATCCTGACAATTTGAGGAGCGGGCAGCTCCTTGTGGGTGATACCATAGCAAGGGATATACAGGAACAGGATGCTATGCGTCAGGAACAGAAGGCTGTGATCGAAGCAAACGCAAAAGAGACGGAGCGGATCGAGGAGGAGCGCCGCAGACTGGCTGAGGAAGAAGCAGCCAGAAGGGCAGAGGAAGAGCGCAGGCATGCAGCAGCAGAGGCTGTGCGGGCGTCATCGGTCATCTCTTTCTCGGATCAGGACTATGAGGTTTTGAAACGGATCGTAGAGGCTGAGGCAGGTGGCTGCGACATGAAGGGCAGGATCCTGGTAGCCAATGTCATTTTAAACCGCGTGCGCGACGGGGAATTCCCGTCTACCATTACCGATGTGGTTTACCAGCGGTCCCAGTTTTCGCCAGTTAGCGATGGACGGTTAAATAGCTGCAGCGTGTCTGAAAAAACGGTGGAGGCAGTCAACCGTGCACTCTCCGGGGAGGATTACTCCCAGGGAGCATTGTTCTTTATGAACCGGATCCGGTCCCGTTCCAGTAATGTCAGCTGGTTCGACCGTAATCTGACCTATCTGTTCCAGCACGAAAAGCATGAGTTCTTTCGATAAAAAGAAGAATCCGGCTGAAGAAATATTCAGCTGCGAAAATGAAAAGAATCATAAACATTGTTAAAAAACAGACAGAATCTGCCATAAGGCAGAAAAACGAAAAGAGAGTCCAAATGGATTCTCTTTTTGTGCATAAAGGAAAACTTAAAAAAACACTGTATACATAATCCAAAACTTATGGGTTACATGAGGATTTTATTATGGAAATTTTATTTCCAAATATTGACTTTTTCTTCACACAATGAGATAATAAACGCGAATTTCGGTAAAAATTGATATCGAGGAAAGTGAAAGAGAGGTTGAATGAAGATGGCAAATATCGATTTAAGTCAGTATGGTATTACCGGAACCACAGAGGTGGTTTACAATCCTTCTTACGAAGTGTTATTTGAGGAAGAGACCAAAGCAGGTCTGGAAGGCTATGAGAAGGGACAGGTCAGCGAGCTTGGCGCTGTCAACGTTATGACCGGTATCTATACAGGTCGTTCACCTAAAGACAAATATATCGTGATGGATGAGAACTCCAAGGACACCGTTTGGTGGACCTCCGACGAGTATAAAAACGACAACCATCCGGCAAGCAAAGAGGCTTGGGAAGCTGTTAAGGAAATCGCGAAGAAAGAGCTTTCCAACAAGAGACTGTTCGTAGTAGATGCATTCTGCGGCGCAAACAAAGACACCCGCATGGCAATCCGCTTCATCGTTGAGGTTGCATGGCAAGCACACTTTGTAACCAACATGTTCATCAAGCCAACTGAGGAAGAGCTGAAAGACTTCAAGCCGGACTTCGTTGTTTACAACGCATCCAAGGCAAAAGTTGAGAACTACAAAGAGCTTGGCTTAAACTCCGAGACTGCAGTTGTCTTCAACATCACCAGCCGTGAGCAGGTTATCATCAATACCTGGTACGGCGGCGAGATGAAGAAGGGTATGTTCTCCATGATGAACTACTATCTGCCGTTAAAGGGCATCGCTTCCATGCACTGCTCTGCTAACACTGACTTAAACGGTGAGAACACCGCTATCTTCTTCGGTCTGTCCGGAACCGGTAAGACCACCCTTTCTACCGACCCGAAGCGTCTCCTCATCGGCGATGACGAGCACGGCTGGGACGACAACGGTGTATTCAACTTCGAGGGCGGCTGCTACGCAAAGGTTATCAACCTGGACAAGGATTCCGAGCCGGATATCTACAATGCGATCAAGAGAAACGCTCTGCTTGAGAACGTTACCCTGGATGCAAACGGCAAGATCGACTTCGCAGATAAGAGCGTAACCGAGAATACCCGTGTATCTTACCCGATTGACCATATTAAGAACATCGTACGTCCGATCTCCGCAGCACCGGCAGCTAAGAACGTAATCTTCCTGTCCGCAGATGCATTCGGCGTACTTCCGCCAGTATCCATTCTGACTCCGGAGCAGACCCAGTACTACTTCCTGTCCGGTTTCACTGCTAAGTTAGCAGGTACCGAGCGTGGTATTACCGAGCCGACCCCGACCTTTTCTGCTTGCTTCGGACAGGCATTCCTGGAGCTGCATCCGACCAAGTATGCAGAAGAGCTGGTTAAGAAAATGGAGAAGAGCGGTGCAAAAGCATACCTGGTTAACACTGGCTGGAACGGTACAGGCAAACGTATCTCCATCAAAGATACCCGTGGTATCATCGATGCAATCTTAAACGGTTCCATCAACGCAGCACCGACCAAACAGCTTCCGTACTTCAACTTCGAGATCCCGACCGAGCTTCCGGGTGTAGACACCGGCATCCTCGATCCGAGAGACACCTATGCAGATGCTGCTGAGTGGGAGACCAAGGCAAAAGATCTGGCACAGCGTTTCACCAAGAACTTCGCAAAATACGAAGGCAACGCAGCTGGTAAGGCTCTGGTTGCAGCTGGTCCGCAGATCTAATTGCGAGATTAATTTCATATTGCAATATTCATGGAAAGGCTGCCCTTGTGGCAGCCTTTCCTGCTTCACAGGAGGCAAGGGCGGAGTGTTGACAAAGCATCGGTAAAATCCTGTTGCTGGACACGCGTGCGTGAACAGAAAACAAAGCAAAGGCACTTCTGTGGATTCCAGAAGAAAAGAATGTGCATCGGTTGTATTTTCTGCTATACTGGAATCATAAATAAAAAAAGGAGACGAGGATGAAAAAATATATATTTTTTGATTTGGATGGAACTCTCACGGATTCGGCGGAAGGAATCACCAATTCCGTCGCTTACGCATTAAAACGCAACGGCATTTTTGTGGAAGATAAAACATCCCTGAATGTGTTTGTAGGACCGCCGTTGGTGGAAAGTTTTATGAAATATTATCACTTCGACCGTGAAGAAGCGAAAAAATCCGTGGGGATTTACCGGGAATATTTTGAGGAGAAAGGCATGTTCGAGAATGCCGTATATTCGGGAATTCCGGAGCTGCTTGCCGGACTGAAAAAAGACGGATACAAGCTCTACGTGGCAACCTCCAAACCGGAACCGTATTCCGTAAAGATCATCGGACATTTTGGACTGGCAGAGTATTTTGAGATGGTCGGCGGTGCAGACATGAACGAAACACGAGTCCATAAAGGCGATGTGATCCGTTATGTTATGGAAAGCTGCAATCTGACCAACCCGGACGAGATTGTAATGATCGGAGACCGGGAAAATGACATGAACGGTGCAAAGCAGAATGGAATCGAATCCGTCGGCGTTCTTTACGGATATGGAAGCCGCGAAGAACTGGAAAATGCCGGAGCCTGTCATATCGCAAACGATGTGCAGGAGCTGGGACGCGTACTGCGGACCTTATAAACAATTTAGCACAGTAACGAACGAGGGCAGCCGAAAGCTCACTGTAGAGGCAGTCCTCTGCCATGCGCAGATACTTCTCGTCTACTGCAGTGATCCGTTTTCCCTGTGCATTTCGCTGCAGCTTTCGCAGGTATAAAGTTTTGATGATCCGGATCCACTGGCGACAGTCACCGGATTTCATACAGGTTTTATAGAGATCCTCCCGTTGCTTTTCATTGGCAATCCACAATTCTTTGATGTCCGGTATTTCACGGATCAGCTGTTCTGCCTCATCGTGGTTTAATACTTTGCGCATATAGTTTTTGGTGCTGTCTGTTGGAGTGAAAATTTTTCCGCCTTTCTGGGAAGAAGGCACCAGTACATAAAAAAGCCGTCCGGTTCCGGTCTGAAGCGGATCCATGGTAGTAATGTCTTGAATCTGGCATACGCCGGTTGTTCCGTAAACGATATAATCGCCTTTTTCAAACATGTTCACACATCCTTTTTCATTAACATAAAACGAAATTTACACATTCATTTTACCAGAATTTGGAGGTGGATTTCCAATGCTTTTTTACACAAAACCGAAAGTTTGTGAAATAGTACTGTGTAGGAGTGATGTGTTTTTGTGGAAGATGACAATGCAGGTTATAGAAGAGAGACGTTTAGAAATCGGGATTTTTGGAATGAAAAGAATACGAAAGGATATACAAAGAACAAAAGAAGGAGCAGAGACGCCATTGGCATCTGTGCTCCTTCCTTTCTGGTGCGCTCAACAGTGCACGTCTGGTTTTATTTCGATTTTCCGTATTTCTCTTCGCAGTACATACAGCGGTAAGTCTCGGTCTTCTCATCTGCAAGGTAGAAGATGTGCGGCAGCTCCTGTTCGATGGAGGTGATGCAGCGCGGATTCTTGCAGCGGATCACGTTGGTGATCTTCTTCGGCAGGTTCAGAGCCTTTTTCTCAACGATCTTGTTGTTACGGATCACGTTTACGGTGATGTTGTGATCAATGTAACCAAGTACATCAAGGTCGATGTTGTCGATCGGTCCCTCTACTTTGATGATGTCCTTACGACCCATTTTGCTGCTGCGTGCATTTTTGATGATGGCTACCTGGCAGTCAGTAAGACGGTCAAGACCAAGGTGATAGTAAATGTCAAGACTCTTGCCTGCCTGAATGTGATCCAGAACTACGCCTTCCTGTAATCCACTGATATTTAACATGGTTTTTCCACCTCCAGTAAAGTCATGATCAGAGCCATACGGACATAAACACCGTACTGAGCCTGTTTGAAGTAAGCAGCTCTCGGGTCATCATCCACCTCAGTGGAGATCTCGTTGACACGAGGGAGCGGATGCAGAACATACATATCTTCTTTGGCTAATTTCATTTTCTCCTTGTCCAGGATATAGCTGTCTTTTAAGCGGATGTAATCTTCCTCATTGAAGAAACGCTCTTTCTGGACACGGGTCATGTAAAGAATGTCAAGCTCCGGCATGGCTGCGTCTAAGTTGCTGACTTCCTTGAAGTCGATATTGTTCGCACGCAGGACGTCTTCACGGATGTACTCCGGAACTTTTAATTCGTCTGGGGAGATAAGTACGAAACGAACATTTGGATAGCGGACCATGGCGTTGATCAGGGAATGAACGGTACGGCCGAATTTTAAGTCACCGCAAAAGCCGATGGTTAAGTTGTCCAGACGGCCCTTTAAGGAGCGGATGGTCATTAAATCGGTTAAAGTCTGGGTCGGGTGCTGATGTCCGCCGTCACCGGCATTGATCACCGGGATTCTGGAATTCATGGAAGCAACCAGTGCAGAACCCTCTTTCGGATGACGCATAGCCGCGATATCTGCGTAGCAGGAAATCATGCGGATGGTATCTGCAACGCTTTCACCTTTGGCTGCAGAACTGGAATTGGCCGAAGAAAAACCAAGTACGCTGCCCCCTAAACTTAACATTGCGGATTCAAAGCTAAGTCGGGTTCTTGTACTTGGTTCATAGAAAAGAGTCGCCAATTTTTTGCCGTCACAAACGTGAGCGTATTTTTTAAGGTTGTGTTCGATGTCAGATGCCAGTGTCAATAATTCGTCGGTCTCTTCAACGGAAAAATCCAACGGATTCAACAAATGTCTCATAACGTATCTCCTTTACTTTTTTTCTGGCAGCCGGACAAATTATCCGGCCGCAAGTCTTAGGACATTATAGCGGATTTTGTTTGGGATTACCAGTCCCTTTTTTAGAAAATATTTCATAAAAATATATCCTCTTTTTTGTGATATTTTTGGATAGTTTTTCTAAAATTCACTGTAATGAATCTGTAAGGAAGATTAAGAAAAAGTGGATATCTAAAAAGCTGAGAGTACGGTATAATGAGCGTGAACAGAGAAGAAAAGCTGTTTTTGTGTATTCCAAAAACAGCAGATATCTGTGAGGCATGGAGCAGCCGGAACGTGTTTGGTCCGTGCAGCGCAGGACTGGGACGACGATGCTCTCAGAGGAGATGAAAATGGAAGAAAAGAAGACACCCGTGATCCGGGTGAAGAATTTATATAAAATTTACCAGGTGGGCACAAATAAGGTCTATGCCTTAAACGGTGTGGATTTCACGATGTACAAAGGGGAATTTTGTGCGATTGTCGGTCCGTCGGGTTCCGGAAAGTCTACGCTTCTGAATATGTTAGCCGGGTTGGAAAAACCGACAAAAGGCGAGATCATCATAGCCGGGAAACATATGGAACGGATGGATGAAAACCAGCTGGTGACGTTTCGGCGGGAAAATGTAGGTTTTATTTTTCAGTCCTACAATTTATTGAAAACGCTCAATGCCGTGGAAAATGTTGCTTTGCCTCTTTCGTTCCGTGGAGTACCAAAGAAGATACGAAATGCAAAGGCAGAAGAATATTTAAAGCTGGTTGGTCTGGAAAAGCAGATGAAGCATATGGCGAACGCCATGTCTGGTGGTCAGCAGCAGCGTGTAGGCATTGCACGGGCGCTGGTGGTAAATCCAAAGATCATTTTTGCGGATGAGCCAACCGGAAACCTGGATTCCAAAACGACCATGGAAGTGTTAAAGCTGATGCAGCGGATTGTGCGGGAGCAAAACCAGACCCTGGTTATGGTCACGCATGACAATTACATAGCCGGGTTTGCGGACCGGCAGTTCCACATTGTGGATGGAAAAATTCTGAAAATTGAGGAGCAGAAAGCGGACGAAGTGGGAGAAAAAATGGCGGAATCAGAACCAACAGAACCAGAACGGTTCGGAACATGTTTGAAATAGAGGAGAAGAGCAATGAAAAAAATGAAATGGAAGCGGCTTGCCGCCTTTGTACTGGCTGCGCTGCTGTTTGCAGGAGCTGTGCCACTTACCATGCCGGTGCAGACCTATGCATCGGAGGTATCGGTGTATTCTGACAAGATCCAGCGGGGAAAGACAGGGAAATCCCTGACGGTCAGTTTTACCATTCAGAATCAAAGCGGAAGTGATATCAAAGACGCAAAGATTGCGTTTGACACCAGCGGCGGTGAAATCTGGGATGAAGACGAGGAAGACCGCCAGTATGGCTATTCCTTTCCGTTTGAGGTGACCGGAAAGCTGAACGATACCGATCATCCAAAGGGAATTGGAACCATTTCGGACGGAAAAGAAAAGAAAGTTTCCCTGACCGGTACTGTGCGCCGGGATTTATCTGAGGGTTACTATAAGGTCCCGGTTGTAGTCATGGACAAAGACGGGGGCTGGATCGGTCATGAGGACCTGCGTGTCTGGATCACCAAATCCACTTCCAAGGATGATGACGACGATGACACTAACAAAACCTACGATTTTGTTTTGGGCGAAGGGCAGGATGCTCCGCGCGGCGTTTATCCGAATGTGATGAATTTTTCCATTGGCCTGCGTAACAACAGTCCGGCAACGGTATACAATGTGAAAGCGAGCATGGTCCTGGATGCGGACAATACGAAGTTCCCGTTTGAGATCAATGATGCCAACTACGACCGCATGTTTGACAAGATCGCGGTTGATGAGACGGTGCAGCTGGACTACAGCTTTGCTATCCGCAAGGAGTCCTACACCGGTTATTACCCGATCGCCATGAAAATCTATTATTCAGATAGTTCCACCGGGGAGGAACTGAAAACCTATGAGACGTCCTTCTTTGTCCATATTGTAAGTAAGCCGACTAAGGACGATTACGATGAATTTAATGAACATGACCGCACCAAGGCCCGCCTGATTATCGACGGATACAGTACCGATCCGGAAACCATCATTGCGGGAGAAAGTTTTGACCTGCTTCTTACCGTGAAGAACGCTTCCAGCAGTGTTTCGGCATCGGACATTCTTTTGACGGCAGAATCGGAGAAAGTTTCCGACAGTCCGGTATTCACCACGGAATCCGGATCCAGTTCTGTAGCAGTCAATTCACTTGGTGCAGGTGCATCGACGCAGGTGCGTTTCCGCATGGCATCGCGGGCGGGGGTAGATCAGCGTTCTTATGGACTTACGATCAAGGCAAAGTTCGACAGCCCGGAATTTAAAAATGCGGAGGAAAATATGGCGGTAGACATTCCGGTTAAGCAGATTCCGCGCCTGAACACGGGAACCTTTGAGGTGACCCCGGATTCCATCAATGTGGGCGAAGAGTCCAATATCATGTTTGGCATCAACAATACCGGCAAGGTGACTCTTTACAATGTGATGGCGAAGTTTGAGGCAGACTCCATCCAGACCACAGACACCTACGTCGGCAATATCAAATCCGGCGAGACCGGAAACGTGGACTGCATGGTAACCGGAGCGACACCGACCACAGACGACGGTAAAGTGAAAGTTATCATTTCCTACGAGGATGAAAATGGCGAGGTGTCAGAGGTAGAAAAAGAACTGACCCTGTTTGTAAGCGAACCTGCTCCGGATATGGACGAGATGGATCTGGGCGGTATGGACGATATGCCGCAGGAAGAGCCGGGACCGATGCAGAAATACGGAAAGATCGTGCTGATCGCTGTGGCAATCGTCGCCGGAGCAGTAGCTGGCTGTGTTGTATACAAGCACCGGAAACGGAAAAAAGAGCAGGCATTGCTGGCAAACGAAGAGGAACTGCAGGACGAAGATGATAAACAAGCTGACACCCGGGAAGGAAAATAGCCTGTGCAGGACAGGAAAACAGGATGAATGCCCTGGATTCTGTCAAACATCAGAAACAGAAGCATTTGAAATGGAACGTTGAGAGGAAACAAACACAATGAAATTTGTAGATCTGCTGGCGATGAGCCTGAAAAATTTAAGCAGAAGAAAACTGAGGACCGCTCTGACGGTCCTTGGTGTCGTGATCGGTACAGCGTCCATTGTCGTCATGGTTTCCCTTGGCATTGGGCTTAGTGAGTTGAACCGGGAACTCATTTCTTCCTATGGAAGCCTGACCGAGATCACGGTCAACAATCCTTATAATGGCGACAGCACAAAAGATCCGCTCTATCTGACGGATGATGTGGTAAAGCAGATGGAAAAACTTCCCTATGTGACTGGGGTGTATCCGATGCTGCAGGTGGATGTGCTGATGCAGCAGGGAAAATATACCAGCAATGTGACCTTAAACGGTGTGCCTTACGAGTATCTGAAAAAAATTCCATTGGGGCAGGGAACGCTTTCAAATTCATCCGATCATGAATTAAAGCTTATTTACGGCAATGCCATCATCCAGTGGTTTACCGATGCGAAAGGCAATAACACCTACTGGGAAACCGGGGAACTTCCGAACGTGGATTTCATGGGAAAGCCGATGTTTGTGATCTTTGATACGGATACCTATTACCAGTCCCAGAATGGTGGGGAAGATGCTCCAAAGCCGCCGAAGAAGTATCTGCTGAAAGCAGACGGTGTGGTAGAAGGCGGCGTGGACGATTACAACAGCTATGCCTATAACGTTTACACCAGGCTGGATCTTCTGGAAACCCAGCTGAAGCGGATCTTTAAGAAAAAAGCCATTCCGGGACAGCCGACAACCAAAAAAGGAAAACCTTACCGCTATTTCATCTACAATTCCTGCAGCGTCAATGTGGATGATATAGAGCATGTGGGCGAAGTACAAAAGAAGCTTACCGACATGGGGTTTCAGGCATCCAGCAACGCCGACTGGATGAAGCAGTCGGAGCAGCAGTCCAACATGATCCAGGCAGTGCTTGGCGGAATTGGTGCGGTCTCTTTATTTGTGGCAGCGATCGGCATTGCCAATACCATGATGATGTCCATCTACGAGCGCACGAAAGAAATCGGAATCATAAAAGTGCTCGGATGTGACATGAAAGTGATTCGTAATATGTTCCTGCTGGAATCCGGCTTTATCGGGTTTATGGGCGGTGTTGTGGGGCTGATCTTTAGTGCGGGCATATCCTTTGCCATCAACCATTTGCTTCAGATCGGCCAGACCATGACCGGCATGAGCGGCAACATCTCCCGGATTCCGCTGTGGCTGGCGGCAGCCTCGGTAGGCTTTGCCGTGCTGATGGGCATGGCGGCCGGGTTCTTCCCGGCACTGCGGGCCATGAAGCTGAGCCCGCTTGCAGCAATCCGCAATGAATAGTGGATGAAAAGCACTTGAAAAAATACTTGCATTTTCCACGCGAATCCGCTATCCTGTATACAGAGCGTGTGACTGGCGGAAAGAGTGGGAAACCACAGGGGAGCACGCAAGTTTGAATTGCCGGCCGCCTGGGCACCATATTTTGTGGTACTCAGGCGGCCTTTTTGCAAATGTCGGGCAGATGAAACCCGAAACAGTTCTGAAAAAAGAAACAGCCGATTGGTAAGATACTGCAAGATATGGAAACAGTGAGATCCATCAAATGTTCATTCATAGGAGGAAACAGCGATGAAACAGTTATCCCTGCAGGAAGAGTTACAGGCAAACGCATACCCGGGAAGGGGCATTGTCATTGGAAAGACCCCGGATGGCACGAAGGCAGTGACGGCCTACTTTATCATGGGCCGCAGCGAAAACAGCCGTAACCGGGTTTTTGTGGAAGACGGTGAGGGCATCCGTACCCAGGCCTTTGACCCGGGCAAGCTGACTGACCCGAGCCTGATCATCTATGCGCCGGTCCGTGTGCTTGGAAACAAGACTATCGTCACAAATGGTGACCAGACCGACACCATCTACGAGGGCATGGACAAACAGCTTACCTTTGAGCAGTCCCTTCGAAGCCGTGAGTTTGAGCCGGATGCACCGAACTACACCCCGCGTATTTCCGGCATTCTTCACATTGAAAACGGACGTTATAACTATGCCATGTCCATCTTAAAGAGCAACAACGGCAACCCGGATGCCTGCAACCGTTACACTTTTGCTTACGAGAATCCGGTAGCAGGTGAGGGACATTTCATTCATACTTACATGCACGATGGCAACCCGCTTCCGAGCTTTGAGGGCGAGCCGAAATTAGTAGGAATCTTAGACGATATGGATGCTTTTACTGAGCTGCTGTGGAACAGCTTAAACCCGGACAACAAGGTTTCCCTGTTTGTGCGCTACATCGATATCACAACCGGCGCATATGAGACGAAAATCGTGAATAAGAACAAGTAAGACGAAAAGTTAGGAAAAACAGGAGAGACAAATGCCAATAGGCAGCAAAGCTGCCAAACAAAAGAAAGGAAGAACGTGACGATGAACGAGATGGAATTAAAGTATGGCTGTAACCCGAATCAGAAACCGGCAAGAGTTTTTATGAACGATAACAAAGACCTTCCATTCCAGGTACTGAGCGGAAGACCAGGCTACATCAACCTGCTGGATGCATTTAACGGCTGGCAGCTGGTAAGAGAACTGAAAAAAGCAACCGGACTTCCGGCAGCAGCTTCCTTTAAGCATGTATCCCCGGCCGGAGCTGCAGTTGGTCTGCCGCTTTCCGAGACCCTGGCAAAGATCTACTGGGTTGACGACATGGGCGAGCTTTCTCCGTTAGCAAGTGCCTATGCAAGAGCGCGTGGTGCGGACCGCATGTCTTCCTTTGGTGATTTCATTTCCCTGTCCGATGTCTGCGATGTTTCTACCGCAAAGCTCATCAAGCGTGAGGTTTCTGACGGTGTCATTGCACCGGGCTATGAGCCGGAAGCACTGGCCATCTTAAAAGAAAAGAAAAAAGGCAATTACTGCGTAATCCAGATCGACCCGGATTATGAGCCGGAGCCGATCGAGCGCAAGCAGGTGTTCGGTGTAGTCTTTGAGCAGGGCAGAAATAACCTGGATATCAACAAAGAGATGCTGGCAAACGTTGTGACGGAGAACAAAGAAATCCCGGATCAGGCAAAGATCGATCTGGTAATTTCCCTCATCACCTTAAAATATACCCAGTCCAACTCTGTGTGCTACGCAAAGGACGGTCAGGCCATCGGCATCGGCGCAGGCCAGCAGTCCCGCGTACACTGCACCAGACTGGCAGGCCAGAAAGCGGATAACTGGTTTTTACGCCAGGCACCGCAGGTATTGAACCTGCAGTTCGTGGATGGGATTAAGCGTGCAGACCGCGACAATGCGATTGACGTTTACATTGGTGACGAGTACATGGATGTTTTGGCAGATGGTACATGGGAGAAGACTTTCAAGGTAAAACCGCCGGTATTCACCAAGGAAGAAAAACGCGCATGGTTAGACCAGATGACCGATGTGGCATTGGGCTCTGACGCATTCTTCCCGTTCGGTGACAATATCGAGCGTGCATATAAGAGCGGCGTGAAATACATTGCACAGCCGGGCGGCTCTGTTCGCGATGACAACGTGATCGAGACCTGCAACAAATACAACATGGCGATGGCCTTCACCGGCATCCGCCTGTTCCACCACTAGGAGATACGGGAAATCGGCAGCAGCCAGAACATGCAGGGCTGCTGCATCCCCCATGTTTGCCGGAGTGGAACAAAAAACATGAAATTGGAGGATGAAAAGATGTTTATTACCTGTTTAGACTTAGAAGGAGTTCTGGTACCGGAAATCTGGATCGCATTCGCTGAGGCCAGCGGCATCCCGGAGTTAAAGCGCACCACCCGCGATGAGCCGGACTACGACAAGCTGATGAAATGGCGTCTCGGAATCTTAAAGGAGCACGGACTTGGCTTGAAGGAGATCCAGGAAACCATCGAGAAGATCGACCCGATGCCGGGGGCAAGAGCGTTTCTGGATGAGCTCCGGGAGCTGGGACAGGTAATCATCATCAGCGATACCTTCACCCAGTTCGCAAAGCCGCTCATGAAAAAGCTGGGCTGGCCAACCATTTTCTGCAACGAGCTGGAAGTAGCAGAGGACGGCGAGATCACCGGATTCAGAATGCGCATTGAGCAGTCCAAGCTCAGTACTGTTAAGGCGCTGCAGTCCATCGGCTTTGAGACCATTGCCAGCGGTGACAGCTACAATGACCTTGGCATGATCCGCGCCAGCAAGGCCGGCTTCCTCTTTAAGAGCACCGATCAGATCAAGAACGACAATCCGGATCTTCCGGCGTACGAGACCTATGAGGAGCTGCTGGCAGCGATTAAGGCAGCAGTATAAAACAGAACACAGAGATACTACCATGAGTAAAAGGGCAGATTCCCGGCTGTGCAGGGATCTGCCTTTTGTGCCTGGCGGATTTGAAAACCGATATCTGATTTACAGGAAGGAGAAACTATGCGTACAAAACGATTAGGTGATATGCTTCTGGAAATGGGACTGATCACACAGGAGCAGTTAAAGCAGGCCCTGGAATTCCAGTCCAGAGAAAAAGGCCGTCTGGGCTCTATTCTGATCGAGCATAACTTTATTACGGAGCGGCAGCTGATCGATGCCCTTCGCATGCAGCTTGGTATTGAATATATTGACCTGACCAAGGTGGACATAGCGCCGGAGATGTCCCGGTATGTCCCGAAAAATCTGGCAAAGCGCATGAGCATTGTACCGGTGCGCTGCTCGAAGGAGGAGCTGTTTCTGGCCATGGCAGATCCGCTCAACTTTATGGCGGTGGAGGAGGCACAGCGCACTTCCAGGAAGCGTATTGTGCCGATGATCGCTTCAGAACAGGCTGTCCAGCATGCCATCAACGTGCTCTATGGCAATGAAGGCGCAGCTCAGGCCATGGCGCAGATCCGTGCGGAGAATGCGGCCACCATGGAAACAGAGACAGCGGCCCGGTCATCTGAAAGTCAGGAAAACGCAACCCCGATGGTGCGCCTGGTCAATTCCATCATCGAGCGGGCCTATACGGAGAAGGCATCCGATATCCATTTTGAACCGACGCAGGAGGAGCTGATCGTCCGCATGCGTATTGACGGCCAGCTGCACCGCATCATGGTCATTCCGGGAGAGCTGAAGGATTCCGTGATATCTCGTCTGAAGATCATGTCTCACATGGATATCGTGGAAAAGCGGATCCCGCAGGATGGACGCGCAGTCCTTTCCGTAAAAGAAACGGAGCTGGATATGCGAACCTCCACGCTGCCGACGATCTATGGCGAAAAGGTGGTGATCCGTATCCTGCGCAGAAATGAGGAAACCCTGAACCGGCGCGGTATCGGTATCCCGCCGCTTGAGGATGCCAAGATCGACAAGCTGCTGGGCCTGACTTCCGGTGTGATCATGATCGTGGGACCGACCGGTTCCGGTAAATCCTCTACCATGTATACCCTGATCCGTGAGCTGCTTTCCGATCGGACAAACCTGATCACGCTGGAGGATCCGGTGGAGTATCATATGAAAGGCGCAACGCAGGTGCAGATCAACGAAAAGGTCGGCCTGACCTTTGCTTCCGGTCTGCGTTCTATCCTGCGCCAGGACCCGGATATCATCTGTGTTGGTGAGATCCGGGACGGCGAGACCGCAGAGATCGCCATGCGCGCCGCTATGACCGGGCACCTGGTCATCACCACGATCCATACCGAGGATGCCATTTCCGCCATTGACCGGCTGCGTGATATGGGTGTACCGCCTTATCTGATCGCGGCAGGCCTGCGCGGTGTCATTTCCCAGCGTCTGCTGCGCCGCATTTGTCCAAGCTGCCGAGAGCAGATCGTGCCGCCCAGGAAAGCCCTGGAGCTTGCGAAAATACCGGATGTTCCAGGCCGGATCTACTGGCACGGAGCCGGCTGTGACCACTGCTTCCGCTCCGGCTACCGCGGACGGATCGGTGTATTTGAGGTCATGGTGATCCAGGAAGGTCTGCGCCGCTGCATTATGGAAGGAGCAGACCGGCCGCGCTTTATGGAGGCTGCGAGAAGGGAGAGCGCGTATATCCCGATGTCAGAGCATGCGCAGAAGCTTCTGGACAATGGAACTACAACCGTGGACGAGATCATCCGAACGCTGTCCATCTTCTAAACAGGAAAAGAAAGGAACAATCCGAATATGTATCGATATACCGCAGAAATACTGATCGCAATAGCAGCAGAAAAAGGAGCCTCAGATGTGCACCTGATTGCGGGCCTGCCGCCAAAATGCCGGATTGACGGCCAGATCCGCAGCCTGACAGACGAACCCCTGTCTTACGAGGACTGCGAGGAGCTTGGAAGACAGCTGGCAGGGGAACATGTCAGAAGGATAGACCAGATCGGCCAGCTGGATTTTTCCGCAACGCTTGCAGGACGGCGCATCCGGATCAATCTGTTTCGCCAGAAGGGTGCGCTTTCCGCTGCGCTGCGCCTGTTAAGCAATACCATCCCAAGACTAAAGGAGCTGGGACTGCCGGATGCCGTGCGCCAGTTTTCCCACTGGAATAAGGGTATTGTTCTGGTGACCGGTGAAACCGGAAGCGGAAAGTCCACTACTCTGGCAGCCATTCTGGATCAGATCAACCAGACAAGACCCGTCCACATCATCACCCTGGAAGACCCGATCGAGTACGTGTATACCCCGCAGCGCGCCATCATTAACCAGCGTGAGGTGGGCGTGGATGTAGAAGACTATGAGCATGGGCTTTACGCATCCCTGCGGGAAGACCCGGATGTGATCCTGATCGGTGAGATGCGGACGCCGGAAACCATCGAGACCGCGCTGGTGGCGGCAGAAACCGGGCACCTGGTTTTTTCTACCCTTCATACAAACTCCGCAGTCGACAGTATCGACCGGATTGTAGGAGTGTTCCCGGAAAATAAGCAGCCGCAGATCCGTCTGCAGCTGTCCATGACATTGAAAGCAGTTCTGGCACAGCAGCTGGTACCGCGTGCCGAAGGGAAGGGGCGCGTGGCAGCCTGCGAGCTTATGATGATCACGACTCCGATCCGGAATCTGATCCGGGACGGCCGCACTCCGCAGATGCAGAGTTATCTGTTGTCCGGAGCAAAGGATGGTTCTGTTACGATGGACCATTCCCTGCTTGAGCTGGCTCAGCGCGGCGTGATCATGCCGGAGACCGCAATGGAATCTGCGTATGATCCGGCCGAGCTGCAAAAGAGCTTTTTGTTACGCTAAAATGAGTTATGAAATTAAAAACAAATAATTTGTCATAAAAGACAGCGTATTTGTCATAATTTAATGTATTTTATTTAGTACAATAACGCTTCAGAAATAAGTGTTTCTTTACAATGAAATAGTAAGGTGATAAAATCAGAAAGAAAATCTGAAAGGCTATTAAGAATTTCTTCATAACCTTGTAAGACATGCGCTTGGAGGTTGAGATATGCCGACTTTTTCATATCGGGCACTCGGCAGAGACGGAAAGGAAGTCCGCGGTGTGCTCCAGGCAGAAACAGAAACGGCTGCCGCAACCAGGGTCCGGGACAGCTATCCGGTACTGCTAAGCATCAGCCGCGAGGCTGAAAAGAAAAAACAGACAAGCCTGCTGCAGATGGAAATTGGTAATAAGCAGATCAGGACCAAGGATTTATCCATTCTCTGTTCTCAGTTTGCCATCACGCTTCGCTCAGGAATGTCCATATCCCGTTCCATGCAGATGCTGGCGGGGCAGTGCAGTGATAAACGTCTGCGCAGGGTCATGGCGGAAGCAGCCACAGAGGTTGCAGCAGGAAGCACCGTGGCTGCAGCACTGGAGAAGCACCGGGAACGCTTTCCGCTTACCTTTATCGAGACGATCCGGGCAGGCGAACAGTCCGGTACCCTGGACCAGTCCTTTGAACGGCTGCACAAATACTACGACAAGGCTTATAAGACTACAGAGAAAATCAAAAGCGCTCTCACCTACCCCATATTTGTCATTGCGATCGCAGTAGTGGTCGTCATCATTGTTATGGCCAAGGTAGTCCCGACGCTGGCCAATGTATTTGAGGATCTGGGAGGAAAGCTTCCGCTTATGACCCGGATGCTCATCGGCGCGTCAGACTTCTTCGCTGCGTGGTGGCTGGTCATGATCGCGTTCTGGACTGTCTTTATTCTTGCATTCCGCATGTATACAAAGACACCGGACGGAAAAATCCGGAAGGCCAAAATAGCGTTATCACTGCCGTTAGTGGGCATCATCAATCAGATGAACGCCGCAGCGCAGTTTGCCAATACCATGTCCGTTCTTCTGGCAGCAGGCATCACGCTGGACCAGGCCGTGGAAACCACAGCCAGGGTCATGGATAACGCGTTGTTCCGGGACGAGGTCCAGGCCATGCGCGGAACCATTGAGCAGGGCCGTACCCTGACAGACTGTCTGAAGGGCAGGAAGCATTTTCCACAGACCATGATCGATATGTGCGCGGTAGGAGAAGAAACTGGTGAGCTGGAGGATACGTTAGAGAATGTAGCGGATTACTACACCAACGAAGCCGATTTCCGGATCCAGAGACTCCTGGCCATGCTGGAGCCGACGCTGCTGATCCTGCTGTCCATCTTTGCGGGATTCATTGTGGTGTCGATCTACCTTCCGATTTTCACCATGTATGATCTGATGTGATGAAAAACGGTATGCAACACGATTGAAACGAAGGCTCTCCTTCGATCAATAATAAAACTTTTACAAAAGGAGACTCAAAACATGAAAAGCTTATTCAAAAAGATTCGTGGAAACAAAAAAGGCTTTACCCTGGCAGAGCTGCTGGTAGTAGTAGCAATCGTGGGTATTCTGGTTGCAATTTCTGTACCGGTATTTACCGCACAGCTTGGTAAAGCAAGAAGAGCAACTAACAACGCAAACTTAAGAGCAGCAAAAGCAGCTGCAGTGGCTGAGTACTTAAGTGATGAAAACACAAGAGGTACTGAACCGAGCTGTTATAAGTATGAGGTTGATTCAGGTGTGATTTCTTCTGAGAGTAAAGATAAGTGCACTGGAACTGCAGTAGTTGTAAATACTGATGATGTAAGTAAGGATAAGATTTACAAAGAAATTTATGTGAAAGTTACACCAGCAGAAGGTACAAAGGCATCAGATTCTGTTGACTTATATCCGGTTACACCGGCCAACTAATAGAAACCACATACAGTGGACGAGAGGATGGGGTTTCCCATCCTTTCTTTACTATATGGAAGAAAATGAGCCAGTGGGAGGAGCTTTTTATGATAAAAAACAGAAAAAATCAGGCATTTACCTTATCTGAACTCCTCGTAGTGGTTGCCATCGTCGGTATTTTGGTGGCGATCAGCATTCCGGTTTTTGCTTCTCAGCGCGAGAAGGCGAGACGTGCAGTGGACATGGATACAGCCAGGAAAATTAAGTCAGCACTGGTTTTGGCCTATAACAACGAGAAAATTCAGGTTCCCAAAAGCACCAGCTCCAACGGATACGGTACCTGGGTCATGCTTTGCAACGGCACAACAGAATACGCACCTCAGGCTTACCGCGACAACGGAAAAACAGTAAAAGGCATGTGGTGCGGTGCGAATAAAGGCGTTACCGTTCACGGTCATACCGTGGATCATGACTGGACCTATAACAAGGATGTGGAGAATATCCTGAAGGCATATGGCCTGGATGCAGTGGCCCTGCGCACGCACAGCAACGGAGATAAAAATGGCTGGGACTGGATCATCATTGAGGTTGGCTACAACGAAAAAGGCGAATTCATCAGCAGAATGTATTCTGGTTATAAAAATCAGAATGGCGCTGCAGGACAGGAAAAGAATCCGTCCAATCTCGAAAAAATGTTATACAAAACAGCTTCATAATCTGGGAGAATATCATGCTACATATCAGTTTTGGCCTCACAGCCTACATCCTCTGTATCACCTTCCTTCTGGGCTGCTGCCTGGGAAGCTTTGCGGACTGCCTGGCCATGCGCCTGTTATCGGGAGAGTCAGCCCTTGCCGGACGTTCCCACTGCGACAGCTGCGGACATGTTTTGAGTGCGCCGGACCTGGTGCCTCTGTTCTCCTGGCTTTTTTTAAAGGGCAGATGCCGCTACTGCGGCGCAAAGGTTCCGGCGGAGTGCTTTTTCACCGAGCTGCTTGCGGGAATCGGCTGCTGCCTGATCGTTTACCGTTTTGACCTGTCCGTCATGAGCCTGCGGGGCGTTCTTCTCGGTCTGATCCTTCTGACCATGGCTCTGACCGATCTTCATGGCTGGATCATTCCGGACCGGCTGCAGATAGCGGGCTGTCTGGTGTTTCTGCTGACGGCCTTCCTTTTGCCGGAACCGGTGTCCCGTATACTGCATGGTTTGCTTTTTGGAACGGTGCTTGGCGGCGGAATGCTGTTTTTATCCCTTCTGTATGACCGGCTGACCGGAAAGGAAAGCCTTGGCGGCGGGGATATCAAATTGTTTTTTATGACCGGGCTGTATCTGAATTCAGCCTGGGAGCTTTTGTTTTATCTGATCTTAAGCTGCCTGCTTGGACTCGGGCTCGCGGCACTGCGCAAATCGCAGCGGCTTCCGTTTGGACCGGCAATCGCGGCGGCGTGCTTTGTGATGATACTATATGGAGACGTTATGACCCGGTGGTATACCGGATTATTTTAAGCGGAGTACATACGATGAAAAATTGCTTGGGAATTGAAATTGGACATTACCGCATTAAAATTGCATATATGGAGCGGGGCGAGCTGAAGAAATATGTGTCGGTCCGCCTGGATAATGATACGCTTACGGATATGAAATTATATGCGGAGTTTATACAGGATGTATTGCGCGAAAATAACATTCGCTGCAAAAATGTAGTGTTTGCGCTGCGTCAGGAAGATACCTATGTAAAACGCTGCAGGCTGCCGCTGATGACAACAGACCAGCTGAAGCTGAACCTTCCCTATGAGTTTCACGACTATATCGGAGAGGAGCTGGGGGCGTATCAGTTTGACTATGCAGTGATCGAACGGACGGAGGAGCAGCTGGATCTTCTGGCGGCTGCCTGCCGGAAAGAGCTTTGCGGACAGTTTAAGAAGCTGGCCAGATTGTCGCATTTGAAACTGGTAGGACTTGTTCCTTCCGTGGTGGGTCTGGAACGGATTCTGGAGCATATGCAGAACGGGGAGCGGGATAAGGATTTCGCGGTGGTTGACCTTGGAACAAAGGCATTGCGCGTGCATTTTTTCCGAAAAGGGATTTATGACATTACCCGTACCATGGAACCGGGCTGCGAGGAGATCGAACGGCTGCACCGGGGTGACAGGACAAGGCTGGATGAGCTGGATATGGATGCGGAAGATGCATTCTGGACAGCACAGAGTGAGAAGGCGATCGACAGGCACCTGCAGGACCGTTATCAGAGCATTGCGGTACAGGTTATGCGTGTCCTGAACTTCTATAGCTTCAACAATGCGGATAATACCATCGATACGCTTTATTACTGTGGAGGAGGCGCGCGATACCGGGCCCTGATCAGCGAGCTTGCGGAAACGGTGGAAATTCCGGTAAAAAGCATAGGCGAGCTTCTTCCTGATGCAGAGGAAAACAACAGCCCGGAATGGGTAGACAGTCCGCAGACGGTTGGCGTGCTGCTTGATTAAGGAGGTATATCGTGGCTGATTTAAAAACTATCGCGAATATCCAGATTGGCGGTCCGAAATACCCGAGCAAAAAGCGGATCAATCTGTATCAGCGCGAATTTAAGAAACGCGTAATCGCGGCGCAGCTCTCTGCGTTTGCGGTATTTCTGGTTTTTTTATATGGCTTTGTCCAGGTGGGCATCGTCATGCCGCTTCAGGAGGCAGAGCGCGTGGAGCAGGATTATCAGCGCATGGAGAAGCAGCTGGCTGCCATGAAGCAGGCAAACAGCGTCATGCCGGAGGTGCAGGAGGCATATGCCCACTATGGCAGTGCCTGGCAGAATGAGAGGGAGCGCCAGATCCCGGACCGGCTGAAAATCACGGCGCTCATAAAGGACCGGGTATTCCCGCTCTGCAGGCATATTCCAGCTGTCTCGATCGTGGATGATCATGTGGAGTTTCTTTGTGAGCTGGAGCGTGGAAGCATGCTTGCGGAGCTGGTAAGACAGCTTGAGGAGGATGAGTCTGTCCGCTATGTGACGGCATCTCTGGAAGCATCGGATGATGCGAACGCTGCCGCTGCATTTAGTACGAAACTGGCGCTCAATAAAAGGGTGGTGGCACATGTGACAGTTTACTTTAAAGTTCCTGGAGAGAGTGGGGAAGAAAACGGATGAGATCCTTAATGCAATATGTACTGACAAGAACACAGAAGCTGGTTCTTGTGCTCCTTGCGCTGCTGGTGCTGCTGGCCGGCTGGTATGTAGAAATTTACACGCCGATCCAGGACCGCATTCGGGCAGCTGATACAGCCGGACTGGAGGATGAGATGGCCCTGGAGCAGATGAAAGCCTCCAGGATCAAGGCCATGCAGGCGGAGATTGACGAAAACCGGGCCTCCGGTGCGCCGGTCGTTCCTTCCTACAACAATTTCAAGCAGGAGCTGGAACAGCTCAATGAGGTGTACGGCCGCGCCTATGAGTTTTCGTTTACTTTCTCGGAGCCGGAGGTGGATGGAACCGGTGTACGCCGCAACATTGCAGTGTACTGTGAGGCAGAAAATTATGATGTGGCAGCAGAGCTGATGCGTCAGATCCTGCAGGGACCGTACCGCAGCATGATCCATGACGTCAGCATAAACAGCATGACAAGCGCACTTGCGAATCAGATGGCGGACCTTAAGAAAGGGCGCGTATCCCTTTCCTTCAATATGACCTACTATGAGACCACCGTAGGCGCGGACAGCCTGGAGGGACTGCCGGCCGAGGAGACACCGCAGGAACAGGCAGGCGGACTTGCGAATGCGGATCTGTCAGATCTGCAGCGCTCTGATATGGAAACCGCGGCAGAGGCAGCACTTGGAGAATAAAGCATGAAGAAGGCAGGCAGACAATCTGGTGGGCAGCGAAAGCGCCGTCCACGTGTTTATACAGTGCTTGGCAGTGAAACGGGCGCAAGCCTGGTGGCTGCGCTCCTGTTTTTTGTACTGTGCGGAGTCGGAGCGTCAGTCATTCTGGCAGCGGCCTCTGCCTCTGCCGGGAAGATGCAGCGACTTCCAGAAACAGACCAGAAGCGCTTTGCGGTGGAATCGGCAGCCGCGTTTTTGCGGGATGAGATGAGGGACAGCCAAAACAAGATCACGATCACGGATGTGAAGGTAGAGGACAGCAGAGACAATAAGTCAACAGCCTATCCGACCCTGACCTATCTGTATTCCGACAAAACGGCATTGGATCCTGCCCGGAATATGATCGATGCCTGTGTGGTGGAGCTGTACCGTACCCTGCAGCAGGATGAGGAAAACGCGCTGCAGCAGGAGAAGGCAGAAAAGGATTTTCTGATGTCAGTCAGGAAAAAGGGCAGCACACAGTATTACGATCAGCTTGAGGCACGGGTGAAGCTGACGATGGATTCGGACTATCATATCACAGCCATTCTTTCTGATACACAGACGGATGATACAAGGAAAGAGGACCGCTGTGAGCGGAAGCTGACCATTTCGGCAAAGACAGAGACCGAGGAAACCGTGGAGGAAAAGGATTACGAAAGAACGGGCCCGGATGGAGATGTGGAGGAGGAGTGGACGATTACGACCACGACCCGCGTTACGACCATCTGCTGGGAACGGGGCCTGATCGAGCGGACACATCCGGATGGAGAATAATATCCGGAAAACAGGAGGTGAGGCCGATGCGGCAGCATTTATTCCGAATATATCGTGCGAAATTACAGTCCCGCAGGGCAGAAACCCTGACGGAGCTTTTAGTCTCTGTGCTGGTGATCGTTCTTGCGCTTACCATGTTTGCCTCGGCACTCATGGCGGCGAGGAGGATGCTGGCAGATGGAGATCAGATCATAAACCGGTATTATGCCGGCCGGAACCGGCTGGAGCTGGAGGATTCTGCGGATTCAGATTCCGGCGCTTATAAGACGAAGGCAGACCTCATCTTCCGCCTGGAGGAAGGCGTAAATCATAAAGTGACCGGCTTCGCGCACAGGAACGGGACCATGAATGTGGGAGAGTATCCGGTCAGCCTGTATTCCGGTCAGGATCCGGACGATGCTGAGGAGAAAATGCAGAAGACAGAAAGCGATTATCGTTACAGCAGGCAGTAAGGACAGGAACATATGGAGCAGAACGCATGAAAGGGCAGTGGTATCAGACAGTGAAAAATAAAATAGTGCGGCGCTGTGTCCGCTCCCGGGCAGGTATGACCCTGACGGAGATGCTGGCGGCAGTGCTGATTCTTGCCATGTCTGCGGTGGCGGTTGCCGGCGGTGTTGCTGCGGTAAAAAATGCATACCGCAAAACCACGGAAAAAGCCGAGGCGCAGCAGGTACTTGCCACTACGGTGGAGCTGATTACCGATGTTTTGTCCGAGGCGCAGCAGGTGAGGTCTGGCGGAGACTGCGGTCCTGAATTTTTCAGTGGCGAGACCGGAGACTGGATGCGTCTTTCTGTTGTGCCATATCAGGTCGCCGGGGAAGAACGGGCCGGCATCTGCAAAGTGTATCTGAGTGACGACACAAAGGTGCCGCTTCTCTCGGATGGCGCCATGGGCGGGCTGTTCTATACAAGCTTTGATGTGGACCAATACCGGTATGCGGACAGCTGCTTTATACTGGAGGATATCAACGTCTACTACAAGCATGATGCTGCAAATGCGGGCCGTGAGCCTGCGGCGCATCTGGACGAACTGGTTGTGCGTGCGGTGAATCTGGAAGGACAGGATGAGTAAAAATGCTTTCCCGGAGGAGAAAGAGATGGAATACAGATCATATACAAAAAAACACAGGAGCGGAGCGTTTACACTGGCGGAATTTCTGGTGGTCATTGCAATCACCTTGATTCTTGCCGGTGTTTCTTTTGTTGCGGTGATCTGCTATCAGAGCAGTCTGCGGCGCATGGAGATGGACCGCACCGCGAAGGAAATTTTCCTGGCAGCCCAGAATAATCTGAGCCTGGCAAAATCCGGCGGGGTCATGGAGCGCCTTCTGCATCAGTATGGTGGGAATGACACGGAAAACACAAACGGTACTTTGAAAGCGGAATCAAATGCTTCCGCGGACAAGATCGGAATTGCGCTGACTGCAATTACCGGAAGCACCGGAGCAGATGCAGATGATCTGTACTGTATTTTGTATCAGCCGGGCGAAGGCGCAGGCAATACAACGGAAGGGATACGGGCGCGTCTGCTTCCCTTTGGCTCCATCGATGAGACAGTCCGCACGGATGGTAGCTATCTGATCGTCTATTCCCCCGGGACAGGAGCTGTCCGGGAAGTGTGGTACTCTGACCGCTATATCTTTCAGGGAACCGCAGCGGAATTTTCAGAGCTGTCCGGGCTTACCGAAGATCCAAAAAAGCGTGAGCGTTTCTATGGGGAAGCAGTCGGATATTATGCAGGCGCCTCTCTGACTGAGCCGGAAAGGAAAGATCCGGAGCAGGTGGAAATAAAGGTTGCCGTTTATAATAAAGATGTTTTATATGTGGAAGTAGAGACTCCGTCAGGTGTGAACGGATTAAAGCTGTGGGTTGAGGGTGCGGCGAGCGGAGCAAAGGGCTGGATCGATTTAAACAGATTTACGCAGAATGAGCGTGTACTTACGAAGGGAGACGGCAGTGTCTATGATGTGATCCTGGATGATATTTCAATTCAGGGCGCGCGCTTTGCGGATCTGAGAGGTGATCTGAGATCGGATCAAGGAGGAAATGACATTGCGCTGATCCCGGGAGAGGATATTTGCATTTACGCGGAAGCAGTGACCGAAAGCGGTAATAAGGCAGCCAGTCCGGTGTGTCAGACAAACAGCCTGTTTCAGAAGGTTGCCAACGGCAAAATCGTGGTTTCCAATATCCGGCACCTGGAAAATCTGGACAGACGGGTTTCGGATTTCCATCCGGCAGCAAATGAGCAGAAGCTGGGACTGAGCTCTCCGGCAGAACAGCCGGGCGCATATGTGGTATCGCAAAGTGAAGATATGTCCTGGACAGATTACCGGAGTGCCGTCGTGCGTGAAATTCACAGCAACCATGCATCGGCGGTCCAGGCGGCTGATAACATCCCTGTTTACTACAAAATATACAAGAAACAGGGAGAGGTTCTGACGGAGGAGTGGACCGGAACAGCTCCGGGTTGTTATGCACCGCTGGAGCCGGAATTTGATCTGGTCTATGAGGGAAATGACAAAAAGATCAGTGAGCTTGTCGTAAATACACCGGGGGCAGGCGGCTGCTTTGGAACCGTGTCGAAGAATCTGACGGTGACCGATTTAAAGGTGGTGCATCCGGTTATCACTGCAGATGACCATGCCGGAGGGCTGATCGGATGCGGAAGGAAGGAGACAGATGCACCATCCCTTGAAATTTCCGTGGAAAATGTGCTGGTGCAGTATCCGGTGATCACCTCAAAGGGCAGCGGTACCGTATTGGAACCTGCAGATGCCGGAGCCTTGGTCGGGGCGTTCCGGGGAACGGTGCTGACTGTGAAATCTGTTATGGCGGCAAACACCTATCGTTCCGGAGTGAAGGAGCCTTCTTCGATAGATCAGACCAGGCCGGACCAGGCCGAAGCATTTAAGATTGAGGCTAAAGCAGGAGCGGCAGGCGGTCTGATCGGCTCTGTCGGCGGAAATGTGACCCTGTCAGGCTGTGCGGCATCGGTCTATGTGGAGGCGCAGTCCTTTGCCGGAGGACTCGTCGCAAAGGTGAATACACCGGATAATGGGGTTGCGCAGGTTCTGATCCAGAACTGCTATGTGGCCGGACATACCGGAAATCAGGAATGCCTGACGGAGCTGTATCCGGGGACAGAGGGCTTCAACACGGCAAAGGGACGTTATAATATTGTCTCCGCCCGGGGGCTTGCCGGAGGACTTGCGGCAGTCCTGCCGGAGGGCAGCGCTGTGAAGCGAAGCTACGTGACAGCATCTGTCTGGTCCGGAGGGATGTATGCCCCGGACGAAGCAGACGTGACTGCATTCGTAACAAAATACGGAAACCTGAGCATAGATGATGGCGTAATCGGAAAGAAAGCATCTGATTTTTCGTATTGCTATACCTCATCAGTGGTAAGCGGAGGAGAAAATGCCGGTACAGTAAAGGGAAAACAGATCCTGGAGTACTCAAATTCCAATCAGCTTGAGAGCTATTTTGCCGAGAATGCTTCCTTCAGTAAAAAGCAGGCATTCCCATATGACACAACACAGGAGAGCACCTACCCCATGCCGACCGTGCTCCAGCTGATGCAGGAGGATCCGGAAACCAGCAGTGCCATCCGTAATGACACCGGTGAAGGCAGTATCAGCACCCGGCAGATCTTTAAATTTGCGCGTGTGCATGTGGGAGACTGGTTCAAGGTTCAGGCACAGCCATCCGGAGAACTGAAAGAACATAATGGCAATGAGCTGTGGGTGGATTATGTGACAGACATGCCGGAAGGGACAGAGCCGAAGTATTTGATTTTCTCTGTTTATGGAAAATCCAGCGGGCTTTCAACCTATGTTATTTTAAAGATCGGCGAAAACCCGGACGATTTCAAATATTACGGAAACAGCAATCCGGGAGATATCCTGGAATTAAGAGAGAATCCGGATAACAGCGCCATCAAATGGAAATGGGATTATAAGGACTCTGTTCCCGGAGGAGATCACCGCTTTGCCATCAGCAAAGCCGGAACGTCGCAGCTGCAGGTCCGCTTTTTCCTGGACAGCAAGGAATTTCAGCAGATGGGCTATCAAAACCTGCGGAATGGTTTTTGGGCCGGTGAGGATGCAACGGTAACGGTCAGCGAAAAAAATGTGATCCCGGCTCCCTCAGATCCCGGCAGCATTATGGTAAACAGCTATTTCGGGGAGCTTCACGAGCATACCGCCGAGGTTTTTAGTGCCAGACATCTGATCAATCTGAGCTTTTACAATAGGGAGCAATTCCAGATTACGACCGTAGAGCAGACCGATAATATTCTCTGGAGGAAGGACGAGGATCCGGATGCTCCGGTTCTTGCAGAAACTGCGCCATATTGCGATGAGCTGGAAGAACGCTATCCGGGTGTGCCGGTTCAGGTTTTTCATGACTATGACAGTCAGGGCTATACCGAAGCCGGCAGCTTTAAGTGCATCGAGAATCCGGATCTTACATTATATAATGGCAACCATCATACCATCACGGGACTGAACATCGGAATCCAGAAGCATTATAAGCAGCAATGGGGCAATGCATCCGCATTTATTTTATCCAACACGCATCTGAAGGTTCAGGATCTGAATATGAAGGATCTGCAGGTGACGGGCAATGGAACTGCAGCCGGTATTTTGGCATTTGCAAACGGAAATTCCGCAAAAGACACCTATGTGCGTTTAGAGAATATACGCATTTACGGAGACGATATGTGTATCACTGCCACGAACGGTGATCATGGTGATGTTGGCGGTGCAGTAGCATCTGCGGATGTGGAGGAGCTGGAACTGGATCATGTGTATGTGTATGGAAAGAATGCCCTGATCAGCAAAATATATGGACATAACGGAAAAACGGTCGGAGGCCTGATCGGTCATGCCAGGATCGGAAAGAGCATGAAAATCCGGCAGTCTGTTTTTTCAGGATTTCTGGATGGCAGATATGTCAGTGATGCAACGGGAGGTCTGGTCGCTCACCTTGAGATTGCCCATGGCCCGGACCGGAAGGCAGAAGCTGAGATCACAGAATGCTATGTTGCAGGCAGAAACCAGTCTTATGCCAAAGCAACAGAAGCAGACCCGCTGACAGCCGGAGCAAGTATTACAGGACAGCGGCCGGTTGGAGGGCTGGTGGGCTGGCTACAGGGACCTGTATCAATCTCCGATTCCTTCAGCACAGCGAGTATTTATGATATAGGAAAAGGCTGGAAAGGCGGAGTGGGAGGCCTGGTCGGTAAGTCGGATAAAGACTCAGACGTGCAGCTGACCGATTGCTATTTTGCGGGAAAACTGCTTGGAGCATCCGAAAACAGTGAAGGAAATCAGTCAGCGGGAACTCCGATCGGAGCATCCGAAAACGATGTTCCTGTTATAACCTATCCATATGACCCTGCTTTACAGGGCCGGACTTATCCATACAGGCTCTGGACCACCGAAAACGGCGTAAAGACCTATCGCGGTGACTGGATCCGGTAACCGTTAAGCGCAAAATTAGTGAAACAAAAAGAAACAAAAAGAAAAGCGTATGAAAATATGAAACATAAAAACGGGGAAGAGTGAACCGACTGCATGGAAATGAAACAGACTGCAGGAAAAGAGAACGTCTGAAGTATGAAAAAAACGCGGTAAAAAGGTGCACAATACCTGCAAAAAGAAAAAAACAGCCGGATGCGCCAGGTTGGCATATACCTTGCTTATTATATGGTCAGAACATAAATGCAAAAAAATATCAGTGCATTTAAGGAAAAAGGAGGGTATTTGATATGGCAACAAAACCAGTGATTGGTGTGCTTCTTGGAGATGCTGCCGGTGTTGGTCCGGAGCTTGTGGCAAAGTGTGCAGCAGAAGGATTTTATGAGCAGTACTGTAAGCCGATCGTGATCGGAGATCTCCGGGTGCTGGAGCGTGCGCTTGAGGTGATCGGGGCAAAGGATAAGGTGAAGCTTCAGGTGATATCCGAGGCAGAAGAGGCAGACTGGGAGAAGGGACTTCCGGTGCTGGATCAGAAAAATGTGGATCCTGCGGAGGTTCCGTTTGGAGCTAAGACTGTAGTAAGCGGTAAGGCATGCCTGGATATGCTGAAGCTTGGCGTGGAATTATGGCAGGCAGGCAAGATTGGCGGCTATGTCTTTGGGCCGTTAAATAAAGCCGGCATGCATGATGCAGGACTGACCCTGGAGAGTGAGCATCATTATCTTGCAAAGCTTCTGGGACACACAGATCCATTTGGCGAAATCAATGTGACCAACGGTCTTTACACGACCAGAACCACGAGCCACATTCCGATTTCCCAGGTAAGTGCAGATCTGCGTGAAAATGACGGACTTCGCATTAAGCGGGCAATCCGTCTTTCCTATAAGACCCTGACTGGAGCAGGAATTGAGAATCCCAGGATCGGCGTTGCTGCGCTGAATCCGCATTGCGGTGAGAATGGGGACTGCGGACGCGAGGAAATTGATGTCATCCGTCCGGCTATCGAGTGGGCACAGAAGGAAGGCATCAATGCTACCGGCCCATATCCGTCTGATATCGTGTTCCACAAGGCTCTGGTTAAGAAGGAATTTGACGGCGTGGTTACCATGTACCACGATCAGGGCCAGATCGCGCTGAAGCTGATTGGTTTCGAGGGAGGTATTACCGTTGCAGGCGGCTTCCCGATCCCGATTGTTACCTGCGGACATGGAACTGCTTATGACATTGCAGGAAAAGGTGTGGTGACAACGGCATCGTTTGAGAATGCTGTAAAACAGTGTGCTACCATGGCAGCTGTTGCAGCAAAATAACAAAGCCATCCGGTAAAATTTTGTATTGCATATAGGAAGGGGACTCCGAAAGGGGTCCTTTTTCATATGATAGGAAATTGCGTCCTATCATACAAAAACGCTCCGCGAGGATGCGCACTCGGCGCAAAGGCAGATGGTTGCCGAAGCAACCGCGCCTCGGCGCGAGAATGTGCCAAGGCACATTCTTTTTTTATTTCAATGAAACGATGCGAATTAAAATGAAACAACATGAAACGTAACAAAGGAGATGGAAACATAATTGAGAAAAAAGAAACAGATCAGGACAAAGTGATGAGTGAAAACGAAGAAACAGAGTGCCAAATTGGACAAAATCACAATGGAATTTGGCACTTTGAACAATGTTTTACAAAAAATAGCCCAAATAACAGCGACATGGCACAAGCCTTGCTTTCTATATGCTTATCAGGACATCCGAAGCAGGATGTGAGTAAGAGGAGGTAGAACAAGGTGAAAAGGTTTGGTTCAAAACAGCTGATCCCGATCGCAATGGCACTGATGGGAGTGGTGTTTGCAGTGGTTGGATTTACGCAGCTGGGGTTCTGGGACAAGGAACCGAAAGCGGGATTTTTTCCCAGCATCATTGCTGTGGTCATGGTGATTTCCAGTGTGGCCGCATTCTTCCAGACACTGAAAGAGGAGGATAAACCACAGTATAACAAAAATGAGCTTCTGGTTATTGCAGGCGGCGCAGGTGTGATCGCGGGAAGCTTCATTATTGGCATGATCCCGATGATCTTTCTGTATGTGCTCTTCTGGCTTCTGGTGATTGAGAAGGGAACCCCGATCCTGCACATCATCATCATTGAAGCGATCGTGGCAGTCATTGTGCTGGGGGTTTTTGCCGGATGGCTGCAGGTTCAGTTCCCATGGGGACTGTTTGAAAACTTTATGTAGGGAGGAAACGGAATATGCAAAACTTTTCCATGCTGATCCAGGGCTTTGGCACAGCACTGACTCCGATGAACATTGGAGTATGTATGCTTGGTGCAGTCCTTGGACTGATTGTTGGCGCAATGCCGGGCATTGGTTCTCTGGCCGGTGTCGCACTGCTTTTGCCGCTGACATACAAGTTTAATCCGGCAACGGCAATTATCATGCTGGGCGCCCTGTACTATTCCAATATGTACGGCGGAAGCTTCAGCGCAATTCTTTTAAACATCCCGGGTGATTCTCCTGCGGTATGCACCACTCTGGACGGTTACCCGATGGCAACAAAGAGAAAGAGACCCGGACAGGCACTTTTAACCGCAAACATGGCCTCCTGCATCGGTGGCACCATCGGCATGTTTATCCTGACCTTTATGGGACCCGGCCTTGCAAACCTGGGACTGAAATTTGGTCCGTCCGAGATGACAGCGATCCTGCTGATCGCCATGACATCCATCAGCTGGCTGGTCGGAGAAAATCCCATCAAGGGTGTAGTCATTACCTGTTTTGGAATTCTGCTTGCAAGCATGGGCATGGATACCCTGTCCGGCGCTCCGCGCTATGAGTTTGGAAGCATGCATCTGCTCGGCGGCATTCCGTTTACCCCGTTTGTCATTGGTGCGGTTGGCTTTGCGCAGGTCATCAAGCTGATCAACGACCGTGATTCTGACAATGAGAAGCGTGCCGGTTCTGCAAAGAATGAGATGAAGCTTTCCATCCGCGGTTCCATGCTGACCGGACATGATTTTAAGAGACTGCTCCCGCCGGCGGTTCGTTCCGGACTGATGGGAACCTTCATCGGCGTTCTTCCGGGAGCGGGTGCAACCACAGGATCCTTCATGGGCTATGCTGTCCAGAAAAAGTTTAAGAGTGAGGAGCCTCTTGGTACCGGCGCGATTGAGGGTATTGCGGCAGCAGAGGCAGCAAACAATGCAGCGGCTGCAGGTGCCTTTGCACCGCTTCTGGCACTGGGAATTCCGGGATCCGGAACCGGCGCTGTTTTATTAGGCGGTCTGATGATGTGGGGCTTATCTCCGGGCCCGCTCCTGTTTGAGAACGAGCCGGAGTTCTGCTGGGGTCTGATCGCGTCCCTGTATCTGGCAAATATTTTCACCTTACTGGTTGCGATCTGTATTATTCCGTTCCTGATCCAGATTCTGTCCGTACCGGTAAAATACATGATCCCGATCATCACGGTAGTCTGCATCGTAGGCGCATACAGCACCAGCAATTCCATGTATGGTGTCATTGTAATGTTTTTGTCCGGCATTGTGGGATATCTTTTAAACAAGAACAATTTCCCGTCAGCCCCGATGCTGTTATCCTTTGTACTGGCACCGCTTCTGGAGAACAACATGCGTAAGGCATTTATCCTTTCCGGCGGAAGCTTAAGCATTTTCTTTACAAGACCGATCACCTGTGTGCTGATGATCATTTTCTTTGCGATTATTCTTGCTTCAGCCCTGCGCCCGGTTCTGGCCAAAAAGAAAGGTGCGGCAGCCTGAAAAAACAAAAACTGTGAAAATAAAAAATGGAGGGTTTATATTATGAAAAAGAGACTTTTAGCAGGTATCATGGCAGGCGTTATGGCAGCATCTGTACTGGTGACCGGCTGCGGCGGAAGCAAGGATGTGAAGGATGGAACCTTTACTCCGACTAAAACAATCCAGTGGATGTGTACATCCAGCGCCGGCGGCGGATCGGATATTTTTACCCGTAAGATCAGCGATATTATGACTGCCCAGAATCTTGTCAATGGCCAGACCATCGTAGTGACAAACAAGACAGACGGTTCCGGTGAGGTAGGACGTAATGAAGTGGCAGGTCTGAAAAAGAATGCGGATTATCAGCTTCTGACCTTCAATAGCGGCGATCTGATGCCAATGGTGACCAATACCAAGAACCGTTCCTCTAATTTCCGTATTCTTGCGGTTATGGCAGTGGACAAGCAGCTCTTATTCAAGGGAAAAGACGCAAAATACGATACCTTTGCAGATGTCATTGACGCAGTAAAGGCAGGCAATAAGGTAGTAATCGGAGGCTCAAAGGGTGATGACATCGCTACCTATCAGGCATTGATCGCAGAACTGGGAGTATCCGAAGACCTGCTGACTTACATTACCTATGATTCTACCGGTGACGCGATCACAGCGGCATTAGGCGGACATGTGGAGTTTGTGATCGCAAAACCTGCAGCAGCCTCTGAATATGTCGAGGCCGGTTCCCTGATCCCGATCCTGGCACTGGCGAATGAGCGTTATACCGGCAATCTGGCAGATGCTCCGACCTTAAGTGAGGTGGGAGATTACAACAATGTAGAGGTTCCGGTGTGGCGTGGTGTTGCAGCTCCGGCAGCCATGAGTGATGAGGCTGCAGCTTACTGGAGTGAGGTACTCGGAAGCGTATCAGAGACGGATGCATGGAAGAATGAGTACATTGACGCAAATAAGCTGATCGCAGACTACATGGATACCACAGCAGCAACGGAATACGTGACCAAGTATGAGGCTGACTATATGGCTGAAAATGGATTAAAGTAACATGGACTTTTGAGAATACTGATCAAAAATGGGGAATGCGCCATTTCGCGCATTCCCCATTTTTGATGTAAAAGATCATGGAAGAAGAATGTGATATTTTTTCATTTTCCGCCACAAGGTGCTTTTGTCTATTCCGAGAAATTCAGCAGTTTTTGTGCGGCTGTTGTGGAAGGTATAGAGCGCCTTCAGAATTTCTTCCCGCTCATCGTAAAGGGAATAGACCGGTGCGTCCCCGGGCGTTGACCGGTCCGTTTTTTTCGGCCCGTTTGGAGTGAGGGCGGCAGCTGCATCCGGAAGGACCTTCAGGATATCTGCAGGTGTGGCAAGCGGATTCTGGGTCAGTATGGAGAGTCTCTGACAGAAATTTCGCATTTCACGGATATTTCCGGGCCAGGGATACTGCGTGATCAGGCTGGCTCCTTCTTCGGAAAGCCCTGTCAGGATGCAGCCGGTGCGCTCGTGCTCATAGGAAATCAGCTGACTCAGAAGAAAGAGCGCATCCTGCTCCCGGTTTCGCAGCGGCGGGAGGTTCAGCTCCAGAACATCCAGCCGGTAAAGCAGATCCTGGCGGAACCTGCCGTTAGCCACTTCCTCTTTCAGGTTTTTGTTGGTGGCAGAGATAACGCGCACATCAACCGGAATGACGGTATCACTTCCGAGACGCACAACCTCGCGCTCCTGCAGAACACGCAGCAGACGGCTCTGGAGGTTTGGAGAGACATCTCCGATTTCATCTAAGAAGATAGTGCCTTTGTGTGCCAGCTCGAAGAAGCCCATTTTTCCGCCTTTGGAAGCGCCGGTAAAAGCGCCTTCTACATAGCCGAACAGTTCGCTTTCCAGAAGGTTTTCCGGGAGTGCCGAGCAGTTGATCGCCACAAAGGGATGGTTTTTGCGGGGACTGGAGTTGTGGATGCTTTGCGCAAAGAGCTCTTTTCCGGTTCCGGTTTCTCCGCAGATTAGGATATTTGAGTCGGAATAGCTGTAGGTCATGGCATCGGAGATCACAGAATCCATGATCCTGCTTTTGTGCAGGATATTGGAAAACTGATATTTTGCCTGAAAACTCGAATGACGCAGCTTTTTTCGTACCTGCAGCTCATCTGCCTGGATGCGGCTTGTATCCTGAAATGTCAGAACACAGCCGGTATTTCCGCTGTTATCCGGCGCCGGAACGCAGTTTACCATCAGGTGGTAAGAGGCATAGATGTGCAGCTCGGAAAGAAGCTTTTTTCCGTTTCTGGTAACCTCCTCCACCGGAAGGTTGGGGAAAAAATCCAGGATGCTGCGTCCGGTAAGGAGCGCGTGGCCGGAGTCCAGGATAGAATAGCAGTATTTATTTGCGAATGTGATGATGCCGTTCTGATCTGTGGAAAGGATGCCCTGAAAGGAATAGTTCATGATATTGGCCATCTGGGCACTGCGCATTTTCTCTCTTAAGTCAATTTCGGCTGCGGATTTTGCCTCGTCGATCGCATTGTTGATGGCTTCTTGGCCGGATTCGATCATGACAGCCGGAAGACCGCTTTTTTTGGCCAGCTCAACGCCTGTATAGTTGCCAACCAGGGCGTCACATCCATCGGAAATCGCCTGCCGGATGGCGTCAGCAAGCAGGGGTTCGGAATTGACCGGGTAGGTAGAGAGCTTCATGTCAGGAAATGCATCCCGGATGCTTTCAATACCGTAGATCATGTTAAAGGCTCCGATCACCGCAATGTGAGACAGCCCAGGAGACATGCGGCGCGCTTTCAGGACGGCAGCAATGACATCATAGCCGCCGACCTTCAGCTCTGCGCAGATGTAGCCGCGCTGCTTCATGGTCAGGGCAGAGAAGCCGCGGGCGATCACGACATCGGCGTTCAGATCCTGAAGCGGATTATTATAGAAATCCTGTACAATTTCGTATTCAAGCTCATCACAGTCAGGACGTTCCTGGAAAACCTGCTTAATGAGAGGGACGATCTGGGGATAGGGAGCATAAAAAATCATGTGGATCATAGAAAACCTCCATTTGTACATGAAAATTATTGTCTGATGATGATTATAGAGGAATTTGCACGGAAAAGAAAGTAAAAATTGCAAAAGATTGCAAAATGATTTTTAATAAGATATAAATTGCAATTAGATGAAACGATATGCAATCTTAAAACGGGTGAAGTTGGAAAAATATAGAATGCAGCAGAGATAATGCGAAAAGAATCAATTGTGATAATGCATTGAAACAGAGATTGATATTTGTGCAAAATACATAAAAAGGGATGTAAAAAACAGAAAAAAAGAAAAAATCTGCGTGAAAAGGAAAAATAGGCATAAGGTTTGCTCTATAGTATGTCAGAACTGGTTCAGAAACAAAAAAACATAGTAGGATTTGTATGGAGGGTACAGGTTATGATTGGTAATGTCAGAATACTCGGAACAATGAAAAAATTTCCGGCAGGCGCAATGGTAATCCCGCTGCTGCTTGGATGCACGGTAAACACATTTTTCCCGGAAGCTTTAAAAATCGGAGGCTTCACAACGGGACTTTTCAAGAATGGAATCCCAACCCTGATCGGTTTGTATCTGTTCTGCAGCGGCGCAACGATTGATGTAAAAGCAGCAGGAGAGACGGTATACAAGGGCGTGTTTCTGACAGCCCTGAAGTTCTTTGGCGGCTTTGGTATCGGACTTCTTCTGAATGCGATTTTTGGAGAAGCCGGATTTCTGGGTTTGCTTCCGCTGGCAGTCATTGGCGCAGTAACTAATTCCAATGGTGTTATTTATGCAACTCTTGCCGGTGAGTATGGCGATGAGTCTGACGTAGGAGCAACCGCGATCCTGACTTTAAATGACGGCCCGTTTTTCACGATGATTGCGCTTGGAACAGCAGGGATCGGAAAATTCCCGATCACCGCGATCATGGCAAGCATTATCCCGCTGATCATTGGTTTTATCATCGGTAACCTGGATCATGAGTGGAGAGAAACTCTTTCCACTGCTATGGCACTTCTCCCACCGTTCAATGGTTTCTGTCTTGGAGCAGGCATGAGCTTTTTCACCATTGCAGGCGCCGGCTTTTCCGGTATCCTTCTCGGACTGCTGACAGTTGCGGTAACCGGTATTCTTACGTTTATCATTTACAGCCTGATCCGAAGGAAAGCAGATCCGATGGGAGCAGCGATCGGTACGGTGGCAGGCGTTGCCGCAACAACACCGGCAGCGATTGCAGATGCAGATCCGTCCTTTGCTCCGCAGGTTGAGACTGCAAGTGCGCAGATTGCGGCAGCAACCATTGTGACAGCGATCGTGACACCGCTTCTGGTGGCATTTCTGGCACGGTGGTCCAGAAAATTCAACGAAAAGCATGGCCTTGGCAATGCAAAACAGCAGAAGACCGGAGTAAAAGCCATGATGGCTGAGACAGAATAAAGCAGGGGGAAACAGATATGAGCGATATTATTTTAAAAGCTGACCGTGTTCTGGTTGGCGAGGATCTGAATTTAAAAGAGCACATGGCAGTGATCGTCCGTGATGGAAAAATAGAGGAGATCGTACCGCAGGCGGAGTGTCCTGTGGTAGAAGGTGCGGAGGTGATCGATTTAAAGAATACGACCCTCATGCCCGGCATGATCGAGTGCCATAACCATCTTTCTATTGACGCCACGATCCCGGAGCATCTGGAGCTTCTGGCATGGAGTACAGAATGTGAGCTGACCCTGATTGCTCTGGATGGGTTCCGGAAAGATCTGATGAGCGGAGTCACAACAGCACGCTGCATGGGAGACCGTTTTTATATTGATGTAACGCTGAAAAAGCTGATTGAACAGGGAAAGGTGGCAGGACCGAAGCTTCTCGCAGCAGGCATTGGCATGAAGGGAAGCCACGGTGCCGGATATATCGGAAGCCCGCACTGCGGACCGGAGGAGATCCGAAAAACTGCCCGCGAAAATTTAAAGAAGGGTGTCGATTTGTTAAAGCTGTTTATCACTCCGGGCGTTCCGGATCCGGAGAGCGAGTTTGTGCCGAGCTTTTTAAGTCTGGAGGAGATTGCCATGGCAGTCAGTGAGGCGGCAAGAAAGAACCTTCCGGTTGCTGCACACTGTATCGGCGGTCAGGGCCTAAAAGACTGTATCGACGGCGGAGTACAGGTCATTGAGCATATGTATATGTGCACTCCGCAGGATGCGGAATGGCTGGCAAATTCCAAATGTATTGTTGATTTTACTTCCGGTATTTTCCTGGATCCGACGCGCGAGGAAACTCTGTCGGCAAACAATGCATACCGGGTTCGCAAAAACCGGCCACGCGTCCGGGAAAGACTGAAGCTTCTGATGAGTACAGGTGTTCCGTATGTTCTGGGAACCGATGCTTACCATGGTTATCTGTACCGCGAGGTCGGATATGCGGTAGAGCTCGGTTCAGATATTGTGACCGCATTAAAGGGCGTTACCTCCAATGCCGCGAAGGTCTGCGGACTGGGAGACCGGATCGGAAGCTTAAAGAAAGGCTATGCTGCAGATATCATTGCAGTAGATGGGAATCCGCTGACGGATGTGGAGTGCCTGGCAAACGTACCGTTTGTAATGCAGGATGGTAACGTTGTGAAACGAAAGTGAAACATTTGCGAGCAGAATTAAGAAACAAAATGAAAAACGCAACGAAACAAAATGAAACATAATTCCTGAAAAAACGAAAAAGGGACAGAAAAATGCACCGGCAAGACCTGGCACATGTTTTGCTCTATATACTGGTATCAGGAAGTCAGAGAAAAGGAGTGAGGGTATGAAGTTATGTTATCAGGTTGCCACACCGGATGTTGCGATCGCAGATTCGGTTACGGCATATCAGGGACCTCTGGAGAAAAGCTTTTCAGATCTCGCAAAGCTTGGTTATCAGGGAGTGGAGCTGATGACGTTAAATCCGTCAGAGCTTGACTGGGAGTTTGTAAAATGTGAGGCAGAAAAAAACGGCTTGAAGGTGGTTCTGGTCTGCACCGGTGAAATCTTCGGTCAGCTGGGGCTCAGCTACACAAACCCGGATCCGGAGAACCGGAAAGAGGCAATTCGCAGAAGTAAGGAGATCATTGACTTTGCTGCTTATCTGGGAGCCAATATCAACATCGGGCGTATCCGCGGACAGTACTGCAAGGAGCTGACAAAAGAGCAGACGGAGGAGCTGGCGGTTGCCGCGTTCCGGGAGCTGGCTGATTACGCGGCGCCAAAGGGCGTAAAGATCGCACTGGAAACAGTTACCATCATGCAGACGAATTTCATCAATACCTGCGCGGAGGGCGCAGACATGGTGGATCGGGTAAACCGGCCGAATTTTCGCCTGATGCTGGATGTGTTCCACTTAAATCTGGAAGAAAAGGATCTGTTTGAGGCTATCCGTCGGTACAGCTCCTATAACATCCATGTCCATCTGGCTGACAATAACCGCCGCTATCCAGGCCAGTGCGGACTGGATTTTGAAAAAATCATTTCTACCTTCAGAGAATGCGGATATGATGGTGCATTTACCACGGAAATATTCCAGCTGCCAAGCATGGAAGGCGCGGCAAAGGGTGCAGCTGAATATCTGATCCCGATCATGAAGAAGGTTTACGGACAGGAGGAAGCATGAAAAGTATCGCACTGATCCATACCGTAAAGACGGTAGCGAATTCCTTTGAACAGCAGCTGAAGGATTATGTGGGGGAACCGGTCAAGATTCATAATCTCTGGGACGATTTCCTGGCGAATAATCCGAATGAGATCGGGGAGTTTACCATAGAAAACCGCTGCCGCCTGTATAACGATATCAAGTCTGCAGAGATGACGGGAGCCGATATGATCGTGGTGACCTGTTCGACCCTGACTCCGGTTGTAAACATGATCCGTCCGTTTGTGAAGGTTCCGCTGATTGCCATCGACGATGCAATGGGAAGAAAAGCGGTTACCTACGGGGATAAGATCCTGGTTCTTGCGACAGCAGGCAGTACCGAAGGACCGATGCGGGAAAAGTTAAACGCAGAGGCAGCAAAATTAAATAAGACCATCCAGATTGATTTCAAAGCCAACGCAGAAGCGTTCCAGGCGATGAAAGCAGTGCAGATGGACCGCCACGATGCGATCCTTCTGGATATGGCAAAAGATATTTCCGGATATGACTGTGTGGTGCTGGCTCAGGCATCCATGGCACATCTGGATCAGAAAATAGAAGAAATCTGTAAGATCCCTGTTCTGTCAAGTCCCGGACTTTGCATGGAGCAGGTGAAGGAAACATTAAAAACGATATAAAAATAGAAAAGGAGACTACTGACATGACCAACGAAAAGAAACAGGAGTTGGATGCTCTTTGCCTGAAATTCAGACGTACCCTGATAGAAATCTTACATGAGAGACAGACCGGACATCCGGGCGGATCTCTTTCCGTATGCGAGATCCTTACAAACCTTTATTTTAACGACGCAAATATCTCTCCGGAGAATATCAATGACAGAAGCCGCGATAAGATCGTGCTCTGTAAAGGACATGCTGCTCCGATGCTTTATCTGGAGCTGGCAGAAAAAGGCTTTTTCCCAATGGAAGAGATGCACAGCCTCCGTCAGATCAACAGCCGTCTGCAGGGACATCCGTGTTCCAAGGAAACTCCCGGAGTTGAGGCATCTACCGGTCCTCTTGGAGCCGGTTATCCGTTCGCGTTAGGTCTGGCACTTTCCGATATGCATGATGGTGTAGACGCTTACACCTATGCGATCCTTGGAGATGGTGAGATCAACGAGGGCGTGGTATGGGAGACCTGCATGAACGCCTCCAAGTTTAAAGCAGACCGCCTGATCTCTATTCTGGACTGGAATGGTGTACAGCTGGACGGAACTACCGAGCAGATCATGCCGATGGGTGACATCGAACTGAAATTTAAGGCATTTGGCTATAATACCATTGTCTGTGACGGACATAATGTGGCAGCCCTCAGCGCAGCGATCGAGACCGCAAAATCGGTTAAGGGTGTTCCGAGCATCATTCTGGCAAAGACTGTGAAGGGCAAGGGCATTTCCTTTATGGAGGGCAAGAACACCTGGCATGGTGCTCCGGTTAAGGATGCCGATTATGAAGCAGCAATGAAAGAACTGGGAGGTGTACAGTAATGGCAAAGGCAATTCGTGATGTATATGGAGAGACACTGAAAAAATACGGCGCGATGAATGAGAATATCGTAGTTCTGGATGCAGATGTATCCGGCTCCACAAAATCGGCCATGTTCGGAAAGGAGTATCCGGACCGTTTCTATAACTGCGGAATCAGTGAGTATGCGATGATGGGCATGGCAGCAGGCATGGCCAAAAACGGCAAGATCCCGTTTGTCAATACCTTTGCGGTATTTTTAACCACACTGGGGTCTCTGGCAGCAAGAACCTTTATGTCCTACTCCGGACTGCCGATCAAGATGATGGGTGGTTACGGCGGCTTATCCGATGCCTTTGACGGCGCGACCCATCATGCTCTGGAGGACATTGCCATGATGCGTACGCTTCCGGGGGTAAATGTTATGGTAGCTTCCGATGCGCAGATTACCGACTGGATGGTTAAAACCGCGATTGAAGTCAATGAGCCGATGTACATCCGTCTTTCGAGAGATGCGGCTCCGGACTGCCATCCGGAGAATGCGAAGTTTGAAATGGGCAAGGGCATGGTTGTAAGAGAAGGCAGCGATGTTACCATCATCGCATGCGGCCTGATGGTGAGCACCGCGATCACTGCCGCTGAGATGCTGGAGAAAGAGGGCATCAGCGTAAGAGTGGTTGATATGTACTGCATCAAACCGATTGACGCAGAGCTGATTGAGAAATGCGCGAAAGAAACCGGCGCGATCGTAACAGCGGAGGAGCACAGCGTGATCGGCGGTCTTGGCGGAGCAGTCAGCGAGGTTCTGGCAAAATCCGGATGCCTGGTACCGGTCGAGATGGTCGGCATGCAGGATCGTCACGGTGAATCCGGTCCTTACAGTGAACTGTTAAAGAAATACGGCCTGGATGCGGAAGCAGTTGCGGCAGCGGCAAAAAAGGCAGCTGCAAGAAAATAGGCGGCCGCGTCAGGCAGATTCCATCGGAAAGGAACAAAAAATTATGGAAAAGTCCATGAAACGGTACATGAAGGTCGGTACGATCCTTCATGTATCCTACAAAGAGGTTGGTTCCGGGGAGGGACCGATCCTGGAATGTTTAAAAAAGATTGTGACGGACCCGTATTTTGAAGCGGTGGAAGTGGCACACATGAAGGATCCTGTTGTGCGCAAAAAAGCGGCAGAGATGATTGCTGCTGCGCATATGACCACTGCTTACGGCGGTCAGGGACTGATGCTGGGAGCTGGCTTAAACATCAATGACTTAAACGAAGAGGGACGACAGAAGGCCCTGGCTTCCCTGAAAATGGGGATCGATGAGGCATATGAGATCGGAGCCCAGGACTTTGCGTTTCTGGCAGGCCGCTACGAGGCAGAGACAATGGAAGAATCCTTCCAGGCACTTCTTGCTTCCACCAGAGAGCTTTGTGAGTATGCGAAAGCAAAGGGAAACATGCCGGTTCTCTGCGAGGTGTTTGATTATGATATCGCAAAGAAATCTCTGATCGGTCCGGTTGACCGGGTGAAACGCTACGCAGAGACGATCTGTGCGGAGTATGACAATTTTGGCCTGATGGTGGATCTGAGCCATATTCCAATGATCCATGAAACCATTGAGGAAAATCTGCTTCCGGTCCGCAGATTTATCCGCCATGCCCACATGGGCAATACGGTGATCAGAAGTCCGCAGTGCCCGGCTTATGGGGATGAGCATCCGAGGTTTGGTTTCCCAAACAGTGAAAATGATGTAAAAGAACTGGCCGATTATCTGAGGCTTCTGATGGAGATCGGATTCATCAGTGAAAAGAATCGTCCGATCGTAAGCTTTGAGGTAAAACCCTTTGAAGAAGAAGATCCCGATATCTGCCTGGCAAATGCAAAACGAACACTTGACCTGGCGTGGGAACTTGTATAAAGTTAGAATTGCATAACAATGAAATGAATCAGAGCAGGAGGAAAAGAACATGAGAGAGTCTATTCATAAATATTTTCAGGTAGGTACCATCCGCTGGATGTCCTTTCCGAACAGAAGTGTAGTAGATCAGGTAAAGCGGATCGCGGTAGATGATTACTTTGATGCGATCGAGGTGACCAAATGTGCCGATGACGCAGAGCGCGAAGAGGTGAAAAAAATCCTGGAGCAGTCTCATTTAAAGGTCTGCTATGGCGCACAGCCGAGACTTCTCGGACCGAAGCTGAATCCGAACGACATCGATGAGGAGGGCAGAAAAAAAGCTGAGGCTACCCTGATCGAGGCAGTGGATGAGGCAGAATACCTTGGCGCAAAGGGAATCGCATTCCTGGCAGGAAAATGGGAAGAGGAAACCAAGGATCAGGCTTACGCACAGCTGTTAAAAACTACCCGCAATGTCTGTGACTACGCAGCGAAGAAGGGCATGAACGTAGAGCTGGAGGTCTTTGATTTCGATATGGACAAGGCAGCCCTGATCGGACCGGCTCCCTATGCGGCACAGTTCGCGGCAGACATGAGAATGACCCATAACAATTTCGGATTATTGGTAGATCTGTCTCATTTCCCGACTACCTATGAGACCTCAAAATTTGTGATCCGGACCTTAAGACCTTACATCACTCACCTTCATTTCGGAAACGCAGTTGTAGAAGAGGGCTGCCCGATGTATGGTGACAAGCATCCGCGTCTGGGTTATCCGAACAGCGCCAACGATGTGGAGCAGCTGACCGATTATCTGCAGGTACTTAAGGAAGAGGGCTTCTTCAACGCGAAGGATCCGATGGTACTGTCCATGGAGGTTACCCTGGCTCCGGGTGAGGACGATGAAATCATTCTGGCCAATACCAAACGCTGCTTAAACCGCGCATGGGCACTGGTAGAAGACTAAGAAATACCGAAAAACGAGAAAAGGAGAACGGAATCATGAAGATTGTAGTATTAGATGGCTATACCGAAAATCCTGGTGACATCAGCTGGGGGCCGATTGAAGCTCTTGGCGAGGTTACCGTATATGACAGAACTGCTTACGAGGAGTCCCCGCTGATCGCGGAGCGCATCGGTGACGCAGATGTGATCGTGATCAACAAGACACCGATCAGTAAAGAAACCATGGACAAGTGCCCGAACTTAAAGGCGATTGCAGTTCTGGCTACCGGCTACAATGTAGTAGATTATGAGTACGCAAAGGCAAAGGGCATTCCGGTTATGAATGTTCCGGTATATGGAACGGATAATGTCAGCCAGTTTGCTGTCAGCCTTTTGCTTGAGGTATGCTCCCATATCGGACATCACAGCGATTCTGTATATGCCGGTGAGTGGGCAGAGAATGCAGACTGGTGCTACTGGCATTATCCGATGATCGAGGTATCCGGAAAGACCGCAGGCATCATCGGACTTGGCCGTATCGGTGTGAATACCGCAAAAATCTTAAAGGCCATGAACGTGAATGTGATCGCTTATGACGCATTCCAGAGCGAGGCAGGAAAAGCGGTTGCGGAGTATGTGGAATTAGATGAGCTGCTTGCAAAGTCTGACTTTATCTTCCTGCATTGCCCGCTGTTCCCATCTACTCAGGGAATTATCGGAAAAGAGAATATCGCGAAGATGAAGGATGGAGTCATCATCATCAATAACAGCCGCGGACCGCTGATCGTTGAGCAGGATCTTTACGACGCATTAGAGAGTGGAAAAGTGGCAGCCGCAGCTGTGGATGTTGTTTCCACGGAGCCGATCAAAAAAGACAACGTTCTGTTAAAGGCGAAAAACTGCATTATCACCCCTCATATTTCCTGGGCAACCAAGGAGGCACGTGAACGCATCATGAACACCACTGCAGAGAATATCAAGTCTGTGATTGACGGTGCTCCGCAGAATGTAGTAAATAAGTAACAGAAAAACAAGACGATTTTCATAATTTTTCTGCAAAATTGAATGGGCTATGGTATACTTTACCATAGCCCATTCAAGGAAAAGGGGCAGATGAAACTGTCTTGGAAAAAGGAGAAAATCTCGGACATGGTAAAGATAAGGGTTTTTATACCGCATCTGGAGCTGAAAGAAATCTTTGAAGATGTGGTGAAGAAACTGCCGCAGTACGAAACAATTCAGATAGAACAGCAGTATGTATTCGGAACACCGGATGATCTGGCCAAATATGGCGATGCTGATGTGCTGGTCGCGCGGGGCATGACGTATGAGGTGCTGAAGAATCTGTTTCCGGACAAGCATGTGATCGAAGTGCATGTCAGCAGTTTTGATATTTTTGACGCGTTGGTAGAGTGCAGAAAACAGAATGCCGGAAAAATCGCACTCTGCCTGCATAACCGGAAATTCAAATCCATGGAGGAGCTGGAGGAGCTTTGCGGTGCGTCCATCACGATTTATGATACTCCGAATGAGGCTTCCACGGAAGCTGCAGTCCATCAGGCCATGGAGGACGGCGCGGATATTTTTGTCGGTGCGGGAACCATGTGCGGAATCTGTGACCGGCTGGGATTAAAGCGTGTCCATATCCATACGAATGAAGAAGCGGTGGAGGTGGCCATGAAGGAAGCGCTCAATGCAGCGCGGACAATCCGGCAGGAGCGTGCCAAGAGTGATATCATTGAGGCCATGCTCAATCACAGTGAAGAAGGCGTGCTCGCGATCAGCGACAGAGGACGGATTCTGGCGATCAATAATCAGGCATACCGTATTTTTCAGATTTCTACCGTCGACTCGCTTGTTGGCAGTCCGGCAGCAGAGCTGGAGCAGGCAGATGACTGGGAAAATCTTCTGCATGAAAATCAGGCGCGCGAGCGCATCCTGAAGATTAAAGGCAGGGATTACTATGTGCAGTACAAACACCTGAGTGAAGAAGCGGCCGAGACCGGAGCTTTGGTTTTTATCCGGAATACCGATCGGATCATGGAAGAGGAACGAAAAATCCGGAAGGGACTTGCAGAAAAAGGACTGACAGCCAAGTATTCCTTTTCAGATATTCTTGGAAAAAGCAAGGCAATTCGTGAGAATATCCATATGGCACAGCGTTACAGCCGGGTTAATTCCAATGTTCTGATCGTGGGAGAAACCGGTACCGGAAAAGAATTATTCGCGCACAGTATCCATCAGGCATCAAGCCGCAGTGATCAGCCGTTTGTTGCGTTAAACTGTGCCGCACTCCCGGAAAATCTGCTGGAAAGCGAACTGTTCGGGTATGAGGCAGGCGCTTTCTCAGGCGCGGCCAAAGGCGGTAAGATCGGTCTGTTTGAGCTGGCACACCGGGGAACCATTTTTTTGGATGAGATTGGAGAAATTCCGATCACTTTGCAGGCCAAGCTTTTGCGTGTGCTGCAGGAAAAGGAAATCCGCCGCATCGGCAGCACCAGTGTGCATCCGATCGATGTCCGTGTTGTTTCTGCAACCAATATTAATATAGAAGAAAAGATCCGAAGCGGACAGTTCCGTTCTGATCTGTATTATCGTTTGAACCTTCTTGATATCAGTATTCCACCGCTCAGAGAGCGCCGGGAAGATGTTCAGGAACTGGTTGATTTTTACCTGACCAGATTTGCGTGCGAAATGGGAAAACGGATCCCGACTGTAACATCGGAGGCGGCACAGCTTTTGATGCAGTATGACTGGCCAGGAAACGTGCGGGAGCTGCGCAATGTCTGTGAACGCCTGATTGTTTTGAATGACAGCGATTTTGTCAGTGCCGGGCTTTTAAGACAATTGAAAATTTTTCGCGAGAGCAAAGCGCGGGAGCCGGTTATTCTTCCGGAGGAACAGATGGAAGATACGGTCTACAGCCGCTTAAAGCCGAAGAAAAAGAAAAAGGAGCTGGCGGAAGAGCTTGGTGTCAGCCGCACGACTCTGTGGCGTATGGCAAAACGCCAGAGCGCGCTGGAGCAAAAGCAGCGGGAGCAGGAGATCAGCAAGAGAAGGAGCGAATGATTAGATGGAACTGAATTACGGAATGTCTCTGGAACAGAAGCAGCAGTTATCTCAGAATCAGATACAGTCCCTGGAGTTGCTGGCCATGGACAGTGTAGAACTGAGTGAATTTTTGCAGGACGAATACCTGGAAAATCCTCTCTTGGATTACTCGGAGGAGCATGCGATGCCGGGCGGCAGGGAGGATATCGGACAGACTTATGAACAGCCGCCGGTATTGGAACAGAATTACGACGATACTGCGGAGGAAGAAGACCGAAGAAGAAAAGATATTCCAATGCCGGAGACAGAAAGCATCAAAAACTATATTCTGGATCAGCTGCCGGATGGAGCATGCAGCCGGAAACTGGCAGAGTTTATGACAGACTGTCTGGATGATAACGGCTTTTTTACAATACCGACTGAGGAAGTGGCGCAGAAAACCGGAGTGCCGGAGGCGGAAGTTTCCTGGACTCTGAAGGTGCTGCAGGAACTGGAGCCCTATGGGATTTTCGCACCGGACCTGAAACACAGCCTGTTAAAACAGCTGGAGATGCAGGGACTAAATAATGCTCCGGTCAGTCAGGTGGTGAAGGAACACCTGCAGGATGTGGCAGATGGAAAGATCAGTGTCATTTCCCGGGCGCTGAAGCTCTCAACCGCAGAAGTACGCAAATGCATAGATCAGATCGCAAAGCTGAATCCGAGACCCCTGGGAGAGTTTGGAGGAAAACGCAACGATTATGTGGTTCCGGATATTATTTTCCGGAAAGATGACGGAAAATGGGAAATTGAACTCAATGATGGATGGGTGGAGGATTATCATATCAATGATTATTATCTGAAAATGATGAAGGAATCCACAGACGCTCAGCTTGGGGCTTATTTTCAGAAAAAACTGGAGCGCATCCGTTTTGTGATGAACAGTATTGCACAGAGACGCAGGACAATTCTTCAAATATCAGAGCAGATTCTGAATGTACAGGAGCATTTTCTGGATGGAACCGGATTCTTAAAACCCATGACGATGACGGATGTGGCAGAAAGCCTTGGAATTCATACTTCTACGGTGAGCCGGGCCATCAAGGGAAAGTATATCCAGTATCCGTGCGGAACCATATTGATGAAGCATCTGTTTACGGCATCGGTTTCAGCAGCAGAAGGAAGCGATGCGGTCGGAACCATGCAGATCAAGGAACTGATGAAGGAGCTGATCCGCAATGAAGATAAGAATAAGCCTTACAGCGATCAGAAGCTTTCATCGCTTTTGAAAGAGCGCGGCATTGAAATTTCAAGACGTGCTGTGGCAAAATACCGGGAAGAAATTGGAATTCGAGGAAGCTTTGACCGGAAAGCATTTTAAAGAAAAAGGAGAATAAGATTATGAAATTTTTTGTTGATACCGCAAATGTTGAGGAAATCCGCAAGGCAAATGATATGGGAATTATCTGTGGAGTAACCACCAACCCGTCGCTGATCGCAAAAGAGGGCCGTGATTTCAACCAGGTTATCGCAGAGATCGCTTCTATTGTGGACGGACCGATCAGTGGCGAGGTAAAGGCTACTACCACCGATGCAGAGGGCATGATCAAAGAAGGCCGCGAGATTGCAGCCATCCATCCGAATATGGTAGTAAAGATCCCGATGACCGTAGAGGGCTTAAAGGCTGTTAAGGTTCTGCACGCAGAGGGCATTAAGACCAACGTAACTCTGATCTTTTCCGCAGCACAGGCTCTGTTGGCTGCAAGAGCAGGAGCAACCTACGTTTCCCCGTTCCTGGGCAGACTGGACGACATCTCCATGCCGGGTATTGACCTGATCAACGAGATCACCGAGATCTTTATGATGCACGACATCCAGACCGAGATCATCGCGGCGAGCATCCGCAACCCGATCCATGTCATTGACTGTGCAAAGGCTGGTGCTGATATCGCTACGGTTCCGTACAAGGTATTAGAGCAGATGACCAGGCACCCGCTGACCGACCAGGGCATTGCAAAATTCCAGGCAGATTACAAGGCTGTATTCGGCGAGTAAAAATCAGGGAATAAAACAAATACAGGAGTGGGCCGATTGTGCGTCCACCCCTGTACTGACTTCAGTCTGGTTTCGACAGAAAAAATAAAAAAGAAAAAAGTGAAAAAAGTTGTTGACAGATAGAAAACGCTGTGATAGTATATAACACGTTGCTGCTGACGCGGCAACAACATGAACCTTGAAAATGAAAGATTGAACAGTGTTTA
>ULSV01033176.1_pt1 | contig 67850 bp, 47 predicted proteins | sample 1956991 | NCBI WGS metagenome assembly ULSV01 (sample SAMEA4835717, study PRJEB28245) | human gut metagenome | biome: gut microbiome; material: fecal sample | place: Denmark | collected 2008 | reverse complement strand
AGCTACCTCTGGGTAGGGAGTAGAAAAACGCTGGAAGTTGACGGCGTAGGCAGTTCCTAAGGGAATTGTTCTCATCGCTACAGCCAAGAAGTAGACACTCGCGACCATACCGATAATGGTGACCGCGCTATAGAACCAATTGCTGAAGCCGTCAGTATATTTCAAAGCGACAGCCCAAACGATTTCAAAAATTCCTGCAATGAAAAGGTAAATCCAAGACATTTAAATCCTCCAAAAACGAAAAAGGCACCTTTGTCAGTAATCCTTCAATGGCCTACGGAGTACTGAAAAAGGTGCCTATCCGGCGATAGATTGCACAACGGAAGTATACCGACGTACTAAAGATGTGTTTCATCATCGCAAAGAGGTTTTGTCAGAAATTTTGACCGTCAAAGTTTTCACGCTTCTTTCACAAGAACGGGCACGCTAAAACTACGAAAAATCAACGCATTGCTACAATCAGCTGTCAATTTGATTTCAACGCTTAGGAGATATTTCATTGGAAGCGCTTATCGCTTGGTTTGCCGAAATTCATTGGGTGGCCGTTCTTCAAATTATTTTGATAGACATCTTGCTCGGCGGTGACAACGCAGTTGTGATCGCTCTTGCCTGCCGAAACCTTGATCCGAGCCTCCGTTTTAAAGGAGTGCTTTACGGAGCGGGCGGTGCCATCCTCTTGCGTGTGATCCTGATTGCTTTTGCCGTCACGATCATGAACATTCCTTTCCTCAAACTCGTCGGAGCGCTTCTGCTTCTGTGGATCGGTATCAAACTCATTGTTCCTCAGGATGAAGGGGAGCATGAAATTCATGCCAGTAAGCGTCTTTGGGGCGCGATTAAAACCATTATCGTTGCCGACTTAGTGATGAGCTTGGACAACGTTATTGCGATTGCCGGTGCGGCAGAACAGGCACCTGCCGGTCATCAGATGGCGCTTGTAATCTTCGGTCTCTTAGTGAGTGTCCCGTTCATTCTCGGCGGCAGCCAGTTGTTCCTGAAGGTTATTGATCGTTATCCGATCATTGTTTACGCCGGCGGCGCTTTGTTGGGCTGGATCGCAGGCACATTGATTGTAGGCGACCCCGGACTGACTCCGCATATTCCGAACTTGGCGGAAATGCATACGCCTGCCGGAATTGCCGGTGCCGTCTTCGTGCTGATTGTGGCCTTTGCGATTAAAGGGCTGCGGAAGAAGGCAAACTAACTTGTCAGCTTAACTATAGGAAGAGGGCTATCCGGTCCTCTCGAAAATACAAAAACGGCGTTCAACCGCAAAGGAAGAACGCCGTTTTGCCGTCTGGTGTTAGCGGCTGGTGTCGATAATCGCACCGCCTAGGCAAACTTCGCCGTCATAAAAGACCGCACTTTGTCCCGGTGTCACCGCCCAAAGAGGATCAAGAGAAGAAACCACAACGCTTTCATCGTCGGCTCGGATCACCTTACATTCCTGATCGGCCATGCGATAACGCGTTTTAAGGCCGAGCATTCTTCCGGCTTCAGGTGCCGTACCGCTGATCCAGTTGGGTCGCGTGGCAGAAAGCGAGAAAGACTGAAGCCAGGGATGATCGTGACCTTGGACGATATAGAGCGTGTTGTTCAGAATGTCCTTACGGGCAACAAACCAAGGTTCGCCGTTGCCGAACTTAGAGCCGCCGACACCGATACCTTTGCGCTGACCTAAGGTGTAGTAAGAAAGGCCGATGTGCTCACCAACAATTCTTCCGTCCGGTGTTTTAATCGGACCGGGCTTGTTGGTGAGGTAACGATGGAGGAACTCGCGGAACGGACGCTCTCCGATAAAGCAGATACCGGTGCTGTCTTTTTTCTTGGCGTTCGGAAGACCGATTTCTTCGGCAATTCTGCGTACTTCGGTCTTGCACATGTCTCCGACAGGGAACATGGCCTTCGAGAGCTGGTACTGATTGAGGCGATTTAAGAAGTAGCTCTGATCTTTGGTGTTGTCCACACCCTTCAGAAGTTCAAAGAGTCCGTCTCTTTCGCGAACGCGCGCATAGTGGCCCGTTGCGATCTTGTCAGCGCCTAAACGAATGGCGTGATCCAGGAAGGCTTTGAATTTAATCTCGGAATTGCAGAGAACGTCAGGGTTCGGCGTACGACCCGCAGAATACTCAGATAAGAATTCCGCAAAAACGCGGTCCTTGTACTCTTTGGCAAAGTTCACGGCTTCGATATCGATGCCGATTACATCTGCAACAGCCGTGGCATCGATTAAATCCTGTCGGGAAGAACAGTATTCGCTGTCGTCATCGTCCTCCCAGTTTTTCATGAAAAGACCGATTACTTCGTATCCCTGCTGTTTGAGAAGATAGGCGCTGACGGCAGAATCCACTCCGCCTGAAAGACCAACGACAACTGTTTTTGTTTCCACACAAAACTCCTTACGATAATTCTCGCCATTTTAATGAGTTAGCGATCAACAGACAGGTGTTTTTCGCTATTCTTGTGTGCGTAGTTGAAACAGAAGAAAATGCTGTTTTGCTAAAAACAATGCCGCGGCGTATAGGACGCGAACGAAAAGAAGGATTCGAGATGATTGCGACTCAGAATGCAGCAGATAAAACTCAGAAGTTTTTAGACGATTTCAAGGTCTCTAAACCGGTGATCGGTTTGCCCGGCCTCGGCTGGGATACGCCGGAAATGGCGGCAGCGGTTTCTAATGCCGGCGGCTTGGGCGTGCTCCACATCGGCTTTAAAACTGAAGAAGAAATCGAAAGAGATGTTGCAAAGGTTCGTTCGCTGACCGATAAGCCTTTTGCCGTACTGATGTTCCCGCAAAAAGAATCGATCTTAGACGCTGAGAAACTTCGCCTGCAGGACACAGCACTTTCTCCGCTCAGAGAAGATTTGGGATGCACTGCAGTTAGACCGATATCGGCTCCGCTCTTTGATAATCAGTTCAGGAAGATTGTTGAACTGAAAGTTCCGGCTGTCGGCTTGAGACTCGGTGGTCTGAGGGAGCCTTACATGGAAGAACTTGAAGCCAACGGCACTCCTGTCTTCGGTATCGCATCCAATCTCAGAGACGCAAAAGTCCTTGTTTCCAGCGGCGTTAACGCTGTCGTAGCTGCAGGCTGGGCTGAAGAAGGTTTGCTCTCACACGAAGAAATCAGTAAAGATCAGGCTGAAATCGATTCCCTGGTCTTATGGTCGGAATGCGCAAGAGCATTGAGAGTCCCGGTTCTTGGCGCCGGCTCGATTACGACGCAGGATCAGGTTCGTGTGTTAAAGGCGCTTGGCCTCGCAGGCTTCATGCTTTCCGACGCGCTGCTGCTCGTCAAAGAGTCTCCGATTCCGGATTCCTGGCGCACTAAGGTAATGTACTTAGCGGACTCCGCCTCTGAGATGACGGATACCTTCATGGGTCGAGCCTCACGCTATCTGTCTAACGGCTTTGCTCAGATCTTTCCCGAGAAAGGCCTTCCTGTCCTTCAGTTCCCTTATCAATACTTTGCCCTGAAAGATATTTTTGATAAGGCATTAGAGATTGGCCGAATTGATTTGGCGCTTCTGGAAGTCGGACAATACGTTTATCTTGCCGAGAGCGGCACGACTGCTGACATCATTAACAAATTCTGCGGATATTGGAGCGAGGCATAAATGCAAGATAATCAGGCGCTCATCGTCGTCGACGTCCAAAAAGATTTCTTAGAAACCGGCGCACTGCCTGTTAAAGAGGGCAGCCAGGTCGTGCCGGTCATTAATCGGATCATCCCGAAATTTAAGAATGTTGTATTTACTCAGGACTGGCACCCGGAAGGACATATTTCTTTTGCCTCTTCTCATCCCGGCGAGGCGCTTTACAGCATGATTGACGTGTCTTACGGCAAGCAGGTTTTGTGGCCCGAGCACTGTGTTCAAGACACGGCCGGCGCAGAGTTTGCCGAGGGACTCAATACAGATAACGGCGTCTGCTTTGTGAAAAAAGGCGCGCACCCGAACATCGACAGCTACTCGGCTTTCCTTGAAGCAGACCGCAAGACCAAGACAGACTTAGCCGTTTGGCTGAAGTCTCAGGGAATTAACGAAGTTTTTGTCTGCGGTTTAGCGACTGACTTTTGTGTCAGCTGGACGGCATTAGATGCGGCTGACGAAGGCTTCAAGGTTTACGTGATCGAAGACGCCTGCCGCGGAATCGACGTTAACGGCTCACTCGAAGCAGCCAGGGCCGAATGGAAAAAAAGAGGAATCAAACGAATTGATTCCTCTGAGATCAATTAGAAGAAAAGTTTCATTAGAAGCGGCGTAAGCAGCGGCGCCAGCAGCGCGGTGGTCAAACCGGTTAAGCCGATAGCCAGGCTGCCGTAGGCGCCCGCTGTCGAATCAATCTGGAAAGCTCGGGAAGTGCCCATGCCGTGGGCGGAAAGACCGAGCGCGAAACCTTTAGCAGATGAAGAGTCGACTTTCAGGAGCAGGAATAAAGGACCTGCGCAGATTGAACCGAGTACGCCGGTTAGCACTACCAAGGAGGCAGAGAGCGCGGGCAGGCCGCCGAGTTTTTCTGCAATAGACATGGCAATCGGAGTCGTGACACTCTTCGGAGCCAAACTGATGATGGTTTCGGGAGACGCTCCGAGGAGTCCTGCGATCAGGACTGTCGAAGTAATAGCCGTAACGGCGCCGGCAAAAAGTCCCAATAAAATCGGAAGCCAATTTTTAGCCAGCTGAATTCTGAGGTCATAAAGCGGCACGGCCAGCGCTACCGTTGTCGGTCCGAGCAAAAAGTGAATGAACTGGGCGCCCGAAAAGTATGTCTGATAGGGCGTATGCGTAGCCATCAGCAAAATGACAACCGTGACGATGGAAACTGCTACCGGGTTTAGCAGAGAATTCCAATTGCTCCACTTATAAAGTTTCTGAGCAAAGAGGTAAGCCGCCAGGGTGACGGTCAGCCACAAAAGAGAAGAGGTAGAAAGCGAGGACCAAATCTCCTCGATGCCGTGAAAATCAATGTTATTCATGGCTTGCCCCCTTCTGTTCTTTGCGTTTCTGCAGCCAGATCGTGGAGTACTTAATGACTAAGGCGGTTACGGCGATGGTCAGGATTGTACTGACGACTAAGGAGACGCCGATTGGAAGCGCTTCATTTTTAAGTCGGTCAATGTGCAGCATGATGCCGACACCGGCCGGAACAAACAGCACGGCAAGATAAGAAATCAGGATTAAGGAAATCGGACGGACCCAGGAAGCCAGACGGTCGTTTGCGATCAAGGCAACGAGCAGCAGGAACATGCCCAGAACCGAGCCGGGAACCGGGAGATGGAAGTACATCTCGGCAACGTTTCCCAAAAGTTGGAATACGAGTAGAAGGACCAGACCTTCGATCATTTTTTAATAGATTGTGAAAATTGACGTGGAATGCGAATGTATTCCTTATCTCAGCACAAAAACGACCTCGGAACCAGAAAATTTTTTCGAATTGGGTAATCAAAATAGGTTTGTCCAGCGGTATTTATTCTCATTTATCTAAATCTCACAAATCATTACAATCGCGGGAATCGTTAAGCCTTCGGGCTCAACTGTTTTACGCAACTTTAATAAGAGGAAATATCAATGTCAGTTCTCGACTCTTACATGAAAGACTTGGCCGAATTGGTTAACAAAGACCGCGGCACTGCAAACATTGCCGGCGTTACCGAAGCCGCTAAGATTATGAAGGGCCACCTCGAATCCATCGGATTCAAAGCCGATCTCGTTGACTTAGGTCCGAATGCCGGCAACGGTCTGTTCGCTACGAACAAGCCTAACGCTGACCGCTATGACGTTCTCTTCAACGCTCACCTCGACACCGTTTTCCCTGACGGAACTGCCGCTGCTCGTCCTTTGACCGTGAAAGGCGACCGCGCCTACGGCCCCGGCTGCAGCGACTGCAAGAGCGGTGTTCTTGCCATCTACTACGCTTTGAAGGCTGCTCGTCCTGAAGATCTGGAAAGACTCTCCATCGCTGTTGCTCTGAACCCGGACGAAGAAACCGGCTCCAAGGCTTCCAGCGCCTGGCTCAAGAGCATCGCCGCCAAATCTTCCCGCGCTCTGGTTTTTGAAGCAGCCCGCGCCGGCGGTCAGCTCGTCCGCTCCAGAAAGGGTTCTACCAACTACGTCGTAACCTTCCACGGTAAAGCTTCCCACGCCGGCAACGCTCCGTACAAAGGAGCCAACGCCAACATCGCCGCTATGCGCTTTGCTTTGGCAGCTGCTGGTCTGGCCGATGTTGATAAAGGCACAACGGTCAACCCCGGTGTGATCGAAGGCGGCAGCGCTCCTAACGTCATTTCCGAAAAATGCGTCGTTAAGCTCGACACACGTTACTGGAACAACGAAGACGACAAATATCTTGACGACGGTATCAACAAACTGGCTGCTGCCGTTTGGGCTCCCGGCGTAACTCAGACAATCGAACGCGTCAGCCACAGCAACGCTATGCCGCTGTCCGACGCAACGAAAGAACTCGTTGCTCAGATCACCGAAGCTGCCAAACTCGAAGGCTTCGATATCGACTGGGTTGACGCAGGCGGTGCTTCCGACGGCAACCACATGGCTGAAGCCGGTCTCCCCGTCATTGACGGATGCGGCCCTGCCGGCGGCGAATTCCACTGCGATCGCGAATTCCTTCGCTTAGACACAGTCGAAGAACGTATTCGCATGATCACTCGCTTCCTGTCTCTGATCTAATCCAGCAGAAGCAGATCTAAGCGCAAACGCCCTTCGGGGCGTTTGTCGTTTCTGAGGCCTCGAATTCGGCGCCGGTGATAAAAGAAATGCCTTGCAGGAATACAATGCATTTCATCTGAGAAAGTCAAAAAAGGAAATCGGAATGAAATTCGAATTAAACGGCGAATTTATTCGCTTAGGAGATCTGCTGAAGGCAGCCGGATTGACAGGCACAGGCGGAGAAGCAAAACAAGTCGTACAGGACGGCTTAGTGAATGTGGACGGAAAAGTCTGCACCGAACGCGGTCATAAAATCCGCGCCGGACAGAAAGTCCAGTTTAAAGATCAGACGATTGAGGTCGTCGAGCACGCAAAATAAAAGCACTCGATTTGCTGAGTGCTTCTATTGAATCGATTACTTGCGTTTTCCGCCGGCGGCAGCGACCGGAGGACGACCCTCGATATGACGGAAGGTGATGCGGCCTTTGGTCATGTCGTACGGGGAGATTTCCAGCGAAACTTTATCGCCGGCGAGAATTCGGATGTGATGCTTACGCATTTTGCCGTTTGTGTAGGCAATCAGTTCATAGCCGTTGTCGAGTTTGACGCGATAGCGAGCGTCCGGAAGAACTTCGGTAACGGTTGCAGTTGTTTCAATCAGGTCTTCTTTAGCCATATAAAAATAAAAGTTCCTAATAATCAATAGGAACAGGGTTTTAAAAGTCGGATTTTACCCGACAATGCGCCTAAGTACGTAAACTCATTAACAAAAATGAGCCAATCAGGGCGGTTTTGCTAAAATCGACTTAATAAATTACAAATTGATGCGAAAGGCCTTGTCGGCCCGGACGCGATCGGAGCGGAATTAATGAAGAACATTCTTATCGTTTATTACTCTCGTATGGGCCATACCGCCCGCATGGTTCGTACTATTGCCGACGAACTCGAGGCACTCGGAAACACCGTGACGGTTATGCCGGTCTCCGAAGCCCTTCGCGAAGGCGTGGACTGGAGCAAGCATGATTTCGTGCTCTGCGGCTTCCCCGTTGTCTACGGCACTTACCATCCGAACGTTTACGAATTTGTTCGCAACAACTGCACGGAACTCGACCGCAAGCCCAATGCGATGTTCAACGTTACCGTCGTTGCCCGCACACCGTTTAAGGCGACAGTCGAAGGCAACCGCTACATGCAGAAATTCCTTGAACGCTCTCCGTGGCGTCCCAGAGACCTCAAGTGCTTTGCCGGCAAGATCGACTACCCGCACCTGAATCTCTTTGATAAGAAGTGCATTCAGCTCATCATGAAGATCACAAACGGCCCGACAGACCCGTCTATGTGCATTGACTTTACCGACTGGGAAGATGTGAAGCAGTACGCCAAACACATCTCCGAACTTGCCCACCAAGCTTAATCTCAGGCTAATTCTCAATGTTTTTATATCGCGCAACCCGCTAAAATTAGCGGGTTACGCTTTCTTTAGGACAGAAACAAATGACAGATACTCAAGAATATCCATGGATCAAGCACTACCCTGAGGGCGTGCCCGCGACCATTAATCCGGATATTTACGAATCACTGCCGGATTTCCAGGAAAAGATCTGTCAAGAGTACGGTGATGCTCCGGTCTTTACCAGCCTGGGCAAGACAATGACGTACAAAGAATTTGATGAGAAAGTGACGGCGTTTGCTTCTTATCTGCAGTCGCTCCCGGGCGTCGAGCAGGGCGACCGCGTTGCCGTGATGATGCCGAACCTTCTCCAGTATCCGATCTGTCTGTTCGGCATCATGAAAGCCGGACTTATCGTCGTCAACGTCAATCCGCTTTACACCGCCCGCGAGCTCGGCGGACAGCTGAAGGATTCCGGCGCTAAGGTCTTGGTCATCATCGAGAACTTCGCCAAGACGTTTGAAAAGATTCAAAAAGATTCTCCCGTTGAACACGTCATCACGACTCAGGTCGGCGACTTGCTTTCTGCTCCGAAGCGTCTGCTCGTTAACTTCATGCTGAAGAAAGTAAAGAAGATGGTGCCCGAGTTCAATCTCGAATACGCTGTCTCTTTCCGCGACGCACTCGCCCAAGGCGCTTCCAGAAAATTTAATCCGGTCAAGCTCGACCGCTATGACATCGCACTTCTGCAGTACACAGGCGGCACAACCGGCATTGCCAAAGGCGCCATGCTCACGCACCGCAATGTGTTGGCCAACTTGCAGCAGACGGGTGTTTGGATTTCCGGCGACTTCAAGAAGAAGACCGAAGTCGTTATGACAGCGCTTCCGCTCTATCACATCTTTTCTCTGACCGCTCTGTGCAGCTTCCTTCAGTGGGGCGCTCGCATGGTGCTGATTGCTAACCCTCGCGACATGAAGGGTTTGGTCAAAGAATGCGAGAAACAGCACTTTACCGTGATCTGCGGTGTGAACACGCTCTTCAACGGCCTGCTCAATACACCGGGATTTGACCAGGTTGACTTCAAGATGTTGAAGCTCACCGTCGGCGGCGGCACACAAGTTCAGAAGTCAGTAGCCGAACGCTGGAAAGAAGTGACCGGCGGCCACATTATTGAGGCCTATGGTTTGACCGAATGCTCTCCGGGCGTTGCCGCCAACCCGATGAACACCCCTTGGAACGGTTCCGTCGGCTTCCCGTTCCCTTCTACCGTGGTTTCTATCCGCGGCGAAGGCTTCAAGGATCTCGGCTTCTGGACAACTCCGCAGGAAATTCCGGAACACACCGGCGAAATCTGCGTGAAGGGTCCCCAGGTCATGCGCGGCTACTGGGATAAACCGGAAGAAACGGCTGCTGTGCTGCGTGACGGCTGGCTGCGCACGGGTGATATCGGCAATATGGACAGCAACGGCCGCATTACGATTACAGACCGTCAGAAAGACATGATTTTGGTGAGCGGCTTTAACGTCTACCCGAACGAAATTGAAGGCGTGCTTCAGAGCATGCCGGAGATTTTGGAATGCGGCGTGGTCGGTGTACCGAATGAAAAATCCGGTGAACGCGTCAAAGCTGTGATCGTCAAAAAGGATCCGTCTCTTACCGTTGAGCAGGTTAAGGTTTACTGCCGTCAGAACCTCACCGGTTACAAGATGCCGAAGGAAATCGTTTTCGTTGATTCCATTCCGAAGACACCTGTGGGTAAGATTCTTCGCCGCGAGCTGAAAGATATCGTCGCGAAGGAAGAGGCTCCTGTAAAACAGGAAACGGAAGGACAAAAATCCGAAAACTAACTCAAACGGTTATCACACAAAGAAGGAGGCTCTCGGGTCTCCTTTTTTTGTCGTTTTCTCAATGTATTAGTGGTTTTACTCAGGTTTGTCGTACTACGAGGAGGAAATAACCACGTTGTCTGGAAAAATTCAAAATACATCTACAAATGTTTAGGTAGTAATACTTATTAAGGTAGAACTAATACCTAATACGAATTTCTAAAACATCTTCTTATAGAAGATTAATAAGTTTTAATTGATTGAATAAATATGATAAATAAGCGAGTAATTACTAAATATTTAAGTAATAACTCTTAATTGCCTGAATCCGATTTATCTCAGAACGTAAAATTCGTTTCTAGAAATATAAGGCCATTTCCCGGCCATGACTCTTTCTAAACCTATTGTTCTGGGAGAACCAAATGACATGGTCTTTCTGGGTTGCCATCGTTGTTGTGATTGCAACGGTTTATGCCCTTATCAAGCGCTATGAAACTCGTCTCGTTCTGCTGACTTCCGGCTTTGTGATGGCCTTCATCTCACTGCAGCCGATGATCGCCTTCAAGCAGTTCGACAAATCTATGACAAACGGCAGCCTGATCATCGCCATCTGCTCGGCGCTCGGTTTTGCTGCAGTTATCTCTCTGACCAAATGCGACGTTCATCTGGTTAGTCTTCTGATGAGACCGCTGAAAAAACTCGGCGTGTTCCTTCTTCCTTCCTGCATGATCGTCACCAGCGTGATTGCCACCGCCATTCCTTCTATGGCCGGTCTGTCTGCTGCCGTCGGTCCGACAATGATTCCGATCATGATCAGAAGCGGTTTCAAACCCGCTATCGCTGCCGCAGCAGTCGGCGGCTGCATGATGCCGGCTTATTTGAACCCGGGCGTTTCTCATAACCCGTTCATCTCCAAGCTCGCTTCTATGGAAATCATGCAGTTCATCGGAGCTCATGCTACGACAACCGTCACCATGGGTCTGATCAGCATCGTTGTGATTACGCTGACCTGCTTTGCCTTCGGCGACTTCAAGCGCGGTAAAGCCGCTGTTGAAGAAGCCGTTGAAGTTGCTTCCAACGAAATCGAACATCCGAACATCCTGTTCGCGATCGCTCCGATCGTCCCGGTCGTTCTTCTCGTTTGCGCTTCCATCTGGTTCCCGCAGCTCAAGATGTCCGTTGCAACTGCTATGTTGATCGGTACTTTCTACGCTTTAGTCGTTACACGTTCCAACCCTGAAGAAGTCACGAAGAAATTCTTCGCCGGTATGGGCAACGGCTACGCCAAGATCCTCGGTATCATCATCGCCGCCGGTGTGTTTGCCGCCGGTTTACGTGCCGCAGGCGTCATTGAAGTTTTCGTTCAGTACCTGACTCATTCCAACGAAGTTGCCAAGATCGGCGGTGCTTTCGGTCCGTTCCTGCTGGCCGTTCTGACCGGTTCCGGTGACGCTGCAGCCTTTGCTTTCAACGAAGCCGTTACTCCGCACGCTCCGACATTCGGTATGACGATTGACGGTCTGGGCTACCTCGCCATGATGGCAGCCGGTATCGGTCGTCAGGCTTCTCCGCTTGCAGGCGGCATCATTCTCCTGTCCGGTATCGCAGGCGTCTCTCCGGTGGAAGTTGTGAAGAGAACCGCTCCGGCAGCTGTTGTGATGGTCCTCACCCTTTACTTCCTGGTTTAAAAGGTACAGATTGGTATGAAAAATATTCCCGCATTAGATTCCAAAGTTCTCGATCTCGTTACCGAAATCTCTAAGGAACCCAAAGTTGAAGCGGCTATGGCCTTCATCAAAGACCAGACTGAAGTCGCTATGCAGGAACAGATTGAACTCTGCGAAATCGAAGCTCCGACTTTCCATGAAGAAAAGAGAGCCGCTTCTGTTGCAGAGCGCATGAAGCAGTACGGTCTGACCGATGTTCATATCGATGAAATCGGCAACGTGATCGGAATCCGCAAGGGTACCGGCAGCGGTCCGGTTCTCGCCATCGGCGCGCATATGGACTCTGTGTTCCCGGCCGGTACCGACGTCAAAGTCAAAAAAGAAGGCAATATCTATCGCGCCCCCGGCATCGGTGATAACTGTTCCGGCTTAAGAGCATTGCTCCAGGTGCTTCGCGCTATGGAAAAAGAAGACATCCGCACAGTGGGCGATATCTGGTTTGTCGGCACGGTCGGTGAAGAAGGCAACGGTGATATCCGCGGCTCCAAGCACCTCTGCGCCAACAACAAGCTCGACGGCTTTGTCGCGATCGACAGTACCGATGTCGGCCGCGTCCTTTACGGCGCCGTCGGCTCTCACCGCTGGCGTTTGGCCGTGGACGGTGCGGGCGGACACTCCTTTGCCGACTTCGGCAAGGTTCCGAGCGCCATCCATGCGGTTTGCCGCGGCGGCAATATCATTGCCGACATCAAGGTTCCGGAAGATCCTAAGACCACCTTTACGATCGGTACGATCAAAGGCGGTACAACGGTGAACACGATTTCCGCTCACTGCGAAGTGGATGTCGATATCCGCAGCGTTTCCAATGAGGAACTGCTCCGTGTTGAAGCCGAAGTTTTGGGTGCTTTCGAGAAGGCCATCAAGGAAGAAAATGCCCGCTGGGGTGTTGCTGATGAACAGGGTCTGAAACTTATCAAGACCATGATCGGCAATCGTCCGGGCGGACTTCGTCCGCACAGCTGCCCGGTCCTTCAGGCAGCCCGCAGCGCCCAGAAGACCCTCGGCATTGAACTGACGAACTACGCGATGTCTTCCACTGATGCCAATGCTCCGATGAGCCACAATATCCCGTCTACCTGCCTCTGCTCCGGCGGTAAAGGAATCGGCGCTCATACCCTCAAAGAGCATTTCATCATGGAAAAGACAGAGCTCGGACCTCAGCTGGTTCTCTTAACCGCGCTTGCTTTAGCCGGCACAGAAACCACCAAGCCCCTGCTTGGATAAATAAAAAAACACTACTACACCTCGAACCATAAAACCCTCCCTGGGCGGCTTGCTTCTCTCCTGCAGAGGACGGCCGCCTTTTTTCTTTTTCATTAGAATGATTCGGAAAATCGAACTGCAGCTTCCGAATCGTCATGACATCCTCCTTAAAAAACAAAATGCCTGCTTGGGACTTTCGTTCTTCCTACGGGAGCCTGAGTTCGCCGGCATACCGAAAAGCCTGTCAGCGCCTGGAAGCCGATATTCATATTCTTGCGGGCCTCGTGCCGAACGCCAAAGACTCCGTGTCAATTGCCATTGCACTCGAGCATTTGGCAGAAGTTTTTTGCCTGACGGATTCTTTAATCGGTTATTGCCGCTGCCTTTCGGCGATTGATACCAGAGAGCAGGAAGCCGCTAAAGAACGCGTGCGTCTTTGGGAAATCCATTCCCGTTATTACGAACTGATCACAGAACTGTTCCATCGGCTCGCCGGTCTAAAGAAGAGCGATCCGATTTGGAAGGAACTGGATTTCAGCAAATGGGAGTGGCTCTTTGAACGCGTTTCGACCCGCTGGTCTTTTTCTCTTTCGCCGCGTACGCTGCAGCTGCTCTACGAACTTAAAGCTTCTAACTTTGTTCCCTGCGCCGACCTTTATCATTCTTTGAATGCGCACTTGGTGGCGACCGTGCGGACGATGGACGGATTGACGAAGCATCAGTCTCATTCTCAGTGCATCGCGGTATTGAAGACTTCGGAGGACCCGAAGCTCAGACAATCGACTTTTACGGCGCTTAACGAATACTATTCGCAGAACGCTTATCTCTACGCTTCTATCTTCAATATGCTCACGGGCTTTCGTCTGAAGGGCTTTGAGTTTGCAGAAATGGACTTTATGGCGCCGGCTTACTGGCAGAACGCCGTGAGCTCCGAAGCAGTCGATGCCTTGATGACGGCGGTGAGAGCCAACCGGCACATGCTGCGCAAGTCAGTGATCAGCCGAGCGCTCTTTACCGGAAAGAGCGTCATGGAGGTCTGGGATCTCAATGCGCCGGCTCCGCTGCGCCGAGAAATTCATATTCCTTATGAAGAAGCGCTCGAGAAGATTAAAGAAGTCGGCAAGGTACTCGACGAGTGTATTCCGGAAACCTTCGACTTATTTGTCGAAAAGGGCTGGGTTGAAGTACGCCAGCTGCCGGGAAAACAAAACGGCGCTTTCTTCCAAGGTATTTTGTCGCTTAATGAGCCGAGAATTTTTTCAACGTATCTCGGTTCCTTTGCCTCTATGAGTCAGCAGGCCATCATGTACGGACACGCCTGGCACTTCTGGCTGCAGAGAGGCTTGCCGGCGCAGGAGCGGAAAATTCCGCGCGCGCTGATGGAAGTAGCCGGACACTTTTTTGCACTGCTGCTTTTCGAAGAAATCCAAGCCAAGGCCGCATCGGCGGAAGAAAAGCTCGAGGCGCTTTGGCAGGAGCTCACGTTTATCTCGAATTACGTAATCAACATGGGCGTTCGCTTCGATTTTGAAAGAAGCTTCTTCGAAGAACGAAAGAAAGGCGTTGTATCGGTTACCAAGATCTCTAATCTTCTTTCCGAGGCCTGGCAGGCTTGGTACGGAGAAAGTACTGCCGGAGTCGACCCGTATCTTTGGATTAACCGCGGTCAGTTCTACAAGATCGACGACTATTTCTACAACTATCCTTACATCTTCGGGACGGTTTGCGCCTACGGTCTATCTGAGATTCGGCACAGAATGCCGGAAGTTTTTCCTAAAATCTACAGCGAATTTCTACAAAACAGCGGACGAATGTCCGTCGATGACCTCTTCAAAAAATTCTTTAAGGTCGATATTACTCAGCCGGAATTCTGGGAAAGCGGTCTGAAAGCAATGGAGCGGAAGATCGCAGTTTTTGAGACGGAAGCTCGGAAATACTCCGAAAAATCGGTCCCGGAAAACAGTTAGGAAGAAAACCTCCGTTACAACTTTCTGTTGTAAGCAACGCAAAACTCATAAATTGTAAATTTCTGAATGAATGTTTATTCAGAATTGAACTAGAATTGTGTCCGTTGCGTTTCTCAGAAGAGCAAGCGCACTCTAATCAGAATAAATTGGGAAATAATCTCGAGGTTTTTCATGTTATTGAACGACTTAAAGAAAGCGGCGTTGTGTGTTGCCGCGGGCTTTGCCGTCTCTATGTTGGGCGGATGCGACTCGCAGAAATCGGCCGGAGCTCCCGGCGGAGCTGCCGCTCAGCGGGCTCCTCAGGTTTCCGTTACGGAAATCCAGCCGACCGAGTTGGACATGACAACGACGCTTCAGGGCCGTACGGCTCCTTACTTGGTTGCGGATGTCCGTCCTCAGGTCGCCGGTATTCTGCAGAAACGGCTCTTTAAGGAAGGAAGCGAGGTCAAGGAAGGACAAGCGCTTTATCAAATTGATCCGGCTGTTTATGAAGCCGCGGTGGCCAGTGCCAAAGCCGAGCTCCAGAGAGCGCAGGCCGTGCTGTACCAGACTCGCCTGACCGCTAATCGCTACGCACAGCTTTTGAAGACAAACGCGATCAGTAAACAGAACAACGATGACGCGCAGGCTGCTTACAAACAGGCTCAGGCCGCAGTAGCTGCTGCCGAAGCGGGATTAAAGAACGCTCAGATCAATCTTGACTACACAACGGTTCGTTCTCCGATTTCCGGACGCATCGGCCGCTCCTTAGTGACGCCGGGTGCATTGCTTTCCGCGCACCAGGCTCAGAACATGGCCGTCGTTCAGACACTGGATCCGATCTATGTGGACGTGACCCAGTCGAGCAAAGAAATTCTCAGTCTTAAAAAAGATATTGCTGCCGGCAAACTGAAAACCAAAGGCGGCGCAATCCCTGTGACCCTGATCATGGAAGACGGAACCAAGTATCCGCAGACAGGCGAACTTACGCTGTCTGAAGTTTCCGTTGATCCGGGCACCGGCACCATCACACTGCGTGCTGAATTCCCGAACCCCGAGAATATTCTTCTTCCGGGTATGTTCGTCCGTACCGAGCTGCCTCAGGGCACGATGGAAAAAGCTTTGCTAGTTCCGCAGCGTGCCGTGATGCGTGAAGCCAACGGCACTCCCTACGTTTATGTTGTTGAAGACGGCAAGATCGCCATCCGCCGCTTAGTGACCCATCGGACACAAGGCCAGAACTGGATTGTTGAAGAAGGTCTGAAACCGGGTGAAAAAGTTGTGATTGAAGGTCTGCAGAGGATTCGTCCGGGCGTCCCCGTTCAGATCGTTCCGACCATTGCAGAGCAGGAACAAGCCAAGGCGGCAAAGGCTTCTAAGCAGTAAATTCAGAGGTTGATATGGCAAAGTTTTTTATTAACCGACCAATTTTTGCTTGGGTGATCGCAATTGTGATCATGCTTGCCGGTACGCTTTCAATTTTGAATCTGCCGGTGTCCATGTATCCGCAGATTGCGCCTCCTCAGGTGAGCATCTCCGCGACCTATCCGGGCGCTTCTGCCAAGACGATTGAAGATACCGTCGTTCAGGTGATTGAACAAAAGATGACCGGTTTGGACGGTTATCTGTACATGAGTTCAACCAGTGAGTCGAGCGGCCGAATCAATATCACACTGACCTTTGCGGCCGGTACCGACCCTGATATGGCTCAGGTTCAGGTGCAGAACCGTCTGTCTCAGGCCCAGTCATCGCTTCCGGAAGTGGTGCAGCGCTTAGGCGTGACTGTTATCAAGACGACCGCAAGCTTCCTGAAGGTGATCGGTCTGACTTCTACCGACGGCTCGATCTCTGCGGCTGAGCTCGGTGACTACCTCGTTTCCAGCATTCAGGAGCCGCTGAGCCGTGTGGACGGTGTGGGTGAAGTCGAAGTTTTCGGTTCCGCCTTCGCAATGCGTATTTGGCTCGACCCGGAAAAACTTCACGAATATTCTCTGACGCCGGCCGACATTAAGACCGCGATTACGACTCAGAACGTTCAGATTTCTTCCGGTCAGGTCGGCGGTCTGCCCGCTGCCAAAGGTACGGCTTTAAATGCCGTGATTACTTCCAGCTCTCTGCTGGAAACACCGGAACAGTTCGGCGCCATCTTCTTAAAGACTCAGGCAAACGGTTCTCAGGTCTTCTTACGCGACGTGGCCCGCATTGAAAAAGGCCCGCGAATGTACGAAGCGACGGCCTTCTTTAACGGCAAGCCGACCGCCGGTCTTGCGATTAAGTTGGCCTCGGGCGCTAACGCGCTGCTGACTTCGGACTTGGTGGATAAGAAGATGCAGGAGCTCTCTCAATACTTCCCCGAGAAGTATGAGTACGTGATCCCGTTCGACACGACCCCGTTCGTGCGTATTTCTATTGAAGGCGTGATTCATACCTTGCTCGAGGCTATCGTGCTGGTGGTGCTCGTGATGTATCTGTTCCTGCAGAACTTCCGCGCAACACTGATTCCGACGATTGCCGTGCCGGTCGTGGTCTTAGGTACCTTCGGTATTCTGGGCGCGATGGGCTACTCCATCAACATGCTGACGATGTTCGCTATGGTGCTTGCGATCGGTCTGCTGGTGGACGACGCAATTGTGGTGGTGGAAAACGTCGAACGTGTGATGGACCAGGAGCGTTTATCGCCGCATGACGCGACCGAGAAATCTATGACGCAGATCACCGGTGCTTTGGTCGGTATCGCGATGGTGTTGTCGGCGGTGTTTGTCCCGATGGCTTTCTTCGGCGGCTCTACCGGTGTGATTTATCGTCAGTTCTCCGTCACGATTGTGGCTGCGATGGGCTTGTCCGTCCTGGTCGCTTTGACGCTGACACCGGCGCTTTGCGCAACGATTCTTAAACCGATCAAACACGACAAGGCTGAGAAAGGATTCTTCGGCTGGTTCAACCGCACATTTAACAAAGGTGCAGAAGGTGCGACCTCCGCTGTGGGCTACATGACCGCTCGCTGGAAGCGCTTCATCGTGATTTACGGCGTGATCATTGCAGGCGTCGTCTTCGGATTCCTGAAAGTTCCGACTGCCTTTATGCCGGACGAAGACCAGGGTTCTTTGATGGTCCAGATTCAGCTGCCGGAAGGCTCAACCCGAGAGCAGATTCTTCCTGTTGTAAAACGCATGCAGGATTACATGCTCAACGATGAGAAAGATTCCGTTGAATCTGTGATGACGGTGGTCGGCTTTAGCTTGGCCGGTATGGGTCAGAACTCTGCGATGGCCTTTATCAAACTTAAAGACTGGAGCGAACGTCCGAAACCCGAGCAGAAGGCTCAGGCGGTTGCAGCCCGCGCTAACCGTACACTGATGAGCTGGAAAGACTCTATTGTGTTCGGCTTTGCGCTGCCGCCGGTTCCCGAACTCGGTATGGCGGACGGCTTTGATATGTACCTGCAGGACTTGAGCGGTCAAGGTCATGACGCTCTGATGGCAGCCCGAAACCAAGTTCTGGGCGCTGCCCGCAGCAATCCGCAGCTCTACAACGTTCGTCCGAACGGTAAAGAAGATGCACCGCAGCTTCAGCTGCACATCGACTTTGCTAAGGCCGCCTCTTTAGGCGTCAGCGTGGCATCCATTAACGATACGCTGTCGACTGCTTGGGGTTCCTCCTACGTCAATGACTTCTACGACCGCGGCCGTATTAAGCAGGTTTATGTTCAGGGCGATGAGAAGTTCCGTCAGCGTCCGGAAGACTTGGACCGCTGGCACGTGCGCAACGATAAAGGCGAAATGGTTCCGTTCTCCGCTTTCTGCTCTACTGAGTGGAAGTTCGGTTCCTCTCGTCTGGAGCGTTTCAACGGCTTGGGCGCTGTGAATATTCAGGGAGCGCCGGCAGCAGGCTTTACGACCGGTCAGGCGATGCTTGCGATGGAAGAAATCGCCAAGGCTTTGCCGCACGGATTCGGTATCGCCTGGAACGGTATTTCCTTCCAGGAACAGCAGGCCGGATCTCAGACCGGCGCACTTTACACGTTGTCTATTTTGATCGTGTTCCTGTGTTTGGCCGCTCTTTATGAAAGCTGGTCTATTCCGATTGCCGTGATTTTGGTTGTACCGCTGGGCGTTATCGGTGCTCTCGGTATGACAGGCGCCTTCGGTATGAACAACGACGTGTACTTCCAGGTCGGTTTGTTAACGACGATCGGTCTGGTGAGTAAGAACGCCATTTTGATTGTGGAATTCGCAAAAGAGCTGCATGAAAAGGGCGAGTCCATTGTTCATGCGGCGGCACACGCGGTTCGCATGAGAATTCGTCCGATTATGATGACTTCTTTGGCTTTCGGTCTCGGCGTGCTTCCGCTTGCCAAGGCGACCGGCGCCGGTTCGGGCGCACAGAACGCCATCGGTATCGGTGTGTTAGGCGGTATGCTGACAGGTACGTTCCTGTGTATCTTCTTCGTTCCGCTGTTCTATGTGCTCATTGTTAAGCTGTTCGGCGATAAGATTAAAAAGAAAAAACCGCAGGAAGCCCTGCAGGAGAATAAATAAATGAAGGCATTCAAACTTACGGTTATTGCCTGTTCTCTGGCCGTCTGTGCCGGCTGCACGATGGCGCCAAAATATGAAAGACCTGCCGCGCCGGTCGCGGCAACTTTCCCGACGGGGGAAGCGTACAAGGATGTGATGACCACAGCCTCTCCGCTCCCCGATTGGAAGGTCTTCATCACCAACCCGAAAGCCAAGAAAGTGGTTGAGATGGCACTTGCCAACAATCGCGATCTGAGAGTTGCGGTCCTCAATATCGAAAAGGCCAGAGCTGCCTACGGTATTCAGAGATCTGCGCTGATGCCTTCTGTGGCGGCCGGCCTGCAGGAAAACGCCGGCAAAACGCCGAGCATTATGTTGGCCACGGGCAGCAGTTATGTCTCCCATACGTATCAGGCAAACCTGGCTTCTACGGCTTGGGAGCTGGATCTGTTCGGGCGAGTCAGAAGCTTGAGCGAAGCCGCTCTTCAGCAGTTCTTCTCAGCTGAAGAGAACCGTGCTGCCGCTCAAAACGCTTTGATCGCACAGGTTGCTACTTCTTGGATTAACTTAGGCGCACAGAAGGAATTCCTGCGCCTGCAGAGAATTACGCTCCAGAGTCAGGAAGAAAGCTTCAAACTGATGTCCGACAGCTATCGTTTGGGCGCCAGCTCTTTGCTGGAGCTTGAACAGGCTCGTACGACAGTGGCCACGGCACGCGCTGCCGTAGCGCAGTACGAACGCAGTCTGGCTCAGGCGCAGAACGCGCTGAACCTGGTCGTCGGCGCTCAGGTCCCTGCGGATCTCGAGCCGAACAACCTGGAAGAAGCTACGAATTACGGCGCGATTGCTCCTGCCGGTTTAAGCAGCGACATTCTTTTGAACCGCCCGGATATTAAGGCCGCGGAACACAATCTGATGTCTGCGAATGCCAACATCGGTGCGGCTCGAGCCAACTTCTTCCCGCGCATTACTCTGACTGCAGGCATCGGTTCTACATCCCGCCACTTGAGCGATCTGTTTGATGCCGGAACCGGACTTTGGACATTTGCTCCGTCCGTTTCTCTGCCGATCTTCACCGGCGGTGCGAACCTCTCGACACTGCGTCAGGCTGAAGCTCAGCAAAAGATCATGGTCGCTACGTATGAGAAGACTGTGCAGAATGCTTTCGCAGAAGTGAGCGACGCGCTTGCTACCATCGGTACGGTCAATCGTCAGTGCGCAGCGCTTAAAGACCTGGTCAACGCTACGGAAACCGCCTACCGCTTGTCTCAGAGCCGTTATAAGAACGGTCTGGACGGGTTCCTCACCGTACTTGAGAGCCAGAGACAGATGGTTGCTGCTCAGACGAACTACATTTCGGCCGAGAGCAATCGTCTTTCCAGCGGTGTGATGCTCTACAAGGTTCTCGGAGGCGGCTCTGTTGTCGAACCTGAAGCTCAGACCGCAGCCCAGGCGGTAACTCCTGCTGCTGCAGAACCGGCTCAGACGATTCCTGTCTCGAGCGGAGGCGGAAATGCTTAAAACTCGAGAGACCAGAGTCGAAGAGCGAAAGGAAGAGAAACGCAGCGAAAAGCGTGATCGTATCTTGCGTGCTGCGGAAGCCATCTTTTTAGACAAGGGCTTTCATGCGGCGAGCATGAATGAAATCGCTGAAGCTGCCGACGTCAGCACGCCTCATCTCTACAACTTCTATGCCAGTAAAGCCGCTTTGGCACTGGCTGTTCAGCTGAAGATGGGGCAGGAGACTTTTGATGCTTTAAAGACAGCGATGTCTGCGGGTAAAAAGAATCCGAGCTGTGAGTCAATCTTCGATTCCCGTCGTTCCTCGCTGATGCTGACGATTTTGACAGAGTGCACGCGCAATCCCGACATCAAAGAAAAGATCACGGAAAACGGAGCACGTTTAAGAGCGATGATTTCTGAAGCGGGCGGCATTTCTCAAGATGACCAAGAAGGTCAATACCGCATTCTCTGTGTGATGGCCATGTATCTGGGGATGTCGATTTCCAACATCTTTACGCTGGTCGAGAACCGCGAGCTGATGACGAAGATTTTGACACAGGCTGAATCCTGCATTCTTCCGTTTTGCGGCGATAAAAAGGTCAAAGCAGCACAGCACTAACGCTTAGAAATAATAAGTAAGTGCTTACATACATCCCGGGCAAAGTCCCGGGATTTCTTTTTGAATCTGATCCGGCAGTAGGTTTTCGGGTTCGGAAGGTTTGAGGTGTCAGTTAGGCTCGGTAGTGAGAAAACGGATTTTGAGTTTCTGACAATTGTGCTAAGTTGAAGGCAGTTAAGAATTAGTTCGACGAAGTTGAACCGTGAAAAAGATTGTTAGGTTGATCTCAGCAGTTATCTGCTTCTTTCAGCTCAATGTCCAAGCGGAGGAGCCGAAGGAATACACCTTTGCGATCAACTCAGCCGTTACTCCGCTTTTGCATGCCGCCTTCATTAACGAAACAATCAAGACGGTAGAGAGGTCTGTGGCTCCTGCCAAACTCAAAGTCTTGTATGTAGAACTGCCGGAGCTGGAAAGGCTCATTGAAAACCATCAGACCGATTTCTTCATTTCTACCGCGGCAACCATACGGAGATATCAGGACCTAGGCGCTCGAGATGTACTGACAGCGTCTTCACCGTTTTCTAAAAATCCGAATCGATCCGAAGGTTCTTTGTTCATCGTTAAGGCGGGCAGATCGGACATCAACAGTATTTCGGATCTCAAAGATAAACGAGCGGCAGCAGGTCGTCCGACTGCTTTCGGAATGTATCTAGCTGCGATGGGCGAGATCGCTGCCGACGGCTACGATCCAAAACTTTCTTCAAGTCGACTCAGTTTTACGGACTTAACCGAGATCAGATTATCAAAGACGTATTGGACGGAAAGGCAGACGTTGGGATCCTGAGAGCCTGTTACCTCGAAGATGCCGTTAATCGAAAGGTTGTGACAACAGATCAGCTCAAGTTCATCAATCTAAAAAACGATCCGGAGCATATTTGTCTGCATTCCACGCGTCTTTATCCGAACTGGAGCTTCGGATCGAATCCTTCCGTTCCGCCGGCAGTCTTGTCGGCCGTGGCAGCCGGTCTGATTGCACAAAAACCTGTTGGCATCGGCCTGTACTGGTCTGTGGCGAGCGACTTCACCGCGATAGACAATCTCCTGAAGTCCTTACAGCTCGGATCGTATCAGCGGTTCAGTAAGGAGTGGTTTTGGCAGCGAATCATTGAGTATCGCTTTTGGGTCTTGGGTACGTTAGCGGCGTTTGCGCTTTTGCTGATCCATTCTTTCATTGTCTCGAGAACTGTGAACATTAAGACGCAGGAACTCAAAGAATCACTTAAAAGAGAGAGTCAAAGTTTCCACGAGGCACAAGAAGCGCACCGGCGCCTCATGAAAATGCAAAGAGCGGCGGTGGTCGGACAGATTTCCAGCTTGATTGCGCATGAGCTCAATCAGCCGCTCGCCGGTATCAAGCTCTATGCCCGGACGCTTCAGCGCGCCAAGGATTCAGGAACACTGACGGAGGATAAGCTCGGTACGGCATTGGCTGAAATTCGTACGGATGCGGACTTGGCAGCCGCCATTGTCGAGCGAGTCAGAAGCTATGCCAAAGGAGCTCGGAGCGAAAGAGTATCGTCGGAAGTTTCTGAGCTCGTGAATAAAGCAGTCCGGGAATTCAAGCGGCAAAGCGGAGAAAGGGTTGAAGTCAAGCTCACTCAAGCGCAGCCGGTCCATGTCATTGTGAATCCGCTTGAATTTGAGCTGGTCATTATTAACCTTTTGAGGAATGCAGCACAGGCACTTCAAGAGCTCGGTGTCTCGAATCCGAAAGTTGATCTGACGATTAGGCGATCAGACAACAGTGCAATGATTACGATTGAAGACAACGGACACATTGAAAAAGAAACGATCGCAAAACTTTCTGAGCCGACTAATTCAACGAAAGCGGACGGATTAGGTCTCGGACTACAGATCGTCAGAAGCATCATTGAAAATCACGGCGGCAAGATTTCCTTTTCTCAAGCCACTTCCGGCGGCTTGAGGGTAGAAATTAGACTGCCGGTACAGGAGGAGACGAAATAATGACAACATCGAATCCGATTATTCGTATTGTTGACGATGAAGCCGTGGTGCGTAAGGCGCTGAAGTTTCTCCTGGAGTCTGAGGGCTGGACGGTCGAGGCCTATGAAAAAGGTTCGGAATTTTTGATAGAAGATCGGCCTTCTCTCATCGGCTGTCTCATTCTTGATGTCGCTATGCCGGAGATGAACGGATTGGAGCTCTATCGGCGCCTGCGGGAAAGAAACTACGAGGTTCCGGTGATTTTTCTGACGGGGCACGGAGACGTGGACATGGCAGTTCAAGCGATGAAAGACGGCGCCATCGACTTCATTCAAAAGCCGATTAATGAAGAAAGACTTCTGTCTGCCGTGGCAAAAGCCGTTCGATATGACGAAAGCCACCGAGGCTGGACAATTTCCGCTGAAGAAGAGAAGAAAAGATACCAGACACTGACGGCCCGTGAAAAACAAATCTTATCGCTAATTGCGAAAGGGTTGATCAATAAAGAAGTTAGTGAGCGCCTCGGACTTTCACCGAGAACAATTGAAGTTCATCGTCAAAAAGGACTCCATAAATTAGGGGTACAGACGGTTTCGGAATTAGTGAGATTACTCTCTCACATCGAAGAAAACGCTCTTTTTTGATATTTGTCAGGGTACTTAAGTAGTCCGATGCGCAAAAATTCAATTAACGAATTTCATATCTACTAAGGAGATTAAAAATGAAGAAGCTCTGCATCGCACTCGTTTCTGCACTGGCCTTCGGCGTTGTTAATGCTGAAGAAACTGATCTTGTTGTCGTCGGCTCCGGCGGCGCCGGCCTCTCTGCCGCCATTATGGCAGCTCAGCAAGGCAAGAAAGTTATTGTTCTCGAAAAAATGCCGATCATCGGCGGAAACACTCTCCGCAGTGAGGGCGGTATGAATGCCGCAGGCACGCTCCAACAGCTTGAACACGGCATCATGAACGATTCCGCCATGCGTATGAGTATGGATGCTCAGAAGGGCGGCCACTATCTCAACAATCCTGAGTTGACGCTGACTCTGGCTGAGAACGCCAAAGATGCCGAAGCTTGGCTCCTCTCCTTAGGCGCTCCTTTCTGCCATCGTATGGGCCGCGGCGGCGGACAGACAGCTGCCCGCGGTCACGGACCTTGCGACGGTTCTGCAGTCGGACAGTCTGTGATGAAGGTTCTTTACGGCACAGCTAAGAAGATTCCGACGATTGAAATTCGTCCGCTTAATCAGGTCACAGAGCTTTTGACCAAAGACGGTAAGATCTCCGGCGTGAAGGTCGAAGCAAAAGGCAAAGACAAGAAAGACTACACGATTGATGCCAAGGCTGTTGTTCTGGCAACCGGCGGATTCGGCGCAAATGCCAAGCTGATTTCTTCTTTAAGGCCGGAATACAAAGGTTTTGCTACAACGAACCAACCGGGTGCATTGGGTGAAGGTTTAGACTTGGCTAAAGGCGTTGGTGCAACTTTCGTTGATTTGAGAGAGATTCAAGCCCACCCGACCGTTGTTCCTGTTAAAGGCATTCTGATTTCTGAATCCATGAGAGCCCGCGGCGGGTACCTCGTCAATAATGAGGGCAATCGCTTTGTGAATGAACTTCAGCCGCGTGACGTCGTTGCCGCTGCTGTATTGGCTCAGCCGTCAGGCAAAGCATGGCTCCTCATTGATGACAAACTGGTTAAGTCCAACAAGCTGGCTGCCGGTTATGTTTCTCAGGGTTTGATGGTTTCCGGTAAGAACGTTGACGAATTAGCTAAAGCAATGGGCGTACCGGCAAAAAATCTTAAGGCCACAATGGACCAATATCACAAGGCTTTCGAGACTAAGAAGGACGATGCTTTCGATCGTCCTGAAATGGTCGCTGCCAACAATGTTTGGCCGATGTATGCAGTTCAAGTTACTCCAGCTATCCACCACACCATGGGCGGCGTGAGAATTAACAAGAACGCCGAAGTCATCGGCGTGACAGCTAAACCGATTCCCGGCCTCTATGCTGCCGGTGAAGTGACTGGCGGTGTTCACGGCGGTAACCGCATCGGCGGAAACGCAGTTGCCGACATCATTACTTTCGGCCGTATTGCGGGTACAAATGCTGCCAATTATATGAATAAATAAAGAGACTCTCTTGTGAACCCAAACGCCCTTCGGGGCGTTTTGGCTTTTAAAGCGGCTGTAGGTGAAAGTTACAGAGAAATCTGAATCTCATCGCGGCTATCCAAACCGAGCAAAGTCCTGATCAAATCATCTTCAGTCCAAGAGCGTTCAGTTAGCGCTTGTGCAGAAACCAACAATTCAGTGTCGTCTCGGTGTGGATCGGCATCGAGAGGGATTGGACAAACCGGACAGAGGCGAAAGCCTTGCTCAGGATATCCGTAAATAAAGTTTTTCATCTCGAGGTCCCTTGCTATGGTATACGAATGGAGTCGAAGAAACGTGCATCGGCGGGGATCGTTGAAGATTAAGAAACTCGGGTTTGAAAACTCGTGGCTTAAGAACTCGACCCAGTCAAACAAAAACAAAGCTAAGCCTTGTGGATAAGCAATTTTGAAACAGCCGATTTGCCACCTCTTGAATGAAGATTCGGTCTCTTTCGATAATTTATCGGCGAGGTCTTCATATGGAGAGTACTCGAACTTTAAAACAACTGCAGGGCAGCATTGAGCTAAATATGTAAAACGATTATTAGCATACTCATTATCTGTGATATACACGCGAGACCAACCGGTTATGCTGAAAGCGTATGTGTAGTTCATTCAAGACCTCCGATTAACTTCTTGTTATTTCAGTCTATTTAAGATCGCGAATTTCATTGACGCGGCTTTCCAATAGTTTCTCTTTGAGGCAAGGGACAGACACAAAAAATCCTGTGAGTTCACTAGGAACTTCCCCCTCTCTACACGAACTTAAAGATCGGCGATAATGAACGGATTATTTGAACAGTAACAAGGAGAATAAAGTTGCTTACTGAAAACGAGTTGATTAAGTTCCGTCGTGAACTCCATTCCTATCCCGAAACCGGCTGGTGCGAATTTGTCACGACCCACAAGATCGTTGAAAAGCTTCGCAGCTTCGGTTTGAATCCGATCTATGGCCGTCAGGTCATCAATCCCGAGTTTGTTGCAGGGCGCAATCCTGCCAAAGTCGAAGAAGCTAAGAAAGCAGCTTTAGAAAAAGGAGTTCCGCCGGAATTTATTGAATCTATGCAGGACTACACCGGTGTTGCTACTATTTTCGAAACCGGTCGTCCCGGCCCTGTTCTGGCAATTCGTTTCGACATGGACTGTGTTGATGTCGACGAGGCCCATGAAGCCGGCCACCGTCCGTTCGACGAAGGCTGGGCAAGTACAAATCCGGGCCATATGCACTCCTGCGGCCATGACGGCCATGCAACGATGGGCATTGCTGTCTGCAACTGGATTCAAGAAAACCTCGATCAGTTCTGCGGCACGATCAAAGTCGTCTTCCAACCTGCTGAAGAAGGTGTGCGCGGTGCACGTCCGATGACCGAAACCGGAATTTTCGATGATGTTGATTTCTTCTTCGGAAACCATCTTGGCTTTAATCTGCCCACCGGTACGATTTCTCCTGAACCCGGCGTTTTCTTGGCTTCCACCAAGCTGGATGCCACCTTCACCGGTCTTGCCGCTCACTCTGGCGCCGATCCTCAGAAAGGTAAGAATGCCCTGTTAGCAGGCGCAGCTGCTGCGTTGGCAATCCACGGTATTACTCGTCCGATCGGGGAAGTGACAGCTTTGAACGTCGGAACATTAGTCGCAGGTCAGGGCCGTAACGTTGTTGCACCGAACGCTTTCATGCAGCTCGAGGTCCGCGGGGAAACAGAAGAACTTAACGCCTACATGCGTGACCAGGCAATCCGTAAGATCAAGGCTTCTGCCGATATGTACGACTGCCAGGTCGATATCGTCAAAGCCGGTGAAGCCACTGAATTCAAGCCCGATCAGGAAGCTATCGAGCTTGCTTACATCGCCGCTAGAAATGTCACGACAGAAGAGCTCGCCAGACCTCTCGGCCTGAAGTTAGGCAGCGAGGACTGCACGATCATGCTCCGCAGAGTTCAGCAGCACGGCGGTAAGGGTACATTCGTCGTGTTCGGCTGCCGCACATCTGCCGGTCATCACCAGAGACTTTTTGACTTTGACGAAGATGTGATCGGAATTGCTTTGCGCTTCTACCAGAACCTGATCCCGATGATTGTCGGTATCAAATAATTTTTCCAGGCTTGGGCTTCAAAGAAGAACCGCCTTTCGAATAGCAAGGCGGTCGTTTTCCGGGGGTAGACCACACGTTACTTAGAACAAACAATGCAGGCTCCGTTTCCTTCATCTGCATCGTAGATGTCGTCCATAGACACTTCTTGGATCCCGATCCTTAGGGGATTCTGGCGGAAGGAGGAGAGTTGCTTGGCTTTTCTTTTTTCGAAGTCTGCCTTTATTTGCTTGACACGATTTGGTTGGGAGAGCTGCTCTAAAGATTCACCTTGGCTCCAGGTAAAGGGGGCTCCACTATTTAAGGAGATAAGCTCATATTCCATAGCTTCTCGGAAAGCTTCAGGATGGCGTTCCAAAAGATGGACCCATTCAATCTTTTGTTGGAAAAAGCAGAAGGTGCAACCTGATCTTGATCTCCACTCGTAATACTTTGGCAGTCCAATACCTGCAGTTTCAAGTATTTCGAGCACACCGTCTTTCTTTATTCCAGCCTTCCTAAAGGGTAGCTCAACGTGAAGATGCGGATGAGCTTGAGTTAGACCTGTTCTGTGCTCCTCATCTGCCCTAATAGCCACGTAACTATAAACATCTTCTCCGGCATCTAGCCAAGGCTTGATCCAGTCCTGAAAGGGCTTGAGTTTAAGCATTCTGGTGCACCATCTGGTTTGAGGAGATGGAAGATAGTTGTTAAACATCTTTAGGTAATAATCGAAAGTCTTGTAACTGGATAGTTTTAAGATCTCTTTGCCTAGCACCCCCTCTAGTTCATTCAAAAAATCGTAAACTTCAGGAAGTTCTTTTCCCGTATCGGTGAAGAAATATTGGATGTCGATTTCAGGGTGATACATGCGCATATAAATAGCCAACGCTGCAGAATCCTTTCCCCCGGAAATTCCTAAAACGTGGTGTTCCATTATTTATTACTCGTTAAATCCAGTAAAACAGAAAGCAATGCATCAACAGCTTCATCCTTGGAAAATTTTTTACTTTCGGTTTTCAACTGCTCCTTGAACCTCTTGCTGCTTTCCGACTCCTGAACATTATAAAAATCGCGGCTCTCAAGGAATTGATGTCTATCACCCCAAAGAATACTAAACGCTCTCGTTGGAGATTCATAACCTTTCAGGTACCCTAGTGCTTCCAGTTTTTTAAAACTAAGACACAGTTCAGCTAACCTAAGATGAGCTGTAGAAATGTCTTGTTCTGTCCACTTGTTCTTGGGTTTTCCGATGCAGATTGAAAGGGTACCTTCGGTCAGCGTTAGTTCATCTTTGCTATTAGCAATTCGGCCGATGAAACCTTTTAGTTGGAATGGTGCATCCATTGATAAAATTTTTGTCGCCCGGTTTTTTAAGGTTTCGAAGTTACGATCACTTTCGCCAAGGAAACTATAAAGTTCACTGAGAAAGTGATCGAATTTTTTCGGTTGTAACTCCTCGAGATGTTTGAACATTCCCTGCAGAGTCGAAGCAATAACCTTTGGATCCTGACTTTCCGCAATTTTAGGAAGCTCCTTAAAGATGAGAGCGATAGGATCCCAGGCTTTTAGGATCGCATCCCTCATAAGAAGCTCTTTGGGAGGAACAGAAGAACTGTTGTGCACCCAAGTGGGAAGGGCTAATAAATTTTTAACTAGTTCTCTAGCAACTTCAAGCGGAGAAGCGCACCGATCAAGATTAAGAGCATTCGATATCTCTGATAAAAGGGCGTTATTGCTAGCGTTGTTTTCTATGAATTTAAAACTAATATCCTTTGGAGATATAGTCCAAAAATCCACGAGCTCTTCAGTCAAAGAAGGTTGGAATACATTCTCAAGATAAATAGAAATCTCATTCCGCTTGGCTAGGACAAATGCTAGCAATAAAATGGGTGAAAGACCTTTCTTAATGCCAAATGGCGGAAGAGAAAGTTTTTCACAGAGTTCGTTTAGATTAAATTGCTCTTCCTTTCTTAACAGTTCACTTAAAAAAGAAAAAACAGGAGAGAAATTATTTTTTAGATTGTCTAACTTAAAGTTAAAAGTTCCCAGGTTTTCATTGTAAGAATGAATTCCAGTGGCTTTGAGCAGGGAAAGATATATCATCATCTCTGGAGGAAACCCAGAAATACCTAAATTCTCCTCATTTCCGTGCACAACCATAGCGTGCATTAATTGCTTCTGCGCCCTCTTTATTTGAGAAGAGGGTTTTTCTCGATTTATTAGCTCATTACAAAATAATGGGGCAGAGCAATAAACTCGAGAACAAATTTCGGAGGCAAGTCTACTTAAATCCTGTTCGTAAATTGAGTCTAGTTCTGAATCCTCTAATGTGATCCATGCCTTATCTGAAAAAATATTCTGAATCTCTTCGAAAATATCTTTTTGTAGCAGAGACAATTTCTCTTCCAACTCCCTTCTGGCAATTCGATCATCCGAAATTTCTGAGTCCTTTGAGAGCTCCAAAGAGTTGAAATAATCCTTCAGTTGTTCTTTAAATCTGTCTTTGACATTGCAAAAAGTAATTGCGACTAATGGATTATTCAGACGTACCAATATTTCTTTTGCCTCATCTGTCAGACGTTTCAGTTCTTCCTCACTACTGTTAATCAAGCACGCAATGAAAGTTCCGTTTCTGTGGTCAGCGGCCGCTTTAGTAATAGTGTCCAGCAAAGATTCTTTCGTGGTGAGCAAACGTCTGAACCAGCGAAGAGCCCCAGTCTTGTCGTAGTGCTCATGAGCAACGACGGGTTGAAACGCTATTTCTGAGGTGAGGGAAGATAAAGGGAGCTCGTCATTTTTTTGCTGCAGTTTTTTTAGCTTTTCATCAATATTTACGTCAGTACCCTCGTAAAGATTGTATGCATTGCGGTATTTTTTATAAATAATGATTTTCGTATGTTGAAGGCGTCGCAATGCTTCTTCAATCTCTTCTTGACCATAATCGTTCAGGGACGAAGAGACCAATTCTTGAGTTGCATCAAGGCCCGAGCCTGCTCGGAAAAGCTCAAGAATTGCGATTGTTTTAATTATTTTTAATTCGAGTTCACTGCCGTTTTTTTCGACTCTTTCTATACCATCTTCTGAGACAAGCCATTTTTTCCCCTCCGCAGGAGAAGCAAGAATAGCTTGTTCATAATTAGATTTGAGATAATCAAAAAGCATCCAAGGCGAAAATAATTTTCCTGAATCTAAAGAGGTTATTCGAATAAATTCGTCAAAACCATTTATTTCTTTTGAGCATAGAAAAGAAAAGATTGAGCGCGTATTTTGAAAGAATCTTTTTTTTGAGATTGGTCCTAACAATAATGCAGACACTGGATGCAAAGGCCAGCATTCGACTAATTGCTTCGCCAATAATTTTCGATCTTTAGCTGTCCGGTTTAGATTTTGGACGACTCGCGTTGCCAAAGCTAAAAATTCCCTTGATTTGGGTGGTTTTCCACTCTTCTCGAATGAGTTTCCAATCAAGGTTAGTGATTCATCAATTGAAACAATGAGAGGAATATCAGCAAACCGACCTTGTACTTTCATCCATTCTTCTTGCTGTTTCAGAGAATTTGGATCCGCGTATGCTTGAAAAGCTTGGTGCAAAATTCCAATGAGGACAATAGAAGAGTCTGTCTTGTTGATGAATTCTGCAATTTCTTGAAGAGCGTAGCAGTTGTCGGCATTTCCATTTTCTAAATATTTGCCTAGCTCATCAATAAAGATGATAGCGCCCTTTTTTTGATCCGAAAGGTCGCCGGCAAACTTGGTCAGAAACGCCCTTAGAGGAAGCTTTGAATAATTCGCGGCAGATATGAGGTCTTCTGTTAAGTTGCCATTTCGTCCCACAACAGTGACAACGTCCCAACTCTCACGTGTTCTAAAAAAATCTAGTAAGTTGGGATCTAATTGAGCATGTACCGATTCTTCCAGGTATTTTGTTTCGCAGTCTGTGTTTTTCCCGGCTAATCCAGAGAAAAACAGAGCCAACGAAGATTTACCCGACCCATACGGACCGGTCCAAGTGAAGGCTCTTTGTCTTGTTTCGGTTAAATAAGTTCCCATCACATGCAGACAAGACAAAGAGGAGCCCTGAAGAACAAAGGAATCTAAAAATTGTTCTTCTTTTAAATCGAAATTGAGGTTAATTGATTTAAGAAATCTTTGCTTAACTTTTATGAAGGTATCCAGCTTATTCATCACTTACCCCATATGCTTTTTTTAGTAGGTATAACTTAAAGTTTTCAGGATCGGACAGGGCTTGCTTAGTTCGCGTTAAGACCTTAAGTCCTGATTGTTCAGTCCAAATTAAAGCTCCGTTTGTCATAGTTTCTAGCGCTTCGAGTCGATTAACTATGGAGTCTTCATCCAGCTTGAATACTCTACCTGGGGATCCGAGGTCATGAGCAATTTGGATGAAACTCAGAGAAGATAAAGAAACCTCTATGTGCTCCCAAAAATCCATAAGGCTGTAAGCAAAGAGCCAGTTGTTAATAGACTTTCGCTCCTCTCGTCGGATAACAATAGAATCTTTCGAAAAAAACGCCAACAGATCCAAGCCGGTTAGAAGGGTGTCAAGACTTTCCTCGATCAGCCCGTCTGATTTGGCAGAAACTACAGGAAGATATGATCTCAATACAATTTCTACGTCCCTTTTGAGGGTATTGTCAGATGCCTTTCGGGGGTAATATTTTTGAACAAATATCTTAAAAGCCTCGTATAAGCTTTCGCGAGAAATAATAGGTTTATTAACCTGATTGAAAAGGAACCAAAAAATAGTTAGAGACGAAGGCGAAGAAGATAGCTTCCAGTGGACTAGCCATTTTGTGGTAACCGAGGCACAATGAGGATCAAGCCCATTTTCATTAAAAAGCAACTCGGCTAACTGAGAGGGGCGAACTTCTTTCTTGTCCAACATCCCCGATGCGATCGACCAAAACCGAGCACTGCTAAGCATATTTTTACCTAAACCAAGGTCGATCATAGGAGCTTCCCCTGAAAAATTAGGGCTTAAGCCTGCCTTGACCATTTTGTTAGAGTATCGAAAAACTTTTGGTAGCCAAAGTCTGCGTAAGACAAAAGTTTCATGACCTGACAATTGAAAGCCATTTTTCGAAATCATTTTTTTTCATTTCCGGTGGTTGGACCCAGAAATGATAGCGCGAAGAAATTACAGAAGGCTTATCAAGAATAAGGCTTTTCTCTAGGAAAAGAGCTTCTCGCCATTTCTCATCTTCAGTAGTCGGTAACTTAGCGGGGTTATAGTCTAAAAAAGACTTGGTAAAACAGGAAATCTTTGTAAGGGATGTTTTGAAATTATTTGCTTTTACCTCTTCAAGTGTGCGTAGGTGTACCGTTGCTCTTCGGAAGAATAAAGTGTGGGTAAGAAATTCCAGAGACCAGGAGGATTAGAGCCGCCAAAGATGTAAACTTTACCTTGCCACAGATGTAAAGAAAAACAAAAGTCAGAGTCTATGAATATCGAAAAATTAAAAAGAGGGCTAACGCCTCCGCAACTGCGAGATATTTTTCTCCCCAATGGCCTGTACTCTCTTTTGATGGTGTGCGACGGAGGAGAGTTTTCTGAGGACGAAATACTCCAACGTATTACTAACTATCTTAGTAATAAAGAATTGCTAACAGATCCGAAAAAGAGGTCGGCTTTATTGGCATCGATGCGACCTGAAGAAGCGTTGGAACTGGGGCAAGAGTTAGGTTTGGATGTAACGCAAGCAGATTGTTTTGATAAATTAGAGAGGTGGTCAAAAAAGGTAAAACAAGAGCAACTAGGAGACTTATTCCGATTTTTCAACTTAAATTTTGATGCGAAGGAAGTACAACCTAATTGCCCCCAAAATGAGCCCACTTCTAAGCTTGTGGATCCCAACTACGGTTTATTCGAATATCAAAAAAGAGGCATGTTCGAGGTAATCCAGAGATGGAATACAGGGCATAAAAGAGTTCTTCTACATATGCCCACCGGCTCAGGAAAAACTCGCACTGCGATGTCAATTGTCTGTAATAGATTAAGCAACAATGATAAGAAGTTGGTGATTTGGTTGGCGAACTCCAAGGAGCTTTGTCAACAGGCAGCGTCGGAGTTTATTCGTTCTTGGAAAAATCTAGGAAATTATCCTGTTAAGGTCTATGTCCACACTGGAGATGAAAAGGTGGATATAGATAACATTGATGAGGGGTTCTTATCGATTACACTTCAAAGTGCGAATAATCTTGTTAAGAATAGCCCTAATCTCATAAAGAAATTTAGAAACACCTCTCCGCTCGTGGTTTTTGATGAAGCCCATTTATCCATTGCACCGACTTATCGCGATGTTATGGACTCCTTGGTTCCAAAGATCTCTGAGATAGGTTTACATCCTTTGTTATTAGGTCTCACCGCTACGCCTGGGAGAGCGTCAGAAGAAGAAAGTGAAATACTCGCCCGAGAGTTTGAAAGAAATATTGTAGAAATTAAAGGGCCAAATGGTGAGCCGATAATTCAGTATCTTCTGAAAGAGAAATATTTGGCGAATCCAAAATTTAAGACAATTACAGTTCCATTTAACATTGCTTCAAACTTTCTTAAATCTGAGCATAAACCGGCCGACTACAAGTTTCTTAAGAGAGATGAGAAGCGATTACTTAATTACATAGCAAACGATCAGCAGAGAAACTTGTTCATAATTAAGTACATCGTGGAACACGTGCTTCCTAGCAAACTCCGAATTATATTTTTTGCGGCATCTGTCGAGCAGGCCGAGTTGATTAATTCTTTTTTGAACATATGGAGCGGAAAAAGAATTTCTGAAGTCGTCACGGCAGTCTCTCAAGATCGTAACAAAGCTATTGACTGGTTTCGAGAAAAAGCCGTGGAGGGAGCCCCTAGGGTACTTTGTAACTATGGAGTTTTGACTACAGGGTTTGACGCTCCTGAGATAGATGCGGTAATTATTGGTCGGCCGGTATCGAGTCTGGTTCTTTACAGTCAAATGGTTGGCCGGGGACTTCGTGGTCCTAGATCACATGGGACAGAAGAGGTTGAAATTATCAGAATACGGGACAATGGACTACCAGAGTTTGTAGATTTGGGGCAAGCGTTCAATAATTGGAACAACAACTGGAGGAGATCGTAAATGCTTTTATTTAATCCTGCGATGGCGCTGAAAGCGCAACTGAATAGCGGCTACAGAAATGCAGATTATGCGTTGGCAGAAATTGTAGATAACTCTATCGAGGCCCACGCAAAAAACATTGACATTTTCATTATCCAAAAGCGTTCCAAAGAAGGACGTCAGGTGTGGAGAACGGATAAGGTTGCTGTACTGGATGATGGCCATGGAATGTCAGAGAAAATTCTTAGCAGCGCTCTAACTTTCGGCTATGGTACTCACGTGAAAGAAGCTCCTCAGGTTTACTCTGATGCACGAGGAAAAATGGGCAAGTTTGGCTATGGGCTTCCCAATTCATCCGTATCGCAGGCTAGAAAAGTATCTGTATGGTCTTGGCAAAATCCCATTGGTGAAAGCTCATTGCCGTTGTACTCCTCTCTTGATGTAGATGAAATCCTGAGCGGAGAAGCCGATGCCCCGTCACAGCCAATTCCTAAAAAGATATACCCAATTCTTCTTTCTGCAGCAGAACAAGTGGGTTCTGAATTAGGAACTTCGGGGACACTAGTTTGTTGGGAGAACACTGATAGACTGCAGTGGAAAAAAGCGAGGTCATTGTTTGAGCATCTCCAACAAACATTAGGTCGTATCTACAGAAAATATATTAGTGAGGATAAGATAAATATCTTTATCTCCATTTTTAGCGAAGAAGACGGAAATCTAACCCCCATACTCAAGAGACATAAATTACTTCCTTTTGACCCCCTCTTCTTAGATCCAACTGGATTTAGACCTAAAGTGTTGGAGTCGTTTGATGGGGCACTTGCTGAAGAGTTTCAACACGTTAATCTCAGAGATGAGCTTGAGGTTGAATATAAGGGTAAAAAAGCAAAAATCACATTCAAATTCTCTACTGTTACGGCAGGAGCTCGATCCTTTGCTCCGGGAAGTTCAGATTTCGGTCAGCTCTGTGAGCAAAACTCAGGATTTTCTATTTGTCGGGCAGGGAGAGAGTTGGAACTGTCTAAAAAATGGTTTTCTCAAGTTAATACACTTAACCGTTGGGTTAGGGCAGAGATTGACTTTCCGCCCGCTCTCGATGACATATTTGGAGTGACTAACAATAAACAAAGTGCAACTCTTCTTACAGAATCAAATCTAGGTAACTGGGATGAATTTGTAGAAACATACAATCTAGAACGAAACAGCCAATTGATTCCGATAGGAGACTCTTCTGAAAATAACTTAAGTCAGCAGCAAGTATTGGAAGAACTTGTAAAAAATGGGGATACACGGTGGGTTATAGTAGAGATTAACCAGGTTCTCTCCACTGCGTTCAAAAAAATGTTGAGCAAGGTAAGACAGGATGGGTCTAGAGCGTCTAAAACAGGTATTACTTCTCCGACCACACATACAACCGATGTGGCGACGAACATTGCTGACGAGGATGCAAACCATAATAAGGAAAATAATCAGTCGCTTTCGGTTGAAGAGGCTGAGCATTTGGCGAACCACTTTATGGACAACATAGGTCGATTTGCTACGCATCCCGAGAAGAAGGAAGATTTACTAGAGAAGCTTAAAGACTTTCTAAAAGATGATAAAAAGTCAGTCCAGTTTCTTGAAACAGAAATGGACGCCTCAAGTTCTTTTTTCTTTCCTCAACGAGATAGCGGTAAAACAGTGATCACCCTAAATACTTACAACAAATGGGTCAAACTGATCTGTGAGGCGCTACTGGATATTGAATCTCAAGATTACGCTGACCCACAAGCAAAGGCCGAAGCTATTGAAAGAAAGTTCGAATTATTGCAAACGACGCTTAAGCTGCTTTTCTATGCATGGGGCAAAGCCGAGTTAGACACTCAGAGAAATGAAGAAAAAAGAGCATCTTCTATCTTGAGGACGATGTTGGGATACAACATGGAGAAACTCGTACAAGACGCGGAAAAGGCTTATTCCTGATAATTTTTGAAATGTATTCAAACTTTACTGAAGACTTCTTAAAGGAAGCAGCTTCTTGCAATGAGGCGTGCCTATTGTTTGCTCCATACGTAAAAGAAGCTTTCTTAAGGAAACTGTTCTCAGAGATCAGAAATGAGGTTAGGCTGGTTTTGTTGACAAGGGCTAACCCTTATGACTTCGTTATGGGAGCTTCGGACATCTCTGCTTGGGATTACGTGTGGGAAAAAGGCGGTTCCGTAAGAATTTTGAATTCCTTACACGCCAAGTATTACCGTTTTGATGACACTGTTTTTATTGGTTCAGCAAATTTAACCTCTAATGGTTTTGAAGATTTTGGCAATTTTGAACTGCTGAAACGGGAGAAGTTTGATAAACAATTTTGTGAGTTTGAAGAACAGGCGTTCAATATTTCTGAAGAAGCGGATCCTGCTCTTAAGGTGAATCTTGAAAAAGAAATTGAATCGATAGATTGCTCTTCATTTCCTAAAATTTGGAATAGCATAAAGAAGCTAAAGAAGGGAATTAATCCTGACTGGTATCCCCGCTCGGGAGCATCGATTTCGTCGAACCTGGTTGAATTTCTTCGCTCAGTTATGAGAAAAAAAATAAATCGGGAAAAAATGGTTGCTGAGGAGTTGTTAGCGCTAGACGATCTGAACTCGCTAGGAATTACTGAGTCTACGGAGAACTTTGAGCAGGTTCTGAAACAGAAATTTAGACAAAGCCCCGCGGTGGCTAGAATCATAAAATTGTTTTTGGTCGAAAAGCGGTCTGAACGCCCATATCTTAGCTTTGGAACTATTAAATGTTCTCACAAGTTTAAATTTGACGCTCACAATGCAAACAGAGATGTGAACGCCATAATGAACTGGCTAACTGAGGTTCTGCCTGAGGAATTTTCAGATGAAAAGCCGCAACGGCATAGTCGATTGATAAGCTTTAGGCCGCGAAGTTTCTGAAATAGGTTTGTTACGCGACAGCATAGAATAACCACTAATGAACTGCCCCCTAAAAAAGCGACACTTAAGGAGGTAGCGTTTTGCGTAAAGTCTATTCAGTTGAAACGAAACAATTGGTCTGTTCTCTTTTTAGAGAATTCAAAAGTTATCGAGAAATAGAGGCGTTAACCGGGATTCCTAGAGACGTATTGCGGTTATGGAAAGCGCGTGCTCGTCATGATGAATCTTGGGTCTTGGAAGTTGAAAGGAAGTCTCTCCTTTCCTATGAAGAAAAAGAAGAAATTGTCAGACTCCACTCACTAGGTGATTCTATTACCGACTTGGCAATTCGTTTCAATGTTTATAGAACCACCGTTAAGAGCATCATTAACAGCCATCGTAAACGCGAAGGCAAGCCTGCCAAGCGTGTCCAATCCCAATTTTTTGCCAGTTCTATTGCTGATTCCGTGATTGAAGGCCGATTTCCTTCTGCAAAACAGGCGGCCGAGTTTTATGGTTTAGAACCAAGAACTGTCCAAAGATGGGTTAAATCAGAATTACAAAAGGACAGAGACCGTGCCATAGTAAGGGAAAACATTTCAGACGGAGGCGTACCTATGCGCTATTCAGCCTCGGCAGTCTTGGCCTACACAATGGCAATTAAAGAGTGGATCCTTAAAAATTTCAATCTGAAAGATCACTCAGACGAAAATTTAGTCTCGATTATCGGCTCTTTAACCAAAAAAGGCGTTCCTATCAAGGAGGCTTGTTCTTGGCTGGGCATTAACCGCAGCACGTTTTACAGGAAAAGAAAACGTCAGCTTCAATCTCAGGAGCCTGATCCTTTGGTTATTCAAATGACTGAACTCCAAAAACGCCGTAACTTTTCATATGGCGCTAAAAGAATGGCCGTTTACCTGAGCAAAATAAACGGCTTTGCGGTCAATCATAAAAAGGTTGCCAGGCTTATGCGGCTCCACGGACTTAATTCTCGAGTTCGACCTAAACGAAGGTGTTCCGCTAAGTTGAATGTAACAGACCAAACCAAAGAGCCTCTGGTAAATCTCCTTAATCGGGACTTTTCCTCTACGAGTCCGATGAAAAAACTAGTTACTGATATGACTTTTATTCCAGTTGTGGAAGGATGGCTTGTCTTAAGCACGGTAAAGGACTTGTTTAATCACAAAATCGTTGCATGGGAAACTGCTCCATCTGCAACACTTCAATTGGCATTGAACACGATTAAAAAGTTGGTATCGGATTCCGGCAAACTTCCAGAGAATTCCGTTATCCACAGTGACAGGGGCGGAACTTACACGAGCGAAACCTACATAAAGGCAGTGAAAAACATAGGAGCACGTCCAAGCTACTCTCGGAGCGGCAGATGCTTAGACAATGCAAGCATGGAAAGCTTTTATGGGCATATGAAGAGCGAGACATTTTATCGAATGAATCCAAGAGACAGAATTCATTTAACGCGGGAAACTGCTCGGGAAATAATCGCTGATTACGTAAGATGGTATAACACTGAACGAATCCAGAGATCTCTTGGATACCTGTCACCGGAGCAATACAAAGGTCCTTCTTGATGCCGGCATCTAATTGTTAGATAAGCCGGCAAAGACTAACATTCAGGAAGTCGTTGAAAAACGCCTTTGGGGGTGTCTTTGCCTTCCAGCTACGCTTCCAGGCAAAGACACCCCCGAAATGATTGTAAAAATAACAACTCTGATTAAAATTAAAAGAGTCTAAACACTAGATCGAGTCCACCCCTAATTCATTTAAATAAGTGTTGCACCTTATGGGGTCAGTTCACTAATGGGGTACTTAAACTTGTCGTTTGACAAATAGGTTTCTTGATTTCGTATTAGAGATATTAAAGGGTTGAAAGAATTAAAGATGGGGAGTTGGTATAGCCACGACCTCTTCAGCCTAGATTTCTGAAGACCGCCGTGAGGATTTTGCGATCTTCACGGCGGTTTCTTCTATGAAGCGGGATTAGCGGTTTCTTTCACGGCGGTCGCGAACGGCGTGGGCCAAGGATGTAATGACCTTGACCGTGTCGTCCCAACCGATGCAGGCATCGGTAATGGACTGACCGTACTTCAATTCTTTTTCTTTGCCTTTGACGAGAGGCTGATTGCCTTCGACAAGGTTGGACTCGATCATGACGCCCATGATGTTGTAGCTTCCGTCCCCGATCTGCTTGCAGATGCTGTCCACGACATCAATCTGCTCTTTGTGCTTCTTGTGGCTGTTGGAGTGGCTGGCATCGATCATGACGGAGGGCGGCAGACCGGCAGCCTTCAAAGCTTCGCAAACCTTGGCAACGCTCTCAGACTCGTAATTAGGTGCTTTGCCGCCGCGAAGAATGACATGGCAATCTTCATTGCCACCGGTCACGACAATGGCGGAGTGACCGCCCTTGGTGACAGAAAGGAAGACATGTTCGTTTGCGGCAGCTTTGATTGCGTCGATGGCGATTTTGACATTGCCGTCAGTGCCGTTTTTGAATCCGACCGGGCAGGAAAGGCCGCTGGCTAATTCACGATGCACTTGGCTTTCTGTGGTTCGTGCTCCGATTGCACCCCATGAAATCAAGTCCGCGATGTACTGCGGCGTGATCATATCTAGATATTCGGTACCGGCCGGAACACCCAGTTCATTAATCGTTAAGAGGAGCTCACGGGCCAAGCGAAGGCCGTGGTTGATATGGAAGCTGCAGTCCAGGTCCGGATCATTGATTAAACCTTTCCAGCCGATAGTAGTGCGAGGCTTTTCGAAATAGACCCGCATGATGATTTCAAGGTCATCAGCAAAATGACGGCGGAGTTCAGAGAGTTTTTCTGCATATTCTTCGGCGGCAACCGGATCATGGATTGAGCAGGGTCCGACGATGACAAGGAGCCGGTCGTCTTTGCCGTGAATGATGTCATGGGCAGAGTGACGGGCAATGTGTACGGTTGAAGATGCGAGTTGTCCGCAAGGAAATTCGCGAATGAGGTAAGACGGCGGAGTGAGTTCTCTGATTTCTTTAATTCTTAGGTCGTCAGTTGTGTAAGGCATTATGGTTCTCCATTATGGCGCCTGTCGGGATTGAGGCTATAAAAAACCGCCGAGTCCCGAAGGAGCGGCGGTTAAGTAGTGTTGTGTGATCTTAGATGCAAGCCGTCACAGCCCTACCTTCCGCCGCGGACGGAAAGTAAAAGCCGTAAAAGTAAAACTTAGAAGCGAACATCTTTTGATACTTGCTAGTAAAAAGGTACTGAGGAATAATTTACCGTATTTTTCTCTTTCTAACGAAATTTCTTTCAGAAATTACTTGCTCATGAAAAGAAAGATCGTTGAGTGATAGAAAACAGGCGCTGAGAAGAACAGCATTTCCATTCTGTCCAACGCCCCACGAGTCAGCATCATGCTGGTATCCAAGCGAACTGCTCCTAAAGAGCGCTTAACCGAGGACATGACCAGAGCGCCTAGCGTTCCCGAGACAATAATCAGCAGGGACATAAGAGGTGCCTGCCAAGCACGGAAGGGAGTCATCCAGAAAAGCGCAGAGCCCATGATCAGAGCTCCGATGCTTCCGATAATGATGCCTTTGTATGTCTTGTACTGATTACTCCAAGTCGGCTTGCCGCCCCAGATGGCGGATGCCATGATTTGGAACAGGTCCGCAAAATAGAGAACCAGCAGGAAGTAAAGCATCAGCAGCAAACCACTGGAATTAAATCTTGTGAGGTTCAATGTAGCAATCGCAGGAGCGTGGCTGACGCAGAAAATGGCCAGCATAATGCCCCACTGAACCTTAGCAACACGGTCCAAGAAGCGGTCGGTATCTTTGGCCAAGGCCATAACGACCGGCAGTGTCAGGAATAAGTAGACTGGGATAAACAGAGAAAAGAGTCCGATCTCTTCGTATCCCAGAAGAATGTACTGAACGGGGATTGCGATGTAAAACGCAATGATCAAGATGACGTGGTCATGGCGCCGGGTCGGGGTCAGCGCAATAAATTCGCGCAGAGCAAAGAATGAAGCAAACGCGAAGAAGATGAGGAGCGCGGCCTCACCAAGACAGAAAGCAATCGCAAAAACGATCAGCAGGGGCCAAGAGGCACGGACGCGGGAGTTAACAACGCGAAGATTGTTGAGTCGAGTTTCGTTTCCTTGGGCGCGGGAGACCAGCCAGTTGCCGATAATCGTACCAATGGCAGAGAGAACAATAAGAACACCCAGAATCGTGAAGTAGGCTTCTTGAGTGGAAAATCCTAAACGCATATTAGAGCTCCCTGGCTAAACTGATAACGGCCGTTCTAGCTCTTTCTAAGAACTCTTCTTTAGAGTCGTCGATAGAGTGCGGCAGAGGTGCACCGAATCTTACGGAGCACATAGTCGGAACGGGCAGAAGGGCACCTTTCGGCATGGAGCGGTGCAGATTTTCCAAATAAACGGGGATGAGTTCAACTTCGGGAAATTCTCTCATCAAACGCCAAATACCGCTCTTGAACGGCCCGGGAAGCGGCTGGGGAGAGCGCGTGCCTTCCGGAAAGATAATCAGAGAGGAGCCTTCGCGAAGAGCCTGACGCATCGGATCCAAAGGATCGGAGTTTTCCGTCCGGCGCCGGTCGACAAGAACGACGTTTAACTCGTCAACGGCAATTCTGCGGCGAATTCCGCTTTGCCAGTAATCACGAGCAGCAACTGGTCGGGTAAGCGGACGCAAAGAGCGAGGGAGAGCAGACCAAATCACAATGGTGTCGAGGTGGCTCGAGTGATTGGCAAAATAAATTCTCTGAATTTTTTCAGGTTTGCACCCGATCCACTGAGGATATGCGCCGACCAACAGACGAGTCAGCCACACCATCGGTGTCATGAACTTAAATGCGTGTTTCACGTTTCTTCGTTTTTCAATACCTAATTTGGTAATTATGCCTCCAATGCCGAGGTGCATGTTGATCGCAGATTTGGCGGACAAGGGCATAGATGTACTTCTCAATTTTCAATAGAGACGTACAAATTCAAAGAAATGTCTGTTTTAACAAGAAAAAGGATGGGGGAGAAAGTAGCCGAACTTAAGACTCAACCTTTTGAAGATCTCTAAAGCAATTTCTGCAAGAAACAATTAACGCAATATCAATGAAGAATTTACGGCTCCAATGAGCCGCTGAGATTCAGTTGGTCTTTCAAGCGCGGAAGAATCAATGAGATCACAAAAGCCAATGCACAGAAAACCAACACCAAGCACAAGGCAGTTCCGAGCGATGAATGAGAGGCGATCCATCCAAGCGTCGGAGGTACGACCAACAGACCCCCATAAGCGACGATGGCGATGAAACTGCTGGCTTCGGAAGCTGTAATTCCTTTGCATTTTCCGGCGAGACTGAATATTGTCGGGACGACAGGCGCGAGTCCAAGTCCCATAACAACGTAGCCGTAAAGCGCTGTTGCAGGACCCGCGGACGAAAGTACGAACGACATTCCGCAAAAAACAATCAGAGAGCAAATAGGCAACAAGCGAAAATCCCCCACGCTTTCTCGAAGTTTGTCTCCGAAGAGTCGAACGATGAAAATGGTTCCTGAGAACAATCCGTACACCAGGGCGGCAACAGCTTGGTCTGATTCCTTTGAACTGACCATGTAAACCGAGCCCCACTCGGCCACGCTGCCTTCAATGTCGTAAGCCAGCCAACTTAGTAAGCCGAAACAAATGAGGATGAGTGGGTAGGCTCGTTTTGTCGTATTTACTCTGGAAGTCTCAGAGCTTGCCACCTGCCGATCCTCTTCCTGAAGATACCGACAGCCGAACAAACAAACGACAGTCCAAGGAACGACCAAGACTAAAAAGCTGAAAAGCGGCGAAAGGTCGAGGTAGGCACAAAGGGAAGCAGTCAAAGAACCGACGATGCCGCCTAAGCTAAAGAAGGCATGAAACAAATTCATCGATCTCGTTTTGTATAGACGCTCGTAGAACATGCCTTGAGCATTCATCAGAGCATCAGTTAGACCGATGCCAAAACCGATGGCTGCAAAGCCTGAAACTAATGAGGCGAAAGAATTTGCGTAGCCAGCGATCACAAGTCCGATAGTACTGAGTGAGGCGCCGGCGGCAATAGTTGGTCGATCTTTAAGAAGACGGACGAGTCTGGAAGAGAAAAACAGTCCGATGCAGCCCGCGATTCCGAGGCAGAAAAGAGCGATGCCAAGTTGTAAATCGTCAATCTGGGCACTTTCTTTGATCGCTGGCATGCGAGAAGTAACCAGGCTGTAGGAAAGGCCGGGAAGGAAAAAGAAAGCTGCGCAGCTGAGCTTGTTTTTGACTGCCTCGGAGAACATTTTTATCGAATATTTTGATTAGAGCTTTGAATTTTATCGATAAAAATAAGCGGCTCAAAGGGGAGCCGCCGGAAGAACGGAAGATATTGTGCTGTTCAGGCATTAAGGCTGCTGTGGAGCAGGTTTTGGACACAGGAGGCTGTGCAGGCGGTCCATCGCGCTCTTCTCCCTAATCGGTCTGAACTTCGGATCAAAGGTCGTGGATTTAATCTGCTTGCCTTTGCCGTCTAATTCGGGGTAGGTGGCAAGTGCAATCGGAGAGTAGATTTTTGCCAAGCAGTCCATGCTGAACTGGACCTTTGCAGACTTCGAGTCAGGTGTGTAACTGTGATTTTGAAGCGTCCAAAACTGCAGTTTGTCGCCTTGTTTACGCATGCCTGTTTTGATGAGGTACATGTCATCCGTGATTTGCGTCGTATTGTGCCCGGCAATGATCGGCGGGATAAAGAGCGGAACCGGAATATTCGAGCCGGTAGACGCGGCGTTTTGGCGAGCATAGAAGCCGCGAATCGCAGGGTTCGCCGGAGTAGGTCGGTATGTTCTCGGAGGCGGGGTGTAGGATCGATGCGGACGAATGGTGGTTCTTCCGCCGAGACGGACTGCCTGAGCGTCCGTTGCCAGAGATAAGAGACAGATTGAGGCACAGAGGCCGACGAGGAGTTTGTTCATCACATTTAGGCGCGGAGACCGCTGCCTTCAGGCAGGGGAGGAAGCGCCTCCTCCTTTCGAATTTCTGTTAAATAGGTTCGTCTCTTTTCCAGCAGATGCAGCTTCTTGTAGCTGATGCCTGCCGAAATGCAGGTTCCGTCAAGCTTTCGAACCTCAAAGAACCCGGATGATTGACGGCCGAAAATGAAACCTTCTTCTCCCTTGCAGGCAACTTTGTCAAAAAGACGGAAGCCATTGACCTCAAAGGGCGCCTGATTGCGCTTTCGAATGTCGCCTTTGAGGATGGAAAGCTTATGAATCTGCCGGTTGTTCCGACGCGTCTGCTTCTGGAAGAAGAATTCGCCGAGCCTTTCGGCGCCGAGATTACCGGCGATGCAGAAAGCGTCCGCACAATGCGACTTGTCGATGCCGTTCACGATTCGTGTGTACTTGGTTCGATAGCCGTAGGTGTTGTGCACTTCCAGCCCCGGATGCGATGTCTTGAGGCGGTTCAAAACCTCCCAGCGCATAAGTCCCATGTAGGCTTCCGCACGGAACGATTGTCCGCGCTTTGTCTTCAGCGTGATTTCGCTGCGGTGGAGCGCCTTATGGCACGTCTCACAAAGCGTAATCAGGTTGCCGGGCGAATCTCCGCCGGTACGTCTGCTTTCCAAGTGATGAACATTGAGCACCGGGTCTTTCGATCTGCCGTGACAGTGCTGACAGACGTGCCCGTCTCTGAAAAGAACATACTCGCGGACGTTCCAGAAGCCGAGCTGTTCTCCCTCCTGGTATTCTTTCCCTGAAATGTCGGGATTCTTCAGCAGCTGCATGTCGAAGGAAGCCGTTTCCACCGTGATCTTCGTGACCGGCAGCAGTCGAAGAACCGCTTCTATGCGTGACAAGTGCGCGTTGATTCGGTTTTCAACCGACGGTGCAAGCCAGCTTTTGCGCTTGGTGCGGATGCGGTTGTCGAATCTCGGTGCGCGGTAGCGCGTTTTGCGGTTACGGCGGGACTGCCGTAACGCACGACGAGCAGAGAGCAGATCAGAGACGTCCTGACGGAGTTCGACTTCTGATGCATAAAGCTCAGCCTTTTCCGTTGATGCGGAAAGGCCGACATGTTTGTACCCGGCATCAACACCCAGAGTCACCGGCTGTTTGGACTCACCCGTTGCAATCGTCAGCTGAATAGTGAAAGGCGTTCGCCTTACCACAGCAGCTTTTTTCTCTTTAAGCAGATGTCGCGCTTTTGCCGGAGAACAGGGCATCAGCGGTTTTCTGCGTTTGTTCCACACAAATACTCGCAAGTTTGTCTCCTCGGTCTTTCGACCGGTTGTGATCCTTCGCCAATGTTGGAAGGGGTTTCAAGCCGACAGCACCGCTCCTACCTCTCAGAGCTTTTAACCATCGGCCGCAGAGCGCGAGACTAGGATCTGCATCCCGCGGTGCCTATAGATTCCCAACCAACGTAGTCCCCAAAACGACGGACTGAGGCTAGTCAACTAGAGGCTTTCTCAAGCCTCGGCCGTCAGGCCGAGGTAGTTGACAGCTGCAGACTTGAGGTTGAGGTTTTTTCCCGATTCTGCGCCTAATTGGGTGCATGAAAAAGAGGACAAAACGAGAATATCTTTTGACTTCGGATTGTGGTTCCGAAGTCAGAATGTCTCGTTGTCTGCAAACAATCTCCTGAATCGGCTGTATCAGTTAGCAGTGCCGCCGACGGTGAGTCCGTCAATGCGGAGTGTCGGCATGCCGACACCGGTTGGAACCTGCTGACCATTCTTTCCGCAGGTACCGCAGCCTCTGTCTAATTCAAGATCATTGCCGACCATGACGATTTTTGTCAAAGCATCTGCGCCGTTGCCGGTTAGTGTGGCGCCCTTGATTGGGTCGGTTAGCTTGCCCTTTTCGATCAGCCAAGCCTCACTCATGCTGAAAACAAAGTTGCCGTTCGTGATGTCGACCTGACCGCCTCCGAAGTTGGATGCATAAATGCCGTAGTCCACGGAAGAAATAATTTCCTGTGGATCGGATTCGCCTTGGAGTAGATAAGTATTGGTCATTCGCGGCATCGGCAGATAGGCAAAACTTTCTCGGCGTCCGTTGCCGGTGGTCTTTTGCTTCATGAGGCGCGCACTGGTCTCATCGTGCATAAAGCCGCGCAGAATACCCTCGTCGATCAGCGTTGTGCAGTGCGTTTCATTGCCTTCATCGTCAATCGTGAGTGAGCCGCGGCGACCGGCGATCGTGCCGTCGTCGACAACTGTCACAATCGGAGAAGCCACCCGCTGCCCGACCTTATCTGTGAAAACGCTTGTGCCTTTGCGGATGAAGTCGGCTTCCAAGCCATGCCCGACGGCTTCGTGGATCAGCACTCCGGGCCAGCCGTTGCCCAATACGACGGGAATACTTCCGGCCGGCGCCGGACGGGCATCTAAGTTGCGTACGGCAGCGTCGACCGCTTCTCGCGCATATTGTTCAATGACTTCTTCGTTATAGAGATCTAAGGCGAATCGGCCCCCGCCGCCTGCCTGCCCTTGTTCTTTCTTGCCGTCTTTTTCAGCGATAACGCCGAGGTTCACGCGAACCAGCGGTCGAATATCGCCGATTAAAGTGCCGTCCATCTTCGCGATCAAAATCGCGTCATGCGAAGCGCCCACCGAAGTCGTCACCTGCGTGATCAGAGGAGAACGGCTGCGGGCATGTGCGTCCAGAGATCTAAGCAGTTTGATTTTGGCGTCCGTATCTGCCGCCTCAATCGGATCGACAGTGCGATAAAGAACTTTCGGTCCGTCTTTAGGCGTAACGTTTACCGTGACTTGGTTGTCCGTGGCCTGCGCAATGGCGCGGACGGTTCTGACCGCCTCAAACAAAGACTCGCGGGAAATTTCTTCCGAGTAGGCCAGCGCGGATTTCTCGCCGCAGACGGCACGAACGCCGACGCCCATGTCAGTGTTGTAATGACCGGTTTTAACGATGCTTTCTTCAAGCACATAGCCTTCGGAGACCGAGCGCTGGAAATAGAAATCGGCGTAGTCGATGTCGTAGCCGCTGAAAAGCGCAAAAGCATCTGCAATGTCTTTTTCAGAAAGACCGTTGCGGTACAGCAGAGTTTCGATGGCGACAGAAGTATTGTTATTTGTCATATTCAACGCGATTGTTCAGGGCCGGTAAAAGAGCTCTGACTTGACGAAGGAAGGCCGGGTCTACGTCTGCGAAGCAAACGCCCGTTTCATGTCCGTTGAGTTTGCTGATCACGGTGCCCCAGGGATCGACGGCGCAGGAGTGCCCCCAGAAAGCACGGCCGCAGGAAGAGCGTCCGGCTTGTGCGGCGGAAACTACGTAGCTTAGGTTTTCGATAGCTCGAGCGCGCAGCAAGACTTCCCAATGGGCCTTTCCGGTGTTCGTGGTAAAGGCAGCCGGGAGCAGGAAGCAGTCGATGCCGCTCTGACGGCGGAACAGCTGCGGGAACCGCAGGTCGTAGCAAACGGCCAGACCGATGCGGATATCTAAGCCGTTTTCTAATGGGAGGTTGAAAGAGACGGTCTTATGCCCTCCGACATAAAGCTCCGACTCGTCGTAGCGTTCCTGCTGTCCTTCATAAGAAAAAAGATGAATCTTGTCATAGCGCGCAGCTTCCTGACCGAATGCATCGTAGACCAGCATGGTGTTGGTCACCCGGTGCGGATCGTCGGTTTTAAGAGGCATGGTGCCGGCAGCAATCCAAATGCCTAAAGATTTGGCAAGTCCGGACATAATCCTTTGCACAGGACCGTCCTGGTACTGCTCTGCAAGACGAAGTACATCCTTGGGATCGTTGCTCATGATCGTAAACATTTCAGGCAGCAGCGCGAGGTTAGCGCCCTCCCGAGCAGCTTTGCGGATGAGGGATTCTGCAATCTGGACGTTGGCTCCGATATCCGGACCGGATGTCATCTGGCAGGTGGCTATGCGTAACATGATTCTTAATGCTTAATCTTGGTGACGACCGGATCCGACCAGGTGCCGGTCACTTGGTATTCAAAGGAAAAGAGCTTACTTAAAGGATCCTTGAAAATCAATTGAGCCAGGAAGCTGCCGATACCGACGATCGGATTGGCAACCGCCAGGGCAACGGAGGCGCCGGCAGCATTGATGTCCGGTAGAACCAGCAGGTGCAGGTCTTCCGTTTCTTTCTGCGTATTTACGTTGCCGTTGATAACAACGGTGGCGCTTCCGCCGATCATCGTCAGATCCTTAATGTTCATCAGGCCGTCGTCCAGAACCGCCTTGCCGCGGATCGCGGAGAAGTTAAAGCCGGCGGAGTAAAAGTCTCTGAAGTCCAGGGTCAGATAGCGCGTCAAAGACTGCAGCGTGAGCAGAGAAAGTAGCTTGGCAGCAGGGCCCGGCTGAATCTTGAGGATTTCGCCTCTTCTTAAGTTGATATCCAGTTCTCCGTCGAAGCTTTGGGTGTTAAAGCCGAGCGGGGTGCCGACCCAAGACAGATTGCCTTTGATCGAACCGTTGCCGGATCTGACCAAGTTTTTCATGTCGAGGCGGTTCAGCAGACCGCCGAGATTGTTGATGTTGGTATTGATCAGCAGATTAGTTTCGTTGCCGCCGTCAAAGCCTTTAAGCCAGCTGCCCGAAGAGTGCAGCTGTGCTGCACTGTTTGATAAGTTCAGCTTTGTAATCTTCCAGAGCTGGCCTTTTGCAGAAGGCGTGTTGCGCGCAACCAGTTCCAGTTTGCCTAAACGCATATTGCCGTAGGTCAAATCATCGATGACCGCGTTGATCGCAGGCCAGCCGCCCTGAATTTGTACCGGTTTGGATTTTTCAGCAGCGTCTCCGGCTGAGCTCGGGATGAAGAGCTTAGAGATATGCGCAATGAGTTCCGGTTCTTTGCCGTTTTGGCCTTTCTTCCATTCAAGGTTGGCATTCATCTCATTGCTGTTCATTGTGACCAGCAGAGAGTTGCCGGAAGGACGGGCCAAAAGCGAGAGGTTCGTTTGATTGAAGTTATCGATTAGCAGCTCGTCGACATTGACCTTAACAAAAGCAATGTCGGGAAGAACCACGGTGCCCGACGGCTTGGCATCGACCTTTAGGTGGTCAAATACGTTCTGCCAGGCCTTCGCCGAAACCAGCGGCGCCTTCAAGGAGATCGCATAGCCGTGAGACGGCAATGTCGGCAGACTGCGGTTGCCGATGGCAGCACGTTTGATGTCATTATTCTGCAGGATAAATTCCGAACTCAGGAATCCCTCAATCATGATTCTGAGATCCGTGGCCTTGTTGTCTGTGACGATATTGAGGTCTAGAGGTGCAGACAAAGATGCCGGTTTTTCCATAGGAGGCGGCAGCTTGCTCTCCAAGCCGGAAAGCGAGCTTTTAACGTTCACCGTGACCTTTGGGCCGACGGTTACATTGACTGTAAAGGGCGTCTTGCCGCTCAGATATTTGTCTGCGGCTTTGGCAAGCATCGGAACCGGAATAACCTGCGGGAGTGCCTTAGCGGCGATGGTTCCGGAAGCAGAAACCTTAATATTGCCCTTATCGTCGGTGTCGAGCGTCGCTTTTACGGCATTGCCGAAACAATCGGCGGTAATGCCCGTGCTCGAAGCACCTTTGTCATTGAAGTTCACGACGCCGATGGCATGAGTCAAATCCGGAATCGAGAAATCATTGAACTTAACTGCATTATCTTTAAGCGTAAAAGCGCCGGAAACAGCAACTTCACCCGGACCGTCAAGCGGGATCTTCAGTTTGAGAGTCAGATCTCCGTTGCCGGTGCCCTCGGCCTTTTTGAAAAGACCGCCGGTGTAGCCGTCAACTGGAGAAGTCTTCACGTAAGACAAGAAACCGGGGAGGGCGCCGGACGCCGCTGCGTCTACATCCAACCAAACGGTATCCGCAGAGAAGGCGGGAATGTCGACTTGTGCATGCGTAAGCTGTACACCTTTATAGGTCCCGCGATCGGCAGTAATGGCCATGCCGTCGCCTTCAAATTTGACTACGCCGCCGACTTTTTCAAAGAGCGGCCAAATTGCTCCGCGTTTCGGAGAAGCCTTTGGATTGTCCAGAATGTTCGGATAGACATCGAGAAGGACGTCCTCGGCATTAACGGACACCAGGAAATGATGTTCTTTAGACTCGTGGAAGGGGAACTCATGGAGCGGCCCCTTAAGAACGGCTTGGCCCCCGGTGGCTTTGCCCTCTAAAAGGCCGTACCGCAGCCAGGTGATTGTGTCGTTGCCGACAACAAGCGGCATGTATTTCCAAACGGCAGGGACGTTTCCGCGTAAAACATCGGCTTTAAGGTCTGCAGTTCCGAGGGGAGTGTTGTCGGCGTTAGTGTACGACCCATTGACCTTAACCGCAGCATCGGCGTTCTCAATCAGAACGTCCTTGAACTCGAGTGAAATGCCGTTAACGGTATTCCACACCACGGTTCCTCCGATGCTGTCGAAATGGAAAGCAGCCGCCGGGAACATGCCCGGGAAGGCGACAGAAGCGTTCTTGGTGTTAAGAACGGTTGTGCCCACGCCGTCTTTCATCGTGATGTCAGCGCTGAGGTTGATGAATCCGGGAAGCCATTGCGTGTTGTTTTTTCCGGAAGCGCCGAAGGAGCAGAAGTCGTGAAGCGAGAGTTTGCCGTTGTAGTGCTTGGGTTCGTCGGGCAGACCCTGCCAATCCAGATCAACATTGGTGAGAGAGCCCGAGAGTTTGCGTTCGGCGACGAAATCTTTAAAGGACTGAGGAAGCGGCAGTGACGGCAGCAGTGCCGTCATGCCTTGGAAAACGAGGCTGTTTGCTTTGAAGGAACCGCCGGTAAATTCTTTGCCGTCTCGGTCTAGCTTCAGACTCATATCCAGCGGGGGCAGCTTTTCTCCGGACTCCAATTCAAAGGAGAAGTTTTCTGTGGACAGGCCGTAAGCCTTATCCGACATATTTCCTGAAACTTTGCCCTTAATGAACTTTAGGCGCAGCGGAGCCAAGTCCGGCAGCTGCAGATCGACATGAGACAGAGCGCCGATGAAGCTTGCAGACGACGGAGACCATTTCACAAAATTGGCCCATAAAGAGCCGGAGCCAGTGCCTTTGTATTTGAAGGAGAAGTCGGGCATCCACTTGGCCAGTTCTCCGAAATTAATAAAGTCGGTCTGCGCGTAGAGCTCTGCATCCCAGTCGGCAAGCTTTGACGGATTAAGCGCCGGGGTCTTAAAGAGCGCGCGAACGGTAATCGGAGAAGCGATTTCAGGCGGCAGCGTCAGCGTAAAAGCAAACTGCTTGTCTCTCGAAGAGCCGTTGTAGGCGGCGTTCACATTCTTGATTTCAAGTGTTTTGCCGCTCTTTTGATCGTGAACCAGAATCGTGCCGTCCTTGATTTCCAGAGATTTCTGCTTCAAAAGAAGCATGACGTCGGACGGCAGTTTGGTGGTGAGCGCATGAGTCTCAGTCTCGCCGGACATAAGCTTTTTGAGATTGACCTTTCTACCTAAGACGGAGAAGGACATCGGTGCCAGACGGCGGACTTCGACTTTGGGTTTATTCAAAGTGACGGATTCAAAGACCGGCGCGAGGTTTGTTAAAGAGCTGAGCGAAAGCTTGGCGGTAAGGGATTCAGCCGTAATCGGATCTTTGCCCGGCTCGCCGAGTTCAATGTTTTTAAGCGTGATTTCCGGAGACAGTCCCTGCCAATCAGTGTCCAGAGAGCCGAACTGGACAGGAATATCCAGGACCTGAGAAATCTTGTTCTCGATCTTGGACTTATGTTCGTTCAGGTAAGGTGCAAGGCAGTAACGCGCTCCGAGCCATGCTGCTCCGAGTGCAAAGTAAAGGATGACTAAGAACCAAAGAATGGTTCGCCAGGCATAGCCGAAAAAGCCTTTTTTAGGTTTTGTTGGTGTGGTTGATGTTTGTTGTTCGGAATTGTCCGTCATTTCCCGGATCCTTAATCTTTTTTCTGATCTTCTAAGTATCGCTCAATTTCCCATAAATAAACTCTAATATTGGAAGATAGACTCATTTTTAGCTTCCAAAAACAATATGTCTGCAGCACTCCAATTCTCCGATCTCCTTCCTAAAGTTCCCAGACTTCCTCTCTCGGAAGTCCCCGAAGTCTCGGCGTATTTCAAAAACACGCTCCGAGCCATGTTCGGAGAAGATGAAGATAAAGTTCGGTCTTATGTCCAGGAAATCACTCAGACGCCCTGGACCCCGGAAAGAATGCGTGAGCGTTTGGTCGGAATCGAAGACGGCGAAGCGCTTAAAAGTGCAATGCGCCGTCTGCGCCGCGACGTGATGATGAATCTTGTTGCACGCGACATTTCCGGATTGGCGAATCTAGAAGAGGTCGTGACCGTGATGTCCGACTTGGCAGAGATCGCGATCGACCGTACGGTTTCCGTCTATGCCAAAGAGTTAGCGAAACGATTCGGTGTTCCGCGCTCCGAGACCGGCGTTCCCCAGGATCTGATTGTGATCGGCATGGGTAAGTTGGGCGGCCGCGAACTGAATGTCTCAAGCGATATTGATCTGATTTTCTTCTATGACTGCGACGGTGAGTGCGGACCGACACCGGAATATCCCACTGTCCGCAAGATCATCAGCAATCAGGAGTTCTACGAGCGGCTGGCAAAGAAGGTCATCCCGGCCCTATCTGAAATTACTTGGGAAGGCTTCGTGTTCCGCGTGGATATGCGTCTGCGCCCGAACGGAGACTCCGGTCCGATCGTGGGTTCCAGCGACATGCTCGAAGAGTACCTGATGACGCAGGGACGCGATTGGGAGCGCTTTGCATGGCTTAAAGGCCGTATCGTCAACGGACCGGTATTTGCCTCCGAAGAAGACTTCAATATCCAAAAGAAAAACATTAACGATATCGTTCGTCCCTTTGTTTACCGTAAATACCTCGATTTCGGAGCAATCAGTTCTCTTACCGATCTGCATGCAAAGATTCGTCTTTCTACTCAGAAACGCGCCTTAGAGAGTCTGAAAGAAGGTCAGAACATTAAGCTCGGACGCGGCGGTATTCGCGAAATCGAGTTCATTGCGCAGACCTTCCAAGTGATTCGCGGCGGACGCAACCCGTTCTTAAGAGAACGCTCTACGCTGAAAGCGCTTCAGGCGCTCGCATCCGAGAATATTCTCGCTAAAGATAAAGCTGAGATGCTCTCGAAGATTTATGTGTTCCTTCGCAATGTGGAGCACGCACTGCAGTACGAAAACGATCAGCAGACACAGCTTTTTGCCGCCGATCCCGAACACAGAAAGAGAATCGCGAGGATGCTGGGCTTTACTGTCGAAGATCTGCAGAAACAGTTAGAGCTTTCGACGGAGTACGTGGCGGCAAGGTTTGATGAGATTTTCCAGACCAAAGAAGAGGTCAGCGAAGAAGACTGGCCGCTCGGCTGGGAGACCGGTTGTGCAGAAGCACTGCCCGGTTTGGCAAAAGTGCTTGAGCGAAACGGTTTTAAAGAAACCGAAGAGCTCTCCCAGCTCATCCTTAACCTTATGTCGCTGCGCGCCTTGAAGCTCATCAACGCGGGTGCCCGGCAGCGTATGGTCACGCTGGTTAAAAACACGGTTGAAGGCAAAAATAAACCCGAGCATTTAAAAATCATCTCCCGCGAAGAGCTTCTGCGCCGCTGCATCAAGTTCTACGAAGTGATCGCGGGTCGTCCGACGTATGTGTCTTTGCTCCTGCAGTATCCGCTGGCGGCAAAGCGCCTGGGCGACGTACTGGGCAACGGAAAATGGGCGGCCGAATATCTGAATCGCCATCCGCTGCTCTTGGACGAGCTGTGGGATGAACGGCTGAGCCAGATTGACGACTACACTCCGGTGGATTTCTCTTTCTATATCGAACGCACGCGGGCGCGTCTTGCGGATATTCCGGAAGACGATCAGGAAACCCGCATGAACCTTATCCGCGAAGTCCATCACGCCCGTTTGTTCCGGCTGTTCTTGGCGGACATGGCCGGACGATTGACGGTGGAGAGATTGGCCGACCAGCTCTCCGCGCTGGCGGACGCCACACTGGAGATCGTTATGGAAGAAGTGTGGAAGACGGTTCCGGGACGTCACATCGAGCGTCCGAAGTTCGCCATCGTGGCTTATGGAAAACTCGGCGGCAAGGAGCTTGCTTACGCGAGCGACCTTGATCTGGTCTTCTTATTTGAGGATGACGCCCAAGACGCTGAAAAGATCTATATGCGCTTTGCGCGCCGCCTGATTAACTGGCTGACGGCTACGACCGGCTCCGGCGTCCTCTTTGACGTGGATATGCGTCTGCGCCCGAACGGAGAGTCCGGCATGCTGGTCTCTTCTGTGGATAGTTTTGAGAAGTATCAGAAAAATGAAGACGGTACCGGCGCGTGGCTCTGGGAGCATCAGGCATTAACGCGGGCTCGTTATGCAGCAGGCGACCGAGACATCGGTGACAAGTTCGAGAAAATCCGCATCGAAATACTCCGCCGCGAGCGAAACGCCGAAGAGACGAAGGCTGAAGTACTCAAAATGCGCCAGCGTATGCACGACGGCCATCCCAATAAAACGGAGCTTTTTGATGTGAAGCATGACGAGGGCGGCATGGTGGATGTGGAGTTCATCGTTCAGTATTTGGTGCTTCAGTATTCCGCCAAGTTCCCGCAGCTTGTCAACAACTTCGGCAACATCAAGATGCTGGAGATGGCGTCTGACGCCGGCCTGATTCCGAAAGACCTGGCGCTCGAAGTGTCGGCTATTTATCGCAAGTATCGGCGCATTCAGCACGAGTTCCGGCTGAACTCTCCGAGCGTGCCGGTGCGTGTTCCCAAAGAAGAGTTTGCGGACGATGCGGCGAAGGTTCGTGAGCTCTGGTCGCTCGTTTTTGGTCCGTCCGAAGGTCAGGAGGCATAAAAGGACCTAAGCTAAAAGGCAGTTTGAATCTTCTTAGCTTATGAGTCTCGCTGCTTCCGACTACCGTGCTCCTTGGTGGCTGCCCGGCGGCCACCTGCAAACCATTGTGCCTGCCGAACTGTTTCCGAAGGCCAAGGTGATCTATCGCCGTGAGATTTGGAATACGCCCGATGACGACATCATTGCCGTGGACTGGTCGACGCCGGAACCCATTGATCCGAAGGCGCCGATTATGGTGCACATCCACGGTCTGGAAGGGTCTTCCAACAGCCACTATGCCCGTGCGCTGATGGCGCGCTGCGGTCAGGAAGGCGTGCGCGGTGTGGTGATTCACTACCGGGGCTGCGGCGGCGTCACCAATAAGAAGCTTCGTGCTTATAACGCAGCCGATGCCGAAGAGCTGGATTGGGAGTTTGCGCGGCTGCGCGAACTCTACCCTGAAGCTCCGATCTATGCGATGGGCGTCTCGTTGGGTGCCAATAATCTGCTCTTTTGGGCCGGTACCCGAGGCGAGGATGCCGCAAAGCTGGTCTCGGGCATCGCTGCGGTCTGTTCGCCTCTGGATTTGGTGGGCTCGAGCTATGTTATTCGTAAAGGATTCAGTCGGATTTATGACTTGAATTTCATCTCGACGATGAAGAAAAAAGCGCTCGCCAAAGCCAAGCGTTTCCCGGGTGTCTTAGATGTCGAGAAAATAAAGAAGATTCGCTGGCTCTGGCAGTTTGACGATCTTTTTACGGCGCCGGTTTTCGGCTATAAGGACTACATGGACTATTGGACGAAATGCTCGAGCAAGCCGCATTTAGGCGGCATCCGGCTGCCGACGCTGGTCTTGAATGCAAAGAACGATCCGATCGTGGGATACGAAGTTTTACCGAAGATTGATGAAGTTTCTAAGTTTGTGACGTTAGAATATCCCGCTGAGGGCGGCCATTGCGGGTTCCCTCGCAAACCGAACGAAGGAAGCCTCGGATTTCTGCCGACACGCACCTTCGATTTTTGTTTCCGCGGCCGCTGATTGTATCTAATTTTCCCCCGGTATGTGCAGCCGGAAACGGAGTTGAAATGCCTTTAAGAAGTACCAAAGACTATTCAGTCGGAATCCTCTACTTTATCCTCTTTATTCTGACCATCCCGGCGATGAACTGGGTGGTGATGAATGTCGGCACGGTTTGTACCGCCGACGGCCCCTGTTTGATTCCGGTTTGGCCCGGCATCATGGCTCCGAGCGGCGTGCTTATGGCCGGCGTAGCACTGGTGCTCCGCGACGGACTGCAGGCCAAGCTTGGTGTTCGCTGGTCGCTTTACGCCATCATTATCGGCGCAGCGCTGTCCGCACTTTTTTCCGAACCGTCCCTGGTCTTGGCTTCCGTGATGGCTTTCTTCTTCTCCGAATTGGCTGACCTCGTGGTCTACACACCGATGCGCAAGAAATGGCCGGCTTGGGCCATTATGGCAAGCGGTTTGGTGGGCTCTATGGTCGACAGCGCCATCTTCCTTTCTCTGGCTTTCGGCTCCATTGAATTTATCTTCGGACAGGTTCTGGGCAAGTTCTGGATGTCTCTTGCCGTAGCTTTGCTTATCGGGTATCTTCATAGCCGCCGCGCTAAAGCGGTTCAAGACGAAATCCTTTCCCGTTAAGAATTAAGAAGATATGACTGAAAAGAGCCCGAAGACCGCGGTACTCCTTATTAACCTCGGTTCTCCTGATGAACCGACTGCTTCGGCGCTCAAACCCTATCTGCGGGAGTTTCTCTCCGATCGACGGGTTGTCGATTTAAATCCGATTTTTTGGCAGACGCTGTTAAATTTGGTCATTCTGCCGCGCCGCAGTCCCAAGTCCGCCGCGCGTTATGCGCAGGTTTGGATGAAAGAGGGTGCGCCGCTGAAGGTCTACACCGATCGCATCGCCGATAAGCTGCGTCAGCGCCTGCAGGAAAAGGCCGTTAATGCCGATGTGTTTGTCGGCATGCGTTACGGCAATCCTTCGCAGGTCGAAGTTTTTAAAGCGATTCACAACGAGCACGGTTTTGACCGTGTCCTCGTCCTCCCGCTTTATCCGCAGTATTCCTCCTCGACGACGGCCTCTGTTTCCGACGCCGTCTCGAAAGCTATGCAGCAGATGAAGAGCCACCCGAAGGTGCGCTTCATCCGCGACTATCACACGCATCCCCTGTACATTAAAGCGCTTGCCGATCAAATTCGCGAGCATTGGGCAAAAGTCGGTCCGCTCGGCGAGAAGGACCGATTGATGCTGTCTTTCCACGGCATGCCGGTCCGCTACTGCAGGGAAGGCGATCCCTACCCGAAACAAGTTCGCGCAACGGCTGACCTCCTGATCAAGGAACTCGGGGCGGACCCGACAAAGGTAGTGCTTTCCTACCAGTCCCGTTTCGGTAAGGAAGAATGGTTAAAGCCTTACTCGGACGACACGGTTCGCGAACTCGTCGGAGAGGGCATTGAACGATTAGACGTTATCTGCCCGGGATTTCATACCGACTGCCTCGAGACGATTGAAGAAATCGGCCTGGAGCTCAAGGAGACTTGGCAGAAAGCAGGCGGCCAATCCTTCCACTACATTCCTTGTCTGAATGATTCCGAGGCTTCCGTTTCGCTGGTTGAGAGCATCGTCGAAGACGAACTTCGTCACTGGCCGGAATAATTTTGTTACTTTTTTCGCTTGAAAAAACGAGCTAAGGGAAAACCCTTTGGTTTTCAAGCGCTAGGCGGGTGTTATTCCCGTATATCGTTTAATTTGCTACAGATTTTCTCTTCCTGATTTGCTTAATTCGGGTGATGTCGGCTCTTGAAAGGATGGGCTGTTCTCATAATGTCATTCATCAAAGGTTGAAAAAAGGATCGGGCGACCCCATATCAACCATTAAAGGGTTTGGGACAACCGGACCCCGATTTCTGAAAAAAACTTGAGGACAGTTAATGCAAGAAAACGAATTAAAGAACGGACAGAACGTCCCACCTCAGGACGAAGCAGCCCAGCAGGCTCCGGCTGAAGCTCCGGAACTTCCGGATCTGGATCTCTCTGCTGAATTAGCTAAAGCACAGGCCAAGGCCGCAGAAAACTACGACCTTTATGTACGTGCCGTTGCCGAAGCAGACAACACCCGCCGCCGCGCCTCTGAAGATGTTGCTAAAGCCCGTAAATTCGGCATTGAAAAATTTGCAGAGTCTATGCTGCCGGTCGTAGACAGCATGGAAAAAGCGCTAGAAGCGTCCGCAAATGAAAAAGGCCCCTTCAAAGAAGGCCTTGAGATTACCTACCGCCAGCTGCTGAGCGCACTGGAGCATAACGGGATGAAGTGTGAGAACCCTGTGGGTCTTAAATTTGATCCCAACACAATGCAGGCGATAACAATGGTGAAAGATCCTGCAGTCCAGCCGGGCTGCGTCGCAACAGTGTTCCAACGCGGTTGGAAGATTGCCGATCGAGTTCTTCGTCCGGCGATGGTGGCAGTCGCGCAGTAAGACTTGTTTTTTCAGGAAACGACTCAATATAGAAACTTAACAGCGGGCAGCCCTTCTGCCGGCAAGTGAGGAAATTTAAAAATGGCAAAAATTATTGGTATTGACCTTGGTACAACAAACTCCGCCGTTGCGGTTGTTGAAGGTGACAAGGTCCGTGTGATCGAAAACAGCGAAGGTGCTCGCACCACACCTTCCGTCGTTGCATATCTTGAAAAAGAAGTGCTTGTCGGCGCTCCTGCTAAACGTCAGGCTGTTACGAATCCTGCCAACACACTTTTCGCGATCAAACGTTTGATCGGCCGTCGCTACGACGATAAAGAAGTTCAGAAAGACATCAAACTGATGCCTTACAAGATCATCAAGGCTGCCAACGGCGACGCCTGGGTTCAGGTTCTCGGCGACAAGGATCTGGCTCCGCAGCAGGTTTCTGCTGAAATTCTTCGTAAGATGAAGAAGACCGCCGAAGACTATCTCGGTGAAGAAGTTAAGGAAGCCGTTATTACGGTTCCGGCTTACTTCAATGACTCCCAGCGTCAGGCTACTAAGGACGCCGGTAAGATCGCCGGTTTGGATGTCCGCCGTATCATTAACGAACCGACAGCTGCTGCTTTGGCTTTCGGTCTTGATAAAGGCGGCAAGGGAGATCGTAAGATCGCTGTCTATGACCTGGGCGGCGGCACATTCGATATCTCCATCATCGACTTAGCCGATGTTGACGGTGAAAAACAGTTTGAAGTTCTGTCCACCAACGGCGATACATTCCTTGGCGGCGAAGACTTCGACCAGAGAATCGTTGACTACGTCATCAAAGAATTCAAGAAGGACACAGGCATTGACCTGAGTCAGGACGTTCTGGCTCTGCAGCGTTTGAAAGACGCCGCTGAAAAGGCCAAGATCGAGTTGTCCAGCCGTCAGGAAACAGAAATCAACCTGCCTTACATCACTGCTGATGCAACAGGTCCGAAACATCTGAACATCACACTGACACGTTCTAAGCTCGAAAGCCTCTGCGAAGATCTGATTGAAAGAACAATCGAACCTTGCCGCAAGGCCCTGAAGGATGCCAACGCTACTGTTGAAGACATCTCCGACGTTATCCTCGTCGGCGGTCAGACACGTATGCCGGCTGTTCAGGAAGCTGTTAAGGAATTCTTCAAGAAGGATCCGCGTAAGGACGTGAACCCGGATGAAGCCGTTGCTATGGGTGCTGCTATTCAGGGCGCTGTTCTGTCCGGCGACCGCAGCGACGTTCTGCTTCTCGACGTTACACCGCTTACCCTCGGTATTGAAACCCTGGGCGGCGTGATGACTCCGATGATCAAGCGCAACACCACGATCCCGACAAAGCACTCTCAGGTGTTCTCTACTGCCGAAGACAATCAGCCTGCTGTAACCATTAAGGTTTACCAGGGCGAACGTGAAATGGCAGCAGACAACAAGCTGCTTGGCGAATTCAACCTTGAAGGCATCGCTCCGGCTCCGAGAGGACTGCCGCAGATCGAAGTGACATTCGATATTGACGCCAACGGTATTCTTCATGTTTCCGCTAAGGATAAGGCTACCGGCAAGGAAAACCAGATCACGATTAAGGCTAACTCCGGTTTGAGCGACGCCGATGTCGAAAGAATGGTTGCCGATGCTGAAGCCAACAAGGAAGAAGACCGCCGCCGTGCCGAACTGGCTCAGGCTCGCAACACAGCCGAATCCAGCATCCATCAGGTTCGCAAGACCCTGAAGGACCTCGGTGAAAAGGTTGACGGCGCTGACCGTGCTGCCTGCGAAACTGCGATCAACGACCTTGAAGAAGCTGTTAAGGGCGAAGACAAGGATCTGATCACAAAACGTACTGACGCTTTGATGGCTGCTGCTCAGAAGATCGGCGAAAAGCTGAATCAGCAGCAGGCTCAGCCGGGTGCTCAGCAGGAAGCTCCGAAGTCTCAGAAGAAAGATGACGACGTTGTCGATGCCGACTTCAAAGAAGTCTAATTCTGAAACTTGTTAGACTGTAACTAACGTAAATGAGGCCGTTTCCGTAAGGTTGCGGCCTCATGGCGTAGATAAAGAGACAAAATTTAAGGGTTTTTACCCGATAACCGAATTCCGTAAAGAATGGCTGACGAAGAAGATTTTGATTATTACGAGGTACTGGGAGTCACCCGTACTGCTACTCAGGAAGAGATCAAGAAAGGTTATCGCCGCATGGCGATGAAGTATCACCCTGACCGCAACAAAGGGGACAAGCATGCCGAAGAAAAATTCAAACAAGTAGGCGAAGCCTATGAAGTGCTGAAGGACGAGCAAAAGCGTGCGGCATATGACCGCTACGGCCGTTCTGCATTCAACGGCGGCGCCGGCGGCGCCGGTGCCGGCGGATTCGGCGGGTTCGGAGGTTTTGATGCATCTCAGTTCGGCGATATGGGCGATATTTTCTCCGAGATTTTCGGCGGAGGACACGCCCGCAGCTCCGGACAGAATAAGCAGATGTTCCGCGGTGAAGATCTGATTTATGACCTCGATATCACGCTTGAACAAGCCGCAGAAGGCTATAAGACAAAGATTAAGGTTCCCTCCTGGAGCAAGTGCACAGCCTGCGGCGGATCCGGTGCAGAAAAGGGCACGAAGGTAGAAACCTGCCCGACCTGTCACGGCAGCGGTTATGTCCGCGCCGGCGCCGGCTTCTTCCAGATTCAGCAGACCTGTCCGCGCTGCCACGGAACCGGCAAGTACATTCCTCATCCCTGCCACAAGTGCCACGGCACCGGTATGCAGGAAGAGAAGAAAGAACTCGAGATTACGATTCCCGCCGGTGTGGATGACGGCAACCGTATGCGTATTCCCGACCGCGGATCGCCCGGACAAAACGGCGGCCCCGCAGGCGATCTTTACATCCGCATTCGCATCAAGCCCCATGACATCTTTGAACGTGACGGGCAGGATCTGCACATGGAGATGCCCATGAGTTTTGTGACGGCGGCGCTCGGAGGTGAACTCGAAGTCCCGACGTTAACGGGCAAAGCCACATTGCGCATTCCCGAGGGGACTCAGTCCGGAAAGACCTTCCGCTTGAGAGGCCACGGCATCCGTAGTGTTCGCAATGCTGAGAAGGGCGACCTGTACGTTCATACCACTGTGGAGATTCCGGTAAATATGACGACTGAACAGAAGGACATCCTGAGACAGTTCGATGTGTCGATCAATCACAGCAAGAAAGATCATCACGCGCCGGAAAGAAAAAGTTTCTTCGAAAAGCTCGGCAAGCTCTTCAAGTAATTCGCCTCTGAATTAATAATTCAATCCCGATTTTGACTTACCCGTTGAAGTCGGGATTTTTTCATCATCAAAAAATTTTTGTGAAAAAGATTTGCAGACTAAATTCGATTCAGAACACCGAAATCATGGGTGAAATCAGGCGTTAGGTGTCTAAAACCTCCGTTGATCGATTTCCGTCCCAAGAGAGATATTAGGGCAACTATTCCTCTTTTGTAGACTATAGGACAAATACTGTGGAGCATGAGTTTACTTATGAGAAGGCCTTCGTTTGAGGTATTCTCACATTTGTCGACGAAAAAAAATACATAACACATCATGCTGAATCGAACAATCCTCAGCCTTATATGCATCTTAGGCCTCATATCCTGTTTAACCGCATGTAATGACAAAGAAGCAGTCAAGCAGAAAGTTCAAGCCATCCAAGTAACAACGCTTAAAGCCGAACCTACCACTCTGCCGTATGTGGCCGAAGTGTTCGGGCAGACGGAAGGTTCTAAAGCCGTGATTGTTTATCCTCAAGTGACTGGTCCCGTGCTGCAGCGGCACTATGCTGAAGGACAGAGCGTCAAACAAGGCGATGTGCTCTTTACGATTGATCCGGCACCTTTCGATGCCGCTAATCAGAGCGCAGAAGCGTCGGTTATTCAAGCGCAGGTGGAACTGAAACAGGCGGAGAGAGAAGCCAAGCGATTTGCAGCTTTGCGCAAAGTTAATGCTGTAAGCGAAAAAGAATATTCAGACCGCATCAGCGCCTTGGAGTCCTGTAAGGCAAATCTAGCGGCAGCAAAGGCTAAAGCGCTGCAAACCAAAATTCAACTTGATTACACGTCGGTTAAAGCGCCTGTGAGCGGAATTGCCGGCAGGTCTTTAATCAATCCCGGAACACTGGTAACCGCCAACAATTCGGCCTTAACTGATATTACACAGGATGATCAACTTAAGGCTCGCTTTTCTTTAAGCGATAATGATCTGCACGGATTCACGATCACCGAAGACTCTCCAGTGAGTGTGGTGCATGAGAAAACAGGCGTGGAAGTTCCTGCGCGCATTAATTTTGCCGCTACTCAAATCGATCCTCAGACGGGTACCCGTTCGCTAAGCGCGGAGATTGAACGTTCTGCTGAGCTGCTTCCGGGACAATACGTGACGATCCGTTTGACGCTCGGCACACAGAAGGGCGTTTATCTGATTCCTCAATCGGCGGTGCGCCAGCTGCCCGACGGAACTTACAGCGTCTATTTATACAAAGACGGTGTCGCGAGGGCTCAGTCTGTGACGGTGGGTCGCTGGTCAGGCAAAGATTGGATTATCACCTCCGGCCTCAAATCCGGAGATCTTGTGATCATTGATCAGATCCAGAAACTCAGAGACAAGGCCAAGGTGGCCTTAAACCAAGACAAGAAAACCGCTTCAAAGCCGACTGAAAAATAACTTGCGATAGGTGAACCGAAATGCTTTCTCAATTCTGTATTCGGCGGCCGATTTTCGCATCTGTCATGTCGATTTTGATCGTGATTGCGGGTCTGCTCGCAGGACGTGTCCTGCCGATGGGCCAATATCCTGACATCACGCCGCCGGTTGTTTTTATTTCAACTTCTTATGAAGGGGCTGACGCACAGACATTGGCTAAGACAGTTGCTGCGCCAATCGAGGATCAGCTCTCCGGTGTTGAAGGCCTGCTTTATTACGAAACTTCCATCCGTTCGAACGGAAATGTTCGTATTACCTGCACGTTCGAAGTCGGTACAAATCCGAACGACGCGATGCTGGAGATCAATAACCGCGTGCGATCTGCAGAAAGACGGTTGCCGGAAAGCGTTCGACAAAACGGCGTGAACGTCCGTAAGCGCAGCGAAGAAACGCTGATGATCGTGCCGTTTTATTCTCCGAATGGCACTCTAAAACCGATTCAGCTGGCCGACTATGTGAACCTGAACGTTGTGGATGCCATTAAACGCGTTCCCGGTGTCGGTGACGCGGACGTTTTCGGTAACGCACAAAGCGCGATGCGTATTTGGCTGAATCCGAAGAAAATGGCTCAGCTCGGCATTACGGCTATCGATGTGCGCAAAGCGATCGAAGAGCAGAACAATCAGTACGCTGCCGGTAAAGTCGGTACGTCTCCGACGACTGATGATCAGCAGCTGGTTTATACGATTCGCACAAAAGGTCAGTTGCTGACACCGGAAGAGTTCGGCAATATCACCGTCCGTTCGCGCGGTGCTGACGGTATTGTTCGCATTCACGACATTGCCCGGGTCGAAGTCGGAAACCGCAGTTATGAGGCATACAACCAATTAAACGATGTTCCGAGCGTTACGTTTGCTGTTTACCTGCAGACAGGCGCTAACGCCATGCAGACGGCTGTGGATGTCAAAAAGCGGCTTCAGGAGCTCTCCAAGAACTTCCCGGATGATATCGCTTATGTGATTACGGACGATAACTCAAGATTCGTCGAGGCTGCCCTTAATGAGGTGGTTCAAACCTTACTGGAAGCCGGTCTTCTCGTGCTTTTGGTTGTGTATCTCTTCCTGCAAAATTGGCGCGCGACCCTTATCCCGATGCTTGCGGTGCCGGTTTCTTTGATCGGTACATTAGCCGGTCTCTGGGCTCTGAATTTCTCTCTGAATACCTTGACGCTTTTTGCGATGACGCTCGCCATCGGTATTGTGGTGGACGATGCGATCGTGGTGCTGGAAAACGTCGAACGTATTATGGAGACGGAAAAGCTCAACGCTTTCCAAGCTTCTCAGAAGGCTATGAAGGAAGTGGCGGGCGCTCTGGTTGCCATTGTGCTGGTGCTGAGTACGGTATTTACACCGGTGGCGTTCTTGGGCGGTATTGCCGGTGAGCTGTATCGTCAATTTGCTGTGACCATCGGAGTTTCCGTGGTGCTTTCGGGTTTTGTGGCTTTGACGCTGACGCCGGCCTTGTGCGCTATTTTGCTCAAACACAAGAACAAGCCTTTCAAGATCTTCCAGCTCTTTAACGACGGGTTCGAACGTTTCAAGCTGAACTACATCAAAGGCGTGTCGTTTAACCTTCGCCATCGTTGGTTTACAGCTGCGATTCTTGTAGCAGTCATCGTCGGATGCTGGCAATTCCTTCAGATCGTGCCGACTTCTTTTGTCCCACGCGAAGACCAAGGTATTTTGCGCGTGGCGATTCAGCTGCCGGAAGGAGCGACTTTGAACCGTACCGGTGTCGTGGTCACAGACTTGAGCAGAGAGATTCGCAAGATCCCCGAGGTTGAGAACGTGACGGCGCTGGTGGCTAACGATACGATCGCCAATGACACGAAATCCAATGCTGCGTCTCTGATTGTTCAGTTAAAGCCCTGGGATCAAAGAACGCGCAGCGCAGAAACGATTCGTCGCCAGCTTCAGACATTGGTGAACGCTCGTACGGACGCTGTAGGTCAGGCCGTGAACCCGGCACCGATCCGCGGTTTGGGTCGTGCCGGCGGTTTGGACTTCTATATTCAGTCCAGAGAATCGGACAATCCGCTGGAGCTCCAGCAAGTGGCTGAGGATTTCCGTCAGCGTCTTGTCGCTCGCCTAGAGATTGCCTCCGGCCGATCGATGATCCAGGCCGATGCTCCTCAGCTTTACCTTACTGTTGATGAAGCGAAGGCTTTGGCCATGGGTGTTGCGATTTCCGACGTTTATGACACGCTCGGCTATTTCATGGGCGGCAAGTACGTCAATGACTTTACGCGTATCGGCAAAATCTTCCGCGTCATTATTCAGGCCGATGCCCCGTATCGCATGACACCGGAGTCGCTGGGCGATCTTTATGTCCGCTCGGATACCGGCAAGATGGTGCCGCTGTCCACATTGGCGCACGTTGAACGTACATCCGGTCCGGAATCTCTGAAACGTGAAAACGGCTTCCTAGCTGCGTCTATGAACGTGAATGCCGCACAAGGTTATTCCACCGGCGACGTGATCCGCGCCGTAGACACTGAAAGTCAGTATTTGCCGAGCGGCTATTACGTGGACTGGACGGGTCAGGCTTTCCATGAAAAACGTATCGGTAGTTCATCTGCTGCCGCGTTTGCTTTCGGTTTGATTATTGTGTTCCTGATTTTGGCGGCACAGTTCGAGCGCTGGTCGCTTCCGATTGCCGTGGTGATGGCAGTGCCTTACTCGGTGTTGGGTGCGCTTGTAGCGACGTATTTCCGCGGCTTCTCGAACGATATTTACTTCCAGATCGGGTTGCTTGTGCTGATTGGTTTGACAGCTAAGAACGCCATTTTGATTGTGGAGTTTGCGGCCCAGAAGATGGAAGAGGGACTTGAAGCAAGACAGGCAGCGCTGGAAGCTGCGAAACTCCGCTTGCGTCCGATTGTGATGACCTCCATGGCCTTCATCTTGGGCGTCATTCCGCTGGCGACGGCAACCGGTGCCGGTGCGGCAGCTCGTCAGTCCATGGGTACAGGCGTGTTGGGCGGTATGCTGGCTGCTACGTTTATCACGACGTTCTTTATTCCGGTCTTCTTTACATGGTTTGTTTCTAAGAAGATTAAAGCTCGTCGATAGTTGACAGGAAAGCTCTGCATTGCATAAACGGCCGGGAAAAGATTCTTTGGATTCTTACCCGGCCGTTTTAACTGAATCTGAAAAGATTCAATCGATCACATATCTGCCGCGAGGCTCTCCATTTCTTTTCGGAAACTGCTGAAGGCCGTAATCGTATCCGGATCGTCAGGCCCGTCTTTTTGAAATTCGGATTGGATTCCTTCCGTTCGATTCAACACATACGCCTTAAGCGCAATGAACTGAGGGAGGAGAGGCAGGCTCGTTTCATACTCGTCCTCTATGTTCGCTAATGTTCCTTGCATCCCGTACTTCTTGAACATCATATCGACTAGACGTACAAACTCATAAGCAAATTCTTTAAAGGGCATGACATGAGAGGCAAGAAGCTTCTCATCGTGGCCGTACAAATCCGGGTTTGCATCATAAAAAGAAACTTCGATGTCAAAGTCATCTTCTTTTTCTAATTCGATTCTGCGGATGTCCCACCGATAACCGTCAGATTCCTCAGACCAATGAATGCTGTATTCAAAGGCGACGTCATCTTTGTATTTAATGGAGTATCTGGGGTCCTCCTTTTTGGATTGGAAAAATACATTCTGAGGAAAAGGAACAGGACAAAATTTGGTCAAATTCTTGAAGATTTCATAAAGTGTGGATGTTGCCAACACAGTGGAGATAAAGACAGTTCGCTCAACTTCAAAGAATTTCACGTCGACGTACAGCCAGCCAATAGAAAATCGGGTTATTTCCATTGCGAAATTTTTAGAGTCATCTGATACTTGCATCTTTCAACCCTTCATGAATAAAAGTAGCTGGGAATTTGACCTTCAGACTAGAAGCTTAAATACAACCCCTTCATGGTTCTTAACATGAAGATACTAACGCAATCCTAACGATTAGGCCTGCAGGGTAGCGGGAGACCCCTCTTGAGGTTTTCAGAAAATACGTGCTTATTACCTAAGAGTCGGACGATAAATACATCTTGAGGCGAGACAGCTAAATATTTCTTCAAAACCTATTGAAAAATATAGGTTTTTTCTTGACTTTTTAAGATGTGTGTATTATAATTATAAGCATATTTGAAGAAGGTTCCTGATCATGTCTAAGCCAATAACCGGAAAAACT